>Ga0163144_10024604_pt1 | contig 11804 bp, 11 predicted proteins | sample OliLak19BULKMAT1_FD_123175 | JGI IMG/M metagenome (GOLD analysis project Ga0163144, IMG submission 123175) | Freshwater microbial mat bacterial communities from Lake Vanda, McMurdo Dry Valleys, Antarctica - Oligotrophic Lake LV.19.BULKMAT1 | ecosystem: Environmental > Aquatic > Freshwater >... | reverse complement strand
CGGCACTCTCTGGGCCCTGGCAGGTTTCAATGCAGGTGTTGAACTGGGTCAACTGACCTGGATCGGACTGCTGCTCATGGTGCTCGGCTACTGGCGTTCACGTCCAGGCTACGACGTCTGGGTGGTGCGCCCGGCATCCGTTGCCATAGGAATCGTTGCCCTGTTCTGGACCTGGCAAAGGTTGATGATCTGATCCAGGGTGCGGGATAGCAGAAAAAGTGATTTCGAAGATTGCCAATCAACGAGCGTTGCTGACACCTTCGACGATCCACTCGATGGCAGCGAGGTCCTGGTCACCCAGTAGCTGGCCGGCAGCAACCCGCTCAACCTTTTCATTGTCGCGCAGTGTGCCGGCAAAGATCGACCGCTTGCCCTTGATGATGTCCTGGCGCGCTGCCTCGACATCGAGCAGCACCGTGGCTGGAATGTCCTTGGACAGGCTGACCAGTCGGGTGGCGTCGTCGGCAAGTCCCAGCCACACCAGGTTCGATTTCCATCGACCCTCCAGACGCGCCTGTACTTTTTCCCGATAGATCGGTAACCAGTTGTGTTCCACCGTGAGCAGGTGATGTGTCGGCGCAAATGCCGATCGATCAAACTGATAGCCGATGACATAGACGCCCGCTGCCTCGGCGGCCACCGCTATCGCCGGGGTCTCTGTGTGGTGAGTGATGATATCTGCCTTCTCTGCAATCAGCAGTTCAGCCGCTTCACGCTCACGCGAAGGGTCGAGCCAGGTATTGATCCAGATCAATCGGACGTTGGCGGCTGGATTGACTGCGCGCACACCCAGTGTGAATGCGTTGATATCGCGCACCACTTCCGGAATCTGGAAGGCCCCAATGTAGCCGATCTGATTGGTTCGGGTCATGGCACCGGCAATCATGCCTGCCAGATAACGCCCTTCGTAGGCGCGGATCTGGTAGGTGCCGACGTTCCGAGCCTGCTTGTAGCCGGATGCATGTTCGAAGGTGATTTGCGGAAACTGTTGTGCCACCTTCATGACGGCGTTCATGTGGCCGAATGAAGTGGCAAAGATCATGTCGTAACGATCTCTGGCCAGTCGCGTGAGTACACGCACAGTATCGGGACCAGGAATGATACCTTCAAGCGTGGTGACCGCGATGGACTTGCCAAACGTTTCCTCAAGCCCCTTGCGCGCCTTGTCATGTGACTGGCTCCAGCCACCTGCGCTGACCGGATGTTCATGCACAAAAGCGATTCGCAGAGGCTGTCCTTCAGCAGTGGCAGCGGCTGACCACCCGGAGGCTGACACGGTGCTCAGGATGAGCAGAGTCAATCCAACCAGTGTGCGCAGGGGTCTATTCAGGGGCCTGGGCATGGACCCGCATAGCGTACTACGCAGGGGGCTGAACAGGGAGCCGCGTAGGGTACTACGCAGGGGAGCGCGTAGGGTACTACGCAGGGGCCGGAGCATTAAGTTCACTTGATCAGTCTCCAGGGGAGTAGGTCTGGCCCAGCGCACGTGGGGCTGAGTTGGTGTTTCGATAGCGTGCTTTGGCAAACAGCAGCAGCGCAAGGATGGTTGCGAGGTAAGGGAGCATGCCCAGCAAATTTGGCGAGATGCTGACTCCTGCACCCTGGAGGAGCAGATTCAGAATGCTCATCAGTCCGAACAGATAGGCACCGAACATGGCACGCAGCACGCGCCAGCTGGCAAAGACCACCAGGGCGAGCGCGATCCAGCCACGTCCCGCGCTCATCCCTTCGGACCACAGGGGGGTGTACGCCACCGCCAGATAGGCGCCTGCCAGACCGGCAAATGCACCACCGGTCAGAATTGCCATAAGTCGAAGTGGCAGTACGGCGATGCCAAGCTGGTGTGCGGCTCGCGGATTGTGCCCGATCGCAGTGAGTGACAGGCCAAGCCGGGAGTGGTCCATGACACGCCATGTCACCAGCAGCAGCAACAGGCTGACGTACACCAGTGGATCGTGGCTGAACAGGGCGTGTCCGAACACGGGCAGTGATCCAAGGACAGGAATCTGCAAGGCCGCCATGCCAACGATCGAGACACCGCTCATGCCGTCACCGATCATCGCTGCAAGGCCAGTTCCGATAATGGTCAGCGCAAGGCCCGCGGCTACCTGGTTTGCACGCAGACCGAGAACCAGGGCGGCAAACGAAAGCGAGGTGAGAACTCCTGCCGCGACACCGGTCAGTGTGCCGATCCAGACCGAACCACTCGTGGAAGTTGCTACAAACGCGCAGGCAGCGCCCATGATGACCAGACCTTCCTGGCCCAGATTGAGCACACCTGCGCGTTCCGTGATGAGAATGCCCAGAACGATCAGCAGCAGTGGTGTACCTGCGCGCAATGTGGTGAACAGCAGAACATCGAGGAGTTCAGCCATCACGCAGTGACCGCATTGCCGCGACCGGATACCCGATAGCGTATGAACACATCGCAGCCGAGCAGAAAAAACAGCAGCAGTCCCTGAAAAACCGACGTGACGGACTTCGAAATGCCTGTGTTGATCTGCAGGTTTTCACCACCAAGATAGGTGAGCGCCAGCAACAGGCTGGCCAACAGCATGCCCAAGGGGTGAAGGCGTCCGATAAAGGCGACGATGATGGCTGCGTACCCATAACCGAAAGCGACGTGAGGGGTCAGTTGGCCGACCGGCCCTGCCACTTCCGAAATTCCGGCAAGCCCTGCAAACGCACCACTGCCCAGCAACGTGAGCCAGGTGAGGCGGGTGGTCGAGAATCCGGCGAACGAAGCGGCTTTGCTGTCTGCACCCAGCACGGCGATCTGGTACCCCGGCAGGGTTCGTGCCAGAAACCACCAGAGTGCACCCACAGCCAGTAGCGCAAACGGTGTGCTGGCCGTCAATCGGGAAGCTTCGGTCAATGCGGGCAGCAGGGCATGTGTTTCAAACAGCGCGGACTCCGGGAAACGGTATCCACCGGGATCTCGCAGCGGACCGTGTACGGCCCAGGTCAGCAGGCTGACCGCGATGTAATTGAGCATGATCGTCGTGAGAATTTCACTGGCACCAAAGCGGGTACGCAGCCATGCCGCGATCGCTGCCCAGCCCATTCCTGCCACCACACCCGTGGTCACCATCGCTGGCAAGGTCAGAGCGCCCAGAGGTGGTGCGACCAGCGCGATCGCACCACCGGCCAGGGCTCCCATGACAAATTGGCCTTCAGCACCGATGTTCCATATGCCCGCTCGATAACAGACCGATAAACCGATGGCACACAGCAGCAGCGGTGTCGATTTGAGCGCCAGTTCCGACAGACCATAGCTGTCACTGACCGGCGCTATGAACAGTGCATATAGACTGGCAAGAACAGGCTGGTCCAGTGCGGCAAGCATGGCCGAGCCGATGGCAATGGTGAGGGTCATGGCGGTTAGCGGTGAGAGCAGTACCCACCGGTTCGAGGGCGTCGTTCGCGGGACGAGCTTCACGCCGTATCCCTGCTGTTCATTTCGCCACCGCCGGTCATCCACAAACCCAGTTCATGCAGTGGCAGCTCGCGGGTTGGGCGCAACGCGGAAATGCGACCTGCAGACAACGCACCGATGCGGTCGGCAAGCAGATAGAGTTCATCCAGATCTTCGGTAATCAGCAGAATCGCTGCACCTTGCGAACGTGCCTCGAGAATGTGTCGATGGATTGCATGCGCTGCGCGCAGGTCGACACCCCAGGTCGGATGATTGCAGATCAAAACCTGTGGCTGGTCGAGCAGCGCCCGACCAAGCAGAAACTTCTGCAGGTTCCCACCCGACAACGTGCCGGCGTTGGCGTGTTCGTGCGGAGTTCTCACATCAAAGTTTTTGATGATCTCGCGTGAATCACGCGCCAGATGCTGGCGGTCGAGGGTCCCGCTTCGCGAGGCATACCGATGGACGTTGGTCAGGAGAAGGTTGTCCGCCAGTGACATCGCGGGAATGGCGCCCTGGTGCGTACGCTCGGCGGGAACGATCTGCAGACCGGACGCATATCGCCTGGCTGGTCCGTGTCGGGTCAGGTCCTGACCGGAAATGGACAATCGTCCGCCGCGGGCACCGGCTTCACCGCTGATGAGATGGTTCAACTGTTCCTGTCCATTGCCGGAAATACCGGCGATACCGACGATCTCGCCACTGCGAATCTGCAGTGAGACCGGCTGCATCTGCAGACTGTCGCGCGCGTTTGCAATACCCGTCAGTCCATCCAGGTCGAGCAGTACTTGCGATCCGACAGGTGTGCGGGCAGGTGGCAGCGCAGGAGTTTCTTCGCCAACCAGCAGGATCGTCAGTTCGGCTTCGCTCATGGCTGCCGGATTGCCATGCCCTGTGACCTTGCCTCGACGCAAGACGGTCACCTGGTCGCACAACACGCGGACCTCAGGAAGTTTGTGTGAGATGAACAGGATGCTGCAGCCGGTACCTGAGATGGTGCGCAGCACCTTGAAGAACTGCGCAACTTCACCGGGTGTCAGTGCAGCCGTTGGTTCGTCGAGAATCAGCAGCTCCGGCTTCAGCATCAGGCAGCGGAGAATTTCGATGCGTTGGCGCTCACCGGGTGAGAGATCGTCGACACGGGCAAGCGGATCCACCGGCAACTCGAGTTCTTCTGCCAGTGACAGAAAGTTCGCCGCCATGCTGACCGGATCCCTGTCGAAGCCATCGACTCCGTCGAGATAGAGCCGTACGTTGTCGATGACCGTAAGCGGCTCGATCAGTGAGAAGTGCTGGAAGACCATCGCCATGCCGAGAGCCCGGGCAACCCGTGGTGACCCCATACGAACCTGCCGGCCGTTCCAGAGGATCTCACCGGCATCGGGTGGATCAACACCATAAATGCAGCGCATCAGGGTTGATTTTCCAGAACCATTCTCACCGAGCAGGCCGCGTATCTCCCCGGGTGCGATCCGAAGATCAATGCTGTCGTTGGCCAGAACGCCCGGATATCGGCGGGTGATACCGATCAGTTCGAGACGTGGTGTGCGTGCTCCGTGGGGCGACTCGTCAGGAACTCCCATAACGCGCCTGCCATTCCTGCTGTTTGCGCATTTCCTCGGCATACGACAGCCAGCGGGTGGCTTGTTTGCGCGTCGACTCGAAACTGCTGGCCTTGCGCAGCGCTTCGAAGCTGTTGCTGAACTCCTCTTTCTCCGAGAGCACGATACCAAGGAGCAACCAGGCCTTGCCGGGATCCTTCAAACCTGAATCAAGTGCCTGCTTGAGTGTAGTTTCGGCGAGACCGAGCTTGCCTTTTTCCATATGCAGGTTGGCGACACGGGTCAGCGCTTCGCCCGTACCCTGCAGTTTCGCAAGTTCCGTAAAGGCGTTGATCGCCTTGTCAGACTCCCGGGCCGCGACCCAGGAATTGGCCAGCAGATCAACGTACACGGCGTCACGAGGCAGCATCTTTTTCTCGAACGCAGATTCGAGCAGCCGTGCCGCCTGTTCAGGAATGCCGCGGGTCACGGCGAGCTGCACCAGAGATTTCACAGATGATTCTTTCTGCAGTAAACCCTTGAGCCACGCCATCTTCATCACCGACAGGGCGGCGGCGTCGTTCTCCTGAACGACATAGACACTGGCCAGTTGCTCCCAGTATTCGGTGTTGGCCGGCCAGGCAGAAATCATCTGTTTGAGACTGCGTTCCGCGGCGTCATATCGTTTCAACTCGAAGCTCGCTGCAGTGAGCAGCTGATACCAGCTTTCCCTGGGTTGGTCGGTAGAAGCGATAGCCCGCTCGGCGAACGGAATGGCCTGATCGTAGCGCCTGGTTTGCGCGAAGATGTTGGCCATGAAGATCATCTGATTCGCGGTAGGATCAACCAGTGTGTCGAACCATTGAGTGGCAAAGGTCAGCGCGTCATCAAACTTCCCTTGTGCGGCGTACAGTTGTGCGACCATGTAACCGACGGTGTATTTGACCTTCTCTGGCAGCAGGTTCATATCGAGACTGGCGCGCAGATGTTTGATGGCCTTGGGGAAGTTCTCTTGTGACATCTCCGCGTAACCAAGTGTCTGCAGCGTCAGCGCCTTGTCCATCGTGTCGTCGCCAACCTCACCCAGCAGGGTTTCGAGCACCACGATGGCGTCTTTGGTCTGGCCAGCGCTCATCAGCTTCTGCACTTCGTTGAGCTTGTTGTAGGCCTTCGGGGAAACCGTCGGTGCCGCCGCACTCACAGGCAGACTCAGCGCAAAAAACAGGATCAGCAGCAGTGAACAGCAGGTTTTTCGCACGGATCACATCTCCAGGGTAAATTCGATGGTCTGCTTCGCTCGCTGGGTTACAGCGTTGCCATCAACAATCTTGGGTCGAAACTTCCAGCGCTGCATCGCCATGATTGCCGCCTGGTCAAAGATTCGGGGAGGGTTCGATCCCATCACCTTGACGTTGGAAACAGTGCCATCCGGCCGTATCAGAACCTCCATGGTGACCGATCCCTGGATACGCGCCTGTTTGGCGTTGCGCGGATACGTTGGCGGCACTCTGACCACAGCCATGACATCGCTATCAAAAGCGGCCATGCCATCGCCGGCACTCAGTGTTCCCAGATAGGGTCCGCCACTTTCGCTGATCGGCACCCCGATACTGGGCATGTTCATTCCCAGGTTGGGGTTCATGGTATCCAGTTGCGAAGAGAAGTCGGGCGCTTCCGGCTGTTGATCCGGTGGTGGCGGTGGCTCTGGCAGATGACGATCTTTGGTGTTGGTCACCTCCTTGGCTGGATCGATGCGGATGAAGTTCAGATAGGTATGGGTCGAGTCAGGCTTCTCGAAGATACCCTCAGTGCGGATCATGAAATGCATGCAGACCACGAGCACAAAGGTGATCAGTAGTGCGGCAAATCCGCCGGCAACCTGCTTCGCGTACACTATTTTCCATCCGCCGCAACGGACACACTGGTCGCGCCTGCGAGCCGTGCCTGGTCCATCACCTCGATCAATGTCTCGGTGTTGGAGAGCGCGTCGGCAACGATGATCACCGATGCACCGGGACTTTCAGCAAGCCCTTTTTCGATGTTGGCGCGCACGGCCCGCTTGTCAACCTGTCGTTTGTCAATCCAGATCTGGTTGTTGGCTTCGATGCCTACCTGGATGCTGGACGCGTCAGAGGGTACCGATGTCTCGGCATTGGGGCGGGTGACGTCCACACCGGAGTCCTTGACGAAGGTCGAGGTCACGATGAAGAAGATCAGCATGATGAAAACAACGTCCAGCATGGGTGTCAGGTCGATCTGACTTTCTTCTTCTTCAACGATCAGAAAACGGGAAGAATCACTCATGGTCCTATTCCTTTGCGAACTGGTCAGATAACAATCGTTTGGCTTTTCGATAACGAAGGTCGAGTCGGCTTGAGAAGGGGAGCGCTGCCAGTGCGATCACCATGCCGGCCATGGTTGGAATGGTCGCGGCGCTCACGCCGGTAGCCATTGCCCGGGGGTTGCCGGATCCCATGAAGGCCATCACCTCAAAAACCTGCAGCATGCCAGTGACCGTGCCCAGCAGGCCGAACATCGGCAGCAGTGCAATCAGGGTGACGATGATGGGAAGTTTCGAACCGAGTGCACTTTCAAGCTCGGAGATGTACATGCGCTGCTGCAGTTCTGCGTACCAGGATGATCGCTCCGGACGGGCCTGCCACTTCCCCAGAGCGTCCTGCAGCGCGGACGGATACTGCTTCGTGAAGTACCAGAGTCGTTCCAGGATCAACCACCACAACACTACGGCGATGGCAATCATTGGCCACATGACCGGCCCGCCACGGTCCATGAAGTCAAACAGTGCGGTAAACAGTTCTGTCATGCTGCTTCTTTCCGCTTGACGGCGATTGACTCCGCTTTGCCTGCCATCAAGCCGGCAGCCTGCTCACCGATGATCTTTGACAGATTGGCTGCCTGCGAACTCAGCAGGCTATGACTGAGCAGCAGCGGTATTGCAGCAACCAGTCCCTGCACAGTCGTGACGAGTGCCTGTGAAATGCCACCTGCCATGAGCTTTGGATCGCCGACACCAAAGAGTGTGATGGCCTGGAACGTCCCGATCATGCCGGTAACCGTACCGAGCAATCCCATCAGGGGAGTGATTGCGGCCATGACCTTGATCGTTGGCAAACCCTTGCGCACATCAGCCACATCGGCAATCACTACCTGTTCAAGTTTGCGGGAAATCAGTTCCTGATCGTCCAGATGTTCGTTCTCGTAGAACACCCGCATGATCCTGCCGAGCGGATTGTCATCGGAGATCGTGTTCAGATCCTTGAGCTGTCGCTTCATGCGGCTGCTGATCCTGGAGAGCCTGAACCACCGTTCGAGCACGATGATGAGTCCAATCAACGCGACGAGCATGATGGCGTAACCCACTTCCTGTCCTTGCTGGATCCGCTCCCACAGGCTGGGTGACTGAATCAGCAGGCCGAGCAGTGCGCCGCGGGATGGGTCGATTGCAAACCCGGTGGTTGATCCTGGTTCCGCTGAACTGAGTTGTTCTGCGGTACTGCGGAAGCTGCCAATCGGTTGTCGGGCCAACTCGATGATCGAGTTGGTCTCCGGGAGGTGGTCGAGATATTTGTCGCCGGTGACGATGTTGAATAACCCGACACGGGTGACGGAGGCGTCGTAGCTGGTCCCATCAGGCGCGACCACCGTGTGCTCAAACGTGCTGGTCTGACCGGAGAGGGCGATTTCCTGCAGCAGGAGCTCCCAGAGTTTTTTGACCTCCTCGACGGAAGGGACTTCCTTGGTGCTGGCGAGACTTTCGATTTCCGCCTGACGCTCTGGATGTTCCAGCATGATCAGGGAGTCGAAGAGCAGGGTTTGTGCATCATCGGCGGTTTGCCGGAATACACCGAACAATTCCCCGAGGTCACCGGTTCTGCGAGTCAGTTCAGTCTGCAGCTCCGCGAGCCTCGTTTCATTGCCGTCGAACTGCGTCTTGAGTTCCGACCGGCGTGTTTCCTGACCGGCAATTTTCTGTTCTGCCTCGCGCTGCAGAGCCTGTTGTTCCTGCTGCGATGACTGGAAACGAAGTTCCCGTTCCTTGTTGTGTTTCGATTCGGCCGATGCTCCGCGTTGAACACTTTCATAAAGATCAAGGACGCTGGCCGCCGGTTCTGCAGCAAATGTGCTGCTGGTCAAACTGAACAGCAGGATTGCAGCTGGTGAACGGATTGAGCGATTCATGCGGAGTCTCCTGAAGCATCGACAGGCAGGGTCAGCATTTCCGGTGGCATTTGTTTGCGGGCGATGCGAATGCCCAGCTGGATTCGTGACCGGTAGTCGCTGTCGACCTGTTCCCAATCCTTGCGACCTGGATTCCAGCGACCGCTGACGGATCCGTCGAGTGTCTGGTAGTACAGACCCACCCGGCCGACGCGCAAGAAGTCCACTGTCAGGACTTCATCCCCGGATTTGAGTTCGCCTTTATAGGCTTCGATGGTTCTGCCATATTCCACCTCGATCAGGTAGGCCTCCATCACCCGGCGAAACTTCTCTCCAGATGTGACATCGGCGCGATCGATCAGGGTCCGCAGGTTGTTGACTCGTGTCTGACGTTCTGTCAGCAGAAATGGCACGTCGGCGTCCAGCAAACGGTCCAGTGTTTCCGTCATCTCGATCATCAGGGGCAGGGCGCCGGTTTCGATGTTCTCGATGTCATCAGCCTGTCGTGCAATGGACGCGATTTCGGAATTCTGGGACTCGATCAGCCGAGCCAGTTGTTTGTTGTAGATCTGCAGGCTCTCGGCGCGTTGCAGAGCGATCCGGTAGGCTTGCAGTGAACCTGCAGTCTTCTCGGCGAGACCATCTATTTTTTCCTGGCTGGCAGCCGCACTGGAATCGGATGCCTGCTGAACTTTCAACGCATCGTCGATCGCGAGCGCCGGTGTCATGGTGAGAAGCGTAGTGACCGCGATCATGCAGGCCGATGGCCTGCGCATTACCCATAGCATTGTGGACTCCTGGACTCGATTGCACTCTTTTCTGTCTGCAGCCCTTTTGAAGAAGACCGACGGACTGATCATGCAGTCCCGGCTGCAATATGCATGCCACTGCCGAACGATCACCCTGCTTTGATCAGGAACAAACCATGCCGGATCGTGGCCTGACCAGAGGCGAAGTCCAGCGGCGTAACGTTGCCGCCTGATCGACGACCCGGGGAGGCTCTGTCAGCACCAGCATCGAACAGGCAAGGCGGTGATCGCACCAATCCGATGCGTTGGCTGAATTGTGAGGGTGAATCAGGCGTCCAACCGCCGATGCTGCCGTGTTGGATCGTGGCCTGAACGTTGCTTTGTCAGTCAGCCGTACAAAATCTGTGTTTGAATCCGACGGGGAAGTCACGATGAACACATCGGAGGTTGATGCCATGTCCAGTGCCTATCCGCGTGACTTGCGTGGTTATGGACGTCATACGCCTGATCCGCGGTGGCCCGGCCAGGCCAGAATTGCGTTGCAGGTCGTTCTCAACTTCGAAGAAGGAGGAGAGAACAACGTACTGCACGGAGATCCCGGATCGGAGACCTTTCTGTCGGAGATCATGGGTGCCAAGGCTTACCCGGCTCGGCACATGAGCATGGAATCGATCTATGAGTACGGAACCCGCGCAGGTTTCTGGCGTCTGTATCGTTGCCTGACCGCCCGGTCGGTCCCGGTGACCGTTTATGGCGTAGCCATGGCACTCGCTCGCCACCCTGAGGCGGTGGCGGCGATGCGTGAGGCTGACTGGGAGATCGCTTCGCATGGATATCGCTGGATTGACTATCAGTTCGTATCTGCGGTGGAAGAAAAGGTGCATCTGCAGCGCGCTGTGGCGCTGCACACGGCACTTACCGGCAGCCGACCGCTTGGCTGGTATACCGGTCGCGACAGTCCGAATACGCGCGCCATCGTGCTGGAAGAGGGTGGTTTTCTCTACGACTCTGATTCCTATGCGGATGATCTCCCGTATTGGCATCTGCAGGCCGGTGCCGCGCCTCACCTGATCATCCCCTACACACTTGATGTCAATGACATGCGATTTGCTTCGCCGCAGGGCTTCAACTCCGGTGACCAGTTTTTCTGCTATCTCAAGGACACGTTCGACGTGCTTTATGCAGAAGGTGAATCAGCCCCGAAGATGATGAACCTGGGGTTGCACTGTCGCATTGCGGGTCGGCCAGGACGTGTGGCCGCCTTGATGCGCTTCCTCGATTATGCGGCCAGTCATGACGGCGTCTGGTGGAGTCGACGGATCGACATTGCACGTCACTGGCATGCAGAACATCTGCCCGAGAATACCTGACCCGTAGTGAGCAGTCTGGACGAGCAATGAAAGGTAGGTGCCGGTGACGAGATTCAGGAAAAGCGAGTGTGGCTGCACGCAGCGGCAGGAAGCCGGCTACACCCCCGGTTCCAATTCCCTGAAGCATCAGTAATTATGTTGACTGGTTGATCACGCAGGATTCCGGGAATTTGACTGAGACCTCCCCGAAGTTCAGTGCACCCGGCCATATTGCCCTCAGGATGTCCCGGAAGCAGCCTTCAACAGGCGGAAACCGAATTGTGTGAATAGATGTTGGGTTCAAGCGGCCACGGGACGTTGATAAGGCTGCTTAGCTTATGGAGCAACTCGGTCACGAGAAGTGACCTTGGTTCCCAGGGAATGGATAGACCCAGTGAAAAACGTATTTGGCTTTCGCGACCAACTCGTCAGTGAATACAGCTCTTACTACTCAGCAGTCAGTAATATAGGCTACAGACGGATGCTTGAAGAAGGAGCGGACCAATTCCGGATTCTGGCCAATTGATTCAAGCTGGTCATGCACGCGTGTCTCCAGTTTCTCACCACTTTG
>Ga0163144_10024602_pt1 | contig 11804 bp, 10 predicted proteins | sample OliLak19BULKMAT1_FD_123175 | JGI IMG/M metagenome (GOLD analysis project Ga0163144, IMG submission 123175) | Freshwater microbial mat bacterial communities from Lake Vanda, McMurdo Dry Valleys, Antarctica - Oligotrophic Lake LV.19.BULKMAT1 | ecosystem: Environmental > Aquatic > Freshwater >... | reverse complement strand
GTCGCTACTCTTCACTCAGATTACGCTCCATAACGTTTTGATAATCATTGCCGCTGGTCTTCTAACCGCCGTGCTCTTCTCCCTTGCAGGGCTCGTGAACGGCATCTTTGCCAAGGGCTTCGACGGCATCACGATTGTCCCGAACTTCGTGCTCACCCCGCTGACCTATCTCGGAGGCATCTTCTACTCCATAGAGCTCCTTCCAGAGCCCTTCCGCACCCTTTCTCTTGGAAACCCTATCCTATATATGGTGAATGCCTTCCGGCACGGGTTCCTGGGGGTTTCGGATGTGAGCCTGTGGATGAGCTTCGGTATTACGATAGCGGTAACGTTGGTGCTTTTAGGGGCTACGTTGTGGAGCTTTACGAAGGGAGCGGGGCTGAGGAACTAGGGTTCGATTCTAGACAGATACTAAGGTTATGGAGTCCAATATTTGGTTTCATACATTCGGTACAGCAGCTCAAGTCATGGCGTCGTTAGTCGGCTTGTTCGCTGTTTTTGTTGTATATAAAATTCAAGAATTCGGTCAGCTTATTACCGAAGCACGTCTCGCTCTCCATCGTATTTTTAATCATTTCTCAGTAAACACAGGAGACTGCGAGACTTTAAAAATACAGGATTTAGTACAAATGACTGATATTCAAATTCTCAAAAAATTTGACGAACTCCTCGCTCTTCGCATACAGGGGAAGAGCACAGGCGAGATGACTACCAGCGTAAATCAAATAACTTACGGGATTGATAATGCAACCTATGATTATTTCAATCAGCTTGTCACTAAGAAAGTAAAAATCTTAAAAGAATTGGTAACTATTCTAAGCTTCAGTTTTACTTCTATCGTCGTTGCGCTCGTTGCCCCTGTGTTCACAAATGTTCTTTTACCTAATGTTTATTTCTTTTATTTTGCCCTGAGCTTTTTTATCCTTACTCTTTTTGTGACAGTACGAGGAATATATGAAATTACTTTGGAGTAATTTCAAGTACAAATGAAATTAAAATTTCAATCTTTCATTGATTCTTCCGGGAATGGCGAAAACCTAAGCGCGTTATTGTTTCTTACGCTCGGGTCAAAATATTTTAATCTCGTACATAATGTTTTAGAAGAGAGTATAAAATCAGGCAACTCTCATTTAATAATTTCGGACTCAGATCTTTCTTGGGACGAATACTTTCAAAAGACAAAATGGAGCGATTTTTACATAATGGAGCCAATATTATTTAGCTTTTATCATGGTCTTGAACTCACAATTAAGGGACTTCTCCTTCTTACCAATCAAAATATTGAGCCAATCCATACAATTTCAGAACTATATATACGACTTAAGGAGACAAAAGAAGTGCCCGGAGATATACAGATAATTATTGAGAAATACGTCACCACTGGAGGGAATTCTTTCGTTGCTCACTTTTTGAATGAAAACGGCAAAACCATTGATCAATTATACGAATCTTTGAGATACCCTACAGATAAAAAATTTCAAAACTTAACTAATTATATTAGCCTTCATTATCAGGAAGAAAGTGCCTTAAAAGAGTTTCGAACAATTCTTGAGGATATAAAAAAACTCCAAACTTCAGCCACTTCATTCTATAGAATTCTTAATACCGCATAGATAGACAGCGGGGTATAATCTTCCAGATGCGGTCGCCGAGGTGGTTCAGGCGCTTGCCCGCAAGGTAAGAGACGTAGGTTCAAGTCCTGCCCGCATCTCCATATGTCACCAGACACCTTTATTCAAGAGCGACTTGAGCGGTTGCGTGGTTCAGGAACACGAGGCGCACTAAGCGAAGCGGATTTGACTGCACTCGTCGAGAAGACGGTGCTTTCTAAGAAATTCCGCAAGTATGCAGTGGACGATGAGTTCGTCCCGCATCTACGTAACGCAGTGAAGCTGAATTTCGATAGGAATGAGCCAATCAAGTTCATGTTCCCATTCGGGGGATACAAATTGTGGAGACTAGAGGAAGCGCCAGAAGCGGACTGGGCGGAACTATTTAGCATGATGTATTACGCTTGGTGGCTTAAACCTATCGCTGACGCGTACGAGCCAGGGATATGGTTCGACTTCTCTTCAGACGACGTAATAGTCGAGAAGCTCAATCACATCCCGAAAGCAGACACTGCCGCGTACAAAGCAAGCTTCGAGCGCATCATCCATTTCCTCAAGGCGTACATGCCAGAGAATTTCAACATGACCATGACGCCGGTGGGTTCGCGCTATGCCTCAGAAGAGGAATTCGATGCAGACCTCAAAGCAAGAATGGCAGAACTCCTGGCAGAGAATGGCGGGAATCTGCTCGAGGTGTCAGAAGAGGAGAGGGCAATGATGGAGCTTAATGCCAATCCAACAGAAGAGGAGCGCCTTGATCCGTTGTGGCGGGAGAAGAATAAATTGCTACACGATGGCTACATGGCAGTAACCAAGCGGCGCCCGTACAACAAGATGCCCGATAAGATATCGGTATTCAGCAAATCGTTCCCAAAGACTGTTGGGGTCGGTACAACCAAGGCCTCTATCGCTAAGTTCTGGGCAGGAGTGGGCGCACTTAAGAGAAGGGAAGAGAGTTTTATAGAGACGGTTCTCACGCCTGATCAGATTCAATCGGCTTCAACTACATGGGAACCAATCAGTCTTGAAGGTCTGGAAGGGAAGAATTTCAACAAGATACGAGTGATAGAGTAACTTCATGCTCGCACTGCTGGCCTACCTCTTCTACTTCGTTGCTGCGAGCGTTTCTCCACTCCAGCGCAGGTGGCTTGCGAAGCGGCACCAGGAGGTTAGTAACGATGGCCAGATACGTCTTGCTTTCTACGCGATGCTTACCGTCGCGCTCTCGGGCGTGTTCTTGCTCTTTATCGAGCCAATCAAGTTCCAGGGCGACCTGCTAACCATCGTTCTCCTAGGTCTCGTTACGGCAGTCATCGGTGGAGGACTGTATATACCCAATTATATAGCTCAGAAGCACGTAGAGGCGGGCGTCACGAATATCGTGATGAACATCTATACGCCTGTGGCTATAGTGTTAGCCTCGCTTTTCCTCCATGAAAGTCTCACGCTCGTGCAAATCGGGGGAACAGCCCTGCTGCTTGTGGGAATGCTCGTCGTCTCGAGGAAGCACCGGGTGGGCCGGTTCAAGTTCGACAAGTACTTCCTTATGATGCTCGCGAGCGGGACCATGCTTGGTGTCTGCATTGCGGCGGAACGGGCGCTCCAGCTTGAAGCAGGCTTTACCTTAGGCACTCTTATTAGTTGGTGGTCTCAGACCATCTTCCTTGGCATTCTTGTTCTCTTCACAAAGACGAAGAACGAATACACTCCTATCGACATCAGCGTTACGGGAGTGCTGCGCGCGCTTCAAGCATTCTCGTGGGTGATACTGCTCTTCGTAGTAGGGAACTTGAGTGTCGTCTCTGCCGTCACTACGTTTAAGGTAGTGATTATTTTCCTCGCGGGCGCACTGTTCCTTGGTGAGCGCGAAGACTTCAAACGCAAGCTAGCGGGTAGCGTCGTTGCTCTCCTGGGTCTTCTCTTGATGTAATGGGCACTTGGACGGAAAGTGCTACCATAGCCTAGTTATGAACCATGAAGATGGTCGCACCGTAGGTGAATCCGCCCCCTCCGCGCTCTTAAGCCGGATAATCCAGAGACCCCTTACTGCGGAGAACATAGGTACGTATCACGATGAAGCACTCCACCAGGTTATAGTTATTGCAGATACTGTTACATCCCTTTATCTCAAGGCACATCCTGAAGCAAAAACACTATTCAAGAAGGAGATTGAGGATTTGGCATTTGAAGAAGAGGGCCTCGAGGCTATTCCAGAGATTCTCTCGCACATTGGGGCGAAAAAGCTTGAGCTTCAAGAGGTAGAAACATTTCTTGCAGAACGTACACAAGAACTAAGTGCCGTCATCCTTCCTCCTGATAGAAGGAGGCCACTACAGAAATCAGGTGCAGGTACATATGAAGAGAAGGAAATTACGGATCGCCTCACCCTCTTCATCTATATGCTGAAGGGCGATGGTATCGACATCGACACCCTAAAGCTTACTGCCGGAGAGTTACGAGACGATATGATGCGTAAAGCAAGTTATGTGAGTGTAGAAATAGATTCACTTAACCGCCTTGCACTTATTTGTGACGAAGAAGGGAACGCAGGGTATGTATTTGATATCGAACTACTCACTCAGGAGGGGCTAACGGTCGAAACTGTTCTTGGGATGACCAAGAATGAGCTGAACACTCTTCTGGCGGCACGTCCGCTCATAGGCGAGCGATTCGTACATGGAAAAAACTGGATGAACAGGATTCGTCATTTGCTATACAGTCCCATCGGTACCGAACAGGAACGCGAAGAAGTACGTGCTGTATCGAGAAACGAACTAGATCCTTGGAAGGGCTTCTATCTCGCTCCAGATGGGAAGCACTATTCATCGGTACATTACCTCGTACGAAAGTTGAAAGAGGAAGGATTCGGAGCAGCTCAGCATTTTATAGATGCACGAACTCAGAACATGCAGAGTATTGAAATTGTAAATCTGAATAACCGTACGTTAGCAGGGTATGCGTACGAAGACATTCTAGAGACCTTGGGTGTTTATAAATTACCGAAAGTTGATACGGAAGGTCTTTGGAAGGGTTTTGTAGAAATAGAGGGTGTCCGTTATGGCATTGCTTCAGCACTTGTCTCACGTTTGGGCATTACACAGAAAACAGTGCTCAGTGCTATTGAGGGAGGAGTAGTGCGAAAAAAACAAATCCGTGACGTTCGCAATCAAGAAACCACAGGCTATGCCTATGACGATGTTGAAGCTCTATTATTTGATATCGCTACCGCTCCTCAAGTAGCCTTCGAAGGTGAATGGGCAGGCTTCTACGAAAAGGATAACGAGCATTACGGAAGTTTTCTGACCATTGCAGAAAAAATGGGTACTTCACGAATGTTTGTGAGAGAACATATTGGAGAACATTCGGAGATTCGTAAAGTACAGGGGCGCAATGTACAAGGAAAACTCATTGATTTGTATTCATACGAGCAAATACAAGATTTGTTAAAGGAAAGACTTAAAATTCCTGCAGTTGCTACAGAAGGTGAATGGAAGAACTTTTATGAAAGCGAGGGAAAGCACTACGGTAGTGCCGAAGATATTGCTAAAAAACTTCACGTAACCGGAAACGCGATTATGCGGGATCGTGTTAAAGCGTTGTCGCTCAAACCAAAACAGGTAACCAAAATAAATAAAGTCATTAACGCGTATGCATTCGAAGATATTAAGTCCCAGTTTCCAGATCGTGAGTCGTATCCAGTTGTAGAGCTCCAAAAAGGAGAGTGGATAGGGTTCTATGAGCATGAAGGAGAGCACTACGGCAGCGTACATTCCATTGCTGAAAAACTTGGTGTCACCGATAGATTAGTTCGAGTACATATAGCAGACGCACCCAATTTGCGCTCGCAAGAAATAATAGGATTCCGAAACCGTCTGATTACTGCCTATTCGTACGAACAATTAAAGAAATTATTCGGAGAAGAACCTTCTTCTAAGAATTAAGTCGGTATCCTACGCCCCGCACCGTCAGAAACGTATTCTCTCCCACTTTCTTGCGCAGATTCTTCATATGCACATCAAGCACGTTGTCGTTGCCTGAGTCCCTTGGGAACGCGTGTTCAAGAAGGGAAGCGCGGGAGAGCGTTTCGTTCGGGTGGCGCATGAAGTGCTCAAGGAGCGCAAACTCGCGTGGCGTAAGCGATACTTCTTTCCCGCCAACAGTCACCGTGCGCTCTGCAGCATCAAGCTCAATGTCGCGCACCGAAAGCTTGGACAGGAGCGTAATAGGTGGGCGGCGAAGAAGCGCCTTTGCACGTGCAATAAGTTCTGGGAAGGAGAAGGGCTTCACCATGTAGTCGTCTGCACCGGTGGAGAGGAGCTCAGTTTTGAACTCAGTCTCTCCACGCGCCGTTACCACAAGAATGGGGGTCATTACTCCCGCCTCACGCACCGTGCGTGTAATGGTCCACCCATCAACCACCGGCATCATGAGGTCGAGCACCACTAGGTCATAGGGTGCCCTCCCGGCCCGCCCAGGAGAGAGGAGTTGCTTAAGACCCTCCTCGCTGTCGCCATACCAGTCAGCGGTAAAGCCGTTTTTCTCAAATCCTTTCTTTACCCCTTGGCCGAGCTTAGGCTCGTCCTCGAGAATCATCACGCGTGTGGAAGCAGTGTTCATATGGTTTGTGCTCTAAATGAATCAAAAGAAACGTCCATGAAGTCGGTGCGAATGCCGACATATCCCTTGCCGGAGAGCGGTGCGCCACCGGAAGCTCCGGTATCAGTTGCAGAGAGAAGCTCGGTCCAGCGGTTCTCACTGCCGCGGCGGTAGAAGAGACGTACCAACACATCCCCGTCTATGGTCGTCGTCTCACTCCGCAGGGCTATCCATTCGTTATGAGGAAGCAGGTTCGGGTTAGACGTCAGGTCATACACACTCGGAAAGACCGCTTTCTCTGCAAGGGTGTAGTAGGTACCGCCCGACTTCTTCTTAATGACTGCGTGCCCATCAACACGCAGCCCAGCGTAGTAGAGATTGTCGTCATCCTTGTAGCGACTCATAAGCAGCAACCCGTTAGAGGAATTCCTATTCTCTGAAAGCGAGAGATTGTCTTTGTCTATTTTGAAGAGTGCTTCAAGTCTCACGTTCTCCCACTCACTCTTGGTGATGAGACGGAAGAGGTTCTGCGGGTGGTAACCCTCATCCGTATCAATCAAGCTCGATGCAGCGTAGGCGAGGCGCCACTTATGAATCGCCGTCATGTCCCCGTGAAGCGTCATGCCCACGCCGTCTTTAATGGGCATTTGCCCACCAGAGTTCAACCAGAAGTACGGACTGGTGCTCTCTTTCATACTGCCCGCTTCGTTTAGTGTGCCGTTACTATTAAAGGAATACACGAAGAGGGGACTAGCCGTCACAACCGCTGCTTGTTGATTACCAAGTGCTGCAAGATGGTCGAGGTCTGAGAAGTAGCCGAACTGCCAGAGGGCGAAGCCCATAAGGACAACGAATACGAGAGTGAGGAGTGTTCGAATCATAGGGAATCAACAGTGAGCGAGGAGATGGTGAGGCGTGCAGCTCCAGGCGTCGGGCTCCAGGTTTGGAAACCAATGCCGCCAGCGCGCGAGGCAAGACCGGTAGCTTGAAGCACCGAGCGCCCATCATAGAGACAGGTCACTGAAGAACTGGTGACGCGCGCACCAAGTGTCCTGCTTCCGGCAGTAATGGCCGCATCCTGCGCCTCAGCAAGCACGGTGGTCGTTCCTCCTGAGGTCTGCTGCAGGCGCACGCGCCCATCCTCATACGCGCAGGAGCGGTACGTGTGGGAATCCACTGCTGAGACCAGGAGAAGGGCATAGTCGCGGGTCCAATTCACCTCAGCCGTTACCTGGTACTTCTCCCAGAGTTTGGTGCCGTCGAGGAGGGCACTTGCACTGGTTGAAGGCTTCTCTGAAGAGAGCACAAGCTCATTTCCTGCTTCTACCTTTCCCCAGGAGGCAATCCAGCCTTTATCGGCTCCATCCTGGTAGGGAATGTCCTTGGGCATTCCGCCCTCCATGAAAGAAAGGAGCTCTGCGCCTGACCACTCAGGCTCCACGTGTATGCGGCGCATCAAGAGGTCGTTACTAGGATAGTTAAAGGAGTAGTGGTCCCTGTCGTTTTGAATGAAGGCAAACTCGTATTCCTTCATTGCTTCCTTAAGCACCACCTCTTCTGCTCCAGGGAAGTTCAGCGACCTTTCTCCCGTATCCCCAAAAGGGAAGGCAAACGTTGTGATGGGAACACCAAACTCTTGAGAGAGAAGATTTCGTGACCCACGGAACTCCGCTTCAAGGCGCGCACGATATTCTGCAACAGTCTCGAGACGGTTCTCGCTTGTTTTCCACTCGAGGTTCGCGAGCGCTGGAGCAAGGTCACCGGCAGCGTTTACTGCAATCGGGTGGTGAGAGTCATAGGTGTGTGAGCCAATCTCCCAGCGTCCCGTATCGAGCATGCGCTCGACCTCTTCGTTCGAGAGGTAATACGTACTCCCTTCGCGCTCTACTCCCGTGACGATGAGATAGTTCACTGCGCTAAAGCCAAGCGAAGAGAGTATCGGGTCGACAGGGTAGAAACTGTCTTTGGCACCATCGTCGAAGGTCAGGAGGAATGATTTCTCAGGAAGGGTGCGTTCACCGCGGATGTATGCACGAAACTCCTCGAGGGTAATCGTTTCCCATCCGGCGTCCTTGAGTGCTTCCATTTGGTCACGGAAGGTGGGCAGCGATACGTTGGCGCCTTCGCCGGCACCACTACTTTCCTCGCCGGACGCACTTCCATGCCACTGCGTGATGCGGTGATAGGTCAGCACGGGGATGGCGCGTGCGTCACGCACTGGTTCCTCTTCCTCTCCAGTAAACGCAGAGAAGACGCCCGCCATCTGACGACCGGTACTTGAAAGTGTGTAGGCAGCGCTGTCGAAAATACTTGAGACGAAGATGCTTGTGGCAGGGAAGAAGGGAGTGCTGCCGAAGAAGAAGTTCTTCGCTTGGAAGGTAAGCACGATAGCAATGGCGAGCACGAAGCCCACAAGACCGAGCGTGACAAATTTATTGGATGAGGTGTCGAAGTACATATGGTTAACGGGTGCCCCAGCGGGAGTCCCGGATGGTTACGACCGCCCATGGCAGCTGCCACATCAGGAGCACAGTATTGATCCAGAAGTACACGATGGCGCTAAACCACGGCCTAGGGCCTACCTGCGTCCTATAAAAGAGGCCGTGCAGAAGAAGCATGAGGAGAAGTCCAAAGAGATACACCAAGGGCAGGGCACCAAAGATAATCGGGTGCCAGAGCATCGCGCGGAAGAACACGACAGGGGAGGCAAAGGCCAAGAAGACGTAGGAGTAGAAGGAGATGGCGGCTAACGGATGCTTCTTCCACATGAACGTGGAGGCGATGAGCGTCTCGCGCACCCACGACTTCTTCCAGCGCTGTTGTTGGCGCATGTACTTCTTAAAATCATCTGGCACCACCGTGTACGCTTTTGCTTCTTCTGAATAGACCGTGCGGTACTTGCGAATCATGTAGTTGGTCAGCGATCGATCGTCGCCAAAAGTGCAAGGTGCATCGAGAAAGGTTTGGTTCTCCCACGCATCCAGAAATTCCATCAGATACGAACGACGGTACGCACTGCAGCAGCCAGGGCAGCAGGTGACGATGCCGAACACTGACTCTGCCGCCTTGTACACGGTGAAGGCGATGTAGTAACGAATCGCCTGCATCTGCGTGAGGATGTTGGTGTCGCGGTTGTAGACGTCGGTGTGTCCGGAGACTGCACCGACCGAGTCGTCTGCAAAATACTTCACGAGGTGCCGCACGGCGTCCGGCTCGATGAATGAATCGGAGTCGATAAAGATGACTATGTCACTTCGTGAGCGCTTCACCCCCTCGGCCATGCCTGCGCGTTTACCGCGGTTTACTTTCCAGTCCACTACTTCAACGCGCGCCACAGAAGGCGCAATCTCATCACCTGCACGCAGCATTTCTCTATACGTGTTGTCATCCGAACCGTCATTGATAGCAACGACCTCTATCTTTTCTTTTGGATACTCAACCTGTGCGAAGCGAAGCAGCGTCTCGCGGATGTTGTCTTCCTCGTTCTTTGCAGGAACGACGAACGTGATGGAGGGCTCGTAGCTCAGATCAACCTTGAAGGGTTTGTGGAAGTAGGCGAGCAGGAAGCGCGAGAGAATATAGGAGGTAATAAGAATGGAGTAGAACCCGAAGAAGAGATTGTCGTAGAGCGAGCTCACCGTCACCGCTTTAAGCATAAGGATGGCGTAGAGGACGAAGAAGAACAGGAACCACACGCCGCCATCGTGATAGATGCGGCGCCAGGTGTCCTTCAGGGTAGTGTTGAGGTCGTTAGGCATATCAGCGTCCTATTCCTTTATAGGTAATCCCGGTACCCTCGTACTGCTCCCGGGAGAGGACATTCCGACCATCAATAACGATGTCTATCCCTAGGGTGGCCAAGTAACTAGGCGATAGGAGGCCAAGGAACTCGCTGTGGTCAGTGGCTAGGAGCACGGCGTCGGCTCCGGTGAGCGCCTCCTCTGAGCTCGTAGCGTCAGACTCATCGAGCACATAGGGGTCAAAGGCGGTGACCAGAGCACCGTGCTCCTCAAGAATCTTCCGTATCTCGACGGCAGGGGACTCCCGCATATCAGGGATGTCCTTCTTATAGGCAAGGCCCAAGAGCGTAACTTTTGCACCCTTCAGGGTCTGCTTCTTCTCCTTAAGGGCGTCTTTGAGCACATCCACGGTGTATTCGGGCATCCCGTTATTAATTCTGCGCGCAGTCGCGAGGAAGTCATGCTCGAATCCGTTCTCGCGTCCGTAGCGAATGAGGTAGTACGGGTCAACGGGGATGCAGTGCCCACCAACGCCGCAGCCTGGTGTGTGCGGCATGTAGCCGAAGGGTTTGGTTGCGGCCCCACGAAGCACGTTTGTGATATCGATGCCTGCTTTCCCAAACGACATGGCAAGTTCGTTCACAAACGCGATGTTCACGTCCCTAAACGCGTTCTCCACCATCTTCACCGCCTCTGCTTCTTTGATGGTACGTAGCGGATGGATGGCGCCATCAATCAAGGACGCATAGAGCGCGTATGCACGAAGAAAACTTTTGGGTCCAATCGCACCGAGCACACGAGGAATGTTTCTCACGTCCCAGTTTTTATCTCCGGGGTTCACGCGCTCGGGGCAGTGTGCGAAGAAGAAATCTTCTTCTGCTTTGAGTCCGGACTCACGTTCAAGGAGGGGAATGGCGCTTGATTCGCACACGCCGGGATTGATGGTCGACTCAACCACGACCAGCGAACCTTTGGAAAGATATTTCCCGACAGTGGCGCACGCGCTCTCAAGTGGCGCGAGGTCTGGTTCGTGCTGGTCATTGACTGGCGTAGGCACGCAGATGATATACGTGTCAGCACCCGCAAGAATCTCTTCTTCGTTGGAAACTTCAAGCTCATGCAGCCCTGCAAGTACGCGGGATTCTTCCTCGGAGAGATAGGAAATAGATTTCGCACGAATGCCATCAATCTTTCGCTTGTCGATATCGTAGCCGCGCACACGATAGCCGCGTGTCGATGCAAGAAGCGCAAGCGGAAGGCCCACGTAGCCGAGGCCCACGACTGCAATGCTCATTGGGCGTCCGTAGGAATCAAGAGAAGCTGTTTGGATGGTGCTCATGAATGTTGTCCATAGGGATGCCCGCGCGGGCGGGCATGTCGAACCATCCTGCCTGAGGGGCAATGAAGAATCTGAGAAGGTTTCGTAAATGGCAGATGAAGTGGCTCTCAAAAATGCAGTCCTACGAGGTTGTAAAACTTAGCCTTCCGGCCAGGGGGAGACAGGGGAGAGAAAATATGTCATACGGCACTATCCACATAGAGATTTTGTAGAGGCCTACGTGATAGGATGTACATCCGCTCAACTAATTCCGAATTGTCACTCGTTTGTGTTGTAGTACTTTCGGGGTTGAATTATCAAAAGTAACTTTTAGCGCGTATGACGAAGCAAGTAAAAAAGAGGAACGGGCAGATTGCAGATTTTCATGCAGAGAAAATAACGGACGCAATGCGCAAAGCATTCGCCGCTATGGAAGTAGCAATTGGAGAGGACAAACTCTCCGACATGACCCGTTCCATACTTGCAGAGATGGAGACGCGCTTCGAGGAGCAAATCCCATCCGTTGAGCAAATACAGGAC
>Ga0163144_10024601_pt1 | contig 11805 bp, 7 predicted proteins | sample OliLak19BULKMAT1_FD_123175 | JGI IMG/M metagenome (GOLD analysis project Ga0163144, IMG submission 123175) | Freshwater microbial mat bacterial communities from Lake Vanda, McMurdo Dry Valleys, Antarctica - Oligotrophic Lake LV.19.BULKMAT1 | ecosystem: Environmental > Aquatic > Freshwater > Lake... | reverse complement strand
TCGGGGTGATTGATGTTGTTCGGGATGATGGCGCGACCGGCGGCGACTTCGGCGCGGACGAATTCCGCGGTGACTTCGGCGGGGATGCGCTGGGGGAAGCGGCGGAAGATGGAGGGAGAGTAATCAGTAATCAGTGGATCAGTAATCAGTGAAAGCTGCGCGCTGCCGGCGTGCTGTTTGTTGAGGTCGTTACGAACCGTGTCGCTCCGCAGATCTGAACATTGTTTACTGATTACTGAATACTGTTCCCGTCCCATGTTCTCGCGGATGGCGATGAATTCCATCTCGGGCGTGATGATGCCCGCCTTGGCATAGGCGAGTTGCGTGACAACCTTGCCCGCCTTCGCGCGCAGCGGCCGGCGGCGCTGGCCTTTCAATCCGGGAAACTCCACGAGCCGATTCTTCTCCGCCTTGCTCGCGAACTCCGCGTGCTTGCCGGAGAGATAACCGTCGTCCTGCGGTTTCACTTCGCGACCGTCAACTTCCTCCACGTCGCCGCGTTCGCGAATCCAGTTTGTCCGCAGCGCGGGCAAACCCACCTCGGAAGTTCCCGTGAAATTCGAATCACCCCACGGCCCGGAGCAATCATAGACGCGCACCGGAGCGTTCGGCGTGACCGCGCCGGTGTAGGACTTCGTCGGAGACACTTCGATCTCGCGCATGGGCACGCGGACGTCGGGGTGTAGCTTGCCTTCAACGAGCACTTTCCTGCTGGCGGGAAGTTGTTCGCTGCTGTGCGGCTCAAAGGATTCTGGGGCGGCGATCATATTGTTACTGGAGTGTCAGGGGAGTTGGTTAAATTCGGCAAGGCTGATGACCTTCACACTGTCGGCAAGCTGCTCTTCAGTGAGGATGTCCGTGAGGGCGCGGGAGAAGCTGGCGATCTCGCGGCGCACCAGCGAATCGCGGAACGGCTTCTCGCCGCCGCCGCCCCAGAAATCCACCACCTTCTTGATGACGCGCTCGCTGGTCAGCAGCGTGGTGGGGATGTCGTAAATGTGCAGCGGCTCATCCGCCTTCGCGCGCTGGCGATGATACACGTTGATATTGCGTCCGTCGGCGAGCGGGAGTTCGAGCTTGGCGAGGTTTTTGGCGCGGAGCGTCTTGTCCACCTGATCGCGGTTCATGAAGGTTTCGCCAGGCATCACGATGTTGATCGCGAAGCCCGCCTGCTCCTTCCACGATGCGCCGGCGGTCAGCTCCGCGCCAGAACGCAGCTTCTTGTAGGTAGGAGAAATGAAGTTGAACAAGTAGCCGAAGGCCAGTCCCTGCGCGGGCAGGTCGGAGTAAAAGGCGCTTTGGTTCAACTGCGCGAACTGCGTCTTGATCGCCGTGCAGGCGCTGCCGACGGCGGCGGACAGATTGCCATCCGCGCGCTTCTCGTAGCTCAGCGGATAGAAGCCCTTGAAGTAACTCGGCAGCAACACCGCGGGCGACTCGGGCACGACGAAGTACACCTTCTGCGTGCCGAGGCGCGACATGCAGGCGCCGAGTTCGAAGATGACATTGTCGCGCGGCACCCATTCCTTCGCGCCGCCTGCGTTCACGTTCTCGCGCAAATCATCCGCGCCGAGCACCACGACGGCGGCATCGAAGCAAAGGAGCTTTTTGAGGAAAGTGTTCAGCGGAATCTCGTTGCTGCGAAAGAAGCCCTCCGTCCACGGCGTGACGGTGAACTGATATTTGAGATTCTCGCGAATGGCCTCGGCGATGGGAATGAGCGCCTTCGACGAGAAGATGGCGATTTCCGGTTTATCCATAGCAGTGACTTGTTCGTGTGCGTGCGACGAACCGCTCCATGGAAAGCTCCGGCAGGTTTCCCTTCGCCAGCATTACCTGGAGCAGGTTCTACGGGTCGGTGGCGCTCCCGCGTCACCCTCTCAGCCTTGGTTCCGGGCAACGGCCCGAAACGGGTAGGCTCCCCGGGTCCAAGGACGCTAGAAGCCTGGCGGCACACCGTCAAGTGCGCCGCGGAGCGCGAGCGGGTGCAGGCGGCGCGTCTGGATGGCATCTATGTGCTGGTGATGAAGGAGCCGCCGCCGCATCGCTATCGCATCCAGGTCGGCGTGGGCCAGGCGACGCTCAAGCGGGCCTTTCAATCGGGGGACCGTGACCAATTGGTGCGGCTGCTCCAGTCGAATTTCCGCGAGGATAAGTTTGATGAAGGGCTGCGCTCGGCGGTTGGCTTCGTCGAACGCACGCTGCGCAGCAATCTGCAGAGCGGCGCGGCTCCGCGTCCGTTGGCGCAGGGCGCGCCGGTTCGGCAGAGCGCGCCGGCAGGTGCTTCATCCAGCTCGTTCTCGATGGGATCGCTGCTGGTGCTGGGATTGTTCGTGGTGGGCGGCGTGCTGGTCGTCGGTTTCATCATGCGCCTGCTGCGCAGCGGCATGGGTGGCGGTGGCGGATTGGCCGGAGCGGGCGGGTTGCGCGGTGGTGGCGGTGGATTTTTCTCCAGTCTCCTCGGCGGCATCGGCGGTGCGATGGCGGGGAGCTGGCTTTACGACCGCTTCATGAGTGGCAGCGCGCACGCGTCCGACAACAACAATGCAAACCAGCCGGATGCGTCGCAGTCCGATGTGGGCGGCGACTACAGCAGTTCCGGTGGCGACGTGGGTTCGGGCGGAGGCGGGGATTTCGGCGGCGGTGGCGGCGGGGACGCTTGAGGGCGGCTCCACCCATGATGCGACCACAGGGCCGGCTGGAGTGGCGCGCATGGCGATTGCCGGGAGGAAGCGGGGATGCGATTCATGCGCGATTCCTTGAAAGGAGGCGGAACCTTGTTTAAGACTTTTGCGCAGGCGCATGTCCGCCTCTATCCTTTCATGATGAAGAGTCTTTGCCTACTCATGGTCTTCAGTGCTGCGTGTACCCTTCACGCGGCGGATGCCAAACCCAGCGCCGCCAGCGCCGGTCTTGCCGTCCGTTACTCCATCGCCGGCCAGACGGATCTCGCGACCGCGCCGAACGTCGCGCTGTTCGTTGAAGCGGGGAAACCTGTGACACCGTTCCTCGCGCCGGGCAAGTTCACCGCCGTCTGGGAGGGTGCGTTGAACGCCGACCTGCGCAGCGACTTCGCGTTTCAGGCGACGCTGAACGGTTCGCTCAAGCTGGAGATCAACGGCGCGGTCGCGCTGGACGTCACGGAGACGGGTGGCAGTTCAGCGGTCAGCAAACCCGTGACGCTGAACAAGGGTGCCAACGTGCTCAAGGCCACGTTCACGGCGCCGGGGCAGGGGGATGCTTTCGTGCGTCTGGGCTGGGCGGAGAAAGGCACGAACACCGGGCCGATTTCCGAGGCGCTCTTCACGCACACGCCGAGTGCCGATGGAGCCAGGGCGGCGGCGCGTTATCATGGGCGCGAGTTGTTTTTCGAGGCGCGCTGCATGAAGTGTCACCTCGATCCCGCGAAAGGCGCGGTGGAACTCGCCCTCGATGCGCCCAGCCTGGAAGGCATCGGCGCGCGCCGGCATTACGAGTGGATGACGCGCTGGATTCTCGATCCGAAGTCGGTGCGGCCCGCGGCGCACATGCCGAAGCTGCTGCGCGGTCCCAAGGCGAAGGAAGACGCCGAGGCGATGGCGGCGTATCTTGCGTCGCTCAAGACGGAGCCGGCGGTGAAGTTTCCAGCTCCCCTGCTCACGAAGCAGAACAAGCCCGAGGATGTCGAAGGCTACGCACCTGCCGGCGATGTGAAACCCATCTACGAGAGGTTGCACTGCATCGGTTGCCATAATCCGCCGGACGCGAAGGAGATTGATCCGAAGAAGCTTTCGCAAAAGGGCGTCGGCACCAAGTTTCCCCGCGGCAAGCTCGCGGAATATCTTCGCGCACCGGAGGCGCACTACGCGTGGAATCGGATGCCGAACTTCCGCCTCACCGAGGGTGAGGCAAAGGAGCTTGAGGATTATCTCCTCTCCACGTCCGACAAGCCCAAGGACCTGCCCGCGCCGACCGATGCCGCCGTGATGGAGCGCGGCAAGAAACTCGTGCAGACCACCGGCTGTTTGAATTGCCACAGCTTGAAATTGGAGAACCAGTTCACGGCGCCGAAGCTCGCCGATCTCGCCGCGGCGAAATGGAACGGTGGCTGTCTCGCGGCCGAGGACAAGCCCGAGGCGAAGGTGCCGTTCTACAAGTTGACCGGTGACGAACGTGAAGCGCTCGCTGCCTTCGCCGCGACGGATCGCACGTCGCTCACCCGCCACGCGCCGATGGAACACGCCTCTCGTCAGGCGCGCCTGCTCAATTGCAGCGCGTGTCACGGGCAAGTCGAGTTGATCCCGCCCACCGAACTGCTCGGCGGCAAGCTCAGGCCCGAGTGGTCGGCGAAGTTCATCGCCGGCGACATCAACCATAAGATGCGTTACGACGCGCATCCCAAGGGCGAATTGTGGGTTGAGGCGCGCATGCCCGCCTTCCGCGCGCACGCGGCCACGCTCGCGCCGGGACTCGCCGCGCTGCACGGCTATCCTGCGAAGACTCCTGCCGACAAGCCCTCCGATCCAGAACTCGTCAAGGCCGGGCACAAGCTCATCGGCAAGGACGGCGGCATGTCGTGCATCTCCTGTCATGCGGTGGGGAAGAATCTCGCCCTCGAAGTCTTCGAGAGCGAAGGCGTGAACCTCGCCTACACTTACGACCGCTTGCTGCCTGATTTCTACCGGCGTTGGTTCCGCAATCCGCTCAGCATCGATCCGCAGACGAAGATGCCCGCCTACTTCGGGGAAGACGGCAACACCAGCCCGTTCCCTGATTTGCTCGGCGGCAGCGTCGATACGCTGATGCAGGCGGTGTGGGAATACATGCGGCTGGGCGACCAAATGCCTGCTCCGAAGACCGGCGCGGAATAGGGCGAGGCTGCCGCGGCGCGCGGCGCGGCATCGAAGCTGGAATCGGATGCCGACGCCGGGGTTACCACAGCGGAACTGGAGGGCCGGGCCTCCGTTCATCAGCGCTGTTACCTGGAAGCGCAACTTTCCACTTTGCAGGAATCGTCTCGCTCCTAAACTGCGCGCATGGACAAAGAAAGAGTCGCGGAGATTTTGGTCGAGATTGGCACCTTGCTGGAACTGAAGGGCGAGAATCCATTCAAGACGCGCGCCTATCAGAATGGCGCGCGCACCATCGAGTCGCTGACGGAGCCGTTGGCTAAAGTTGTTGAGGAAAACCGGCTCGGCGAAATCAAAGGCATCGGCGAGGCGCTCCAGCAAAAGATCACGGAACTCATGACGACGGGGAGGCTGAAGTATTACGAGGAGCTGAAAGCGTCCATCCCGCCGGGCCTGGTCGAGATGCTGGGCATTCCCGGTTTCGGGCCAAAGAAGGTGAAGGCGATGCACGACAAGCTGGGCCTGGATTCCATCGAGAAGCTGGAGGCCGCTTGCCAAGCCGGTCAGGTCGCTGAACTCGACGGCTTCGGCGAGAAGACGCAGGCAAAGATTCTTGAGGGGATTCAATTCAAGCGCACTTACGCCGCGCGCCATCACCTGAACCACGCACTGGAGGTGGCGGAGCCGGTGCGCGAAATGTTGCGCGCGCATCCGGACGTGATTCGTTGCAGCATGGGGGGAAGTTTGCGGCGCTGGCGCGAGACCATTGGCGACATTGATTTTCTGGTCTCGTCGAAGAAGCCCGCGGCGGTCATCGAGTTCTTCACCAGCCAGCCGGGCATCCTCAGCATCAGTGCGAAGGGCGAGACCAAGGCCAGCGTGATTCTCGAAGGAGGTTTCCAGGCGGACTTGCGCGTCGTCACGGATGCGGAGTATCCGTTTGCCCTCGCCTACTTCACGGGCAGCAAGGAGCACAACATCGTCATGCGCCAGCGCGCCATCGCGCGCGGATTGAGGCTCAACGAATACGGTCTGTTCAAGTCGAACGAGGAAACGCGCGACCCCAACCTTCGTGTCCCGTGCCAGACGGAGGAGGATATTTTCCACGAACTCGGCCTGGCTTACATTGAGCCCGAGCTGCGCGAGGATCACGGCGAGTTCGCCGCGGCAGAGCAGGGGAGGCTGCCGAAGCTTCTCGAATGGACTGACCTGAAAGGCTCGCTGCACAATCACTCCACCTGGAGCGACGGCCACGCCACGCTCGAGGAAATTGCGAAAGTCATGCGCGACCTGGGCTGCGCCTACTGGGCCATCACGGACCACAGCCGTTCGAGCTTCCAGGCGCATGGCCTGGAACCGGAGCGCCTGCGCGAGCAGATCCAGGCGGTGGGCGAAATCAACAAGCTCCTCGCAAACGAAGGCTCGGAGTTCCGTTTGCTCACCGGCTCGGAGGTGGACATTCTCAGCGAGGGCAAGCTGGACTTCGCCGACGATCTTCTCGCGCAACTCGACGTCGTGGTGGCGAGCGTTCACGCCGGCTTCACTGGAAGTGAAGCGGAGATGACGAAGCGCATCATCAAGGCGGTGGAGAATCCCAACGTCCACATGCTCGGGCATCTCACCGGGCGGCTGCTGCTCGAGCGCGAGGCTTACAAGGTGAATCAACACGCGGTCATCGACGCGTGCGCAGCGACGGGGACATGGATCGAGCTCAACGCGAATCCGTGGCGCTTGGACATGGATTGGCGGCTGTGGCCCTACGCGAAGAGCAAGGGCGTGAAGTGCGTGATCAACTGCGACGCGCACCGGAACGAACACGCGGGCTTTCTCCGCCTCGGTGCGGGGGTGGCGCGCAAGGGCTGGCTGGAGAAGAGCGACGTGATCAACACACTTCCGTTGAAGGAACTGAAGAAGGAACTGCAGCGCAAGCGCGGACGGAGTTGACGGGCTTTTCAGTTCTTCCGCACGCTGCTCCGTTGCTTGAGCCAGTCGAAGTCGGTGTGCGGATTTGCGGGGAAGGTGCCCGCCGCGCCGCCTTTCACGGAGGGCCGGCGCGTATCGCCAATTTCCCAGCGGTGCGACTCCACGTGGCCGTCGGCGAAGGCGAGGTTCGCCGCGCCATCGTGATACGAGCCGGGCAGATTGCCCCAGACGTAATCCTCCCAGCGGTTCATGAAAAAGCCGTCGTTGATGGTGTCGGGATGTTCGTCGAGGAAGGTGTAGATCTGCGACGGGTTCGGGATGTCCGACTGGTGGAAGAACTGGACGAGGAGTGGGTTGAACTTGTTGGTCAGGTCGCCGGGGTCGCCGACCATGGAATTGAGCGCCATGCTGCGAATGCGTGCGCCGTTCTCCGCCACGGAGCGGTCGGAGGGGCATTTGAAAACGCCAATCGTCTGGCCGAGGTAGGGCGTGAGCAGGCCCGAGGTCAGCGTATTCACGTTGATGTTCCCATCGGAGGTGAGCCAGTCCTCGACGTTGTTCACCCAATTGCTGTAGCCGTTGAGCGTCTGGGTGATGCCGAGGTTGTTGCAATAACGGTCCTCGTTGTCGTCCGCATAGAGCATCAGCGCGACGCTGAATTGCCGGACGTTGCTGGCGCATGCCGAGCTTTGCGCGCGGCCCTTCGCCTTCGTCAACGCCGGGAGCAGCAGGCCCGCGAGGATTGCAATGATGGCGATGACGACCAGCAACTCGATCAGCGTGAAGGCGCGAAGGGCAGGGCGCTGCGGCAATCGGGAGTTCACGCTGGCGACGTTGAATGAGCCGCTAGGGCGAAGGCGCGTCCGGCGCGGGCGGAGGAACTTCCCCGATGGCCGCGTCCTGCGTGGCTTCGCCGACGACCGGGGCGATGGCCTGCAGCTTGTCGTTCGCGTCGAGGTTCACCAGTTTTACGCCCATCGTGTTGCGGCCTGCTTCGCGAATCGGCGCCACCGGCGTGCGCACCATCTGTCCGACCGCGGTGATCATCATGATTTCGTCGGTCTCAAGCACCGTGAGCGCTCCCACCACGCCGCCGGTCTTGTCGCCGATCTTCATGGTGATGATGCCCTTCCCGCCGCGGGTTTGAACGCGGTACTCGTCGAAGGCCGTGCGCTTGCCAATGCCATTCTCGCCCGCGACGAGGAGCGTGCAACTGAGGTCCACAATGGCGGCGGCGATGACGCGGTCTCCGGCTTCGAGATCAATTCCATACACGCCCACCGTGCCGCGGCCCATCGACCGCGCGTCCTCTTCCTTGAAGCGGATGCTCATGCCGCCTCGCGTGATCAGCACCACCTCATTCGTGCCGTTGGTCAACTTCACATCAATGAGCGTGTCACCCTCCTCAATCTTGATCGCGATGATGCCGCCCTTGCGGATGTTGGAGAATTCCTCCAGGGCCGTCTTCTTCACGATGCCTTGCTGCGTGGCGAAGAAGGTGAAGAACGGCTGCGACCACGTCAGATCTTCCTTCTCCGGGCCATACTTGGCCTCGACCCGGATGAGCGAGGCGATCTTCTCGTCGGCCCGCAACTCCAGCAGGTTCGCGATGCTGCGGCCCTTGCTCGTCCGGCCCGCATCGGGGATCTCGTGGACGCGCTCCACGTACACGCGGCCCGTGTTGGTGAAGAACATCAGGTAATCATGCAGCCGCGCCGTGAACAGATGCTCGATGAAATCCGCGTCGTCCGCCTCGGGCGTGGAGCCTTCTCGCGTGGCCATGCCGATGACACCCTTGCCGCCGCGGCGCTGCGCGCGGTAGCTGGAGACATTCGTGCGCTTGATCAGACCGCCGTGCGTGATGGTGATGATGGCGCCTTCGTTCGCGATCAAATCCTCAATGGCGATCTCACCTTCGTCGGGCACGATGTCCGTCATGCGCGGTGAAGCGTGCTTCTCGCGAATCGCCTTCAACTCCTCCTTGATGATGGTCATCACGCGAGTCTCGCGCTGGAGAATGTCCATCAAGTCCTTGATCTTCTCGATCAGCTCCCCGTATTCGCCGCGGACCTTGTCGATTTCCAGTCCCGTCAGGCGATAGAGCTGCAACTCGAGGATGGCATCCACCTGCCGCTCCGTCAGGGAATAGAACCCGTTCATCAACCGCGCCTCGGAACGGATGAGCACGCCCCACGCCTCGACCTGCGGACGCGTCCACTCGAAGGCCAGCAGCTTCACCTGGGCCTCATCGCGATTGCGCGAGCCGCGGATGATGCGGATGAACTCGTCCAGATTCTTCAGCGCGCAGATGTAGCCCTCAAGTAACTCCGCCCGCTCCTCCGCTTTCCGCAGCTCAAAGCGCGTGCGGCGCAGCACAACCTCGCGGCGATGATCGATGTAGGCCGAGATCAGCTCCTTGAGATTCAGCGTCTTCGGCCGGCCATGATCGATGGCCAGCGCATTCACGCTGAAGGAAACCTCCATCTGCGTGTGCTGATAAATGTTGTTGATGACCACCTTCGCAATCGCATCGCGCTTTAGCTCGATGACGATGCGGCAATTCTCGTCCGACTCGTTGCGCATCGCCGAGATGTCCGTGATGATCTTCTCGTTCACGAGCGAGGCGATTTGTTCCTCCAGCGCGGCGCGATTCACGTTGTAGGGAATCTCCGTGATCACGAGCTGCTCGCGCCCGCCCTTCATCTCCTCCACGCTGATCTTGCCACGCTGCTTCACGCTGCCGCGGCCCGTGGTGAAATAATTCTTGATGCCCTCGACGCCGCAGATCATGCAGCCGGTCGGGAAGTCCGGCCCCTTGATGAACTGCATCAGCTCCGGGATCGTGATCTGCGGATTATCGATCTGCGCGCAGACGCCGTCGATGACTTCACCCAGATTGTGCGGCGCCATGTTCGTCGCCATGCCGACGGCGATGCCGGTGCCGCCGTTGACGAGCAGGTTCGGGAAGGCCGCGGGGAACACCGTCGGCTCCGTCATGCGCTCGTCGTAGTTCACGACAAAGTCCACCGTGTCCTTCTCCATGTCCTGCATCAGCGCCGCGCCCAGGTGCGTGAGGCGGGCCTCGGTGTAACGCATCGCGGCCGGCGGATCATTCTCCACCGAGCCGAAGTTGCCCTTGCCCTCGATGAGCCGCTCGCGCATCGCCCACGGCTGCGCCATGTGGACCAGCGTGGGATAGATCACCGCCTCGCCGTGCGGATGATAGTTGCCGCTCGTGTCGCCGCAAATCTTCGCGCACTTGTATGGCTTGCGCCCGGGGAACAGCGACAGCTCGTGCATCGCGTAGAGGATGCGGCGCTGCGAAGGCTTCAACCCGTCGCGCACATCCGGCAGGGCGCGCGAAATGATCACCGACATCGAATAATCGAGGAACGAGTTCTTGATCTCGTCCGCGACATTGATCTTGGCGATCTTCTCGTTGGCCGCGTAGGCCGGCGTGCCACCGGTGCTGGGGCTGGAGCCACCATCCGCAGGAGAATCAGGCGTATTATTATCGTCGGGCATGGAAAAAAGCGTCGTTCAAACCGGCTTTCGTAACGGCCTGATTCTATCCGCCCGCGCGCACCCAGTGCAATGAACTTGTCGAATCGCTTTCCACCTTGAGCCGACAGCCTGGAACACCGTCCCCTCCACTTGTCACATCTCACACGTCACTTTCCCCTCCGGACCTCGAACACGGAACCCCGGCCAACCGACTTTGCTCCTTGAATCGGACCCTTCACACCTCTCACCACCTACTTCGACCCTCGGCATCCTCCCTTCCCTCCCCGCGCTGGTCACATCTTGCCGCGAACATGGAACTTTGAACCTCGAACCTTAAACTTTGAACCCCGGCCAACCGACTTGGCCGATGTGACATGGCACTTTCTGCCGTGGACCGGAAACTTTGAACCTTGAACATGGAACTTTGAACTCCGGCCCCGCCGCTTTGCGGCAATTACCATAAACTTGGATAATGGTGCAGGGCATCTGCCGCAAGCGACAGGTGACTTGGTGGCGCTTGAATCCCTTACCGCGAGCCGACCCCACCACCCAATGAACCATTCGCGCAGTCCCATCTTGCAGTAGCTTCGTGTGTTCAAGCGGTGCCAATTACTCCACGCCTCTCCCTGTCTCGAACCGCTGAAGCCGAGATAGCCCGCGCCTCTTTTGGCTCTTTTGCTTAAAATTTCGACCAGCTCGCCGCTCATGCGTGGCACAAATCCAAGGCTGTCCTCGAAGCTGAATTCCGAAAACTTCAATTCACTCCATACGCGCCAGTTCGGCGACAGTATTTGCGGATATTCGGTGCCTTAAACCACAAGCGACAATGCGCCGGTCTGGAACCGATTTTGGTTCATGCGCTGCCATTGCGCCGCAAATCAATCAAGCCGTTGTGCAATGCGGCGAAAGGGGATCGTCACTTGGAAGTCTCGCCATACAACCACGCCACGGAGACTTTGAGGCACCGGGCAATGGCCGAAACTTCGTAATCCATCAGGTAGCGGTCCCGGTTCTCGATGCGGGAAATGGCGGTCTGGTCGAGCGTGATTCCGCGGGCGGCGAGCTTGCCCGCGAGATCATCTTGGGAAATGGGCGGCTGGTGCCGCAGGCGGGCCTCGTGGATGCGACGGCCCGTGACATTTCTAGGCGCTGACTGTTTGGTCTTTTTCACCGCATGTGGTTTCCACATGCGGAGTCCAGCAAATTTTCAGGCCAAAGTTATGCGGACTTAACATACTTGCAGACCGGCGGAATGTTTTCCTTGCGAATCGCGCCCGGCCTGCTATCAAGGGCATGTTCTTTGGAGCCATGCAGTTGACAGCCCATGAAGAAAATCCATCCGAGAGGAGTTCTCCACCCATTGACGCGGGGTTTAACAACCCTTTTGTTGCTTGTTCTTTTTCTCTGCCTGGCTCCGCGTGAGTCCTTTGCCAAGCCGCGCCCGCCACTTCCGCCCTTCCCTGAACAGGTTTTAAGTTGCTACGGATTCGATGACGGCTCGTATCTCGACCGGGTTTGGGCCGGTCCCGGCAATTTGTTTGGATCGCGC
>Ga0163144_10024600_pt1 | contig 11805 bp, 8 predicted proteins | sample OliLak19BULKMAT1_FD_123175 | JGI IMG/M metagenome (GOLD analysis project Ga0163144, IMG submission 123175) | Freshwater microbial mat bacterial communities from Lake Vanda, McMurdo Dry Valleys, Antarctica - Oligotrophic Lake LV.19.BULKMAT1 | ecosystem: Environmental > Aquatic > Freshwater > Lake... | reverse complement strand
CAACCGCCTAAACCGCCTGTAAAGCCTGTGGCATCAGTAGCACCACAACCGCCCAAACCGCCTGTAAAGCCCGTGGCATCAGTAGCACCACAACCGCCCAAACCGCCTGCGAAGCCCGTAACACCCGCACCACAACCCCCTGTAAAGCCTGTGGCATCAGTAGCACCCACACCGCCCAAACCGCCTGCGAAGCCCGTAACACCCGCACCACAACCGCCCAAACCGCCTGTAAAGCCCGCACCACAACCGCCTGTAAAGCCCGTGGCATCAGTAGCACCAACGACACCCGCAAAACCAGCGACACCCGCCCAAAAACAGCCTGATGTGCGTAAAATACTATCCAGCGCATTTAAGACCGTAACAATGGGTGATGATGGATGGATAACATTGTCTGCGCTTGGGTCAGAGTTGCGAAAGCTACACCCCAATTTTAAGCCGAACACTTATGGACACGCTAACTTAGGCAAACTCCTTAAAAGTATGCCCGACTTTGTAGAGCTTAAGGTCAAGGACAGCACGAAGTCCACACGCCTTAAAAAATAGTGTCTCATGTGGGGCTACCATAAAAGAGCGTCTACAACCCGTCAACCCGTTGTGTGCCTTCTATTTCTAAAGCAAAGTCTGCGCCAAAGGCTTGTGCCGGCGTTAGCGCACCCACTAGCCCCGTGTGTTCCATTTTTTCTATGGTAGCAATCGCTGCCAATGCCGTAAAGCGATAGCCTTCGGCGGTTTCTAGCCATGCTTCGGCAGTATTGCCCACGCTATCTGTGGCACAGGCGTATAAATAGCACCTGCCAATCTCGCGTTGGGCGGGCGTGGGGGGTGTAATCACACGGTCTACAATACCACTGGCAAAACGGCGCACGCCTGCGCTCTTAAACAATCCGCCCATGCTCGCTGTCACACTGACCAGGCGCACCAATGCAGGATTTAACGCCATATATACGCTGATATTGGGAATGCCTGTGGTGCGGTAGGCGGTGGCAATATCTCCCCACGGAATAAGCAAGCCCAACGCTTCACCCGTTTGTAAGTGAAATTTGCGCGTGCGCTGGTTGATAGGGGCAACGCTTAATGCGCCATTCTTGCGCCAACGCAACCCATAGGGCAACATCTCAATCATGCTTTTGGCTGTGCCTGCGCTCACACTAGACAGGGCTTGGATGCCCATCACCAACGTTTGGGCTTGTGGCACTTGCTGGCTAACATAATCCGCCAAACAATCACTTGGAATCACGTCAAAGCCTACACCGCTAATCAGCGCAATGCCATTTTTACGCGCCACTTCATCATAAGAGAACGTATTCTCAAGCACTTCTACTTCGCCCGTGATGTCTAAATAGTGCGTGTTGGTTGCCAAACAAGCGCGTATCATGGCATCGCTTGTAAAGGCAAAAGGACCCGCGCAATGATACACCACGTCCATCTCGGCAATGTGCTTGGCGATGATGTTCACATCGTCTAGCCCAAACGCCACATATTTTAAGCCCAGCCTTCTCGCGAGGGGGCGTAGTTTACTTTCGTCACGACCCGCCAAAAGGGGCGTATGTCCTCGTTTAACGGCTTCTTCTGCCACTAATACACCGGTGTAGCCTGTTGCGCCGTACAGCATCCACTTCATCGCAAAAAGCCTCGCTTGTTATTTATGCTATAATGAACCGTGTTGAGTATAACATAGCTTAGGAAGTGAGCGAAAATACAATGCGTGAAATTGCCATTAAGGTACTCATTTACGCCGTATCCATTGTGGCGGTAGCGTATATTCTGCCCGGCATTACGGTGGTTCAGGATGACATTATTTCTGTTCTGATTGTGGGGCTGGTGATTGGTATTGTTGATACGTTTATCAAGCCAATTGTGAAGTTTTTAAGCTGTCCGTTGATGTTACTAACGTTTGGCTTGTTTGCGTTTGTCATCAATGGCTTAATGTTACAGATTGCAGATTGGTTACTGGGGAACACGCTAAACATTGACAACTTTTTGTGGGCAATGCTGGGCGGTTTTATCATGGCAATCATCAGTGCTATCTTAGAACGCGTTTTCTTGAGTGGAAGCACCAAAAGCAAAAAACGCCGCTAACCCTCGTTGGGTCGCCCAATTCCCCCATAAACACCCATTCCGTAGGGGTGCACCCGTTGGATGCGCCCCCATACCCTAATCGGACGTAAAGCCTACTTCACGATGTGAGCCATCACAAAACGGCTTGTTCTTTGAATGTCCACAACGACACATGAATACTTTTGTACCTGTGCGTATTTTTTCGCCATCGGGCGCGTAAATGCTAAGGTTACCCGTTATCATCACAGGGGCATCTCTAAGCGGTTCTATCACTATTTCTGCGCTACCGTCTAGGGCATCTAGCTGAATAGGCGCGGTTTCTACCGCCACGAACTCGGCTTCTTTATGGCTGTTATCACAAAATGGCTTGTGCTTAGATGCGCCACAACGACACAATGCTACCCGTGTGTGTTGGCTACTTTCTTCAGCACCTTTTAGCGTAATATCGCCACGCACATATAGCGCGCCGTCTTTGTCGATGTGAATACTCGCTTCGGGTTCGGGAGTTTCTTGTGCGCCACCATCCTTGCGCGTATAGCGCAATGCCCCCGTTGGACACGCCTCTACCGTTTTGGCAATGTCGTCTGCGCTGGCTGCGTGTGGGTCTATCCACGGGCGACGCTGGTTATCAAACACCGCCTGTAAGCGATGCACGCACTCTTCGGCATGAATACAGCGCGTTACTTCATAATCTATGGTGATGTTTTCTGCTTCGTATGAGCGTACTTTTGCCATCTTAAAGTCTCCTAACAACAGTTAAATTAAGCATACCGCATTTGCACCATTTTTACCGCTAATTGTTGTGCAATCTCAACGCAAGCACGACACTAGCACCATGAAAGCGTAGGGCAATGGTGTGGCAATAGTGCGATTGTACATTGAGTTTTTTCGGGTACACTATAAAAGTGCCTGTGTAAAAATGTTATAAAGAAAGTAACGTTTTGCCATGCACGATTATAGACGCTTTCAGCTTAGGAGTGTGTTTTACTGATGAAGAGAAAAACCGTTTTAGTGTTCTTGCTATTAAGTAGCTTATGGACTTTTTCGTTTGTTTTTGCTCAAGAAACGTCGCTTTCACCCAACAACGCCGCTTCTATACAAGAAGTAGCCCGCTTTGGCATGGGGGACGCGCGTTCTTTTGCCACGTCACCCGATGGCACACGCTATACGGTGGCAATGGGTATAGGGGGCGTGCGCGTTTATGATACGGGCAATTTTGCCACGCCTATACAAGTATTTGGGATACCCAACGTGCTTGCCACATACGTCCAATTTAGCCCCGACAATCGTTTGATTGCCGTCGCCTATGATGACAACACAGCGCGTTTATACGATGCCAGCACGTTTCAAGAGGTGCGTGTTTTAAGTGGACACACAAGCGCCTTAAAATCTTTGGCATTTAGCCCCGATGGCACACGGCTTGTAACGGGCGCAGGTGACGACACACTTCGCATTTGGGAGGTTGCGACAGGCACAAACACCCTCACCATCACCCTAGAAGATTGGGCATGGCGTGTGGCATTTAGCCCTGATGGTGCAAAAGTGGCTGTCACATACAACAACATGACCAGCGTTTGGGATGCGCAAACAGGCAACCCCCTAGCACAGATAACCGATGATGCCAGCTTTACGAGTGGCGTGTTCTTTAGCCCTGATAGCCAGCACGTGCTAACCGCTGATAACGATAGCCTCATTCGCGTTTATAACATTAGCACCGCTTCTTTAGAGAAAGCATTAGTGCATGGCGATATGGGCGTGCGTGGCGTGGCTTTTGACCCACAAAACCCTCGTCAATTCATCTCAACGGGCTTTGATAATGTGGTGCGCCGTTGGGACATAGACACCGCCACAGAACTGGCACAAGCCCCCACACGCTATGCGTTGGTTGAACCACAATTTTTACCTGATGGACGTATCATCGCGGGGTCTTTTACCAATGGGGTGGGCATCCTAGACGCGAACCTGAACCAACAAGACACGCCATCAGACATTACGGCATACATCAATAGCATTGTGATTGCCCCTGATGGGCGCATTGCAACAGGCTATGGTGGGGGCGGTGTGTTCCTTATCGACCCGATCGCAGGCACACGCCAACCCATCATAGAAGGTAATCCCCAAACAGGCACACCTAGCCATACGGTCTATACCCCCGACTTTCGTTACTTGGTGGTGGGCTACGGTGCGCGTATGGTGCGCGTTTATGACACGGGCAATAATTACGCGCTGGTTAGTGAATTTGCCACAGAAGCCAGTGTTAGCCGTCTTCGCATAAGCCCCGATGGCAACCGCGTTTTAGTTGCGGGTTCTTTCCCTTATGCGTTGTTGCTAGACATGCCAAACTTGAACGAAGTCACGCGCTTACCCCATGACATCAACACCTATCAGCTGGCAATTAGTCCTGATAACGCCACCTTTGCAACCAGTGATAGAGAGCGCGTGAAGGTGTGGGATGCCAATACCTTTGAACTGCGTTTTGAGTTGCAAGAAGTAGAGGGCAACCGCGCAGAAGCGTTTGTTTTTGCGCCCGATAGCCAAAGCCTGATTGTGTCGTGGTCAACCTTTGACGATAACATTATTCAATATGATGCCAATACGGGCGACTTACTAAGGGGCGCGGATACAGAATTTGCCCAAGAGCTAACGTTCTCACCCGATAATCAGCTTTTGGTGGGCATGAACTTTAATGACCTTAACTTTATGGACGCTAGCACGCTCACGTCTATTGTTGTGCTAGAAGATGCTTACTACAACAGGGGTTACTATGGCCTGTTCAGTGCAGATGGACGCTTTATTTATGTGCTAGGCAACGACTCCATTTTGCGCGTGTTTGGCTTGCCCAATACATTGCCTAGCGTGGTTGTAACGAGCGACGCGCTACCCCCTGCGCCAGAACCCAGCGTTGTGGCAACGGGAAGCTGTGAGGACATCACATTTACCAAAACAGACGGCGTTAGTGGCGAAGTGATTGAAGTGTTTGGCTTGCCCGCCTCGTTTACCAGTCCTGTGGGCTTGCTTGCGCCGATAGAATCGCCAGAACGTGGCGCAATAGTGCTGGTACAGCGTCGCCCCGCCGACCCCGAACCCGACCCTCTAGACTTGCAAGCTCCAATCCCCGACCCCGCCCAAGATGTGATGGCATTGCCCTTGCACCCCATTGAACCATTACAGGGGGGAGAGGCAGTCATTACGTTCTATGATGCGGTTGACAAATCATTGGTATGTGATGGGTTCGCGTTTACGCTAAACCCTCTCGTGCCAGATAATGGTGTTTACCCCCGTTATGTTCAGGCGTTGGGGCGCGTGCTAGACGCACAATTGCGCCTGATAGGGTTAACCCGTGCCGACCTGTACACATTGTCGCCTGATAGCCCGTTTGAGCTGGCGTTGATGGCGCAAACCCTATACAACTATGACCACCCCGAAAACCCCAATAGCTTGGTGAATATCGCCAATGGCACAGCTCCCATTCTAGCCGAACATGCAGGCAAGATGGACATTGTATCGGGGTTGATTGTGGCAAATGACTGGGTAGGCGTGCTAGAAGGCTGGGCAACCGACCTAGAATCCTTTGAAGCCCCCCCCGCGAGCTTATATCAGCGCGCCGAAGCGCAATGGCTTTCTGCCGTCGATGCCCCTATAGCGTATCAGCGAGAGGGTGTTTTTCGGGTGGAAATCTCATCTGCCGAGCAACTCTCTTACCACATGACGAGGCAATCGCACTATGAAGCAGGCTCTAAGGGTAGAGCTAAACAGATTATGGACAATATCAACCTTGGCGGTACGGTAGTGGGCGTGGCATTGCCAGGCATTGGCACACTCATTGGTTCTGCGTCTTATGTCATAGGTAATATCAATTCGCTGTGGGCAGACCTTTTACCCAGCAAATTTACCAGCTTTAGCTACGAAGTCACCATACCCTCGTATGATGACGAAGATGATGACCGCCTTGGAGAATGGTTTAACACCCAAGTAAGTGTCACCAGTAGGCAGTGGAACGGTACGCTAGCTGTCATTGATGGTTTGCTGACGGTAGTGGGCATTAAGGCGGTGGATAGTGCGGTCACGAAGCGCGTTGTCGAGACGGGCAGGCTCTATGGTGATATTAGCCTCTCTTTAAGTCCAGATGGGGCTGCCTCTTTTGCGACAAACTTTTGTGGGCGTGGCGTAGTCACCTGTCCTGGCGATGGCACAGTTATAGTGGGTCCTTATACGTGGTCAGACATCTCTTTAGATGAACCAAGCGGACAGTGGACATACGGCAAAGTTGACCGTTCTGGCACAATTGAACTGGGCGAGAACAATACATATCGGGCGGGGAAAAGTGGCTTAGGGCGGTTACACGTCTTTATCCATGGGGAATTCTTTAGCCATGAGACGGAGTATGCACGCACAGATATTCCTGTAGGCGAGATTGTCGTCATCGTTAGCCCACCCTCAGAAACCGCCGAACCCGGTGACTTGATATGCTTTTCTGGTGAAGTGTTGAATGCCATAGACACCTCCCTAGAGTGGACAAGCTCAACGGGCGAAGCAAGCCAAGTCACCAGTGGCTCACCGTCTACCTATTGCGTAGAAGCCCCCGAAGTAGAAGCCAAGTGGTCAAACTGGATTACATGTGAAATAGGACCCCAGCCTATCCCAGAGAACTTTAGAATTACGGCAAAATCTTTAGCCAACACGGGCCCTCGCGCCCTCGCTAATGCGCCTATACGCGCCGATAGCGTAACCTTGCGCGTTATTGGTACACCCTCGGATGCCCCACCCCCACCCCCAGAGGAGTGCATCGAACTTAACTATGAAGAGGGCGACTGGCTGATTACCGCCGAAGCTCAAACGTTTACTTGCTTTGAGGCTTCGTTCCCACAGACCATTAACTTGCCGGCTCTTGAGAATCGTTTGGATATTGAGTTCCCTAATAACCAACAGCAAATGGTACTCTTGGGCGGTTCGTTAAGCATCTTTGACGTAGCAAATTCTGTCGGTGGGCAACAAGGAAGCATCATGAGCCAGCTTGCCAGTGAGCTTTCTAACGTAAGCGATGGCGCAACCTCTAGTCCGCCCCTTACACGCTTGCCCGACAGTAGTGTGTATCAATATGGTGAATCTTATGAGTTCCAGAATGACACAGGAACGCCTGCCAAATTGGATGTGCTAATACGCATAACCATGACGGATGCCGAGAACTTTACGGGTTTCTCACGGGGTTCAATGAGCCTACCGATTGTAGGGGATTGCGTGATGGAACTGCCCGTGACAGGGCGGTATGTAGGGCAATAGCCTAAAAAACACGAAATCTTGCGGTTAAAAACACAAACACCCCTTATGCTTGTTGCGTAGGGGGTATTTTATTTTGGGCTTCTCATACTTTATTAGAAGCACACTTAACAGATATTTAGGTGTGCTAACTAAAATACCCTTCATTACGCTATACTATCGTATGATAGTGTCGGCACGTTTTTAGTGGGCTATATCTCTTTCAAGGAGGGACTGTGAACATCATCCACACCCAAGCCACCGACAAGCAAAGCACCAATTGGGGCATCATCTTTAGTGTGATTGCTTGCTTGGCAATTTTATTATTAGGCACATGGCAACTGCAATTTGAACTGGCAGAACGACCAGAGGGAGCAACGTTCTTTTATCAGTGGCAACTGGCAAACCCGACGTTTCTTTCGCAAGCGTCCGCCTGGTTGGGCTTTGGCTTCCACCAATTGCTCATTTGGCTAACGATTTGGTGGGCAATCGAAAAATCGCCCCGCACCTATACCAGCACGCTTCGCCCCGTTAATGTGGTGTCGCTCATCATCAATGCGGTGTTTATTTTGTTGCACTACATTCAAACCGCCGTCTTTTATGATGGTATCGCCCAAGACTTGCCCAGCTGGACAGCGCAAGGCACGGTTATCATGATGCTGTTTATGATTTTGGCAATGGAAAACCGCCGTCGTGGGCTGTTCTTTGGTAAAAAAGTGCCATTCCGCCAAGAATTTTATCGCTGGATACGCGATTATCATGGTTATGCCTTTAGCTTTGCCGTTATCTTTACGTTCTGGTTTCACCCGATGATTCCTACTTGGGGGCATCTCTTGGGCTTCTTGCACGTCATGTTTGTGATGCTACAAGGGTCACTCATGTTCACCAAGATGCACCTTAACAAAACGTGGATTGTGCTTAACGAACTCATCGTGTTGCCCCATGCAGCGTTAATTGCTATCAATCAAGGCGGTAACTTGGTGTATATGTTTGCGCTGGGTTTCTTGGTGATGTTTGTGGTGACGCAAATGCACGCCTTTAAGCTCTCAAGGGCGGTAAAGTGGGGCGTGTACATTAGCTTCTTGGCGTTGATTGTGATTGTATATGGTTTCTATCGCCGACCCTTTGAAGCCAATGAGGTGATACGTATTCCAGCCATTGAATACTTGTTGGTGTTTGTCACGTATGGGGTGTGGTGGGCGTATGCCAAAGTAACCGGCGGACTTAATCGCCCCGACCACCGAAGCAAACGCGCTATTCCACAAGAAGCCCAACCCGACTTTATTTCATCATAGCCTGCCTATAGAGAACGCGCCTCTGTTTGCACCTCATGCAAAACAAACCTCACCCTAAATCCCTCTCCGAAAATTTAGAGAGGGACTTAAAAAGCCCAAAAAGCGCATTAAAAACAGGGTTTTTATAAAAAAGAACCCCATTTCTCCAAGAATTGGGGATGGGGGCAGGGGGATAGGGGTTTTGTCCTTAAGCACTGAATCGTTAAACAGCCCGTGTGCTAGGTTTGCCATTCGCTTTCTAGCACACTAAACGTTAAAGCATCCCACCATCGCTCTTGAAAAAAGAAGGCTTCGCGGTGGTGGGCTTCCTGTGTCATGCCCAATTTTTGCGCTACCCGTATGCTGGCAACATTCTCTTTTACAATGTCGGCGGCAAAAACGCGGTGCATTTCTAGCTGTGTAAACGCAAAGTTCACCATGCCCCGCGTGGCTTCTGTGCAATAGCCCATGCCCCAATTGTTGGGATGAAACGAATACCCCACTTCTGCTTGGCGGTGCAGGCTATCGCGGATGGTAATATGCACGCTCCCTAACAGGGTTTGGGGCGCGTTTTTATGCACCACCCCCACATAAAAATACTCTCTCGGAAAGTCTTTTTGCGTCTGCACAATCCACTCTAAAATGCCCTGAAATTCAAATTGCGTGCGCTTGGGGTCGGGGTCATATTTACTGTGGCGTGGGTCTTGGCTAAAGCTCCAAATAGCATGGGCATCTTCGGGCATCAGTTCGCGGATAATCAGGCGTTCTGTGGTAAAGTGTACCATGTTGTTTATCACGTCTACCTTTCTTTATCACACAAGGGGTATGAAACAACGGCACGCGCTTTTACGTATTCTTAATTATAGGCAAAATGTAAAGGACGGCGTACCATGTCTTTAGAACAACAATTGGCAGATGCCATTGTACTAGGCTTTGAAGAACTAGGCGGTGACCCCCAAATCGCCATCAAGAACGCGCTGTATCACCGCACCGTAGATAGCTGGATACAACAAGAAACCGCCAAAACCGCCATTGCAGGGGGCGCAGAAATGGCGATTCCCGGCTTGCACGCGCTCACCATTCCCGCAGGCATTAGCTACCTGATGCACAAAATGGCGTATATTACGTGGGGCATTGGCACACTAAAGGGCGCGTTTGTGGTAGAAACCAACGCCTATAGTGACCTACGCAACATCTTAACGTTGTGGGCAAATGGGGGCTATTACAACAGTAGCTTGCTGGATTACATTGCCATAGACCGCGAAGCCTATGTATACGCCCTAAGCACAGAAGGCTATGCGCTGGTCAAAGGCTTATCCGAAAGCCCCCGTGACGACACGATGGCGGACACATGGCGCGTGCTGTATGAAATTGCTACCGAATTTAGTGAAGATGAACGCGCACAAACCCAGTTAAAATCGGTGGTGAGCAAACAAGCCGTAGCAGACGGGTTGGCAGTGGCACGCGCCCGCGCCCAAATCCCACACGGTGAAACCCTTCGTAACCCCATAGAACGGCGCATTGGCTCTAAGCTGGCGTTACGGCTTGCCACACAGCTTAGTTTGCGCGTGCCAGCGCGTTTTGTGGTGGGCTTTATCCCCATTGCTGGCGCAATCGTCAACGCCTTCTTTAATGCACAGACCCTTCAAAGTGTGGCGGGGTGTGCCGTAAAATACTACGAAAATCGGATACAGATAGCGGACTTAGCATGAAACTTCTTTTGTTTGATATTGACGGCACGCTTCTCATTAGCAAGGGTTTGGGGCGTGAAGCAAAATCGCGGGCAATCCGCGAAGTGTATGACGTTAGCGTAGACGTACACAATCACCCGTTTGGGGGCAAAACCGACTGGCAAATTTTGAACGAAGTGCTTGTGCCACAGGGCATTACTTCGGCACATATTGGCGAGCGCATGGACGACTATCAGCAGGTGTTTTCGCGTCACATGCGCTCACTTGCCCCAGAATACCCCGCTACCCCCTTAGAAGGCGCACATGACCTGATTGCCATGTTACGCGCCCGCACCGACCTCTTGCTAGGGTTAGTGACGGGTAACACGCACGCCACCGCACCCATTAAGCTACAAAGCGCGGGCTTTGACCCGTCATGGTTTAAGGTGGGGGCGTATGGCAACGAAAGCCACAACCGAAACGACTTGCCTCATTTGGCATTGCAACGCGCCATCACCCTAACAGGGAAAACCATTTTGCCCCACGATGTCATCGTCATTGGCGACACGGTGGCAGACGTAGACTGTGCGCGGGCTTTGGGCGCGGTGGCGGTGGTGGTTCTCACAGGCTTTGAGGACAAGCAAACCCTGCTAGATAGCAAACCCGACTATGTGCTAAACACCCTACAAGAGTTTATGATAGAGGTAGGGATTTAGCATGTAGGGCTAAAAGAGGGCGACATGGCACTGCAAAAGACGCTAACAAGGGCAAGAGACTATCTCTTTAGTCGCCCTGATGTGCAAAAGCTCATCACCAATACAGGATGGCTGTTCTTTGAGAGTGTCTTTAGGCTGGTGATTTCGGTCTTGGTGGGGGCGTGGGTTGCACGCTACTTAGGCACAGAGCAATTTGGCAAGCTCAATCTTGCTGTAGCTTATCTCGCCATTCTTACGCCCATTGTACGGCTAGGGCTAGATAGCATTGTCGTACAACGCATTGTCAACGAAGGCGAGGATAACCCCAAGCAAACGGGCGTTATCTTAGGCACAGCGTTTGCTTTACGGCTTTTTACGTCCCTGTTACTGGCAATTCCCCTCTTGTTCATTGTCTATTCGCTTAACGATGGTGACTTGCTCCTCACTGCGCTCTCGGCATTATTGGCGTTTGGGCTAGTCTTTCAGTCTTTAGAGGTGGTCACGTTTTGGTTTCGCTCACAGGTCAACGCTAAAAGTACGGTCATCGGGCATAACATCAGCCTAACGATTGTGTCGCTTCTTAAAGTGCTTGCTATTCTTACCAATGCGCCCCTCATGATGTTTGGCGTGCTGTATGCGCTGGATGTCATTTTATACATGCTGTTTATCTGGCTTATTTACCAGCGTCACCAGCGCAAATACGTTACCGCGCCTCCGCGTTGGTCATTTAATGCGTCTTATGCGTGGGGGATGTTACGCCAAAGTGCGCCCCTTATTTTGGCGGGGTTGGCGGTATCGGTGTATATGCGTATTGACCAAATCATGCTAAGCCAATTGTTGCCAAAAGGGGTT
>Ga0163144_10024599_pt1 | contig 11805 bp, 11 predicted proteins | sample OliLak19BULKMAT1_FD_123175 | JGI IMG/M metagenome (GOLD analysis project Ga0163144, IMG submission 123175) | Freshwater microbial mat bacterial communities from Lake Vanda, McMurdo Dry Valleys, Antarctica - Oligotrophic Lake LV.19.BULKMAT1 | ecosystem: Environmental > Aquatic > Freshwater >... | reverse complement strand
GGCGGCCGCCCCGGCTTTCTTGAGGGCCGCAGCCACCTTGTCGATATTCACGCGCGCCGCCGTGGCGGCCTGGGTGGCCTCCCGCAGGCTGGCCAGGGCGTCGCGATACAGGGGAGTTGTTTGATCGATCTTTTCCTGGATGACTTTTTCCCAGAGCGCGAAGTAGACCTTTCGCTGACGGCGCAGGGCCTCCTCGGTGGCTTCATCGGGCGCCAGCTCGATCAACTTGTGCAATTCGTTCACGGCATGGCTCAGGTTGGCTCGCAGGGTTTCCGGATCGGTCGCGGATGTGAACGCTTCGGCTTGTCGTTTTATTCTGGGTGCCATGGACTATCCCTTCGCCTTGAGTTTTTCGTAGAATTCCTTGATCGATTCGGCGGTCGCCACCAGCGTTTTGATGTGCGCCACGAGCTCCCGGCTGGTCAGCTTCCTTCGGGTGGCCGCGGCCTGCAAGGCGGCGTGCGCCGCGCCAATTTCCGCGGCGGCGCGGCCGGCGGCGGCGAAGAGGGCAGGGGCGGCCCGGGGAGCCTGCCGGGCCTGGCCCAACCGCCGCAGCGCGGTCATTCGTTCCTGATAATTGAGCGACGGTGCCTCCCTCTTATAGGCGGAGGTCAGGTCATCGCTCGTTGCCTCGAGATTGGCTTTGACGAGGTCGGAGTACAGGTCTGGCAACTCCCGGGCGAGATACGCGCTCACCTTCTGAATGGCGGGATCGAACTTCACCACAATCTGCCGAATGGCCTGCTGGCGTCTCGCTTCCACAATCACCGTCCCGATGGCATCGATCGACGTTGCCACGATCATCAGGTCCGCCTCGTCCACCTGCAACGGTTTGCCCGTCGCCTTGGTGTAAGTGGCGGCCAATCCGGCCAGCGCACCGTAAAGATCCTTCGATGCGGTATCGATGTCCTTGCGGAAATCCGCGGTCGCCAGATTCCCGAGGGCGTTGGCATACCCTTCGAGTTGTTCCAGCACGGCCAGACGCGGGCGCAACTGCTTTTCCTCATCAAACAAACCCTGGAAGGTCTCGGCGGTAATCACCGGGCGATTGGTGGAGAGGGCGATGTCGGAGAGCTTACGTTCCACGGTGGTCTGGTCCACGGCGCGGAGTGCGTTTTGAATGTTTTCACTCGCGTCGCCCGCGGCCCGGGCGAAGGCGCCCACATGCGTCGACGGGGTGGAACAACCCGCCGCCAACAATCCCAGCCCCGCCAGGGTCGCCAGGATTGCCACAGGGATAGACCCAGGGGTCGGAGCCGTTTTTTTCATGTCGTGTTTGTCCTCGAAAGGGGTTCGTTGCGGTGGTCAGGATTCAATTTTTTTCCAGGAAGAAGACGTCGGGATTCGGGATTCTTGCCATCGATTAGCGCGCACGAATCGCGGTCAGGTAGGCCTTGAGAAAATTCTCCCAACCGGTCTCCTTTACAAAGTCCAATCCGGCATAGAGCGGTGAAACGGACACGGTCGGGAAGTAGATGGCGGCGCCTTTCGAATTCCGCATGGGCGCACCCAGATATCCCGAGGTGACGACGAAGCCGTCCAAAGCCTTCACCACCCCGGCGCAGGCGGTTTTGATGGGCGCGGATACCGTTCCGCCCTGGATCAACGTGCAGAGATCCGCCAGGTCCACATTTTCCCGAGTGGTATAGGATTGGACCCGATCCCGCGCATCGCGGATCGCCGAACGAACCGAGGCATCCTTTACGCCGGCCTTGAGCGCCGCCGCCAGGATTTTCACGGAGGCCGCGAGCGCGCCCGCCTGCCCAAGGTCGCAGAGCGATTGGGTCACCGCCTCGCCTTTTCCCTTATAGGAGGCCAGATACTCCTCCACCACCACCTGGCCCAGCGCCCCGCCGGTCATCGCGGGGGTCTTGGAGAGGCGTTGAAGAATTTCCTCGTACGGCCAGCCATCGAGGGGTTCAGTTTCTTCGGACCCGACGGTGAAGTCCACCGAGTCTCGCATCTGGTAACCGACTTCCGGCATGCTCATCAGGCAGGCGTCCATGCCCAGCAAATCCAGTTTGCGTCCCAGCTTCGCGTGAATGGCTTCGCAAACCGATTTCATTTCCAGGTTATCCAGGAAATCCTTGGCATCGTCATCGATGAGGATGGCGCGGGGAACGAGCCCGGCGCCGCCCCCGGCCGTGGCCTGGGCCACCCGGACGACGGAGGTTTTGAACAAGGCATGGGCCACCGGTCGCGAGCGGGGACGCCGGGCGTCGCGTCCGCGTTGCCCGGCGAAAATATCGGTGTCATCCCAGCCCTGGCCATGATTCCAGAGCACCAGGCAATAACGTTCGGCGGGATAGTGGGTGATCGCCCAGGTCGCGAACGACACCAGGTTTTTGGGGTCGCCCGTGTTGGTATTGCCCAGGGTGTCCACCACGTCACCGGCCAGCCTGGCATTTTTGGTCAGGAGATAACGCTTCGTCTGATGCGCATCGCTCTCGCTGTCGAACTGGGCCACCGCATTGAGGTTGGCATTGCTGCCGACCCGTTTCATTTCCATGAGATCCTCCGTGCCGTTGGGATCGAGGTTGTTGTCGCCGGCGAGGTAAACCATCACGGTCCATGCTTTCATGAGGTTGGTGGGGCGACGGGGAGCCGGTGTTGATCGAGGCCCGCGACGTCTCCGGAGAGAGGACTAGAGATTGCATTCCAGCACGTCAATCTCATTATCGGGTCGCATGAATCTGAAAGCCCTAAGCGCAGGCGCGTTCCTCCTCCCGCTCCTTCTCCTGGCCGGTTGTGAGTCCGTGCCCGCGCCGGTTGCGGGGACCGCCGACCATCCGCCGGGGCCAACCGGGCACGGCTACGCGCTCCTGTTCGATTTGCTGGGCGATGAAAAAAACGTGGCAAAACTGCTCCTGATCAAGCGCGAGAGCGCGGCACTTCGCGAGGTGATCAAGGAGATCTCCGCGCAGGCGGGCCGCGCCCACCAGCAACTCGAGGCGTTCGCCAAGGAGGACCGCCGGCTGAATCTCAAGGATTTGGGACTTCCCGCCGCGGAAGTCGAGACGCGCAAAAAAATCAGCTCGCTGCGCGGCAAACAATTGCTCGGAAGCAAGGGCGGGGAATTTGAGCTGAACCTGTTAATGACCCAGGAGATGGCTCTCACTTACGGCATTCAACTCGCCGAGGTCACGGCCGCGCACGAGTCTGATCCCATCCGGGCCAAATTTCTGCGCCAACTTTCCCACGATTTCGGATCCCTGGAACAAAAAGTCATGGCGCTGATGCTCGCCCATCCTCCGCTGCCGGCGGGCCGATGAGCGAAGGTGCATTGGGGGAGTGTATCTGAGCCGTCCTCGACCTGAGAGGAAGTGGGCCCACTCGGATTTGAACCGAGGACCAAGCGATTATGAGTCGCCTGCTCTAACCGCTGAGCTATGGGCCCGTAACCAATGATTGCAATGGTATTGTGCGAGTTTCCGCTTGGGGCTTGACAATCTGATACTGAATTCTGATACTGATTTGGTGAAACCAAGCCAAACCGAGACAACACCGGAAAACTCCGGCGCAGCTTCAGAATGGGCCAAGACGCCCGTCGCCAACCTGATGCGCTACAAACCATCTGGCATCTACTTTGCAAGGGTGCGCATCCGGGGCAAGCTCTTTCGCCACTCGCTCAAGACCGACGTGATGAGCGTGGCCAAGCTCCGACTTCAGGATTTTATCAAGGAGAAGCAGGAGGAAATGGGAGACGCGGTGCAGACGGGCAAGATGACCGTGGGCAATTGCGTGACCCTCTTGCGCCAACGATTGGACGGACAGCAGAACATCAAAGAGGGAGCCAAGGTCTATCGGCGGAAGTGCATTGAAGCCCTGCTCAAATCCTGGCCGGAACTGCAAGCCCTGCCTGTCGGCAAGGTCAGCAAGGATGACTGCCTGAAGTGGGCGCAGAAGTATGCGGCGAAATACAGCGCAAGCGTTTACAACAACACGGTTGGCACCCTGCGGATGATCTTTGACCTCGCGGTGGAAAGGGGAGCGCGAGGACAGAATCCCGCGAGGTTCATCACCAAAAAGCGCGTCGTTAACCGCGAGCTGGCCCTGCCAACGCCCCGGCAGTTTGAAAAGTTCCTGAGTGAGATCGAGAGAGCCGGCGCATGGTGCAGCCGGGATTGTGCGGATTTGGTTCGCTTCCTGGCCTATGGAGGATTCCGAAAGACCGAAGCGGCGAATATTACCTGGGAGGATGTGGACTTCGATGCTGGCCAAATCCGCGTCCGGATCACCAAGAATGGCAAGGCACGTTCGGTGCCCATGATTGCGGATATGAAGGTCTTGTTAACAGGACTCAAGGCGGAACGGGCGGACGCCAAACTATCCGACGCCGTGATGCTTGTGCATGAGTGTCAGAAGGCGATGGATGCAGCAGCCAGGAAGGTGGGCATGAAGCGAATCACGCATCACGACTTGCGACACTTGTTTGCCACTCGCTGCATCGAATCCGGCGTAGATATTCCGACCGCGTCGCGCTGGCTTGGACACCAAGACGGCGGAGCATTGGCGATGAAGGTCTATGGGCATCTGAGGGACCATCACTCTGTAGAAATGGCCAGCCGAGTGTCATTCACGAAGACCACCGCGTCCAACCTCATGACATTGCCCAAGGAAGCGACCGTATGAACGTGGCTCAAGGCGCCTGACTCGAAATAGAAAAACCAAGTTTTCCCCGGTTCCGCTTGCCTTCGCTGAGTTCATCAAAAGCCCGTAAACATTGAGCATCGTTCACTTCTCGATTTTCTCACGTTCTCCGGTGTTTACTCGAAACATCCCAACCAGTATCAGATTTCCAATCAGATGGCGAAGGCACCTGAGTTCAAGTCGGGTGCCTTCAAAGGCAAGATTCGTTGACGAAAAATGAATCTCGTCTTCACCCTCTCCGCATTGGATCGGGAGAGGGTTCAAGGGTGAGGTGTGTTCTTGGTCCTGCTTAAATCCGCATTTCGACCATTTTGTCTTTCGTTTTTATGCGTAATTTCCCCATTCCACAAATATTCCTTGACGGCGTCTCGGTTTAGGCGGTTATTAGCGCAATAAATCACTGAATTAGGAGGTTTCAAGGACCTTTTATGTCACTGCTGAATGCCCGGCTGTTGCCTGTTTCGCTATCCACGCGAAATATCTACTACTTTAAACCCTCTACAGGTACCTCGGGCTACCCGACACCAATCTGAGTCAGTGAAGAAGATTTTCCCCATTTCCTAGACACGCTTTAAAAGCTTCAACTATGCTTTTGGATGCAATTTTACTGGATCCTTATAAGGACCCCAACGAGATCTGGTTTGCTCTGAATGCTCACGGCTCGGGTTGTGCAGCGGATCCATACTATGGTGGGGTTTCGGAAACATCTCCCCTGGTAACATCCTTTAGTCTGGTGGTGGGGACCGATCCGCGCGCCATCATCGCCGCTACCGTTGGTCCCCACGGTTATGAGGAAGGCGATATCGTCGTCATCACCGGAACGTCGGATCTTAATGGGCCATATCACGTTTACGTTACTGGTCTTCCTCAAAATGAATTCAAGTTGTTCCTGGATTTTCCTGCAAGCAGTTCATTTTCTGGTACTGGGTTCTCAGTGAAACGAATGTTTCACTTGGATCAAGTACTCCGCAATCTGACCCAAAGCAATGTCGCCATCCACTTCGGACCGGGTGTCTACGAAACCCGGGGTAACGCTGGATCCCAGAATATCGCCACCCAAGGCTGGCGGATGCGGTCAGGTTGGAAAATTCGCGGATCTGGCATTGACGTCACCACGATCAAACTCGCCAGCAGCCGTGGCGCGCCGGGCTTGGTCCAGTATACGACCATCGGAGCGCAGGATTACGACCAACTCGCGGATTACTCCGAAGTGAGCGACTTGACCGTTGATTGCAACGCCCAAGGGAACTAATCCGTCACCGTTGGTGCAGTCTTTCTGATCGGCAGCCATACGCGCGCCCGCCGTATTCAGGCCATCAACTGGGGACCGCAGGCCGGACCGGAGTCATTCGTGATCTCCCTCGGGGGGTTTCATCCTTATTTGCCTGAAACGACGGACTGTGTGATTGAAGATTGCATCGCAAACCAGCCGGGCTTGAACAACACGCACGAAACCTCCGTGCTGAGTATAATCGGAGGGGCTGCGGCGGTGCCTGAAGAGAAACCGAGCTATGGTCGCGGGTGCGTCATCCGCCGCAACCTGGTCGATTGCACTTACTCGCGGAACGAAGTGCCCATTCAGAGCATTACCCTGGCTGGCGCGGTTGCGACTGTCACAACGGTGCGGGCCCATGGGCGTGAGACCGGGAATTATGTGGTCATTGCTGGAGCGGTCGTGAACGGTACGGAACTCAACGGATTTAACGGTTCCTATTCGATCAGCAAAATCGATGATGCTACTTTCGAATACGCTCCATCGCCACTACCTGTTGCAAACCCGGTCGGTGCGATGTTTGTGGATCGCTTTTCCAGCCACTGGGTGCCGGCAGGCGCAAACAGTATTATAAAGGAAAGTCCGGATCCGGATTCTTTTCAATATCGTCTTACTACACTCACACCTCATAACCGGATTCCTGGCAATAATGTGGTGATAAACGGAGTTTACGGCGCCAATACAGTCTACCAAAACGCCTTTAACGCCTCCCATCCAGTGGATCTGGTCTTGTCACGAACGGTGCTGCTTTTCACGATTCATCCCACCCCCGAGAAACCTGTGGACACGATCGACTGGAGTCGAAGTGCCGTTTACATCGGTGTCCAATTTCACCTCGCGGGAGGCGGGGGAACCTGTCACCTGCTGGAACACAACTGTGTCATCGGCGCGACTGTAGGGGTATATGCAGATACCTGGTCCACCCGGACTCTGCACGTGCGCAACAATCAGTTCCATCGCGTTCGGTATGGGGTGAATCGAAATATGCAGGGATATAATTCTCCTGCTGGGCCTATCACGGGTTCTTGTCTTGCCTACAGCGAAGCAAGCGGAAAGTACATCGCCACCTTCACAAGCATCCAGCCCCATGGCCTAACTGTAGGCGGATCGGTAACCATTGGGGGCGCTTTGGTCGCGTACGGGAATGAACCACCTTTGCCATATACCAATGTCTATAACGGTACTTTTACGGTATTAGACGTACCTAGTCCAAACAAGTTCCGGTACGAACTGCTCTCAAAGCCGCCAGCATTTGGAACTACTCCTGAATATCCCACCAACGCGGGAGGATCGCCGGTGTTTTCTCCCGGCGGTACGCTTATCGCCATAGTGGCATCCTCGATAATTCGTGCGCCGACAAGCGATAATCCGACTCGTGTAAAGTTTACAACCCCAATAGGCCAAACGCATAACTTTCAGGTCGGTAACAGCATCAGCGTTTTCGGAGCGAAGATGATATCAGGGGCTTCAGCAACATACTTCAACCCTTACAATGGCGTGTTTGAAGTATTTGAGATTGACTCCCTTGATCCGACGCATGTGTTTTATTACCGAACTTTAACAACCGCTACGGCTGATACCCTTTCGGATCCTGCTACGATGTGTGCCAACCAATCAGGAACGGCCCTAACGCGGGAAGGTACAACCGCCACATTTCGCACTGTTCGTCCCCATTTTCTCGAGGTGGGACAGATCGCCAGCATTGTAGGCGCCCGCGTCGAGGGTGACGTCAGCAATTTATTTAACGGACCCAATCTCGCGATTACCTCGGTTGGGTTGACGACGTTCAATTACCAGATGGCCACTGTCCCGGCGACCCACGCTAATGGCCCAGCGGGGTATCGGGGCAAAGACATCGAGGGATTGCTTCAGATCGAGAACAATCTTTTTGAAATGGTCACCAATCTTCAAACCACGGATGATCATTTGCTCAACGCGGTCGCGGTAAGCACGTGGGGCGGCAACGATTTCCGGCCGAATTACATTTTTCGCCAGGTTGCCATTCGCGGCAACCTCATCCGGCATGAGGATAGTGCGCTGGATTTTAAGGATTTTACGAATGGCTTTTTTCCCATCAACGTGGGCACCTTACTCCTCGAAAACAACCTGTTCGCTCTGAACCGGACCTGGCCGATTGTTTTTGATCAGTCCGGCATGGTCAGTTGCGTTAATAATCGCAGACCAGAAGGGACGTTGGTTCAAGCTTACGATCGCGCAACGGCGCACGCGGCAGATCTTTACTTTCCGGCGGCGGAGGATGCGATGGGGTTAGCCATGATTTAGAATTATGAAAACTTTGAATTGTTTAGCTCTCCTCCTTCTCTTGGAATCTCCAAAGGTCTTTGGTGCAGTCGGGATTCAGATTCCGTTCGGACAATCCGGCAACTCCAGCTTGGGCGCTCCCTTCGCCACCAGCACCTCCTCGCGGCTGCAACAAGTGTATCGAAACGGCGCCTTTCCAGGCATTCCACCCACATCTGCTTTCTTGATCCAAGGCATATATTTCCGGGTGGATGAGAACGCCACTTTTTTCGACGAAATGTTATCGAGCGTCCAAGTCAATCTCTCCACGACGAGTCGAGGCCCGGATGGACTGAGCTCGATTTTCAGCGAGAATATCGGCTCCGATGAAACCATGGTGTTCGGGCCTGGGCCACTGCACCTTTCAGGATTTGCGTTTAACTTTTCGACTGGGCTCATGTTCGACCAGCCCTTCCTTTACAATCCTAACGCTGGTAATCTCCTTTTGGACATCCGTAATTTCAATCCGAGCGATGCTTCTCCCTTGGACGCGTTTGCCGTGTTGGGTGATTCGGTTTCAATTGTTGCAGGCCGCGCTAATGAGACCAGTGGCCTCACATTTACGTCTGGTCTAGCAACGATGTTTTGGGTGGACATCGTCCCCGTTCCCGAACCCAGCACGATCACGCTGCTGTTTCTCGGCGCGCTGGCGTTCGGCTGGAAATTGCGCCGTTTGTTTAAGGCTTCTACTAACTAAAAGCGAACTGTGCCTCTGCTCGATGCGTTTTTGACGGAAGGAGTGCGAGTCAATTTCTGGTTGGCTGCACGTGCAGATGGATTGGGTGGTTCCGGCAGTCAGGCCGATCCTTTCAACGCTGGGCTTCAAAAGTTTGATGGGGTAATGGTTAAGATTTGGGCGTTAACCGAAGCGCAACTCAGTCCCATCACGGTTTACCTTGGTCCTGGCATATACGAAACCAAAGGCTATCGTACCGACAATGAGACTTCACCAAGCGGCTGGCAGCCCAAAGCGGGAATGAAAATTCTCGGGTCCGGCATTGAGGTGGCCACTATAAAACTAACCAATGCAACCGTTGCGGATGCCCACTATTGCGCGATTGGTCATTCACTCGGGGTCAGTGCGCAAGCCGATTATTGCGAGATCGCCGAATTCACGATTGACTGCAATATGCCCTCATCGCCCAATGTGGCGTGTGGTGCAATCCGGCTTATGGGTAGCCACACCCGACTCCGCAGGGTGAGGGCCTGCAATTGGGGCACCCGAAGCACCAGCAGGAAGTGTTTCGTGTTCTCGGTGATTACAGCCACCAGCGGTGTTGGTGGCATCCAGACTGTCGACGCCGGGATCGAGGAATGTTTGGCGAATGCCCCGGCGGAGGACGGGGGTGCAAGCCGAGTCACGGCCTTTCATGCCGGCGGCAAAGAGGACGCAGCACAAGTGGCCGAGGCATTCGGAACCGGTCCATTCATCCGCAATTGTTTTGTTGATGCCGGGGTTCCCACTCCCTCCAAGACGGGCAAGTATTACGGATTATCCATGGGCTGGTGCCGGTTGGGCATCATCGAGGGTAATCAGGTCCACAATCTCGATGTCGGCGGGCCATACCAAGACATCGCCACTACGCGAGACATTGTGGTACGGGATTCCTTTTTTCGTAACGTCGCGCGGGGGCCTTATTGGAATTTGGGAAATCTTTCATCGAATATAGGAGTCGGCACACCACCACCATCAACGAATCTCAGCAGAACCGGAGGCAGGGCCGACATCACCGTTGTCGCCGGCCAAGGACTGGCTGCGGCCGATCGGGTCAAAGTAGGTACATCTCCCGCCGTTTCCAATTTTGATGGGATGCGCATGCTCAATGGCGTTGGGGAAACGACAATATCATATGGTTGCGATGCTTCGGGCGTGACGAGCGCCACGGTGGCTTTACTCAATAAGGTTTTCGGCGTCGGAAAATTATTAGTAGAGGACAATTACTTCGAGTTGACTCCGGGTACTTCTCCCGTCGCGATCGAGTTAAATGATAATGGAGCGGGTGTAGCACCGGACTACGTGCATGGCGATATCATCATTCGCGGTAATCGGATTCGGTATGTGGACGGGATTACACCAATTACCATCTCTGATGTGTTCATCGCCGTCAACGGCGCCAAGAACGTGATCATCGGAAGCAATGTTTTTGAATCGACCAATCTGAATCCCATTCAAACGGCGCGATGCGGAAAAGTGACTTCTTACAACAATCTTGACCCAGTGCGTTTTGCGACAGAAGCGGAGGACGCCTTGCTAATGGCGTTATTCAACCGCAAAGCGCGTTAAGCAACACGACCACAAAACCAAACCAAAGGAAAGGCAACCACAAGCTATGGCCCATGAAATCATTATTCAAGGATCTTTAACTCTCCAGCGTTATAGTCCCGCTTTACAAGGAGTCGGAAACCTGACAATTTCGCAAACCGGTACCAAGTGTGTTTCGAATGTGATCACATTGGCCACAGGCTCCAGCACGGCAATTCAGATCGAAGGCACGACATCGCTCACTTATTTGTTTGTAAAGAACATGGATGCCGCCGCTTGGGATATTGCAAAATTTGCGGACGTTTCATTGGACAGTAGCAATGTGAATGTAATCGCGCGTTTGCGTGCCGGAGAATTTTGCCTGATCCCAGTGAAGCCCGCCGCCATTTTTTATGCCCGCTCGACTGGGGGGACACCCGACATCTGTTACATAGCGGCATGCGCCTAGAATTCCACACCAAGCGGATGGGAGGAGTCACTATGGTCACATTGCGAACGGTGCCGCGCTGAAACTTAAAATGAAAGCATCCTAATATGGCTGTGCGATTCAAAGTATTGGGTAGTGGAAAAATGTCAGCACTCGGCAATGTCGGAGCTGCTTATACCCTATACACGGTGCCGGCGGGCAAGGCAGCAATTGTGTCCGCCATGCGGTTCTGCAATACTTATACCGATGATGTACCGCTTTTCGTAACATTGCAGCACGAAAACAATCCGTATCCGGTGGCAAATAATGCTTATATAATTTCTGCTGGTTACACTCTTGCTGCCGGGCGGTTATTGGTCGAAGACGAGGAATTAATGCTGGGACAAGGTGATAGCATCCTAGGCGCAGCCGGCAAAGTAGGTATTAACGACCCAACCTTTATTGGGAAAATCCACTTTGTAATCAGCGGCGTGGAGCGGGACGTTTAAGAATTTTTTATTCGTCGAAGTTTTATTTATTTATGGCTCTCGAAATCAAGACACTAAGGATAGGAATTTTAAAACCTGCGAGTGCGGTAGATGCATACGGAGAGCGCTTGTTATATGAAGTGCCTGTTGGTAAAGCTACTATGATTAGTGGCATACGACTCGCTCATGGCACTAACGTATCCTCGCCAATTGTGTCCATTAATGTTTTTTTTGCACGAAAAGCTAGCAGAGACACACCTCTCCGAATTGTGAATAATCCAACCCATGTGGTTTATCCTGATAACCTGATCGTCGTTTCACGCTTTACCATGGAAGCAGGCGATGTGCTTTTGGGTGACGCAAGTGCCTATGGAATTAATTATGTTATTAGCGGCGTGGAGCAGGATGTATGAAGCTTACCGAT
>Ga0163144_10024596_pt1 | contig 11806 bp, 8 predicted proteins | sample OliLak19BULKMAT1_FD_123175 | JGI IMG/M metagenome (GOLD analysis project Ga0163144, IMG submission 123175) | Freshwater microbial mat bacterial communities from Lake Vanda, McMurdo Dry Valleys, Antarctica - Oligotrophic Lake LV.19.BULKMAT1 | ecosystem: Environmental > Aquatic > Freshwater > Lake... | reverse complement strand
TAGATCTCCTCGGCGCGGTTGCTGGGCGAGTCCAAGCCGCGGTGATGGCGTATCGCCAGCCGGGCGATCAGCGCCATCGTGCGCGCGCCGGCCTTGGCTTGCAGGTCGCGCAGCATCATGCGGCGCAGGTCGCTGCGGTGCAGCAGGCCGGGTTCGCTGTCGTCGCCGCCGGGTTCGACGATGTCGACCTGCTGGCGCAGCGCCTTGAACAGCCGCTCGGCGTGCTGCTCGTCGCGCAGCACGACGCGGCAGGGACCGGCCAGCACATGGCGGATGACGCCGGGGGTGATCCGGCGCACCGCCAGCCCGGGGAACACCAGGCGGGCCAGTTCTTCCTGCAGCAGGCCGCGCTCGACCGCGTCGACGCGCTGCTGGGCGTCCAGCTGTTCATGCACGCGGATATGCTCCAGCACGCGATGGAACAGCACCGCCAGGATGCGTTCGCGCCGCACCTTGATCATCAGCAGCTTGGGGTCGGCCTCGGCTATCAGCCGCGCCGCCAGGCGCAGCACCAGCGGCGAGCGGCCGACCAGTCCGATCACGCGGGTCAGCGTGACCTCGTCGGCGCGGTCGGCAGCGCCGATCTGGGACAGCCGCTGGCGCATGTAGGCCATCGCCGAGGGCGCGTCGAACTCGTCCAGCGGCACCGTGTCCCAGGGGAAGCCAGGCGGCGCGACGCGGCCGCAGACCACCAGGCGCAAGCGCGGCAGGTGCTGCTGCAGCGTGTCCATCAGCTCCCACAGTGGGCCCACGGTGCTGTCGCCCATGCGCTGCGGCTCTTCGAAAGTGTCCAGCACCCACAGCAAGGGCGTGTCGTTGTCCTCGCCGCCCAGCATCAGGTCGACCTGGCGCGCGAAGTCGGCTACCAGCGACTGCTGCAGGCCGTAGGACTTCGTGAACTCGGCCGCGTCGCTGACGCGCATGTGCTGCGTCAAGGATTCCGACATGCGCGCCATCGCTTCGGCATGCGCGGGAAACTGCACGCGCAGTTGTTGCAGCGCCGCCAGCAGCAGGCTCAGCGGCAGCGTCGGTTCGACCTGGGCGCGGTCGAAATCGACCAGCACGAAGGGAATGGAGTCGTCCATCAAGGGGTTGACATGGGCGAGGATGAAGCGCGCCATCAGCGACGACTTGCCCACGCCACCCGGGCCGACCACGAACAGCGGTGGATCGGACAGCAGCGTGCGCCGGGCGCGCCTGACGAAGCGGCGTGCCGAAACGCCGATGGACCCGAGCAGGCTGTCCGACTTCTGGATGCCGACGTAGTCCGACAGCCGTTCCAGTTCGTACTTGCGGCCGACGAAGTGTTCGCCCACCAGGCGCTGCATCGGCTCCAGCAACTGCGCCAGGGCCAGCTTGCGGCGCAGCACGTCATCGGCGGGCAGGTCGGGCAGCAGGCCCTTGTACCAGTCATGGGCTTCGACCAGCGCGGCCAGCTCGCCGATGCTCTCCGTCAGCAGCGGCTTGCCGAACAACAGCATGTCGGCCATGCACTGCAGCACGCCCGGCGTACGCGGCTCGGCGCGCGGGCGTAAGGCGCGCAGGTCGCGCACACGCGTAAACGCGTCCAGCGCCAGCAGCGCGCGGCGCCGCGCGGCCTGCGTGAGCCGCCAGACCTTGCCGGATGGCACGTTGGCGTCGGCCAGCTCGACGTGGCCGCGCAGCCGGTCCAGGTTGGCGTCATCGGCCGCCAGCCCGAAGGCCAGTAGCAGAGTGCGCGGATCGAAGTCGGCCAGCGTGGCGGCGCAGGCCAGTGGTTCGACGAGGTCGCGATCGCCGTCGCGCTGGCGCTCGTTGGCCATTTCCAGCGCGGCCAGTTGCTGCGTCAGCGAGGCCAGCGAGATCGGCACTGGGGACGGTGCCGAGGCCGCCTCGGGAGCGCCCAGTGGCGCAGAGTTGGGCAACATACTCATGCCACCCTTTCGATCAGCGCCGGCAACTGCCGCAACCGATCGGCGGCCACCACCATGCCGTCATGGCCGAGCGGAAAGCTCAGGCCCTTCAACAGGAATTCGACCATCTGGGCAGCGCCATCGTCATGCAGTTTCCGGTGCATGGCCTGGGCCAGGGCCACGACGTGCGTGCGGAAGTCGGTCTCGGTCAGCGCCTGCAGGGTGATGTCCAGCACATCACCGGCCACATGAGCCGGCGGCGGTGTCGGATGGGCCAGCAGCAGCAGCGACACATTGACCAGGTCGCCACGCGAGCCCGAGATGATCAGCCGGTCGACCAGCTCCAACGCGCCGCTGCCCACGCGCGGGTGGTTTAGGCTGTCGATGACCAGCAGCCAGGACTGATGGCGTGTACGCAGCGAGGCGGTCTGCACCTCCAGCCACCGCGTCAGCTTTTCGGCCTGTCGCGCCTCTTGTGCCATCGCATCCCAGTTCTCGTCCTGTGTCGCAAAGCCCAGGCGGTCGGCGATTTCCGTCATCAGGTCGATGGCACCGATGCGCTCGCCGCCCATCTCGTGCAAGCGGATGGGCGCCATCTGCACCACCTGGCCGGCCCCGGGCTGGTTCTGCTCGACGAGGTGGCGCACAAACAGGCCGGTGTGGGTCTTGCCGGTGGCGGGTTCGCCGCGCACGATCATCACGCGGCGGCCCAGGCGCTGCACCAGGCCATGCACGAAGGGGCGCTGGTCGATGCGGTCGACGAAGGGAGCGTCGTTGAACAGCATCAGCGCAGCCTTGGGGTCGCGCGGCGAATAGGGGCCGGCCTGTGCCTCGGCCTTGCGCCAGGCGGCCAGCGCCCGCATGCAGGCAGCGACGAGCGGCGCGCCCACCGATGCCGAATTGACGATGAGGATGAGCAGATCGCCCAGCCACAGGCCGGCCTCGGCCCTGCGCAGCACCTGCACGGCCATCGCGGGCCAGATCCTTACCTCGGTCAGTGTGTCGGTGCGGTAGCCGCACAGCGCACACAACGCGGTCAGCTCAGGCTCGTCCAGGCTTTGCTCGAACTGCGCGAGCAGGCGCTGGAATTCGTCGTCGGACAAGGCGATGCGGGCCATGTCAGAGCTTGCCCTGTGCCTGCAGGTCGGCGGCGATCAGCCCGATCGGCACGGCCTGGTTGTAGTCGGGACGGTCGAGCTTCCCGGGGTCGGTGCTGTGGTGGATGGCCACGAGTTTCAGCGCCTGGTTGAAGCAGGGCGAACCCGAGGTGCCGCCCTCAGTGGGCGCGTCATGCCAGATGCGATATGGCGGCGCACCGGGCAGCACGCGGCCCACGGCCAGCTTCATCGGCGCACCGGCGGGATGCTGCAGCACGAAGATGTCGTCGCCGGGCTTGACGGTCGGCGCGTCAGCCAACAGCGCGAAGTGTCCGCGCGCGTTGGCGGGGTCTGTTGCCGGGTTGTCGCTGCCCATTGCCGAACCTCCGATGGGTACGGCCATGCGCAGCAGCGCGTAGTCCAGTTGCAAGGGGGTCGGCAAGGCACCGCCGCTCTGCACGTCACTGGGTGCATAGTCACGCTCGGCCACCAGCCAGCTTTTGCTGGCCGCCGGCACCGCGCTGCCGGCCCGCGTGGCCACCGAACCGGCCAGCGTGCGGTAGTCGAAGCGGCAAGCCGTCTGCGCCGGGCTGGCGGGCAGCACGTCACGCACATGTTTGTTGGTCAGCACCAGGTCGGCGCCGACCAGGAAGCCGGTGCCCAGCGCCTGCGGGGCGGCACCGGCAACGCCGGCATCCTCGACGCGACACACGCGCGCGGCCATTGCGGCCAGGTCGGCCAGGAACTGGTCGATGTCGGTATAAGCCGCGGCGCCGCGCACCATTCCTTCCAGAGCGACGCCAGGCGACTGGCCCGCGCTCACGGCCGCGCTGACCGCCAACTCGTTGCCCTGGCCGGGCGCTGAACTCAGTTTGCGCAGCACGGTTGCCAGCGCCACGTTGCGCGGCCGCCAAGCCGCGACCGCCAGCACCAGTTCTGCGGTGAAGCCCTGCATCTGGGACTTCAGGACCACCTTGGTAACCAACGGTCCCCACAGCATCGGCAACGCCACCACGTTGGCCAGCCGTTTGCCGCACTCCAGCAGCAGCAGGCTGTCGAGCTCAGCCTCATCGAAGCTGTCCTCGATGGCCCTGACCAGTTCGCGGAACTGTTCGTTGGTCAACTTCAGCGGCTGCGTCATCACCTTCCTTCTCAGAGTGCTGCGGCATGCCGCCGGCTGGCGTCGACCGACAAGCGCGATTATGTTTCTGAAGCCGTCCCGGCACGAATCCCTAAGTTTGACGATGTCCAAAACCGACGCAGCAATCGGTCGGGGCTGTCGGCCGATCGCTCGCACGTGAATCTGTTGCTAATCAGGTGGGATGACGCTGCATTCCGACTTTGAGTCGGCAACCAGGCCATATGGGCGCCTTGCACAAACACGTTGAACACCCCAGAGAGCAGCTCAGCGGAAAGGTCGTCGCTCGCGATGGGCATTGGACGGGAGGGCACCAACGCCGGCATGTCCAGCCACGCTAGTGGCATCCTTTGTCACTTCAGGCTGCGGTTGATCAAATTGGCCAGCCTCACGCCTGCAAGCGCAATTCGCTTCTCCGCTATCGATCCTGCGTTGGTTCGATACGTATGATCCAACTCGAACGAGTCGGTGCCGACTCCTACTGGATCTGCGTACGCAAACTTTCGGGCGAGACCGGAGCTTTCGTTGATCCAGATGTTCTCGTTGGACTCTGCCGCTTGCTTCGGAATCACCTCGAACGACGCAAGACGCTTTTGAACTTTCAGCGCCTTCGGAATCGGATCCTCGTTGGTCTTCGTGGCCCCCACGGCGTCGTCCCAGAACGCGTGCAGTGAGCCGCACCTGCTCGCGCAGACAGTTACGGAATTGCCACCGCCGTCGCCGCTCGGCTGCCCCTTGCTGAAACGCGCCGACGCGTGAAGCGGTTGATGCACATCGCCGACCAAGTGGTTGAGCCATGCCAGCGAGTAGGACTTTCTGTCGTCAGTCGCTTCAGAAGACAACAACCCTCGCATCGTCGCTATCTGCGTCTGGGCGTTGGGAGTCTTCGGCTGTTTGGGAAGGCCGGTGCCGTCAGTCGTGTAAGGGACGTCCTTGTAGTGCCAATACCTGTGCCGGGACTTGTCTGCATAGCCGATGACCTCCTTTGCCTTCGAAGACCATTGCTTGTCCTCCATATAGTCGCCCTTGAACTTGATGTCGTCTGGCCAGTAAGCGGATCGCATGAAGGCGACCTTATCTGGATCGTTGCTGCCGGCCGCGGCAATCCAGCTGGCATGGTCCGGATTCAGCCTCAACAGCTCTTTCACTCTCAATCGAGCTTCCGAACTCAGCCTGTCGTAGGCGATGGCCGCGACAGCCATATGACCCACATCGTTCCACCCTAGCGCTGGTAGTGCAGTTAGAGCAGATAGCATCAACAACGTAGTTCGAACCATGACGAGTCTCCTCGGTTGCCAAAGTTGCCGAGAGTCCTAGGCGGGAACAAGCAGAGAGGCGCGAGCAGACGAACTCCAGCCCAAACAGGTACAAAATCGCTTCATGCGCGATTCACCAGCAGCGCGAAGACCCCCTTTGAGCCTTCGAGGAAGCCCGCCGGGGTCTTGGCGTAACGCGTGATCGAAACGGAGTCGGAGACGTTACCGCCCAAGGCGAGCACCTCATCTGGCCTGACGCCGACGACGACATCGGTATGGCTCTTGAAAGCGTCGCTGACACTGGCTTGTTCAAAGGTGATTGGTTGCTCCCGGGAGCGCGCGATCAGGTCGCCGATCTGCGGCATCCGTTCGTGCAACCGAAAGCCCCAGAATGGCGCGGCGGCCTTGCCTGAGCGCTTGATCGCGTCGTTGATGTAGCGGGAGTGGCTGGCCGCGAACTTGAAGCCGTTGTACTTAGGGGCCTGCGCAGAGGCGTTGCGCACTATGAACGAGATGGCCGCAGCCGACCAGGGAATGTCGGCATCGTGCCCATCGTGCGGGAGGTTGATGGCTTGCCACATCTCACTGACAAAGCGGGAAAACGGGTCGACCGTCTCCTTGCCCTGCCCGAACTTGAAACGCACCCACTCGATGGCGGCCGCCTCCGCGAGCGCCTCGCGCGAGGGCGAAGCGGGGGCACGCAAGCTGGGAAGCTCAGACCCGCCAGTCGACGGACCGGATGGCAGGACCGCCTTGACAAACCCCGACTGCGTGCCTTCTGGCAGTTGCACGTTGACCGGCAGCCAGCCCGCCTGCTCGTTGCCGCTGACGTCGACGGCCTGGCCGAGGTGCAGTCGTAGCTTGAAGGTCTCCGGCGTCGCCGGACCTGGGCTCGAGCGCAGATTGAGAGCTTCCACGTTCACATGCATACGGGTCATTGCTGATGTCCTAGGTGACAGGTGCATTAAGGGGTGGTTGCCACTCCCCAAGAAAGCTCGTTGCCGACGCTCAGGTTTCTGGGGTTGAACAGCTGCCATGCGGGAAGCACATAGGCGTTGGAGGCTTTGCCAGCGATGTACATGCCCATCAGTTGCTTGCCACTTTGCGTGCGCACAGCAGGAGAGCCACTGTCACCCGACATCAGCAGCGATTCGGAAATGCCGTGCAGCACCAAACGATGGCGCACCCGGACCACGGACCCGTCGCCAAGCGAGTAGGGCATTTCGAAGTCCTTCACCGTTCCGGTGTAGTCCACCCACACGAACTTGCGCCGCCCTTTGCCATCTGCCCGGCCGGTCGCAATCCAAAAGCCCAAGCCCACATCGCCGGGGTCCTGCAGGTACGCATCGGCACGCGCGAAATTCAGGCCCGACATGGCTTGGCGCAGTTCAGCGCTGCTCCGCAGCTTCATCAACTGCGCATCGAAGCCATGGTCCGGACTGCGCAAGAGTTCACCGCGCACGACCGAGGTCTTGCCCAAGCCAGGCTGGTCATCGCGATTCAGCAGCACTGGCAGCGCGGTCCGGGTGCCATCAGAATCTATCAACGAGCGGCTGAGCACATGCCGGCAAGACATCGCGAACACCGCGTCCGGCTGACCGGGTCGTTGTACGCCGCACGTGACCACGCCGCGGACGTCGTCGTCGCTATCGGGTGCCTGGACCAGCACGCCGAACGGCATAGGAACTGCGCTGCCGCCAGCGCGCGGCTGCGGCCGGCCGTAGAGCGCCAGCGGCCGCACATCGGTGGGTATCGCGCACAGGATGCGCTGATCATGCGCCCCGGCAGCTGCCATCAGATGCGCGGGTAGTCGGCGAGGGTCCGTCGGTTGGCCAGCGGTCCTCCACTTCCTGGCCACGACGAAGATGACGCACGCCTCTCGCGTCAGCTCCAGCCGCCCGCCGGCCCCGGCGTATCGCATCCTGAAACCCGAGCCGACGCTGACCAGCCCCGGGTAGGCCAGCCGCAACTCGGCGGACCGGGTGGTGGCGGCTTCATGGGCCAAGCGCAGCTGCTGCGGACGGGTCAGCCTGCGGCGAAAGTTTCTGACAGCATCGGCATGCAGCGTCTCGTCGATCGGCCCTAGCGGGCCTGGCGGCGCCGGCGAGGCATCCGGCCGGGCAGAGTTGCGGGTCATGGAGGCACTCCTTCTTGACGGCACTCACGGCAGCTTGCAGCGGGCCGTCACGGCCTCAGGGGTCAAGGCCAGTAACAGCCTTGTTTCGGCTGTCGTCAACTCGGCCTTGTCGGCACTGACATTGGGCGCACCTGCTGCACGCCGGCGAGCGCGGTCGCTGACTAGTGCTGCCTGCGTCTGTGGTCCCCACATTCCGTCGCGTTGGTTTTCGGGCATGCACAAGGCGGATTGCAGCCTGCGAACCTGTGCCGGTGTAAGTGGCGCCCCCGAACGGCGCTGCACTCCGGCGTTTGGCGCGGCGTCTGCCGGCTGGGCTTCCACTGTGTCGGGTTTGCTGCCCAGGACGTCGCTCACCCCTGGAATGTTCCGGACCGCTTGGGCCACATCCTCGGGTGTTACCGACCCATCGCCCTCGACGCGGTACTTCACGAGCACGCCGTTCTTGCCTCTCGGCACTGGGTCGAGCAAAGTGACCGGTACACCGTTCACCTCAAAGTCCTCTTCCGCCTTGATCGCATCGATCGCATCCTGGACCTTGCTGGTCTGCGTCGCCGCGTCATCGGTTGCTGCCGCAGCAGCAGCTACGGTGACCGCAATGATCTGGCGCGAGCCTCGTGTGCTGTCTTCGATCATCAGTTGGTACCCGCCGGCCACCGTAGTGCTGTCGGCCACGATATCGATGGCGCCGGTGGACATCGGGCGCGGTACCGCCTTCAACCCGGTTGCCGAGCCGTTTAGGAACGCCCCTGTGTAGTTGCCATTGCCCCCCTCGATCAACACAGTCTGAGTGCCAGCCTTTTTCGCAGTGAAGCTGACGGCAGAAGGTGTCACCGTCAGCGGCTTGAGCGTGTTTTCAACCTTGCACAGCTTGAGTGCCTCGGCCGACTGCGTGCTGCCTGGAGTGGCTATCGCCGTCAGCCGATCAGCGCGGCTGTCCAGGTCGCTCGTGGCTGCTCGAAGCTGACCAAAGGCCAGCGCCAAGCCGTCGATCACAATCTGGTCCATGGCTTCTGGTGGGACAGGCTTGCGGCTCTTTTGCCGGCCACGGCTGCGTTGAGTCCCCGCGTTCGCCAACGCCTCCGAGCTGCTTTGGGCGCTTGGCGTCGAGGTGGAGAAAAAACCGGCGTTCCTATCCATCGTGGCCACCAGTCCCGCAACGGCCTGGATCGATCCCTCGGTGCCGCGAATTTCCTTCATTACGGCCGTCTCGATGTCGCCTACCGTGACCGTCAGCAGATTTCCCACTTCCCCGGCCCGAAAGCTCCGGTTCGCGGCGGCGGAAGATGCAGTCGTGGCCTTGGCCACCACAGCGCTGGCCGCCGTCAGTCCGCTCTCGGCATTTTCCACTGCTGCCTGGAAGAGTGCGGTGTTGCCGCGGGCCTTGGCCTTCACCTTCCATTCATCGACAGTGCCGATGGCCGTGGCCACCTTTGACAAGCCCGCATCGACCGCAGTCTTCTGCGTCTCCAGTTCCGTCGCCGCGCTGCCGCTGAGTGCCAGCGGCATGACCGCAGCAATCGAACAGTCGATGGCCTTGATGCCGGCCAAGTAGATCGCGCCGCGCCGCTTGTCAGTATTGAATGTGCCGATGGTGTAGGCGCTGCCGGCGAGCAGACCTGCTCCGGTGAGCGCACTCGAATGCACCTTGGCAACGCTGGCACCCAGGATCACGGCGCCGAAGGTCAGCAGGCCGTTGGACAGCAGCCGCTCCGATTCGCCTAGCTCCACGACCTTGTCGCGATAGACCAATGAACGCGATCGTGCATGCGCGATGGCCTCACCCAGCCCCTCCGGCTTCAGCTGCTGGCGAGCAATGCTGCGATCGGTCGCCACGTAGGGGCTCGCGCAGCCCGTCAGCAGCATGGCGATGGAGGCCCAGGCAATGTGGTGGACCGGCAGGCCGCAGACCGTGTCAGCTCTCATGTGTTCTCCTCGGCGAAAACGTTGTTATGCGTTGGGCTTGGTCCCGGCTTTAAGCACCATGTCGTGCGCGCGTCCCGGGCGCCACCGCGATGTCTATGCTGTCAACCCAGCACGCGGCGGCCGAGGCGGCTACAGCCAGATCGCGCTGCGCCAACAGCAGCAGCGAAAGGCGCAGCGCGCCGTCGGCGCCCACAGGTGCGGTCACCGCGGTGGCAAAGGGCTCGCCGGGCACATCGCCCGCGGCGCGCAGGCGGCGGCCATTGGCCCATCCCACGGCGTACGCATATCCGTGGTCACCAACTACAGCTGTGGCGCCGCGCAACTGCACCGAGACCCAGCCGCTTCCATTGCAGCGCACCACCCCCTCGGCGCGTCTGACCTGTGCAACAGCGTCGGTGTCATCCGCCTGACTTTCAGACGCCAAATGATCGAACATCACGGACAGCATATGGCCGTCCTCGGTGCGTGTACCGTTCATACCCAAACTCGTGTCCTCAAATGACACGGACAACAGTTGAAGTACCATGTATTGCCTCCATCGCTTGCGGCGTTCCGAACCTACCGACGCGCAATGCGATAGTGATGTGCCGGCTTTGAGCAAACACCCACATGATTGGGGGCAAACGATGATGGTACCGACGGGCTGTCGTACAGGTTATGGATGTCGGTCGCGCCCGTCGCACTGACAATTCGTAGGTGAGGAACTGGGCACTCCCCAAGCGTGCGATGGCGGCTGTCCACGCGCTGTGCAGTAGCGGGTGGCCGCCGGAGGTGTTCATCCCAGCCCTGCTGGAAGCGCTACATGAGGTGATACCCAGTTTGCGGAATCTGTTCGACTGGACGGACAACGATGGCCGGTTGTTGCACTACTACGTCGAGGGCCCGGTCGACACCGCAGTGGCCCAGCGCTACTTCGAACATTTTCACAACGGAAAGGATGCCGCCTCCATGCCGGCATTTGCCTCGCTTCGAGACGCACCAGCTGGTGTGCGCTCAGCGAGTGATCTGGAACGGGCTGGCTTCTTTGCCTCCGATCTGTACAACGAGATCTGGCGGCCGCAGGGCCTGCACTCACGAATAGAAGGCGTAGTGCGCAGTCGCACCGGCCGCTTGTTGGGGAGCCTTGTCCTGTACCGGGGACTGCATTACCCAAAGTTCACTGCGCGTGACGAGAAAGTGCTTGAGGCCTTGCTGCCGTCGGTGGCGCTGGCACTGCAGTGCGACATCAACTCTCGAAGTGATGCAACTGCGAATGCGTTGCATCTCCCCGGAATGGAACCCGCAGAAACGCTACTTCTGGACCTCTCCGGTCGTTTGTGGCATGCCTCGCCGGGGGCACCACGTCTGCTGATGCTGGCCGATGAAGGAATCTCCCGCGACGCGTTGGAACGCCCATTGGTTGATCGTGTCAATCGCCTGTTTGCACGCCTAATTAGTCAATTGCGAGAACGTGCCGCCGGTACGGTCAGTACGCTTCAACCCTGGCCATCGTTGTCCATCTTCAACGCCTACGGTCGCTTTGATGTGCAAAGCATGTTGCTGTGGCCGCCAAGCAGGGGGCCAAGCGACGTGGCACCACTAATGCAGGTCACACTGAGACGCTTGGAACCGCGCGAAGTAGCCGTGCGGCGCGTCTTGCGCAGCATGCCGGTGACGGTTGGGCAAGCATCAATTTGCGTGGCGCTCTACGCGGGGCAGTCGCAAGGCGAGATCGCACGTGGCCAAGGCGTCGCGTCGTCCACTGTCGCGGACCATGTTCGCAAGCTGTACTGTGCGCTGGACGTCTCAGGTTTCTCCGAGCTTCGCACTCTCCTGGATCGACGCTTAACCCGAACACCACATTGACGCGAATACGGGGGGGCCCGTAGGCCGCGAACGGCAGCTTCGTAGATGCGGAACGTGAAGGATCCGGGCCGGTCGTCGGGCAGCTTCGGAGCGCATCGAGGGACTGGTATGGGTCGAGGTTGTGTGAAAACTCGGTCATCCCGTGGTCGAACGCAAGGTCGACCTTCCAGAACGGCCCAGGATCGACGATCGGCATCGTGGGAGGGCTTCGATACCCCGGAAATTGCGCGTTGCCCGAGTTTTCACACGGCCTCGGTCGCTTGCCGCCGACCACCCCGGCTCATCCAACAGCGGCGTTCGGCCGCATTGCCGAACTTCGATCAGCGGCTCACACAGACTCCGTATAGCCGAACCTGATTCGAAATGAAGCTAAGCCTGACTCACCTGGTGAGCTACCTGACTCGTAAGCTGGTGGCACCTTACCCAGGAGTCCACGCTATGGCTTACAACCCCATCCAGTTCCAGCAAGGCATGTCGCTGCCCGAGTTCCTTCAAAGCTTCGGCACCGAAACCGGCTG
>Ga0163144_10024595_pt1 | contig 11807 bp, 13 predicted proteins | sample OliLak19BULKMAT1_FD_123175 | JGI IMG/M metagenome (GOLD analysis project Ga0163144, IMG submission 123175) | Freshwater microbial mat bacterial communities from Lake Vanda, McMurdo Dry Valleys, Antarctica - Oligotrophic Lake LV.19.BULKMAT1 | ecosystem: Environmental > Aquatic > Freshwater >... | reverse complement strand
GCTTCGGGGATCGCCTGCTTCAGCCGCCCACCGACGCGGATCGGCTCGATCCGGACAGCCAGCCCCGTCCGGTCGTCGGTCTCGACATAGACGCCACAGACCGTCGCGGGGCCGTGGGCCGGGACGTAACGGCCGCCGGAGATCCGCGTGGTGAACCGCCGCAGCGGCTCTTCCTTCTCATTGCCGATGACGCTGTCGTAGTCGCAGCAGCCGCCGGCGTCGGTTTGATAGGCCGTGCCGCCGGGCAGGATCTGGGCGTCGGCGGTGGGGACGTGGGTGTGGGTGCCGACGACCAGCGACGCGCGGCCATCGCAGAAATGGCCCATGGCCATCTTCTCCGACGTCGCCTCGGCATGCATGTCGACGATGACGGCGTCGGCCGCGACCCCCATCGGACAGGCGTTCAGCTCGCGGTCCACGGCGCTGAAGGGGTCGTCATTGGGGTCCATATGGATGCGGCCCAGCACGTTCATGACCAGGACGGTCCTGCCCGACGGGGTCTCGAACAGGTTCGCCCCCGCCCCCGGCGCGTCCATCAGCCGGGGATAGTTGGCCGGCCGGATCAGCCGCGGTTCGCGCACGATATAGGTCAGCGCCTCGCGCTGGTCCCATGAGTGGTTGCCCAGGGTCAGGCAGTCGGCCCCGGCCATGAACAGCTCTTTGGCCGTGTTCTCGGTGATGCCGAAGCCGCCGGCGGCGTTCTCGGCATTGACCACCACGAAGTCGAGCTTCAGCACCCGCTTCAGGCCCGGCAGGTGGTCGGACAGTCCGTCTCGCCCGGACTTGCCGATCACGTCACCGAAGAAGGCCAGTCTCATGTCATTGCCTTTGCCGATGGACCGGCGGGCCAGTCCTCGCAGCGGAGTCCATCGATGCGTTCGAACTCACGCAGGTTGCCCGTCACCATAATCAGTCCGCGACTGCGTGCATGACCCGCGATCAGAATGTCGTTCCCACCAATGAGCCGCCCCTTGCGCTGAAGATCTGCCTTGATGTCCGCCGCATGTTCCGCGGCCAATGCGTCGAAATCCATCACAGCCGTGCGAGCCACAAGACGCACCACAAAATCACGCTCCCGCATGGGATTCGCGGACAAGGCGGCACCGTGCAGCAGTTCCGTCAGCACCACTGTGGAGGTCGCCAGAGTGTCGGCGTATGCGTTGATGCGGTCTTCAAGCAACCCACCTACAAGCGGGCGGTTTCGAATGAGACGGACACAGATGTTCGTATCCAGACAGAAGCGCAGCATCAGAAGTCAGCGATCGAGTCGTCGATCGGATCGTCGGGTTCTTCGATGTCGCCGCCTTGCTCGGCCAGAAAATCGGTCCAGACGGCGTTGGCCGGGACCAGAAGCAGTCCGCGCCCTTCCCGTATGACCCGCAATTCCTTCACATCGTCGGGAAACGCCAAGGCCTTGGGGAGGCGAACGGCCTGCGACCGGTTCGAGGTGAAGACCGTCGCCTTGGCATACTGCGGCTTGAAGGGGGCCGTCATGAGGCTTGCCTATCCTCAATCATGGGATATGTCAAAGGGATATGCTGTTGACGTAACCGTCTTCCGTCAGAACACCAAACAGGCGGACGTCGTGCGGTTCTATCGGCAGACGATCAACCCTTTGGCCCGCATAGGCCAGGCCAATGCGGGCGACGTCGGGTCGGGCGACAAAGGTCCGGTCGTAATAGCCGCCCCCCTGCCCCAGCCGCCCTCCAAAATCGTCGAAAGCCAGTAGCGGGGTGATGATGAGGTCGGGGTCGACCACCCCGGCCAGCGGCAGGGGCGCGGGACAACCGGCTGCGTCCATTTCGAGCGGATCACCCGGTACCCAGCGGCGGAAGATCATGGGCGCGTCGCGCTCCAGAACCACCGGAAGACAGAGACTGTGGCCCGCCTCGATCAGGGCGCGACCCAGCGGCTCCGGGTCCAGTTCCGATCCGATGGCGCGGTAGATGGCCACAAGATCGGCTGACGGGAGGTGGGAAATGGACTCGGCGGCGCGTGATGCGGCCTCGGGTTCAACTTCAGCGAGGCGACGCCGGGCGGCGCGGGCCTGGGCGCGCAAGGCGGACTTGTCCGGGAGGGTCAGACGTGCGTCCGCGCATGATTGTCGTAGGTGAGTACGATCACGACCAGATAGATCGCGATGTTGACCAGCATGGGCACCCAGAACCAGCTTTGCTCGCTAAACAGAGCGCCGGTCAGGCCCATCACCAGGACGAACACGCCGGTGACGGCCCAGCCCTCCCGACGCGCGGGAGAAGCACCCCAACCGATGCGTTTCGGACCGAACCATCCACGTTTCATGGTCTGTTTCCTTGCAGGCCATGTCATAGGCCCGCGCGGCCCCGCACTCAAGCAGCGAGCCCCCGCGCGGCGGGTGATAGTGCGCAAGAAAGAGAGGTTGGCGGCGCCGTGAGAGCCGTGAAGGACGGTTTAAATCCTCTCGAGCCTGGGTAGCCAGGTGGGCTCCGTGTACCCGACCCCACGAGGCCGGACAGGGACAGATCCCTTCAAGTGAATTAAGGCCGCGAGGATGTGTTGCCTTCGACGTGAGCCACAGCATGACCCGCCGTCGATCAAGATAGGCGCTCCATGCGGGTGGGGCAATGCTCCCGGTTCTTAAGGATGAGTGGCGATCAGACGCCCTGCGCGATTTTCTCGATTCGCGCCGCGACCGCATTCAGCGCCTCGGCCACGCCGGTGTCGGACGGCGGGGGCGTCATCGCGGCCCGGGGTTCCAGTGCGCCCGACCCGTTGATCATTCTGACCTCGTGAAGTTCGTCGGCCAGCACAAGCGCCGCCATCAGGAACAGGCGGATGTCGCCCACGTGTCCGACGTCGGAGGCCACCTGGCGCACATGGACATCGAACTGCTTGGCGAGAATCCGGACCCGTTCCTCCTGTCCGTCGGCGCAACCCACGGCATAGGGGCGGCCATTGATCTCCACCGTGACCGTCGCCATCAGGCCGCCCTGTCCGGTTCGGGAGCGTCTTCGGCCAGAACGTCGCGGATCGCCGCGGCGGCGGCGGCGAGCGCGGACGAAGCTTCCCGGCCCGCGGCCTCAAGCTCGGCGAGACGGCCCGGGTCCCCGGCGGACCCGGCGGTCGGGATGGCGAACAGGTCGTCATCGGCCAGGCCGGGCGCGGAGGCCGGGCGCGCCTTCAGGTCCATCACCTTGCCTTCCAGCAGAGCCAGGGCCCGGTCGATCCTGTCGCGCGCAGCGGTCGTGGCGTCGGCCATCGTTTCCTCCAGATTTCGTATAGAACCCGCCGGGGCGGCGCGGTAAAGCGGCGCCGCCCGCCTTTTCCGCCCCAAGACGAAAGATTCACCCTTGGCCGCCGCCCAGACCGATATTGAAAAAGCCACACCGCGACAGATGGCGGACGCCATCCGCGTGCTGGCCATGGATGGCGTGGAAAAGGCCGGCAACGGCCACCCCGGCATGCCGATGGGCATGGCCGACGTCGCCACCGTGCTGTTTTCCCGGTTTCTGAAGTTTGATGCGAGCCGCCCCGACTGGGCTGATCGAGACCGGTTCATCCTGTCGGCCGGCCATGGGTCGATGCTGATCTACGCCCTGCTCCACCTGACCGGCTACAGGGCCGCCACAACCGAGCAGCTTTCCAACTTCCGCCAGTGGGGCTCGAAAACCGCCGGCCACCCCGAGTACGGCCATATGCCGGGGGTGGAAACCACCACCGGGCCGCTGGGCCAGGGCCTGGCCAACGCCGTCGGCTTCGCCATGGCCGAGCGGCATCTGGCAGCCCGGTTCGGCGACGACCTGGTCGACCATCGCACCTGGGTCATCGCTGGGGACGGCTGCCTGATGGAAGGCGTGTCGCAGGAGGCGATCGCGCTCGCCGGGCGCTACCGGCTGAACCGGCTGACGGTGCTGTGGGACGACAACGCCATTACCATCGACGGGCCCGTCAGCCTGTCGGATGCTGTGGACCAGAAGGCCCGCTTCAAGGCGGCCGGCTGGGCCACCAAGGCCGTCGACGGCCATGACATGAAAGCCGTCAAGTCGGCGCTGCAGTGGGCGACGAAACAGGACCGCCCGACCCTGATCGCCTGCAAGACCCGGATCGGACGCGGTGCCGCCACGATGGAGGGCAGCCACAAGACCCACGGCGCGGCGCTGGGTGCCGCAGAGATCGCCGCGACGCGGCTGGGCCTGGCGTGGACGCACGAACCCTTCCAGCTGCCCGAAGCGATCGAGAAGGCGTGGAAGAAGGTCGGCAAGCGCGGCACCAAGGCGCGCAAGGCATGGGAGGCGCGGCTGGCGGCTTCGCATCAGGCCGCTGACTTCACCCGCGCCATGGCCGGCGACCTGCCCGAACGCACCTTCGACGCGCTCAATGCCGGCATCGCCCGGCTGATTGAGGACCGGCCGGCCCAGGCCACGCGCCAGTCCTCGGGCGCCGCTCTGGAGGCCCTGTTCGGGGCCGTTCCGGAGATGATCGGCGGTTCGGCCGATCTGACCGGATCGAACAACACCCTGGTCAAGGGAACGCCCGTCTTCGACGCCCCGACCTATGAGGGGCGGTACGTTAACTGGGGCATCCGCGAGCACGGGATGGCGGCGGCCATGAACGGCATGGCGCTGCACGGCGGGATGATTCCCTACGGCGGCACCTTCATGGTGTTCTCTGACTACAGCCGCCCGGCGATCCGGCTGGCGGCCCTGATGGGAATCCGCGTGATCCACGTCCTGACCCACGATTCGATCGGTCTGGGCGAGGACGGGCCGACGCACCAGCCGGTCGAACATCTGGCCGCGCTCAGGGCCATTCCGAACCTGCTGGTCTTCAGGCCAGCCGACACGGTCGAGGCGTTCGAATGCTGGCAACTGGCGCTGCAGGCGAAAACACAGCCGTCCGCCATGGCCCTGTCGCGCCAGAAGACGGCGGCCGTCCGCCTGACTGCGTCGGACGAAAACCTGTCGGCCCGGGGGGCCTATGAGCTGAAGGCCGCATCCGACGACGCCCGGGTCACCCTGTTCGCCACCGGCACCGAGGTGCCACTGGCCCTGAAGGCAGCCGAGACGCTGGAGGCCGAAGGCGTGCCGACCCGGGTCGTTTCGGTGCCCTGCTTCGAACTGTTCGAGCAGCAGGACGCAGTCTACCAGGCTTCGGTCATCGGGCGCGGCACCGTGCGGGTGGCGGTCGAGGCCGCCATCAAACAGGGCTGGGAACGGTTCATCGGCGAGGACGGGGCCTTCATCGGCATGACCGGCTTCGGGGCATCGGCCCCGGCGGAGGTGCTCTACCGCGAGTTCGGGATCACCGCCGATGCTGTCGTGGCCGCCGCCCGGGCACGGCTCTGACGGAAATCAGCACCTTTTCATCTGGCGCGGTCGCAGGATCGGCGCAACGCTGCGCCGATAACGATGATTTCGATTTGCGGGGGATATGAGATGATGACGAGGCAAGGCCGTCGCCTTCTGACAACGACCGGTGCGTTCTGCCTCGTTGCGCTGGCCGCATGCGGGCCGGGCGGCTCCGGTGCGGCTGACACCAAGGCTCCGACGTCCGCGATCCCCGTGACCTTTGTCGCCCGACCCGGCCTATCGCCAACAGCCGAGGCCCTGCCTCGTCTCGCCGGCGACAGCCCCACGATCGCGAGCATCAACGCTGACCTCGACAGGGTCGACGCCATGGACGCCGGCGATCTGACGGAATGCGCAAGCGAGGGCGGGGGGTGGAACCGGACCATCCTGAAGCCGATGACGGGGCCGGGCTACGTCACGCTCTGGATCGCCCAGGACTATTATTGCGGCGGGGCCTATCCGGCCACCAGCCAGACCGCCCTGACCTATGACCTTGCGACAGGCCAGCGCATCGACTGGGTGGCCGCGATTCCCGGACTGGGCCTGACGACCGACAGCCCGGAAGGCCTGCCCGAAGGCTATGTTCTCAACCTGCGCTCTGCGGCGCTCGCAGTGTGGTACGGGGCCAGGATGATGGCCAATCCCGATGCGGAATGGGTGGAACAGTGCCGGTCCGTCTTCGAGATCGAGCGGCTGGCGGAGACGGGGTTCAGGATCTGGGCGGACGCAGAGAATGGCGGCGTATCGGTTTCGCCGGACTTCCCCCATGTCACCCAGGCCTGTGCAGATTCGGCGACCATGACAGCGGCAGACCTGGGCCGCTTCAATGCCGATCCCGCACTGCTCGAAGCCATTGCGGTGGCCCGGGCGGCGGGCAACTGGGCCCCGAAAGAAACGCCGGAAAGCGACGCGGCCTGATGAAGATCGGAACACCCCTTTCGGACACCGCTGTGCGGGTGATGCTGCTGGGCGGCGGCGAACTCGGCAAGGAGGTCGCCATCGAACTGCAGCGGCTGGGCGTCGAGGTGGTGGTGGTCGACCGCTATGCCAACGCCCCGGCCATGCAGGTGGCGCATCGCAGCCATGTCATCCCGATGACCGATCCGCACCTGCTGAACGGCGTGATCATGGCCGAGGCCCCGCACATCATCGTGCCCGAGATCGAGGCGATCGCCACGGACGTCCTCGCAGCCATCGAGGCGGCAGGCCTGGCGAGGGTCATCCCCACCGCAAGGGCGACACAACTGACCATGAACCGCGAGGGCATCCGCCGGCTCGCGGCGGAGGAACTGGGCCTGCCGACCAGTCCCTACGCCTTCGCAGAATCGGCGGCCGAGCTGGCCGAGGCGGCGCACCGGATCGGCCTGCCCGTCTTCGTCAAACCGGTCATGTCCTCGTCCGGCAAGGGCCAGTCCATGATCGACGCCCTGGAAGATGCGGCCAATGCCTGGGCCTATGCGCAGTCGGGGGGCCGGGTCGAGACGACAAGGGTCATTGTCGAAGGGCGGATCGACTTCGATTTCGAGATCACCCTGCTGACGGTGCGGTCGATGCGTGACGGGGCGGTGGTCACCGACTTCTGCGCCCCAATCGGCCACCGTCAGGTCAAGGGCGACTATGTCGAGAGCTGGCAGCCCCAGGCCATGAGCCCGGCGGCCCTGGCTTCAGCCCGGGACATCGGGCTCAGGGTGACCGAGGCACTGGGCGGGCTCGGCGTGTTCGGCGTCGAACTGTTCGTGAAGGGCGACCAGGTCTGGTTCTCGGAGGTCTCGCCAAGGCCGCACGACACGGGGCTTGTGACCCTGGCGACCCAGACGATGAGCGAGTTTGCCCTCCATGCGCGGGCGATCCTTGGCCTGCCCGTCGATGTCAGCCAGCGCGACATCGGGGCAAGCGCCGTCATCTACGGCGGCATCGACGCTGCCGGGATCGTCTTCGAGGGCGTGGCCGAAGCCCTGAGCGTCCCGACCGCCGACCTGCGGCTGTTCGGCAAGCCCGAGAGCTATGAGCGACGGCGAATGGGCGTGGCGACCGCGCGCGGCGACACAACCGATCAGGCGCGGGAACGGGCGACGTTGGCGGCCAGCCGGGTGCGCCCGGTCAGAAGCTAGGCCGCCGCGCCGCCGCCCGGGCGCGCTGGTCTTCAGGGGCCAGAGCCAGCGCGGCCACCGCCGCCTCCAGCGCCGGATCGCGGCCCGACCGGCGGTCTTCCGCAGAGCGCGCGACCAGAATATCGGGCGTAACCCCGCGTTTTTCCAGCCGCACGCCGCCCGAGGTCACATAGTCGGCGCGGCTGAGGGTGAGACGCCCCCCGTCCGGCAGGGCACTGTCCTGGGAAATCAGCACGGATCCCGCCGTGGCTTCGCCCACGACCAGGGCGCGACCGGCCTCCTGAAGCGCGGCGGGCGTCAGTTCGGCGGCGCTGCGGCTGGAGGCGTCGACCAGCAAGGCGATGTCGTTGGCCACCGGCCCGACCAGCCCGCCGCAGCCCGGCATGACCGTCAGGGAGATCGGCCGGCCGGCGCGGGAGATGCGCGTGGCCCATTCCTGGTGAACGGGCAGGAAGCAGGACAGGGCCGCATCCGCCTCCAGCAGCAGCCCGCCGGGATTGCCGCGCAGGTCCAGGATCACATCGGTCTCGGGCGAGGCCTCCGCCAGCCGCTCCCCCAGCCAGCGGCCCAGACCCCGTTCAAACCCCTCGATCCGTAGCACCACCACGCCGGGCCGAGAGCTGTCCGCGCTGAAAGCCGGGATCGGGTCCATTACCCGCGGGGTGACCGTGACCCGGCGCAGAGTCCCGCTCTCATCGGTCAGGTCGAGTTGGAGCGGACGGCCATCCTCGACGTCGAAATCAACGCCCCAGGACTGTCCGTCTATGGCCTGCAGCACCCATCCGGGCTCCAGGCCGGCGTCCTCGGCCGGTGAGCCGGGGCGCACGGACTCGACGCGCCACAGATCGCCGTCCTGACGCGCAAGGCTGACGCCCATTACGGCCCGCCGGGTTCGCAGCGTATCCTGGCGGCGGGCGACGGCGGGCGACACGGCTCCGGCGTGATCGTCATCCAGCAGATCCAGCATGGCACCGAGCGAACGGTACAGAGCCCTGTCGTCGGGTGCCGCAAGGGCCTGCGGCCGAAAGGTCTCTCGCGCCTCGCGCCAGTCCACGCCTTGCAGGTCGGGATCATAGTACTGCCGCCGGACCCCGTCCCAGACCGTGTCGAACACCCGGGCATTCATGCGGACACGCGCGCGCGACGGCACCGAAACCGGGGCGACCGCAACCGGACCGTCCTCGGCCCCGGCGCGCGACGGCGCAGGGGCCGCGCCAAGGACCGCCACGATCGCGAGGAAGATCGCCAGGGCTGCGGGAAGGGGACGACGGGGGAGGCACATTCCCACCAGCCTAGAACGGCGCAAGCCGCAAGCTCAAGTCACGATACCGATGCCTGACCCTCGTCCCGCTCTTTCATTCGCCGGGCGACGGGGGCGCGGCCGGCCGTTCAGCCGCTTCCAGCGCCCCGTCTCCATCGGCGTCCATGGCCTGGAACGCCTCGCGCATCGGGGCCAGGAACTCGGCCTCGGAGACCCGGCCGTCGCCGTCCTTGTCCATGTCACCCTGGCCATCGGGACCGCCGAACCGACGGATCTCGAGGCGACGCTCGCCGGGACCGCCTTCCGGTCCGCCGTAACGGAACGTGAAGACCCGGGCGTTTCCATCGCCCCCGCCCCGGAACATCATGGGACCGCCCTCAGGGCCACCCGGGCCACCGAGCATCATCATGACGTGCGGTCCAGGAGCGCCGGGACCACCCTCCCCGTGTCCGGCTGCGAGTTCGTTGGCGGTGAGGCGGCCGTCATGGTCAGCGTCCATGCGGTCGAAGGCCGTAGCCATCGGAGCCGAGAATTCCTCGCGGGTAACGACGCCGTCCTCGTCGGCATCGATAAGGCCGGGGCCCTGACCTTCGGGGCCGCCCATCGTGATGACACGGACCTCGGAGCGCGTCTCGACACGCGGCGTGTCGGCCTGGTGGGCGGGAGACCCGCTGAGCGTGGCGAGCAGGGCGATGGCAGCGATGGTCATGGAGACGGATCCTCTTTTCTGATCACCCTGCTGAACCACGGGGGCGTTGCATCTGCATTTCGGACAGGACGCGGATTGTTTCAGCCGTGAAATGACGCGGTGCCGTTCCGTGGGCCATAAGGCACCATGTACCAGCCCCCGGCCCGCATCCTCGTCGTCGACGATGACCCCGGCATTCGCGAGGTGCTGTGCGACTATCTGGGCCAGCACGGCTATGAGGCGAGCGGGGCAGCCTCGGCGGCGGAGATGGACCGGGCGCTGGCGACTGCGCGAACGGACCTGATCGTGCTGGACCTGATGATGCCGGGCGAGGACGGCCTGTCGGTGGTGCGCCGCCTCGCGGGAACCCCACCGGTCGTCATGCTCTCGGCCATGGGCGAGGACACAGACCGGATCGTGGGTCTGGAGCTGGGAGCCGACGACTATCTGGCCAAGCCCTGTAATCCACGGGAGCTTCTGGCGCGTATCCGGGCGGTGCTGCGTCGGCCCCGCGAGGAGGAGGAACCCCGGGACGCGGCGCTGATGTTCGACGGCTGGCGGCTGGACCTGCTGCGTCGCGAACTGGTTCGACCCGACGGTGTGGTCGTCGCCCTGTCCTCCGGGGAGTTCGGCCTGCTGCATGCCTTTGCCGAACGCCCCGGAAGAGTCCTGACCCGCGACCAACTGCTGGAAGCCGCGCGAGGCACCGAGGCGGACGTCTTCGACCGGGCGATGGACGTCCAGATCAGCCGGCTGAGAAAGAAGCTCGACGACGGCTCCGGCCGTGGCCTCATCATCACGATAAGGGGCGAAGGCTATCGCTTCGATGCGCGCGTCCGAAGGGCGGAACGCGGGGGCCGGGCATGAAGACCCGCAACTCGTCGATGTCGGTGCTGGTGCAGGTCGCACTGCTGGCCGTATTCGCCGTGGTGGCGTCGCAGGCAGTGACCTTCGCCATGGTCCTGCTGGCCCCGCCGCCGCGTCCGGCCGGGTTCAGCATCGCGGCCGCCGGCGATGCACTTCAGGGCAAGGCAGCGGAGACCTCGGACGGGCGCACACTGAGGCGGACCGTAGCCGCAGAGCCCGGCTTGCTGCCAGCCCGGATCGGACCGGTCGAGCTTGGCATCGCCTCGGTCCTGTCGCAGCGGCTGGGCGTGCCGATCGGCTCGGTGAGGGTCCAGCTGGCTCCCGAGCGGGGTGATTTCGGCTGGATGCGTCGACGCGAACCCGGGACTGCCGGTGCAGGACCTCCGCGAGAGGGTCGGCCCGTAAAGGGCGATCGAAGGGTCGAGAGCTTTGTCTTCACGCATCGTCAAGGCGACGGCACCCGTCGGGATCACGATGCGCTGATGGCGGAGGTTGGTGCCGTCATGGCCCGCCGACAGGGCGCAACGGGCGCGTCCCCGTCTGACGCCTCAGTCCGCGTCGTGGTGTCGGGCGACCGGCAACTGCGCTTCAATGTGGCCGCAGACCGGCTGACGTTCGCCCCGTTCTCGGCCTCGCTGCTCTTGGCCGACGGGCGGTGGGCGACGGTCGATCCGCCCCGTGACCTGATCGATCCGTGGCAGATGCGGCTGCTCATGGCGCTGGCGATCACCGCCCTGTTGCTGGCCCCGCTGGTGTGGTTGATGGCGCGCCGACTGACCCGGCCGATCCGGGTGTTCGCCGAGGCCGCCGAGCGGCTCGGGGCCGACCCGGATGCCCCGCCACTGGTCCCCTCCGGCCCGTCAGAAGTGCGCACCGCCATCGGGGCCTTCAACGACATGCAGGTTCGCTTGCGCGACCACATGCGCCAGCGCACCCAGACCATCGCCGCGATCGCCCACGATCTGCGCACACCTCTGACCCGGCTCCGGTTCCGGGCCGAACAGATGCCCGATGCCCTTCGAGACAAGACGGCCTCCGACGTTGAGGAGATGGACGCCCTGATCGGTCAGGCGATGGCCTTCGTACGCGGCGAGGCACAAGCTGAACGGCGCGAGGCGATGGATCTCGCAGCCCTGGCCGCCGCCTGTGCCAACGGATTTGCCGAGACAGGTGCGGCGGTCAGCTTCACCGGCGGGCAGCCCCTGCCTGTTCTGGGCGATCCGGCGGCCTTGCGACGCGCGATCGGCAACCTGATCGACAATGCGTTGAATTTCGGGGGCAACGCGAACGTGGAGGCGGTCCGACAGGGCGACTGGGCGATCATCACCGTCTCCGACGACGGCCCCGGTCTCCCTGACGCGGAACTGGACGCCGTGTTCGAGCCCTTCCACCGGGGCGAACGCTCGCGCAATCGCCAGACCGGCGGGGCCGGGCTGGGTCTGGCCGTGGCAAGGCAGGCGGCCCGGGCGGCCGGCGGCGAGGTCAACCTCTCAAACCGGCCGGGCAGCGGGCTGGAGGCACGCCTCACCATTCCTCTCGCGAGTTGAGCCGTT
>Ga0163144_10024594_pt1 | contig 11808 bp, 10 predicted proteins | sample OliLak19BULKMAT1_FD_123175 | JGI IMG/M metagenome (GOLD analysis project Ga0163144, IMG submission 123175) | Freshwater microbial mat bacterial communities from Lake Vanda, McMurdo Dry Valleys, Antarctica - Oligotrophic Lake LV.19.BULKMAT1 | ecosystem: Environmental > Aquatic > Freshwater >... | reverse complement strand
GAGAAAAGAGAAGACAAGCGTATAAAGACCTGTCCCAAGTGCAAGGGCCAAACAAAAATCACCAACAACTGGCCAAAACGCCGCCATCAGTCGAGATCTTTCCGGGCTTCATAAGATTAGTAAATGGATTTGCCGCGCATTTTCTCAAGGGGAGGGAGCCCTCCCGCTTCATATTTGGAAGCACATTTGGCCATCAAGTAGTTTGCTTCAAAGACTGCTTCGTTCTTCGCTCGCCCTTCGACCACAACTTCGACTCCTTCCTTGAAGGTGTCGGGTGCCAGGCCAATATATGAAACGGCAATTGATTTTCCCAGATCCTCGACAACGAACTCATAGTGATCTGCGTTCACCTCGAGGCTTCCAAGCTTCACGATCCCCGCGAGCTTAATCTTTCGTCCCTCGTATTTGGCTTCATTGCCGACGTACTCAGATACGGTCATATAGTACTGAATTCCACCCTCCATACCTTTGATCAAAATTCCAACACTGAGTGCGATTACTGCCAAACCGAGGATAATCCATCCCCAGCGTATTCCTTGAGGTAGATTTTTTGGAGGATTTGCTTGTGACATACTCTCGCAGTATGCCATGACTGATGAGAATGCTCAAACCTCAGGTTCCGGGAGTTCTGGAGTCTTTTCCCCTTCTATCTGAAATCAAACAAGAGGCTCGTAAGCTCAAGGATCTCTTGGCTCAGTCAAAATCTGTCTTGATTTCGAGCACGCTCACCTCGGATGGAGACTCGATTGGCGCTCAAATTGGGATGGCTTCTATTATTCGGGGTATTTCTCCGAGCGTTCAAACCTGGATTGTGGATGAAAGCCCTGTCCCAGAGCGCTACAAATTTTTGAAGGGTACGGATAAAATCCTTTCAATCAGCGATTGGAAAGCCCTCAAAGAAAAGCCGAGCTTCGATTTGGGAATTACGTGTGACGGGGGGATTGAACGCACAGGTGAGGTCTCGCCTTTATTTGATTCGATCACGCGAACCGTCCTCGTGGATCATCACGCCATCGGGAGCAAAAAAACCTATAACTCCCGACTATTGGATTTAGAAGTGAGCAGTACGTGTGAGCTCGTTTATTTGCTTCACGAGTACTTTGGCATTGAAGTTTTGGCTGATCTTGCTGAAGCGCTCTATATTGGAATTGTATTTGATACTGGTTTTTTCAAACATTCACTGACGAAACCAAGAACCCACTATGTTGCCGCTCGATTGATTGCGACAGGAATTGATTTCTCAAGAATTTCAGATCGAGCAATTTTGGAGAGATCCTGGGAGGCTCAGCTGCTTTTGAAGGCGATGGTTGGAAATATGACGAGAGAATTGGAAGGCAAAGTTCTCATTTCTCATTGGTCTCAATCTGACCTGAAACAGATCAATTTTAAGGACGGTGATCAAGAGGGAATGATCAATCAGCTCTACTATACAGAATTCTCTCAGGTGGTTGCTCTCATTACAGAGAAGGCAAAGAAAGATCTGAAGGTCTCATTTCGCTCCAAAGGCCAAGTGAATGTTGCCGAACTTGCCAGGTCTCTAGATCCCGAGGGCGGAGGACACGTTCGTGCAGCCGGGTGCAGCTTGTCGCTGAGTATTGAAGAAGCTCGAAGTCTTATTATTGAAAAGATTACTGCGGTACTAAGGGCTTAAATAAATCTCTGATAAACGAAGATTTCTTAAAGAGCGCATTATCAGCTGCATCAGCAAATATTTTCTTAGAATCTTCCTCGTAAATCCGGTGGTACCAATAGTTATTTCTCAAAATCGATGAGACATAATTTCGAGTCTCACGAAATGGGATGAGATCCATAAAGAGAAGTTTGTCTTCAGTCGGGTAGCGCTTAAGCCATTCATCGACTCGGCCTCTTCCGGCATTGTATGCGGCGAGTGCGAGTTCGGTATCGTTAAATCGCTTCATGAGCTCTTCTAAGTATTTGGTTCCCACGGAGGAATTGCTTTCAATATCAAAAAGATTTTTGGAAAGCTTCGGGTCCACGCGCCTTGCAGTTGCGGGAAGAACTTGCATGAGGCCTTGGGCATTGGCCCTCGATTTGGCTTTGGGATTAAAGGCACTTTCTTGTCGAATGAGTCCAAGGACTAAAAATGTATCTAAGTTTAAAGTTTTTTTGCTGATGAGCTCAAAATAAGGTTTGGGATAGAGTAGCTTCAAGATTTGAGTATTTAGCCATTCAGGGTTTTCGTCGACGCTCTCATTCAAAAAGCTGATCATATCGAGCGAGGTCATATTTCCAGAGATCTCCTCGATGAGCTCGAGAATCTGCGTACCTCGCAATTTGCTTCCATGATTTCGCACGATTTCTTTCGCGAGCTTTACAGCAGCGCTGTGATAATTCTTTTCGACAAGAGCCTTAAACCATTCCATCACTTCGAGGAGTGCTCGCTGAGATTTTGGATCTGGCTCACTTTTGAGGGCGGGTCGCGAGTCAATCTCGCGCTTTAAATCAATGCTCATCGACTTTGCGGCAAGGAGCGCATGAAAAGTAAGCGGCTTCTCGCGGACAAGTGGAGTCCAGTGTTGATTCTTCGCCGCCGCATTCTCAGAAAGTATCCCCGCCCAAAACTTTACGCGTGCGGATTCCTTGGGGTTCTTCGTGAGTGTCGCTTTTTGAATGGCTGCCCTGGCCCCCACTTTATCACCCCAGAGTTCTCGCAGCAGAGCTTGTCGGAAATGCAAAAATTCATAGCCCTCGTCGCTAGGCCTCATACATGCAGTTGCATGCTCATAAAGTGTATTCATCGCTGCCTGAGCCTTGGGATCTGGTAGAATGGTTTCGATGCGGCGAAGACTTGCTGCCGAGAAATTTCGTGGACAAGAAGTGCCTGCAACAATTGCATCGGTGAATCGAACAAGGTCTTTCGCGGGAACGAATCTCATGGCTCGAATCAAATCGGGATAGGCTCGATCTTGATAAGAGTTCAGAAGATCATTCTTCAATCGGATTCCACGCCAGTCCCTCAACCTCCGCTCTCTGGGAGGGCGAACAATTCCGAATTCGACAAAGGACGAACACCACATCGGAAGTTGGCTTTGTTTGACGCTACAGTAGTGGTCGATTCCTCTTCCGTGATCCCACAAATCCGCTAGCTTTTTGAGGCTTTCATCGGAGGCGCTGAGTGAAATGAGCAGAATGAAGGCAATCACTCTCTCATTCTAGTTTAGTGAAACGCTCTTGAACACGATTCTTGATCAAATGCAGAGCGTCAAAAAGCCGCCGCTACGTCAGGATCAAATGGCTTTGTGATATCCTAAAGCCTATGTCGGCTCCCATCGTTGAGGCTGAAGATCCAGCAAAAAAGGTACTCGACGATTATTATAAGGTCCCCTCGGAAATTTATCACGTTGGTGAGAGGCTCGACGCGGACGTCTTTTTCTACCATCAACGACAATATATTGTTTTTAAGAGCAAGGGCGGAATTTGGGCTAAAGAAGATCTTCAGAAACTTGAGACTGCGAATATCAAAGAACTCTTTGCTCGATTTCGATCGCACAAAGAGCATCACGAATTTTTGCATAGTAAATTGAGGGCAATTATATCGCATCCTACGATTCCGACGGAGCGAAAGGCCAAAGTTCTTTTCGAAACATCTGCACCCATTCTCTCCACGGTCTACTCGTCGCCCAATTCTGGAGAGCTCATGGTGAGCGCCTCCAATTTGGTAAAATCATGTATTCAGTATCTCAACGATCGAGGCAGTCTTCCCGAACTCTTTAAGCTTTCAGGAGAGAGCTTAACCGAGCATACGCATGCACTCCATACAGCAGCCTATGCAGTCGGTTTAGGAAAGAAGCTGGGGGTTCGAGATCAGACCCAGGTTTACGCTCTGGGCTTGGGAGCTTTGCTACACGATATTGGAAAATCTAAAATTGATAAAAAGATTTTAGATAAAGAGGGCGAGCTCAATGACGACGAATGGCAACTCATGCGAATGCATCCTGAGCACGGTGAGCAGATTCTTTATCACCGAGATATCGTTCCAGTTCTCTCTCGAAAAATGGTTTTGGAACATCACGAGCGAGTGAATGGAAAGGGATATCCCAAAGGGTTGAAGGGCATTCACCAGTTCTCTAAGATCGTCGGAATTGCCGACTGCTTTAATACTCTTACATCTCCGAGATCCTACGCAAAAGCCATGACACCGTTTGATGCTCTTCGTTTTATGGTTCAGACAATGAAATATGAATTCGATCCCGTGATACTCGAGAACTTCATCGATATGCTCTCGAATTAATCTAAATGCTTCTTCGCTTCTTGCAGAAGTTCGCGTTGCAATTCAGCTGAAATCTTAGGACGACTGCCGCGAACAGGTCCCTTCTTTTTAAACATCCATAGCGTAATGATCAAAAAGCTTAAGACTCCAAAGACAATCCACGGGATCCAGTAAGCCAAACCCTCACGGCCCGCCATTGTCGGAGACATTCGAAGCACGGGGCCATAGCGTGAGGTGAGATCCGCATAGATATCTGAAAATTTCTCTCCTGCCTGTATTCGAGAATTAATTTCTGTGCGCAAATTCTCTGCTTTGCTTGACGGACACTCCATCAACGAAACGCCTTTGCAGTAAGGACTCCAAATTTGGCGCATCAAAGCCGCGGGATCCTCGGGTTGATCGGGAGCGGCAATGAAAAGACTGAAGATGAGGGCCAGCACGAAGCCCATCTTGCTCTATTCTTGGTAGTCAGGGCCAGCGGGATTACTAAAATCCGGAGAGAAGTCCTGCTCTGGAGGGGTGACCACCAGAGGCCTACGAGTATCGTCTTCTCGAGTCACAGATTCAGCGACACTTTCAAAAAGAGCCTGAAATCTTTTGGCATCATCTGAAATCTTGGACTCAATTTCTCGTTTATTGGAATTCTTCGAGATGAGCGTCTTTTTCTGATCCATCACTCCCGTCAGAGCCTTCTGAAATTCATTCCAAGTGCTACGGCGAGTTTCTTCCTGCTTGAGCTTTAATATAAGCTCTACAATGGGTTGCTGGATGTCGCGGGAATACTTTCCGGATGTTAAGAAACTGGCTAATCCTCGATGATCCATTTTTCTCAATTTTTCTTTGAAGCTTCTAACAATTGCGACACCCTGAAATCGAATTTCGTCCAAAGTCTTTCGGTCCTCGGCAAGAGCAGAAGTGCTGATCTTTTGAATTTCATCTTTCACGAGATTCTTAAACTCGGGGTCCTCAAGAAGCCGTCCTCGAGCGTCGAGGACTTTCATCAGTCGAAGGATGGAGGCATCTTCTTCGGAGTTAATTTTTGCGACCTCAGCGCCTACGGCAGTCTTCATTCGAAGTTTTTGCTGATAGATCTGGTCATCAATGAACCCGTGGACTTCGCGCCGCCAGCTACTCATTTCGGAATCGCGGGTTAGGGGCCAAATTAACTTATTGGAGGTCAGTAGGACTGGTTCTAAATAGCGCTCATAAACCGTAGGAGCGAGCGCGAGTTTGCCAAGACGTTCGTAATCTTCCACGGACGAAAATTGCTGGCGAATTTGTTCATGCAGCTGGGTCCGCAAAACTTTGAGCTCACTACGAATAAAAATTTCTCTGCCAACGATGGCCGAGAGCATGAGACTAGATCCCAGGAGAATAGCCGTAGCCTTTTTCATAGGTAAATTATCTCAGACTTCAATTCTTTTTGGGAGAAACGAGTAAGAGAATTTCGCTGGCGGTCTCTTCGATAGCCTTACTCGTTACGTCAATGACTGGCCAATTGTAACGGCGCGCCAACGCAATGGCTGCGTCGGTTTCTTCGCTGATTCGCTCTGGATTCACATAATGATCCTTCTGAGCGGGTGAGCTTCCTAGTTTTTCAAATCGAGACCTTCGAATTCTCTCCAGTGCGCGCGCTTCAATGGTCAGCATAATGATTGGAACTCGAGCTTCATTCGCCTTCAGAAGATGCTCGGAAGGATTAACGCCGGGCACCAGGGGCACATTGGCCACTTTGTAACCTTTGTGGGCCAAATACATCGAAGTGGGAGTTTTCGAAGTTCGTGAGACACCGGTCAAAATAATTTCTGAATCCGACAAGTCCTTCATTTTCATTCCGTCATCATGTTTCACTGTGAATTCAATGGCCTCCATTCGTTCAAAATAATTGAGCGACAAAGTGGAGTGGAGCACGGCTTGTGATTCTGTGGGCAGAGTTTGAAAAAACTCAGCAAATAGTTCAACCGCTGGATAAAGAATATCAAAACCCGTTAGTCCACGCTTGCGAATCTCGGTCCACACGAGTTTTCGAAGCGCCTCCGTTGCAAATGTATAGGCAATCAAAAAGGGAGGTGAGAACTGATCGAGCGCAGTCATTACTTCGCTTGGCTGGCGAAGCCGGGGGATTCGTTGAATCTCCGTATCGGATTTCTCGAATTGAGCTAAAATCGCCCGAACATAAGACTCAGCGGTGTCACAAGTTCCATCAGAAATGACGACGATTCGTTCAGTGCTTGATCTCTTCACGATTGCCTATAGCCCTTCCTGTCAAAATTGAAAACTGCGACTGCCTCTTTCAACCTTTGCTGAGTAACTTCTGCGTTCCAAGAAAGTTCTCGAGCAAAGACTTCGTTAATTTCTTTCAATAAGTCGCGATGCGAAGAATTTTCTATATCCATTTGATAGTAGAGATTCGTACGTCGCCTCAAAAAATCAATTGCATTGAGAGCCATTTCAAAATGAATGCAATAAAGCACTTCACTTTCCAAGACAGGAAAATCTTTGGAGATCAATTTGTGATGGAGTCCCATTTCGCGGTCAATTCGAAGTACATCAGAGTAAAATCGCCCGTAGGTCTTCGGTAAGTGAGCAAATTCACAGTTCGGGTCTGAATCCCAGAGTGCATCCTGTAGGGGGAGTTTGTCGGTTCTGCCCGCAGCCCAGCCGCGCGATTTTGCCGCGAGATCCATGGCTTCTGCAGCCATGGATCGGTGGCTTGTAAGCTTCCCGCCCAAAATATGAAAAATCCCTGGCGGGCTTTCTTCAATAAGATGCTCCCTCGAAATCGCTGAATTGGATTTGTGGCTATTTTGAGGAGTGATGAGCGGACGAACCCCAGCCCAGGATTGATAGACATCTGACTCGTGAATCTCGGATTTAAAAAATCCATTCACTATTTTGAGAACATAGCGAAGGTCAGCTAACTGAGCCTGGGCATCCTCGGGATTCGGAATTGATGTATCCGTAGTGCCAAAATAGGTTGAATTCCCCCAAGGAATTGCAAAAAGAATTCGATGAAGCTCTGGGTCCGATAAAACAAATGCCTCAGAGATAGGCAGCTTCGAATGTGGAATGAGAAAATGAACTCCTTGAGTGAGTGTAAGCGTAGGGGGGAGCCCGCAGAAGGCCCGGATTCTGTCGGAGTAGGGTCCGGAGCAATTGAAAATCGTCTTTGCCGATACGCTAAACTTCTCGCCGCTGATATGATCTTTAACATCGACCTTCGTGAATTCATCCTGAGTGGAATGCAGATTGAAGACGGAAACTTGGTTTAAGCAAATGGCGCCGTGGCGGTGCGCGGATTTAATTAACTCGACGACTAGTCGGTAGTCCTCCGCAAATGAATCAATGTAAATGCAGGAGCCAGTCAGGCCCTCGGCTTTCAAAAACTTAAATCGAGACTTGGTTGCTTCGGCAGATAGATTCTGATGCCTCTCGCGAAATGAAGAAAACGCATCGTAAAGAAATAATCCGATATTGAGTTTCCACCTAGCGGGTGGCTTTCCCCGGTAGGTGGGAAAAACAAAACGCAGATCTCGTACAAAGGGGGCATACAGAGCTCGCAGTTTTTCTCTTTCGTGAATGGCTTCGGATACTAATTTAAACTCAAAGTTCTCAAGGTACCGGAGGCCACCGTGAATCAATTTAGTGGAGCCGGAGCTTGTGCCCGATGCGAAGTCATGTGCATCCACAAGAGCCACAGTGAGGCCTCGTAGAACTGCGTCTCGTGCAACGGCAGCGCCCGTAATTCCGCCTCCGATAACCAGGACATCCCATGCACGATTTTTCAAATACGAAAGGGATCTCTCGCGTGTTTGAAAAGAAAATGGCTGGTTCACTTAAGTCAAAGTTCCTTTTCGTTTGCTTCAGCAGCAGCCAGAGTAGCAATTCGCACAATTTCTTCAGTCGAAGCTCCCAGCTGAACAATATGAACCGGCTTTCGAAGCCCCAGTAAAATAGGGCCGATGACATCGGCATTGCCAAGACGTTGAAGGAGTTTGTAGGCGATATTTCCGGCAGCGAGGTTTGGGAAAATCAAAATATTTGCCGGCTCCTTTAGGCTCGAGAATGGATAGTCGATCAAGCGATCCATACTGACGGCAGTATCCGCCTGCATTTCACCGTCGACTGCCAGGTCTGGACGCCGTTTTCGAATGATCTGTACCGCCGTTTGAATTTTCTCATTCAATGGATGAGGCGCGGTTCCAAAATTTGAAAAACTGAGCATCGCAATTCTGGGTTTAATATTAAAAAATTCAGCTTTCTCAGCTGTCTGAAGAGCAATTTCAGCAAGCTGTTCAGCGGTTGGATCAATATTCACTGTTGTATCAGCGAAAAAGAAAACTCGTCCTTTTACGAGCATCAAATAAAGTCCTGCAGCGACCTTGTAAGGTGCCTTCATTTTAATAACTTGAAGAGCAGGTCTTAAGAGCTCGGGATAAGGCTTGGAGATTCCCGAAACCATTCCGTCAGCATGTCCCGATTCGACCATCATGAGTCCAAAATGCGTAGTTCGCGACATGAGTCGTTCTGCTTCGTAACGATTCAGCCCCTTTCGCTGACGATTTTTGTAAAGATCTTCAACGAAACCTTCGCGAAGCGGGGAGTTGTCTGGATTTACAATCTCAATTTTTTGCTTTGATAGATTGAGCTTTTGCATTCGAGCATGGATGCTGACGGGATCCCCAATCAAAATTGGTTCGGCTAAGCCTTCTTCCAAAAGAATATGAGCGGCCTTTAATGTTTTATTGAGATGAGATTCTGGCAATACAATGCGGCGAATTTTTTTGCGTGCTTTCGCGATGACTGTACTTAAGACTTCTTTTGAGGGATCCATCGCAAGCTCGAGCTGATCTCGGTAGGATTTCAAATCTATCTTTTTTCGAGCCACTCCCGACTTGATCGCAGCCTCCGCAACGGCAGGAGCGACCCAAAGTAAAACTCGAGGATCAAAAGGTTTGGGAATTATATACTTAGCTCCGAATGAAAAATTCTTTCCGCCATAAACGCGCGATACAAAATCCGGAACTGTTTCGCGGGTAAGAGACGCAAGCGCTTTGGCAGCGGCCATTTTCATTTCTTCATTGATACAAGAAGCCTCGGTATCGAGAGCTCCTCTAAAAATAGAAGGAAAGCCCAAGACATTGTTTACTTGATTGGGATAGTCAGAGCGACCCGTTGCAACGATGGCATCGGGGCGCGCCTTGAGTGCTTCTTCATAATCAATCTCAGGATTGGGATTGGCGAGTGCAAAAATAATGGGCTTCTTGGTCATTGCCTTCACCATCGATCCGTTCACGACACCTCCGACAGATAGACCAATAAAGACATCGGCTCCTTTGAGTGCATCTTTGAGCGTGCGGGCAGAAGTTTTCTTTGCAAATCTTCCTTTGTAGAGATCTAGATCCTTGCGTCCGCTATAAACGACTCCGGATTTATCGCAGAGTGTAATATTCTCTCGCTTCACACCGCAGAGTAGAAGTTGATTGGCACAAGCAATTGCGGCCGCTCCAGCACCACTGAATACCACTTTCGTTTTTGCGGCTTTTCGCTTGGTAAAAAAAATCGCATTCAGAAATGCTGCGGCAACTATAATGGCAGTCCCGTGCTGATCGTCATGAAACACAGGAATTTTGAGAGTTCTGCGCAGCTCTTCTTCGATTTGAAAACAGTCGGGCGCTTTGATGTCTTCGAGATTAATGCCACCAACCGTGGGCTCCAGCATTTGGCAGGCTCGAATGACGTCTTCTGGTTTCGGCGCGTTGAGTTCGATATCAAAAACATTGATGTTCGCAAATTTTTTGAAGAGGACTCCCTTGCCCTCCATGACGGGTTTCGCAGCGAGTGGACCGATATCTCCAAGGCCAAGGACGGCCGTTCCGTTACTCACAACCGCGACTAAATTTGCGCGCGCCGTATAGGCTGAGACTTTGGATGGATCCTTTGCAATTGCCATGGATGGAGCTGCAACTCCGGGAGAATAAGCGAGAGAAAGATCTCTTTGAGAAACGCAAGCTTTTGTTGCTACAACTTCGATCTTCCCTGGCAGCCTTTGAGTCTTTTCGAGATTGGAGTACTCGTGATATGTCAACGCGTCGTCTTCTCGGTTTAAAGCCTCCTTCTTCGAATTCTGTTCTGATTTTACAACCCTTAAACTCGTTTGTTTTCTTTTCATTAAAACTTTCTCCACTGGAAGTTCATCAATGCGTTGACACTCCCTTCATGCATTTCTTACCTTGTCTTAATTAGTTGAAATCCGGGGATGGGGAAACATCGAAATCGATGCTCGAAGAGGAAGAAAGCGCCAACGTGGAAGCCTTCAAGGCAAAATTAGCTGAAGCTTTACAGAAGCCTGACGTTCGTCAGGACGATCTGTCTATTTTGGGAATCGAAGCGCGCTCGATTTTGAAATCGATCGAGACGGAGACTCAGAAGCTGATTCAATTCGATTCTTTGAGTCGAACCGACAGACATTATTTTAGAGCTCGATTTAATTATTACAAACTTTCGATCCTGCGCCTTCGCTCCGACGAGCGGGAGATTTTGGAACCCAAGCTCGTGGTTTTTCATCAAGATATTTGTCAGCGGGAATTCGAAAGCGGCGCAGATCCTTCGGACGTTAAACATGCTCCTTTTTTGGATGTGGTAAGGAAGGAGATTTCATCGTCTCACCCTCGGCCTAGTCGAGAAACAGCCACATCAATTGCGGCAGATCTTCAGGAATCTTTGGTTTCGGAACTCTCCATGGTGAAGCTCGCACTCCAAGCCAAACCTTCTGCCGATAGCCAAAGAATTATTGCCGATGCGATTGATCGAATGATTTTGAAGCTGAGAAATTAAGATTCATTTTGAGATACATATGGGTGGTTCTGGCAGGCCGTGCAACAGAACTTATTGAGTCTGCCCGCTTAGATCTAAAATTCTTTTTGCTTGCGCTCTTAATGTTAGATCAAGGTCTGAATTGTCTTGAATCTCCTGTATTGCCTTTAAATCTAACCTGGAAGGATCGATTGTCGGAAAGGTCGATATATCAAAGCGATCAGGGCGCTGACGCCATTGTTGGTTTGTCTGCATTAGACTCTCTAGAGTTCCTAGAATTGCGGGAGCATCATTATCGTAGTCGGTCCAAGTCGAGCCCGTTACCCAACCATGCCAACGATTTTTCACCACGCTATGTCGTTTCAATTCAACAACAAGCGAGGGAATGGCCTCAACGGCGTTAATCAACTTTGCACTAGTGACTGCTTCCATTCGTGTTCTTTTAGAATACCTCGGAATATAGTATTTCGGACGCCCAACGTATACCCTGCTTTCAAGAATATCGCTCAAGTAACCTTGCGCGGCGATGCGATTCATTCGCATTTGAGGATCGGAAAGATTAGAACTATACTGCCCCAGACTTTGCGCAATTTTAGACTGAAGATCATCAACTTCCTCAGAAGACATACCCTTTAGCGAATTTGCTACTCGCAAATATTGATACAAAGCCGATGCTGGGACGTTCTCAGTAATCATTTGATCAACGGTTTGAGCGTGCTCAAGGTATGAAACTCCGAATCGAATCCCGTGCTTTCTAAGCT
>Ga0163144_10024593_pt1 | contig 11808 bp, 13 predicted proteins | sample OliLak19BULKMAT1_FD_123175 | JGI IMG/M metagenome (GOLD analysis project Ga0163144, IMG submission 123175) | Freshwater microbial mat bacterial communities from Lake Vanda, McMurdo Dry Valleys, Antarctica - Oligotrophic Lake LV.19.BULKMAT1 | ecosystem: Environmental > Aquatic > Freshwater >... | reverse complement strand
TGGGAGCACGCATCGGATGCGGCGCTGGCATGGCTGAATGAAGCCCAACGATGATCGTATACACTGGCGCACGGCATCTTTGCTCCGCTTGACGGAACGATGACCGCGCCTATCACGACCCATAGCTACGAGCGCACCATCGCAGAACGCTGCTCGCTCCCGATCAGTGGCCAGCTCTGTCGCGCCACGCAGCCACACGCGCCTTCACCCAGGTCACATCAGCAGGGAGCAGCGGCGGCGGTGGGCTGCCCTGGTATGTGAGCTGGTCATCGTAGCGCGCCTCAGCATAGGCGTCGGTGAGCGCTGCCTGGAGATCGAGGGGTACATCGGCAAATGGCGCACGCAGTGGCACCGCAATAATAGGCAGCGGATCGCGCAGGCTACAATACCAGACCGCATAGAGGCCAGGTTGGCCGCCACGCTTCAGCAACGCATAGTAGTCGCTTTTGCCCGCTACCTCTGGTGGGCGTTCACCGGCCCGCAACAGGTCGATCTCGATCCAATGGGCGGGCGAGGCCATCACCGCTCGGCGTTTGGACTGGAAGGCCGCCTGTTTTGGCCCACCCGCCTTGTTGACTGGTGAGAGTACTTCAATCGTTGCGACCACCGTGCGATTGCGGGCATCGTAGATCTCAAGATAGTGTTCACGCAGCTCCAGTTCATCCAGAATCGTGATCAGCGTCGGCGCAGCAATACTGGCTGCACCGGTGGTCTGCGATGGTGACGATACGCCCGTCTGCGCGAGGTACACATCGGGGATGATCACCCGCCGCTCATCATCATCGGGATCGACAATCGAGACCCGCTGCTCGACGCGCACATAGAAATGCGGGGCGATCTGTGCCGTCAGTTGCCGACTGATGGCGACCATCAGCCGCACATGCAGATCCGACCACTCAATTGGGTCTTCCAAATAAGGGTCCATCCCTGGGAATGGTGATGGCATTGCAGGCCTGCCTTTCTGCACACATCCATGCAGTATTGTAGCATGCCTGCTTGTGAGGATAGATGCTGGCTTCTGCTTCTTTATGATCGCGTGAACTGGCGCTGCACCCACGTGATGGTCGATTGAATGATTGCTTCAGCAGTGGTAATCCAGGGATGCGGATCGCTCACATCCGGTACCGCTGCGGCCCGCATCCCAAACTCAGCCATGGTCAGCGTACATGCGTGCCAGGGTGCGGCACAGGCTAATCGCCCAGGATTGCGTTCATGGGCGATCACAACATCGGCAATATAACTCAGGCAGGTGTCACGCGAAGGCACGCAGTGGGCATTCGTAATCTGGATGTGTTCCGTTGGCGCACCGCGATTGCGCAGTGGAATCGCCACCGCATCCTCGATGGTCGTTGGCGGAATGGCCAACAGCGCCTGATGTGCCGCAAGCCCCGTGCCGCCGATCAGTATGAGCAGAGCAAGCACCAGCAGCCAGCGTCGTGGCATAACAATCTCCATGGTCGTGCGTCAGCAGTATTCAGCAGTCAAGAGTCAGAAGGGCTGACGGCTCATTCGCTGTCGCTGTATTGCACCACGGGCGGGCTTGCGTGTGGTATGTCCTTCTGATACAATCAGCCATACAAGAGTGCTGCTCCTGTACATTGCCCACATCACTGCATACTGTTGCTATATTGGTCATTGGGACGCGCTCTATCGCCTTTCACGACACATCATTGTGTGGGAATAGCGGCCATTGTTGGATGGGGTGTATCAGATGAGTCGTACAAACACCAGAGATACGGTGTTCTCATTTGGCGAATGAGTCAGCACCCGCCGCAACGCCCTACGCCTGACCCAACGGGAGGTTGCGGATGCGGTTGGCTGCTCGCAGATCCTGATCCAGAAGATCGAAAGCGATACCCGCCGCCCATCCGTTCAGGTGGCCGAACGATTGGCCCGTAGCCTACATCTCGCACCTGATGCTATTCCGGCCTTTATTCGGGCCGCACGCGCCGAACAATCCTCGGATCGGCTGCCATCACCGGATGACGGGATTGCCAGTCCACTCGTGAATCGCGCGCCACCACGCACCATCGGCAATCTACCGGTGGCCATGTCATCATTCATTGGCCGTGCGCGTGAACTGCGAGAGCTGCATGCCTTGTTGGCGCGTTCTGATGTGCGCCTGCTGACGTTGACCGGCGCGGGTGGCAGTGGCAAGACGCGCCTCGCCATTGAGGCGGCGTCTGCGTTGATCGAGCAGTACCCTGATGGTGTCTGGTTCGTGGATCTTGCACCAATCAGTGATGCACAGCTGGTTGCGCCTGCCATCGTGCAGGCACTTGGTCTACCTGAAGCGGTAGAGATCACGCCACGTGAGCAACTGTTGCGCTGGTTCGTCGGGAAACAGCTCCTCTTGGTGCTTGACAATTTCGAGTATGTGCTTGACGCGGCAGTGCTCGTTGGCGAGATGGTACGTGCTGCACCCAAGATCCAGGTGCTGGTCACCAGTCGCGTGCCACTGCGGCTTTCCGGTGAGCAAGAGTACCCCCTCGTACCGCTCGATTTGCCAGTAACAGACCTCCCCCATTCGACTGAGGTGTCTCTCGTGCTTGAGTCGATCGAACGCTCCGATGCGGTGCAGCTGCTGATCAAACGAGCAGCATTAGTCATACCCGGGTTCCAGCTCACGCCTCAGAATGCGACAGCACTCGCAGCGATCTGCACGCGCTTGGATGGATTGCCATTGGCGATTGAACTGGCCGCCGCACGGTTGCGGCTGTTTACTCCCGAACAACTGTTGATGCGCCTCAGCGATGCGCACTTGCAGACACTCGTTGGTGGGGCGCGCGATCTGCCGAGTCGCCAGCAGACCATCCGAGCGACCATCGACTGGAGCTACAAACTTCTCACGCCACCGCAGCAGCGCCTCTTTGCGCGGCTGGGCGTCTTTGTGGGTGGCTGGGCGCTTGAAGCGGTTGAGGCAGTCGGTTATGATCCGCAGACCGATCTGCTTGCGGGCCTAGCGGTGCTGGTGGAACATAGCCTAGTGCATGTTCTTCCAGGCGTGAGTCAGCCGCGCTACACGATGTTAGAAACCCTGCGCCAGTATGCATGTGAACAGTTGCAGGCGCTGAGCGAGCACGAGGTGGTGCGTGAACGGCATGCCACGTATTTTATGTACCTCGCGGAGGTTGCTGAGCCAAGATTGCGGAGCCATGAAGAGATTACATGGTTAGAACGACTCGATGTAGAGGATCGTAACTTCCAGGGAGCACTTGCATGGTGTCTGCAGGCGCCCGATGCGATCGAATCGCGTCACCTCTGTGGCTGGCGTCTTGCTGCTGCACTGTGGTGGTATTGGAGCGTGCGCGGGCACTTTCGCGAGTGGCGACACTATGTGGTTGATCAAATTCAGCCCATGAAAGCTGCCCCGTTTGAACTTCGTGGGCGACTGATGCTCGGTGCCGCCACGCTCATCCAAATCATCGGCCCAGACAATACGCCTCATCAACACCTATCCGAGAGTCTGGCATTCCTCCAAGCAGCTGGCGCTTCCTGGTGGTATACCTATGCGCTTGGTCGCAGCAGTTGGCAGACGCTTACCCAGGAGGGCAACCCAACGCACGCCCTTCAGATCAACAATGAGCAATTGGTACGCGCCAAACAGATTGCTGATCCCTGGTTGATCGCGGAAGCGCAGATTCATTATGGTGACACACTGAATGAGATTTCGAAGGATGTGAACGCAAAAATGCAGCTTGAGCAAGGGCTTATGCTGGCACGCGCAGTTGGGAACCCAAGCCAAATAGCCGATGCCCTTATGGAGCTTGGTCGGCATGCACTTTACACCAGTGATATGCAGCAGGCTCAAGTCTATTTTACTGAATGCCTGGAACTGCGGCGCCGCTTGCGCTCAGTGTATGGTATGGCCGTCATCCTATGGGGGCTCAGTGGAGTCGCATTTCACCAATGCAATTTCGAGGTGAACCGGACGCTCCAACGTGAACGATTGCAGATCGAGCAGCATCTGGGCAATGATCGCGGCGTCACCAATGTCTATAATAGTCTGGCCGAGATTGAGTTGAGTGCGGCCAATTTCACACAGGCCCACGCATATCTGGAGTATGCGCTGGCCCTGGCGCAAAAAACTGACAATCAGTTTGGCATACTGACTGCACTCGTGACAAGGGTAGATATTGCGTTTGTGACAGATGCGCTTGATCGCTCAGCCGCTGATTGTTTCGCTATCCTTGCGCACGCATCCGACCGAGGGACTGATCTCCAATTCAAGGGATTTGCACACACCTATCTTGGGCGGATCGCACTACGCAAAGGAAACGTAGCTGATGGCCGCACCTCCCTTGCCCAGGGTTGGTTGTGCGATCCATTCCCAGACAATCCGGTAAACAATGCCCTCCATATTGAGGTCGTTGCTGAATTACTGGTTGCCGAGGGCCGCATGCATCAAGCCGCTCGACTGTGGGGTGCCGCTTCAGTCCTGCGCGAACAGGTTGGCGCACCTATGTGGCCAGGACATCGACCAATCTATGAACGATGGGTCGCCGCAGCATGCACACAGATCGATCCTGCCGAATGGGAATCAGTCTGGACTGCTGGCCAGGCCCTCACTCGGCAACAAGCCATGGGAGAAGCCCTGGCGTGGCTGGAAACTGAGCCAGATGCACGAAAGGCGAACGAATGCCAGATCAACCTGTGCTCAGCAGCGAAATAGACTGACATCATGTGCGCTCAGAGCGTGCTTCACATACAGGCCAAAGTATCAGCAGCTGCTCACAGGGCAGCATCAGCGGCGAATGCGATTCCGCTACTGTTTGGTGATAACCTGATCGCCGAGGAGGCTGCTCTATCTCACGGCAGCCTCTTACCCAGCAGCGGTGTGCTGTGCGGGATGAGGTGCGAAACTGGGATGAAAAACGCCGATCAAGTGTCATCCATGCGTATCGTCTGGGCCTGGAAGTCGATGGGATACACAACGTGGGCGTGTGCGCAGCGCCTTGCTTTCGCAGCGTGCTGTGCGAAGCATGCCGATAACTGTCTGGATGAAGGATGTGTTGGTCTGGACAGCCATCGGCGCTTCTGCACATTACCATCCGAATTGATTGAGCAAAAAGGCAAGCTGATCGGCAAGTTCGACATTTTCCTGCTCGCGGGTTGAGCCGAACCCATGACCACCCTGAACCTCTGCCCGGAGCAGGATCGGGCGATCAGAAGCGGTCGCAGCGAGTAGTCGTGCAGCCATTTTGGTTGCTTGCCACGCTACCACCCGTGGGTCATTCAGCCCAGTCGTCAGCATGACTGCTGGATAAGCGATCCCATCCTGCACCTTGCTGTAGGAATCCATGATCTGAAGCCCTCGAAAGCCATCCTCAGTTGATGTGCTACCGAACTCGGCCACATTTGGTGGCCCATTCTCGCTCTGCTCAAACCGCAAGGCATTGGTAATGCCAACACGAATGATCATTGCTGCCCAGAGATCGGGGCGCTGAATAAGCGCACCACCGCTTGGGATGCCACCAGCGCTGGTTCCCATACCACCCAACCGTTCGGGTCGCGTATACCCCTTGGCGATCACGTATTCAGCACAGGCAATAAAGTCATCAATGGTCGTTTGTTTGGAAAGCTTGTAGCCCGCCTTGTGCCACACCTCGCCATACTCACCGCCACCACGAATATGGGCAATGGCATAGACGCCACCTTGCTCGTACCACGCCAGCATCTGCGGTGCGAAAAATGGAAGCATTGAAATGCCATATGAGCCATACCCTTCGAGCAGGGTTGGGTTGCTACCGTCGAGCTGAAGTCCGCGTCGGTGGATGATCGAAAGTGGGATAGGCGTCCCATCGCTCCCTTGTGCAAACACCTCATGGGTTTCAATATCACGGAAATCAATTGGTGCTGGTGGTGCCTGGCCGGTGTCTTGCATCGTGTTTGTTGCCACATCATAGCGATACACCCGCAGTGATTCCGTCCAAGACATCAGCGGCAGATCAGCATGATTCGTACCAGGTTCGGAGCTAACGGTGATCAGCGTTCCATCAAATGGGAGTGGCACGGCCTCCACGACGCCATTATCGCGGTGAATACGGCGCAGACGCCCGATACCACCATCAAGATCGCGAGTCAAAAGATAATCGCCAACCACGCGGATCTGCTCAATCACAACGTGGCTTTCCGGCACGAAGACTCGGGTGTGTGCGCTATCAGGATACCGGAGTGACATGGCGAATACCATTGAGCGTGGTGCATCCTTGTGGGTCTTCAGATAGATCGTCTCACCATGCAGATCGAAGCCAGTGACCGCATCGTCCACATCAACGATCTTGACCCAGGGGATATCCGCAGGATCGGCCATGAGCGCTACTTGCGGTGCTACATACAGCGTCAATTCATTTTGTACACCATGGGCAATGCATCCAACCATCCACGAACTGGTTGGGGTTGTGATAATAGATGGCCAGTCTGCGCGATCCATCGTTACCCGGTGATTCATGTCTCGTCCAAACACTACGGGATCGGCCTCAGTATGTGCATCCAAACGGTGCAGGAAAACCTGTCGATCCAAGTAGCGCTCGGTCGGCAGCACATCATCGGGCAGCTGTGGGAATTGGGTATAAACAAATGATGTGTGGGCATCAAGCCAACTGACATTGCATGCTTGTGTGCGTGGAATGGCAAGATCGTCGGTTTCCCCGGTGTCAACATCGAGAACATACAGCGTACTATTTTCTGAGCCACCTGAGGAGAGGCCATAGGCCAATACGTGCCCATCACGTGAAGGATAGAACCAATCGATGGCAATGGGGATCTCGCTCCCATACGCCGCTGGGTCAATCAGTACGCGTGCGGGGGCATCATCGGTGAGATAAACAATGAGACGAGCGAGGTTCTGGCCGGGATCACGGCGTAGCAAAAACGTGCGGCCACCGGCTGTTCCACCATTTAGCAGCAAGGGCACGAGGTCTTCAAGCGCACCAATTCGTGCCAGAAGGGCCGCTCGATGTGGCAGCGCATCAAGATAGGCACGCGTATGGGTGGCGTACGTGGTAAGCCAGCCCATTGCCTCATCACTCTGCCAATCCTCCATCCAACGGTAGGGGTCAACAATTGTTGTTCCGAAATAGCTGTCGCTGACTGGTTCGATCCGTGCAACGGGAAGATTCATGGTGGCCATCTCCATTCCTTGCGAGCGTGTTCAGTCATTGATGTTCAGCAAGCGTTGATCCAGTTTCGATCGTCGTTCAATCACAAAGTCAAGCAGACTCGCCCAGGTATCGGCAATCTGTTGCGCTGTGAGGTTGTAGCGTTGTTGGGTCGCTTCGATCTGTTCATCGCCTAACCAGATAATACTCCATGCGGGCAGCAAGAGTTCGAATCGGAGCACGGTGTGCAGTAGGTAGCCCGCATGAACGATCTCAACATTACTCTGCCACCCAGCCGTATGCAATCCATCCAGATACCGAGCCAGGACGCGCTGTTCCAGCACCTTGGCCTACTGGATAGCATAGCAAAAGTTGAGCAGACTTCCCGCAACAAGATCACTGGCATCCACACCAAATGGGGGCCAGGGCCAGCAAGTGCCCAATCAACAGCGGCGATGCGCGTGAATGGTTGTGGGCTATGTTGGGCAATCATCGTTGAGGACGGTTGCGATACTGTTTGATGGCAACCCGAACCGCCAACCCGAGCACGACGCCCCATAAGAACACTGGTCGATCAGCAGGTGGCAGGATCAGTGCGAGGAGAAAGACGCTTACCAACACGACGCTGGCAAGGGCAGCAAGCGTAGGGACATCGTTTTCTCTCCGAGGCAAACCAGGAGGGACTATGATTTGCCCAATCATCATCATGACTCATGATCGTTGGTAGGTCGCGAGCGCTATGTAACACCCACACGTATTCAATCCCATCGTGGAGGGGATGATAAAAGCACAAGTATCCTCAACGCAATGCTGCGTAATCCAGGCCGTAGCTCGTCGCGTTTCGTGCCGCTTTCGGGGGAGGATGCCAGCAGCAGTAGGCGGCGCTCAATCCGATCAATCAGCGCATCCGCGCTCTCGGGACTGACCTCCGTGGCCCGATAGGCCCAATGCTCAATCAGATCATCAAGCGCACGCGCACGACGCAGGATGTGTGGCATCACTCGCCCTGATTTGCTGCGAGGCGCGCACGAGCACGGCGCTTCACGGCATCGGCACCCTCCCACGGCGCACTCGGACTCATCATGCCCGCATCAATGGCGGCGCGCAGATCGATAGCTTGATTGCCCGTATGGTCTGCTCGTGGCGTAACAGCCGCAGTCCCTCACGGACGACCTCGCTCGCATTGTTATACCAGCCCGCCTCCACCTGCTCGGCAATCCACGTTTCGAGTTGGGGAGTGAGACGGACATTCAGCGTTGTGGCTTTTGTTTTCATACATCATCCTTCTTGGCAATCATGGTGAGAAGTGAAGTATAATTGGCAATCTTTGCCAATCGAAGGTCGTCACCAATACAAACGCCCGTGCATCTGCACGGGCGTTGCGGTACTGCTGGGTTCGCATCGTGACCAGCGACTACTGGTGCTCGGCATGCTTGATGATGTGCGCGATACGACCATCATCCGGCATGGTGCTCTGGAAACGATGCGATCGCACCATCGGAGCGGCTGTTGCGGTCGCATGGGCACCGCTGAAATGTGACACTATAGCTCGTGTATCAGTTTCTCCTGCGCTTGCTTGAGCGCAGCGCGTGCCGCTTGGTAGGCCGCGCTTGAGCCAGGGTTGACCCCGAACACAATCTTGATTCCCTCGGTTTCGCTGCACTTGCCGACTGCCACCATGCGGGCCACTGCCAGGGCCATTCCCGCTATTTGGTCGGTTTCGTCCTGCAATGCGTTTCGCACCATTTCGCCCGTTGCAACGCCCGAAACAACCATTTCACTCGTTTCGTTTCGCCCCGTTTCGTGACGAATAAGGCGCGGCATCGTCATGTCGTTTCGCATTTCTTCGGGGTCACGGTTCGGTATGGACTGTGGTGATTCGGGCGGCGGTGTCCAGCCCCGATCCGACAGATTGGCGTGCTGCGCCATCGCACGCACGAGCGCCAGATCCAGATCCGACTCGCGCTCACCCCAGGTGAGCGTTGCGGTACGCTGGCTGTTCAGGGCCGGGCGTAGCCGCACCCAGGCGTAGTTTTCACGCGCACGCCCCCGGCCTTCGAGTCCTAAATCCTTGACATTCTGGCTGGTGCTTAGAACGAGCATCCGCATCCGCAAATCGCGGCCCATTTGCCCCAACTTGCGAATCAGATCGCCAGTTCCTGGCACTTCATCGGCCAGATCGGGGGCCTCGTCCAGCACGATGGTCAGATCGTCGAGGGCAGTACCTTGCCGGAGCAGCACGAGTCGTCGTCGGCGTTCGGCTTCAATCGCAGCGATCGCACGAGCGATTGGCGCATAGCTCCCAGTGTCGTCGAGTGACACGACGGGGGAACCCCGCCAGTCAGCGGGTTTGACTTTGGGGGTCAGCACTAGCACCAAATCTGGTCGTCGCCCCAGCAGCGCAGCGGCAAAGGTCGTCTTGCCGCTGCCGGTTGGTCCTAAAATCAACACATGTGGCACATCGTCCGGGCGCTCATTCAGCAGATGCAACCAGCGACTGGCGGACATCTGCACATTGGATGGGGCATTCCGCGCAGCCCCTGTGCTGTCCACAGGTAGTGGGAGGGCACCCCTAGAGGATTGCTGCGCTGGGAGTGAACCATGTGCAGGAGTCTGTTGTCTCTGTCGCATCCGGTGTTGAATATTGGCGATTAAGGTTGCCAAAAGACCAGCAACCACCATCACAAATAAGGTAATCGGGATGGCATAGTCAATAATATTCGGCTGCTGATTCATCAGAACCCTCCATCCATCGTCACTGTACCAATGTTTTCTCAGGATACCATGCGGCGACCAGCGATACAAGATAGATGATACCCCACGCCACGAGTCCACAGGTCGTCACGATCCACCAAGCCAGTGTCCAGGGTGTATTTGGCAGTGCTGGTGCGAAGAGCAGCGCCAATGCACCTACAAACAAAAAGCCATAGCCTAATGCCGTGGTCAGAGCATCAATCAAGCGAGCAGGCCACGCAATGTACCAGATGTCATCATAGGCCCACTCCAAATAGGTCAACACGACTTGGACGGCGATACCACCGCAGATTGCTCCAATTGATGGCGTCGTGAGCATCGCATTCCAGCCGCCGTGTGCGGTCACGATAGCTCCGAGCCAACTCAACGCCAAAATACCCCACGCAAAGATTTTCTCAACATTCGTTCGGGAGCGCTGAAGCGCTGCACGTGAGATGGTTCCCACGTTCACATCACTATCACGTATATCCTGACTCTTAACACCCATTCATTTCCTCCCTCATCTCGGCATTGCGCATTTGGGTATAAATGACACTGGCCTTCATGGCTTCGCTCATGGCATTCACTGCTGGCCTGTGGTACGGGGTGGTGGTCGGCGGGATGGCGCAGCAATGCGCGGTTGCACCTGATTCACCGCACACGCAGGGCAGCGCCACCGCGCGTCACGGGCCAGCAGCCAGCCATCCGCAATCGCCCATGCGTGCCCATCTTCGATCAGCACTTCGCCCTGCTTGGAACGCAGCGTTGTTCTCTTAGAACAATCCAGGCAACTCACGACACACAGTTGCTCAATCTGGCCTGGCTGTCTGCCTATCCAGGCGGGAAGCTGGTCGCTCATGAAAAATGCCCTTTCCAGTACAATAAAACTGTCCTGAACCGATGCTCAGGACCGTGCCGGTGGTGAGTAACCATCTCGCGCACCGACCTTCGTGTGCGTTCAGCCTACTCGAAGTCCAATCCGGCCAGCGCCTGATCCAAGTGCCGCTGTGCCTGCACTGCGTCCAGGTCGAGTGGTTCCGCCGCTGCGGGTGTCGCGGGTGTCGCTGCACCCAGCGGTAGCTTGCCGCTGGTCAGCAAATAGCCGAGCAGCGCATACTCGCCTAACATGCGGGCGATTGGGCTGTAGCGCCCATCCTGTTTGGTCGCAATGAGGGATGCCCGTAGATCCGCAAAGCGCGGATCATGACTCGGCAGGCTGCACCAAAACCGATCTGAATGGTACAAATGTGTATCATTGAGGGTACTCATTCGGCCTTCGCTCCGTTCGTTCTTCAACAGCTCGTGTGGGGTATTCCCGATAGTGATGCGGTAAACGCTATGTATGAGTGTGAGCGGCCAATGATACAAATGTGTACCATCACCAGCTACGAATGAAGGCCAATGGTACACATTTGTACCATTGGCCTATCCTACGCGCCCATCTTGTTCTTCGCCAGCCGCTCGATTCCGTCAGCAATCCGAAAGATCGCATGCGGGAGGAGCGTGACTCGCGTCACGCCACCAAAGGCGGTGCTGATCGACCCGGCCATCACCTCACCACCACCACCACCAAACAGCAGCACTTCGCCCTGTTCCAGCGAACTCGCCCACGGTCGGCTCACATGCCGGACAATCTCGCCGGCGACCTGATGCATGGCGTCCGCAATCTCGGCCTGTACATCGACCGGCTCACCCGCCAGGGAGATCGTCGGTGTGGCCGTTTGCATCTGCTCTAGCACCTGGGTTGCCGTCAGGCTGCGGAGGCGTGGCAGGCGGGCGCGAATGAAACTCGTCGCTCGCTCGGCAGCGCTCACTACGCCCAGGGCAATCCCGCCTTCTGTACCCGGAATGAGGTCGAGTCCGCGCCGTCCGGTGTAATCCGTCGTGCCGCCGCCAATATCCAAAATCAGGCGGGTGCGGCGCAGATCGCCATTGGTGCGCATTCGGCCATCAGTGGTGATCAGCAACGTGGCCA
>Ga0163144_10024592_pt1 | contig 11808 bp, 7 predicted proteins | sample OliLak19BULKMAT1_FD_123175 | JGI IMG/M metagenome (GOLD analysis project Ga0163144, IMG submission 123175) | Freshwater microbial mat bacterial communities from Lake Vanda, McMurdo Dry Valleys, Antarctica - Oligotrophic Lake LV.19.BULKMAT1 | ecosystem: Environmental > Aquatic > Freshwater > Lake... | reverse complement strand
GTTTCCAGCGCCCACAGGCCCTTCTCGCGCCACGCCGTGCCGATCAGCGACACGCCGAGTGCGCCCGGAAAGGCCTCCGGGAACATGGTCAGGACGGTGGCGACAAAGGGCATGGGCGGTCTTTCGGGCCCGGGGCCCCGGGGGCGAAAACGCGGAAATCCGGAAATTCATCAAGGGATGAAAGGACTTCAACTTCAACATCCCCCTTTACCCGAACTGTCAGGAGACGGGCTCAGGCCTTTGCAACAATGCCGGTTTCGGCCAGCCACTCCAGGATCTTGCCCTTGGGCATGGCACCGACCTTGAGCGAGGTCATCTGGCCGTCCCTGAACAGCATCAGGGTCGGGATCCCCTTCACGCCCAGTTTGGACGGGGTCATGGGGCTGTCGTCGATATTGACCTTGGCGATGGTGATCTGGCCGGCCAGTTCGTCGGCGATCTGCTCCAGCGCCGGGCCGATCTGCTTGCAGGGCCCGCACCATTCGGCCCAGAAATCCACCAGCACCGGGGTGGAGGCCTTCAGCACGTCGGCGTCGAAACTGTCGTCGGTGACCTTGACCGTGGCCATGGAAGATCTCTCTCTGCTGGGGCGGCCGGCTGGCGAAGCCCGGTGTTGGCAAGGGATGTGGGGCGATTCCCCGCAAATTCAACGCAGCGCCGCCAACGCGGCCTCCATCATCGCTTGCGGTACCGGCATCAGCCGGGGTCCGTCGGTCCAGACCAGGGCGGCCTCGACGGGCCGGTCCGGATACAGCCGCGCCAGCACGGCCACATAGGCCGCCATCTGGACCACATAGGCGGGGTCGGCGTCCGGGATGCAGGCGGGGGCGGGGCGGTTGGTCTTGTAGTCGACCACCAGCACCCGGTCGGGGGTGACGACCAGACGGTCCAGACGGCCGTCGATGACCACGCCGGGACCCAGCGCGGGCGCCCCGCCGGTCAGGGCGACCTCGGCGCGGGAGCCGGGGCCGAAGACGGGGGCGAAGCGGGGGTCGTTCAGCACACCCAGAGCCGCCTCGATCATCTCGGCGCGCTGAACGTCGGATAGGTCGCGCTCGCGCGCCAGCAGGCGGGCGGCGGCGTCGGCGCGGGCCTCTGGCGTGATGTCGGGCAATCGCTCCAGCAGCCGGTGGATCAGGTCGCCGCGCCGGAACCGGCCCAGAACGGCGCTGCCATCCGCCGAGGCGACCGCCAGGGGCGAGGGCGCGGCGATCCGCCGGGTGCCCTGCACCTGCGAGGGCGAGACATAGCGCGCCGAGGGGTCAACCGGCGGCACCGTCCGGGCCCAGTCGGGGACGGCCAGGCTCGAGACGGCCGCAGCCGCTCCGGCGCCCATGACCTCGGGATCGAAGCCGAACCGCCGGCGTCCCTCCCCGACATCACGCGCCGCCTCGCCCAGCCGTTCGAAGGTCCCGGTCAGCACCGCCCACCAGCTGCCATCTTCATAGCCGAGCTTGGATTTTCCGCTGCCCCGCCCGAGGATCATGATCCGGTCGCGCGCCCGTGTCAGGGCCACATAGAGCAGCCGCAGGGTCTCGTCATCGACGCGGATCTGGCGCGCCTCGCGAGCGGCGCCGGAGGCCTCGCAATCCTCCTTCTCCGACCCCGGACACATCAGCCACGCCTCGCCCCCGTCCTCCAGCGCCACCGGCATCAGGGTCGGCCCCTGCGCCTTCGCCCGCGCCGTGGTGTCGGGCAGGATGACGACCGGCGCTTCCAGCCCCTTGGCCCCGTGCACGGTCATCACCCGGACCTCGTCACGCGCGGCTTCCAGCTCGCGCTTCACCTCGACATCGGCGGCCTCCAGCATGGACAGGCAGGTCTCCAGATCCAGCCCGCCGCGCTGTTCCGCGGCGAGGACCTGATTGAGGGTCTCGTCGATCGCCTCTTCGGCCTCGCGCCCCAGCCGGGCCAGCAGCCGCGCGCGACCCGATGCACCGGTGTCGTCCACCCGGTTCAGCAGGGCCGAGAAGAAGGCGAATGGATCTCGACCCCGCGCCGCGATGGCGAAGGCCAGCAGGTCGCGGGTGCGCGTCCAGACCGGCCGCTCGCCCGCCCGCTCACCCAGTTCGCGCCATAGCGCCCCGCGCGTCGCCTTCGCCCCCGCCAGGGCGAACAGCCCCGCCTCGTCGACATCGCAGAACGGGCTGCGCAACACCCCGGCCAGGCTCAGATCGTCGTCGGGATAGAGGGCGAACCGCGCCACGGCGATCAGGTCGTCAAAGGCGATGTGCGACGACAGCTTGAGCCGGTCCGCCCCCGCCACCGGCACGCCCGCCGCCTTCAGGGCCCGGATGATCTCCTCGAAGGTGGCGTCGCGCCGGCGCACCAGCACCAGAAAGTCGCCGTAGCCGCAGGGCCGCAGCGTGCGCTCTTTCCGGTCCTGAACCGCGACACCGGTCCCGACCTGTCGCCGGATCTCTCGCGCCAGATCGGCCGCCATCCGTTTGCGCGCACCCTGGACCGGCTCCTGATCCAGCGGATCGTCCCAGGCGTCGCGCTCGGGCGGCTTTTCGTCCTCATAGAGCGGCCACAGATCGACACAGCCCCGGTCGCCGACCCGTTTGGCCACATGGACGGGCACGGCCCCGAGCTCCTCGCCGACGAGTGACCGGGTCCGCTCCGGCCCCTCGAACACCGTATCGACGAATGTCAGTACCTCCGGCGTCGAGCGGAAGGATGTGGCCAGCTCCACCCCCTCGAACAGGAACCCCGCGCCGCGGACCAGCTCGTCATAGCGCTGCGCCTCCTGCCGCAGCCGTTCCGGCCGGGCCCCCTGGAAGGAGTAGATCGACTGTTTCTCGTCGCCGACGGCGAACACCGTCCGTTCGACCCGCCCCGCCCCGAAACGCCGGGATCCCGCGCCGGAGAAGAAGCCCTCGGTCAGGGCGCGCAGAATGTCCCACTGCTCGGGCGCCGTGTCCTGGGCCTCGTCGATCAGCACATGCTCGACCCCGCCATCCAGCTTGTAGAGCACCCAGGCGGCGCTGGAGCGGACGGTCAGCAGGGCGACGGTGCGCGCCACCAGATCGCCGAAATCCAGCGCGCCCTTGCTCGCCTTGGCCTGGTCGTAGAGGGCCCCGTGGGCCCGGGCCAGGGTCAGGACCTGGACGGTATCCTCGGCCACGCGCGCCTTGCGCACCTCGCCCAGGGTCGCCCCGACCTTGTCCAGCAGCGCGACCATCCATTCCCGCGCCTCGGGCGGGGCCTTGCTGGTCGCGATCCGGCTGCGCAGCTTGCCGTCCGTCAGGAACACGCCGGTCACACCCGAAAAGGTCCAGTCGGCGGCATACATCCGGTCGGCGCATTTGCCGTCATCGGCCCCGCCGGTAGCCATCTGTTCGGCGACGCCCAGCCAGGCCTTGCGGTCGAGAAAGCGCATGAAGTCAGACTGGGTGGTGGCGACGTCGCGGTCCGGATCAGCCCCCACGAGTGTGTAGGGATCCTTGGCCAGCCCGGTCTCAACGCGGGCGACATAGTCCAGCAGCCGTGCCCGATCCGCCTCGATCCGCGCCAGCAGGGCCTCGAACGCCCGGAAATCCAGCTCGACGGCGAAATGGGCATAGGCCCGGCCGATGGGGCCGTCCTCGTCGGCCAGGGCCGCGCGGGCCAGATCCTCGCGCGCGCCGTGCGACAGGGCCGCGGCCGCCTGATCCTCGAGCACGGTGAACCCCGGCGTCACCCCCGCCTCCAGCGGAAACCGCCGCAACAGCTTTTCGCAGAAGGCATGCAGCGTCTGGATCTTCAGCCCGCCGGGCGTGTCCAGCGCCTTGGCGAACAGTTTGCGCGCCTTCGACAGGTCCTCGCCGGACAGGGCGGCCGCAGCGCGCCCGTCCAGATCGGCCAGCGACACCGACAGATCCCTGTCGTCCATCACCGCCCAGGCCCCCAGCCGGTCGAACAGCCGCGCCTGCATCTCGGCGGCGGCCGCCTTGGTGTAGGTGACGCAAAGGATCTCGCCGGGCTGGACCTCCTCCAGCAGCAGCCGCGCCACCCGGTCAACCAGGGTCGAGGTCTTGCCCGAGCCCGCGTTGGCAGTGACGAACACCGACCGGCGCGGGTCCGCCGCCGCGATCTGGGCGGGGTCGGGCAGGATGTGAACAGCAGTTCCAACGCTCATGCCTCGGGCTCCTCGGCCCCGGCGACATGCCATTCCCAGACGCGCGCCAGATGGTCGTAATTGCCGCCGAAATTGCCCATGAACTGCGGCGCGACCCAGCTCAGATAGGGCGTCGTCTCGATGTCGAACCGGGCGATGCGCGCCTTCAGTCCCGCGAGGGCCGCGCGCGACAGGTCCGCCGCCTCAGACCCCGAGGCCCGCACCGCCTGCTCGCCTGCTACCTTGCGACCGACCACGCGGACATAGGTCAGCTCCTCCGGCTCGACCGGACCGGAACCTGACAGCCCCGCGTCGGCCAGGATCGCTCCGGTCAGGGTCAGCTGCGGCGCGAAGCCGGACTTCACCTGTTTGGCCGACGGGGCCGCCCCTGTCTTGAAGTCCAGGATCGCGGCCCCCGTGGACGACAGCTCGATCCGGTCCGCCTTGGCCGTCAGCGTAAACGGCCCGGCGGCGGCGTCGAACGTCAGGGACACCTCTTCCTCGACGCGGATCTCGATCCCCCGCGCCCGGCGTCGCAGCTCGAACCCGGCCAGCCAGCGCGCGGCGTTGCGCGCCAGCGGCCGCTCCCTCGCCATGGCGGCGTCCTCGAACCCGTGGCGCGTCAGTTCCTCGTGCAGCAGTCCGACGATCTCGCCCTCGCAGTCGTCCGGCAGCACATCGGGCCACGACAGGCTAAGCCGCTCGACCGCCTTGTGGATGGCCTGACCGCGCAGCAGCGCCTCGGCCGACTGATCCGGCCGGTCCATCGGCCTCAGGTTCAGGACATAGCGGGCATAAACCGCATACGGGTCGCGCACCCAGCGCTCCACGCCGGTAACGGGCAGTTGGCGTGGGCGACGCTCGACCGGGGGCGTGGGGGCCGGACGCCGGGCGAGGCCGCCCTGTCCGGGCAATGGCGCGTCCAGCGCCCGCGCGGCCGCCAGAGCAGCAGACGGGCGATCGATCGTGACCGGCTTATGCACCGGGTCGTGCGCTCCTCTGGTCAGCATGTCCAGCCGCCACAGCCAGCGCGAGCGCACCGCAGGCTGGCCGCCGCGCCGTTCGGCGTGGATCAGGATGGCCTCGGGCGCGCAGGCCGCCTGGACGAAATCCTGCGCCGTCTGACCGACCCTGCGCTCGGGCGGGGGCAGGCCCATCGCCTCACGCATCGGCCGCGACAGAAAGGGATCGATCGGCGCGCCCTGGGGCCAGACGCCCTCCTCAAGCCCGGCCAGGATCATCCGGTCGGCCCGGACCAGCCGCGCCTCGATGGCCCCAAGGATGCGCAGGCTCGGATGGGTCGCCCCGCCCGTGCGGACGGTCTCGTTGCGCAGCAGCCCCCGCGTCAGCTCGGCGAACTCCTCGGGCGAAACGGCCCCCAGCGAGGCCCCGCCGTCGATCAGCTGCGACAGCAGCGAGGCGGCCGCCTCCCCGTCGGGTCCCGACCAGACCTCGACCCCGCAAAGCGCCTCGACCAGGGTGGTCAGGGCGCGCGCCGCTGCGTCAAGCGGTGCTGCCCGAACCGAACCGGGCAAGAAAACCACCCGCGCCGTGTCGCCCAGGGTCTGCAGGCGTGCAGCCAGCGTCCCGGCCGCGGCCAGCCGCGCCAGGGTCCGTTCGGAGGGCGGAGCACCCGACCGGCGCGGCTCGCCCGCCTGCACCAGTCGCGCCTCGACGGTCGCCCAGCTGCGGGTGCGTGGCCCCCGGAAGGCCGCCGTCTCCAACCCGGCTACGGCGATCACGGTCGCCTCCGGCAGGGTGGTCAGGTCATGTTTCATGAGGCCAAGAACCGTCTGGGGCTTCAGCGGCTCGGCCATGAACCGCGCCGCCAGATCGACCAGCACCCCGACCGGCATCCGGTCCAGACCGACCCCGGCGGAACTGTCGGCGACCACGCCCCAGCGCTCCAGCCGGGCCGCCACCCGCCGGCCCAAGGCCAGGTCCGGCGTCACCAGGGCGCAGGTTCTCCCCGGCGTCTCCAGCGTCTCGCGCATCATCACGGCGATGGCCGCCGCCGCATCTTCCTCGGCGCGGGCCGAGACCACCGACAGCCCCTCGAGACCCAGCGCGATCGGATCGGTGGCGACGCCGGCCTCCGACGCATCCGACCTCAGGCGCGCGATCTCCGTGCGCCAGTCGGCCGTCGCATCGGCGGGGCGCAGCGCCTCGTTGACCAGTCTCTGGCGCGCCAGCCCGCGGGCCTCCACGACCGGGTCTGCAGGTCGCCGCAACCACGGTCGCACCGCCTCGCGCGCCACTCCGGCCCGCGCCAGCAGCCGCTTCAGCGCGCTCTGCGGATGCTGTTCGTCGACCACGTCCCAGGCGGTATCGCCGAGGTCCAGATCGAGCCCGGGCAGCACCACACACCCCTTCGGCGCGCTGGCCACGGCCCGCAGGACATCCGCCGCCGCCTTCACCGTGCCGGTCGAACCGGCCGCGATCACCGGCCCGGTCGGCGGGTGGTCGGCCCATCGCTCCGCCAGCAGCCGCAGCAGGCGGGTCCGCCGCCAGGACGCGTCGACCAGCCCCATCGCCTCCAGCCGCTTGGGCCAGGCATGGACCGCCAGCCCCAGGAACTCGGCCGAGGCCTGCCAGTGCTCGGCCAGATCCCCCTCGACCAGGGTCGCCACGCGCCCGGGGTCCTCGACCTCCTCGATATGGCAGGAATCGAGAAACGCCCCCAGACCGTCGGCCAGTTCCAGCGCCCGCATCGGCGGCAACCCGGGCGCAAAATCCTCCACGATCATCCGCGCCATCTCGAACCGGCGCGTCAGGGGGGCGATGGCGGGCGCCAGATCCAGCCCCAGTTCGCCCGGCGTAAAGGGCGGCTCGTCCTCCTCCAGATCGCCCAGCGGCCGCACCTGCGGCAGCAGCACCGGTCGGTCTCCGCCCAGCGCCGACAGGGCCCCGGTGAAGGCCCGCGCCGCCCGGCGGTTGGGCAACAGGATGGTCGCGTCCGACAGAGCCTCCGGCGGATTTTCTCCCAGCCAGTCCAGCACCCCCGCCGCCAGATCCTCGAGGAACGGCCGATGCGCGGGAATGGCGAACCAGCGCGGCCCCGGGCCCGCGAAGGGATCGAACGCGGTCATCCGCGCCCTCCCCTGATCCGCTCATCCCCGCGAAAGCGGGGACCCAGATCTTTGGCCGATGTTTGCCACCCGGGCGCGCGAACCGTCATCCCGGACGCCGTGCCGTACGAAAGGCCCATGCCCCACGAAAGGACTGGGTCCCCGCTTTCGCGGGGATGAGCGGAGATTGGAGGGTTGGCGGCATCATCCCGGGCACGCAAGCCTGGCCTCGGCCTCGTCGCGCGCCTGCGGATCGCCGACATGCATCCAGTCGCCGTCCAGAAGACAGCCGTACAGCCGACCCGCCGCCGCCGACCTGCGCCACAGCGGGCTCAGCGAAAACGCCCCGTCCGGCCCCCCGTCGGCATAGTCCGGCCGGGTGATGTGGACGCCCATATAGGCGAAGGGGGCGCTCGCGGCGTCGCCCCGGAAGGTCAGCCGTCCATCCTCGCCGAGGAAAAAATCCCCGTCACCCTCGAACCCGATCGAGCCTTCGCGCCGCGCCAGCAGCAGGCAGGCGTCCATCCGCGCCGGGTCCCACAACCGCACCAGATCCTGGGCCCAGCCCTCCCGGCCACCATAGGTCCAGACGCTGTCGATATTGGCCACGAACACCGGATCGTCGCCCAGCAGCGGCCGCGCCCTCTTCAGGCCCCCGCCGGTCTCCAGCAGGGCTCCGCGCTCGTCGGAGATCAGGATGCGCGGGGCCGCACGCCCGGCCAGATGGGCTTCCAGCCGGTCGGCGAACCAGTGGACATTGACCACCGCGGTCTCGACGCCCGCCCCGGCCAGCCGGTCCAGCACATGGTCGATCAGCGCCCGCCCGCCGACCTCGACCAGGGCCTTGGGCCGGTCATCGGTCAGCGGCCGCATCCGCGTGCCCAGCCCGGCGGCCAGCACCATGGCGGTCTTCGGGGTCGTCTTCGAGGCGGTCATGCGCGCAGCGCCGCAGGCACATGACGGTCAAACCAGCGCGCGACGCCTTCCAGCCCCTCCTTCGCCAGATTGGCGTTCAGATGGCCCCAGACGCGCGGCAGGAAGCCGGCATACCGGGGCTTGCCGTCGCGCACGATCAGCCGCGCAAAGATCCCCAGGATGCGCGCCTCGTTCAGCGCCGCCAGACCGGCATAGCTGCGCAGAAAGGCCGCCCGGTCGTCCACGGGCGCGATCTCGAAATAGCGGGCCAGCGCCTCGGCCTCGAGCGCGCCCGGCACATCACGCCGCGCGTCCTGCAACAGCGAATGCAGATCCCACGACGGATGGGCCCGCAAGGCGTCCTGGAAATCGATCATCCCGACCCGGGCGGGCCCTTCCCGCTCCGGTAGCCAGATCAGGTTCTCGGCATGATAGTCACGGTGCGCCACCACAGACGCCCCCGCCTCGCCCTCGGCTACCACAGGCACCCAGGCCTCGCGCCACTCGGCCATCGCCGCCGCGTCGAAGCGCAGCTCCGGCTTCAGCTTCGGCATCCAGTCGACGAACAGGTCCGCCCCGCCCTGCAGCGCCGTTGCGTCATAGGTCTGCAGCGGCCAGCGGCCCGCCGCACCGGTCAGCACCGGCGGCGGCGGCGCGGCGTGCAGCAGGGCCAGTGCGTCGACCGCGGCCAGATACAGCGGCCGCTCGTCCTGCCCCGCCTCGATCGCCCGCGCGAACAGGTCGTCGCCGAAATCCTCCAGCACCGCCAGTCCTGCGCCGGCGTCCAGCGCCACAATGGCAGGGGCCGACAGGCCGACGCTGCGCAGATGCGACGCCACCGCCGCAAAGGCCTCGATCCGCCCGGCCGACAGCCGGGCGATCGCATTCCAGCCCTCGGCCTTGCGCCGCTCGGGCGACCACGACGGATCAGCCGGCAGGCTCTCGGCCGCCGCCACCTGGTCCATCAGCATCAGGCCCGGCCCTGAGGCCGGTTTCAGCCGCTCATACCGGCGTGTCGAGGCATCACCGGGCAGCGGCGCGCGGACAGCGTCGGCCAGCCCCGCCTCACTCAGGAAGGCGACCCTCTGGGCCTCGCGATCGTTCAGGGGGTCAGACATTCAGGCTCTTCGGCAGGCTTTCGACGACTGCATTGATCTTGTGTGCCCATGCCCCTGCGCCAGAAACGGTCGCATGCCGTCCCTCGCCGCGTTCTTCAAGGGTGATCGACAACCGGTCCGGCCCCAGCGCCCGCGCCGGATCCTCACCCAGCCGCTCGGGCCATTCGATCAGGGCGCAGCCGACGTCCAGCGCCTCGTCCAGCCCGATCTCGAACACCTCCTCGGGCCGGGTCAGGCGATACAGGTCGAAATGGGCCATCGGCGGATCGGTCTCGTAGAACTGCACCAGGGTGAAGGTCGGAGACGGCACGTCCTCCTCGGGCCCGGCCAGCGCCCGGATCAGCCCACGTGCGAGCGTCGACTTGCCCATACCCAGCGGCCCGTAAAGCAGCACCGCCTCGCCGACCGCCAGCCGCGGCGCGAGCGCCCGGCCAAGCGCTGTCGTCGCGTCGGCGTCGGCGAGCGAGATCGCGAGGCTCATGCGAACTCCGCGTCCGGCTGGGAGGGCAGAACCCGCTCGGTGAAGGCCTTGAGCGCATAGGTCGCCCGCGTCGCATCGATATCCAGCCGCGACGCGGGGATCGGCTTGCCGACGCTCAGCCGGAACGGCTTCTTCCGCTTGTTCAGCAGTTCGTGGAACAGGGTGATGTCCCTCAGTTCCGGCGAGACGCGGTTGAACAGATGGAACAGCGTCGAGTTCGGACCCGTCACATGGATCGGCACGATCGGGGCCTGGTATTTCCGCGCCAGCGATACGGCCGTCGGGGCCCAGTCCGGATCGGTCAGCTGGCCGTCCTTGCCGACGCGAGCCAGCCGCCCGGCGGGGAACAGGACCACGCAGCGCCCGGCCTCAAAGGCGGCCTTCGCCGCGTCGAGGGTGGCGCGGGTCTTGTCGCGCGTGCGCTTGCCGACCACCCATTCCACCGGGATCACGACCTCGCCCAGCCGGGGCGAGACGCGCAGGGCGTCGGCGTTGGCGAAATAGATGGCGTCCGCGCGGCGCTTGCGGATGGCGTCACAGACCGCGATCCCGTCGGCGATCCCGGTCGGATGGTTGCAGACGACCACGCATCGCCCCGTCGCGGGCAGCCGGTCGAGATTCAGGCTCGACACCTTCAGATCCAGCAGGTTCGATACATGATCCAGTGCGGCCTGGCCGGACATCGGCCCGATCGCATCGGCCATGGCACGCGCCCGGCCGTATCCCAGCAGCGCATACAGCCCCGGCCGCACGAGGGGCCACAGCCATGACCCGGTCAGCCGGGGTGCCCGTTCGGCGATCAGCACGTCAACGACATGGTCCGACCGTCGTGCGCGGACGGCGGCCGTAACCTCGGACGTGACAGGAAGCGAAGCGGTCATCCGCGCCCCTTGTCGCCTCTGCGCCGGGGACAGGCAAGCGGGCGGCTTGGCGGATCGCGGGCGCGTGATAAGTCTTTGTCCAACACAGGGAGACGGTCATGCGGCTCAGGATCAGATCGGCGGCTATGGCCGTCATGCTGGCGGTCACGCCCGCGACGGCGCTGGCCCAGGCGGCGTCTCCATCGGGGGCCGAGGTCGCGGCCCTGCCCGGCGGCCTGTCGATGCGGGCCCTGGCCATGATGGACCGCGTTTCGGACCCGCGCGTCTCGCCCGACGGCGAGCACATTCTCTACGGTGTCCGCTCGACCGACTGGGACGGCAATCGCGGCACCGGTGCCCTGTGGGTCACCAGTCTGGACGGCGGCGAACCGCGCCGGCTGGCGATCTCCACCGGCGGTGCCGCAGCCGGGCGCTGGGCCGTCGATGGCCAGGCGATCTATTTCCTGTCCTCGCGCGGCGGTTCGAACCAGGTCTGGCGCACCGACGCCCAAGGAAACGCCGCCGTTCAGGTCACCACCCTGCCGGTCGATGTCGTCACCTTCCGCGTCTCGCCCGACGGCCGCACCCTGATCCTGTCCCTGCCGGTCTTCATCGACTGCGACACCCTTCAATGCACCCGGGACCGGATCGACGCCGAGGCGAAATCGCCCGCCACGGTCAGCGGCTATGACCGGATGCCGCTGCGCCAGTTCGACCGCTGGACCGACGGCCGCCGCCAGCATCTGTTCGTCCAGCCCCTGAACGGCTCGGGCCTCGCCGACGGCCCGCCGCGCGACCTGATGGTCGGCCTCGACGCCGACACCCCGTCCCAGCCCCAGGGCACCGAGGACGAGTTCGCGATCGCTCCCGATGGCCTCAGCCTCGTCTATTCGACCCAGACCCAAGGCCCGCGCGAGGCGTTCACCAACAACTCGGACCTGTTCCGCATCTCTGTGGACGGCGGCGCGGCCGTGAACCTGACGCCGGCCAATCGCGGGGCCGATGGATCGCCCGCCTTCTCGCCCGATGGGCGTCGTCTGGCCTGGCTGGCGGGCCGGCGCGAAAACGTCGGCGGCGACCAGGCGGTGATCATCGTCGCCGACGCCGACGGCTCCAATCCGCGCCCGCTGACGCCCGACTGGGACCGGGGCCCCGGCTCCCTGTCCTGGACGTCGGACAGTCGGGCCCTGCTCGCCACCGCTTCCGACGACGGTCAGAACCGGCTGTTCCGTATCGACGCCCGCACCGGGGCGGTCACGCCCCTGAC
>Ga0163144_10024590_pt1 | contig 11808 bp, 9 predicted proteins | sample OliLak19BULKMAT1_FD_123175 | JGI IMG/M metagenome (GOLD analysis project Ga0163144, IMG submission 123175) | Freshwater microbial mat bacterial communities from Lake Vanda, McMurdo Dry Valleys, Antarctica - Oligotrophic Lake LV.19.BULKMAT1 | ecosystem: Environmental > Aquatic > Freshwater > Lake... | reverse complement strand
GACTCCTGCGGGCGATCTCGTCGTCGATGCGATGCATTATGAATCGGCGGCGCCCTGGCCCGTGGCCCTGACGGGAGCCTCGCTGCAATTGATCGATCTCTCCCAGGACAACGGGCGCGCCAGCAACTGGGCGGTGGACGGCACCGCCTTCGCGACGCCCGGCTCGCCGAATTCCGTCGCGGCCACGATCCAGCCCTTCGACCCGCTTTGGCTGAATGAAGTCCAGATTGAAAGCCTCGCCGCGCCAGTGGATAACGTGGGTGAAAACGATCCCTGGCTCGAGCTGTTCAACTCCGGCGCGACCCCGGTGAACCTGGCCGGTTATTACCTCACAACCACCTTTACCAATGACCTCACGCAATGGGCCTTCCCTGAGGTCATGCTCGCACCTGGCGAACACCGGCTCATCTGGGTTGACGGCGAAACACTCGAATCAACCGGGACCAACCTCCACACCAGCTTCAAGCTCGAGGCCCACGGCCAGCTCGCCCTGGTCCGCCTGGTGGGCGGCCAGCCGCAAATCACCGATTATCTCCGGTGGGACGGCCTCGGCGCCGAGGTCAGTTATGGCAGTGCGCCGGAAGGCCAGGGCGTCTTCCGCTCCATCCTCCACACCCCCAGCCCATGGGGCACCAACCTCGAACCGCCCATCGCCATCTTCATCAACGAATGGATGGCCATCAATAATGGAACGACCATTACGGACCCGGCCGATGGCATTCGCGAGGACTGGTTTGAACTCCACAATGGCGAAATGCAGGCGGTGGATCTGGGGGGGTATTTTCTCACCGACGACGAATTCTTCCCCACCAAGTACCGGATCCCGTCGAATGGCCAGTATCGCCTTCCGGCCGGGGGGTTCCTCCTGGTCTGGGCGGACAACCAGACCAACCAGAACAGCGGGAACCGCGCGGATCTTCACGCCAATTTCAGGCTCGGCGGCACCTTCGGCGCCATCCGGCTGTATGCGCCGGACGGACTGACCCTGGTGGATGCCATCGCCTACGGCGCGCAAACGGCCGACATCAGCGAAGGCCGCTACTCCGATGGCGCGAGTTACAAGACCTCCATGACGAGGCCCACCCCGCGCGGGAGCAACGCCCATCCGACTTACAACACCCGTCCGCGCCTCCCGAACCTGCCCCCGCAATTCGTCGCCCCGGGCCAGGTCATCACGGTCTCCTTCCGCGCCACCGACCCGGAGGCACCCCCGCAGCTTCTGACCCATTCGATGGACTTCGGTCCCGTCGGAGTGCAAATCAATCCGGGCGGCATGTACCGCTGGATCGTGCCCACTAACCAGACGTTCGGCGATTATGCGCTCGATCTGCGTGTCATCGATAATGGCCTTCCCCCGCGCACCGACACCCGCCGTTACATTGTGAGCGTGCGTCCGCTCCAGGTCATCGTTGGAACTCCGCCGCCACTCATTCAATACGTCGGCAGCCTCAACGGCCAGGCGACCTTTACCATCGCCACCATCCCCGGGCGGACCTACCGCGCGCTCTACAAGGATGAACTGAGCGCGCCCACGTGGACGCAGCTCGACCGGGATTTTGTGGCTGCCAATGCCATCGCGAGTCTCACCGACAAGAATGCGGTCACCGCGCCCCATCGCTTCTACGTGGTGGTGCAGTTGGATTGAAGCGGGGCTGACCGCGGGAAGCCCCCGGGCGGGAGGATGGCCATCCCCCGCCCCGCCGGGCTTAGCGTGGCGCCGGCGAATTGCGGGTGGCGATGGCGGCCGTCAGGGTACGTTCGATGGAAGCCGCGGGCACCTTCTGGCCCCAGCGGACTTTGCCGATCTTCTCCGCGAGCACGAATTTGATTTGGCCACCGCTCACCTTCTTGTCGAGCTTCATGGCGGAGAGCACCCGCAGGCGGAGGGCGGGGCTGAGCCGGATCTGGGTGGGCAGCCCGGCTTGTTCGAACAGATGCTGAATGCGGGCCACTGACTCGGCACTGAGACGCAGGACCTCGTGGGAGAGCCGGGCCGCCGCGACCTGCCCGATGGCAATGGCTTCCCCGTGAAGATAACGACCATAGCCTGCGGAATTTTCGATGGCGTGCCCGATGGTGTGGCCAAAATTCAGGATCGCCCTCCGGCCGGTTTCCGTCTCGTCCTCGCTGACAATCTCCGCCTTGATTTCGCAACATCGCGCGATCACCGGGCCGAGGATGGAAGGGGAAAGCGCGAGCAACCCGGGCATTTCCTTTTCGAGAATCTCGAAGAGCGCCTCATCATGGATGATGCCGTATTTGATCACTTCGGCCAGTCCGGCATGCAATTCCCGCGGCGGCAGGGTGCGCAACGTGTGCAGATCGCAGAGCACCACCCGCGGTTGATGAAAGGCCCCCACCAGGTTCTTGCCCGCCTTGAGATTCACCCCGACCTTGCCGCCGACGGAACTGTCCACCTGCGCCAGAAGCGTGGTGGGCGCCTGGACGAAGGGGATGCCCCGCAAATAGGTCGCCGCCACAAATCCGGTCAGGTCCCCCACCACGCCGCCACCCAGCGCGACCAGAAAGGAACTCCGCTCGAACCGATGCGCGGCGAGCTGGTCGTAACAGCGTTGGACGATGGCGAGGGATTTGGCGGTTTCGCCCGGAGGCAGGGTGATCAGGATGGGCTCGAACCCCGCCGCCACCAGCGTTTGCGCGGCTGCCCGGGCGTAACGGGGCGCCACATTCCGGTCGGAAATGATGGCGCAACGGCGTCCCAGCGCCAGCTTTCGGCACTCGAGGCCGAGCCGCGACAATACTCCGGGGCCAATCAGGATCGAGTAACTGCGTTCTCCCAGCGGCACTTTGACGACGCGCATGCGGGGGGAGGATAGAAAGTGCGCTGCCGAAGCCGCAAGCATTGACTCATCCCACCCACGAAGACTGGATGTCGTTTCTTTACGGCGAGGATTCGCCGGATCAACGACGGAACCTCGAAGGGTATGGCGCCGTGTTTTTCCTGGAGGTGGCTTTCCCGTTGCTGCCACCTCCGAAGAAAACCGAGGAAGTTAAGGCCAAGCCGCCCGTCAGTTCCGAGTGGGAGGAAGCCCGGCGCAAACTGGACGCGGCCCGTTCGCCGGAACCGCGGGTCAACGGCGTGTTCAGGAACAACCGCGGCGGGTTTGAATACGACGCCGACAAGGTGGATCGCCTGAAGGACGACCTGCTCGATTCACTCAAAAACGCTTCCCATATCCGCGATCTCAAACCCGAGGAATCGATCACCGTGGTCGTCACCGGATCCTCCGGCAACCGGCCCCAGCGGGTCGTTTCGCGACGGAATAGTGGCGATGGAAAAAACAACCGGACCGCGGTCGAGGAAATCCATCGGGATGTCAGTTTCGCCCCCGGCGTCCCCGGCGCCCACAGCGAGTCCACCATGACCATGCGGGTCAAGAAAGCGGACGCCGAAGCCTTCGCGTCCCGAAAATTGGATCTGGAGGAATTCCGCAAGCGGTCCACCACGCGGACTTATTGACGGACCATCTGAACGCGCCAATGACGCAGCTCCCCGGATGGGGAGCTCATTTTTTGTGCACGGACCTTCGAGGAGAGGACGGACGGAGTTGGCGGGGAGGGGATGGCTTCAGCCCTTCTAACCCGGCAGAAGTGCCGGGTCGAAGGGCGAAGCGAAAAACGAGTGCGAGACCGGTCAGGCGAAACGGGCGAGAGCCAGGCGATAGGTGTCGTGCCACTCACTAATGGCCACCCGCAGGTTAGCAGCGGCTTCCTCAAGATCCCGTTGCAGTTCGGCGAGTTTCTCGCGGGAGGCCTCGATCTTCTTCTCGGTGGCGCGCACGTATTCATTCTTGCGCTGCTCCCACTGACGGGCGGCCTGTTCCAGGCGTTCCTGCGCGACGTCCACCAGGCGGCGGGTGGTTTCGCAACGTTTGGCCGGCCGCGCGGCCATGCGCAGGTCGAGCTGCCGTTGTTGTTCGGCAATTTCCGCCAGTTGAATCTTCTCCGCCGGCACCCTGCGCAGGTGGCTGGTCAGGCCGAGACGGCTCAGCGTCCAAATCGCCCATTTCGTCGGATCAAATTGCCACGGCTTCACCCCGTTCCGGTAGTCATGCTGGAACTCGTGATGATAATTATGATAGCCCTCGCCAAAAGTCACCAACGCCATGATCCAGCTATTCCGGGCGGTGCAACGGCTGGAGTACGGCCGGGTTCCGATCCAGTGACAAAAGGAATTGATGCAAAAGGTCGAGTGTTGCGTGAGGACCACCCGCAGCACGCTGGAAAGCAGGAAGGCGCCCAGTGCCGACTGCCAGCCGCCCCACAGCCAGCCAATGGACGGCACCACGATCAGGTTGATAAATCCGCCGATGTAGTTGCAATACCTGTGCTGCCACGCGATCAGCGGGTCGGACTGCAAATCAGACACATTATCCTGCGGCGGGTCGGGACGAAGCTTGAACAACAGCCAGCCGACATGCGCATGGAAAAATCCCTTGGTGATGTCGTACGGATCATCGTCATGATCCACGAACTTGTGGTGGCGCCGATGATCCGAACACCAGTCCAACGCCGTCCCTTCAAACGTGCTCGCGCCAAACAGCAGCACCCCGAGCTTTACCGGCCATTTTGCCTTGAAGGCCAGATGCGAAAGCAACCGGTGATAACCGAGCGTGATGCTCATGGACGACGCGGCAAAAAATACCAAAAACAGGACGACCTGGAACCAGTCCAGCCCGAAATAGTAAAGGTAGGGCGGCACAGCCAACAGGGCCGTCAGCAGCGTGAACATGAGAAAAAGGCTGGTCGGCCAGTTGATTCGGTTAAACGGGATACGCGTCATAGGTCGTGGTCAATTATTCCCTGTCGGCGCCTTCTCGGCGTTCCCCAAGGGACGCTCGTAAGAGAAGCGATTGCCGGGCCAAAAGCAAATGGAAATTCACTCTCCCAGGGCGTGCAACTCGTAATTGAGCACAGAAAGGCAATAAATGGCGGCGGTTTCGCTCCGGAGGACCAGGCGTCCCAGGGTGATTGGCCGCGCTCCGGACCCCTCGGCGGCGGCGATTTCTTCCGCGGTAAAATCCCCCTCCGGACCCACCCAGACACTCACGGCGACCGGGGCGCGTCCCCGGGCGGCGCGAAATTCCTTGAACCACTCGCGCGGATGGCGGCTTCCCGGCTGGAGCGAGCCGATCAGGGAAAGTTCGAAGGCCTCCCCTCGGGCCAGCAACTCCCCCGGCGTCACGGGTGTGTCGATGCGCGGCAGCCAGGGCGAGCCGCATTGTTTGATGGCGCCGATGGCAACCTGGCGCCAGTGCGCCGCCTTGGTCTCCGCCCTGGGGGCATCGAAGTCGGAGATGACCCGCGCCGACAGCAATGGAATGACCCGCGCCACCTCGAGTTCGGTCGCCTTCTGGATGATGTTCTCGATGATTTTGCCCTTCGGAATGGCCTGAATCAGGGTGATTTGAAAAGGCGACGCAGGAACGAATCTCCGCTCTTTCACCTCAAGCGAGAGGGTATCATGTCCCAACTCGCTGACTTCCCCCGTGACCTCCCCGCCCGCGCCGTCCAGCACCAGGACGCGTTCTCCGCGGCGCAACCGCAGCACGCGCAGACCATGGTGAGCCTCGCCTCCGGTCAAGGTGAGGCCCTCGCCACGGACCTGTTCGGGAGGGAGGTAGAAGCGGTGCATGAGGGGCGATTAAAACGCTAAACGTGAAACGTAAAACCTGGTGCGTGGTGCGTGGAAGGAGGTGGGGACTTGCACCAGGCACCACGCTCGACGGTTTACTTCAACTTTTCTCGCCGCCCTGTTTAAAAAACCCCTTCGCTTTCTCGAAGAATCCCTGGCTGCGTGGATTGACCTTTTCGTCGCAGAGCGCGGCAAATTCCTCGAGCTTGGCCCGTTGGTCGGCGTTGAGGTGGGACGGCACTTCGACGGTCGCACGGACATGCAGGTCGCCCCAGCCGTAGCCCTGGACATTTTTGATCCCCTTGCCCTTGACCCGGAACATGGTGCCGGTTTGGGCGCCGGCGGGAATATGGATCACGGCCTTGCCGTTGAGCGACGGGACCTCCACCTCGGCGCCGAGCGCGGCCTGGACGAAGCTGATCGGCATCTCGTAAATCAAGTCGTCGCCTTCCCGCTGGAAAAGCGGATGCGGCTTTACATGCAGCACCACGAACAAGTCCCCGACCGGACCTCCCCGCAAGCCGGCCTCGCCATTGCCGGTGGAACGGAGACGAGCCCCCGTATCCACGCCTGGAGGAATTTTCAGATCGATCTTCGATGTCTTTTCGGCGCGCCCGGCCCCGTCGCATTTGCGGCAAGGCTTGTCGATGACGCGACCCGCTCCCTCGCAGCGCGGACAGGTCTGGGCGATGCTGAAAATGCCGCGCGCCATGACCACCTGCCCGCGCCCGCCGCAGGCGTCGCAGGCCTTGCGGGTCGCCCCTTCCGCGGCGCCGGTGCCATGGCAGGTGACGCAGGGTTCGAGCTTGGTGACGGTGATCTCGCGTTCGCAGCCATGGGCGGCCTCCTCGAACTCGATTTCGAGATCGTAGCGCAGATCGGAGCCGCGTTGGGGCCCGGAGGGATCCCGGCGGCCGGTGCCGCCGCTGAAAAACTGCTCGAAGATATCCTCCAGGCCGCCCCCGCCGCCCCCACCGCGGTTGCCGAACACCTCGCGAAAGACATCGAAGGGATCATGAAACGGACCTCCCCTGCCCCGGCGGCGTGAGTCAAACGCATCGTGCCCGTATTGATCGTACGCGGCCCGCTTTTGGGGATCGCTGAGCGCCTCGTACGCTTCTCCCAGTTCCTTGAACTTTTCCTCGGCTGTGCGGTCGCCGGGGTTTTTGTCGGGATGAAACTTGATGGCCAGTTTGCGATAGGCCTTTTTGATCTCCTCATCCGCGGCGGTTTTGTTTACGCCGAGGACTTCGTAATAGTCGCGCTTGGCCATACAGGTCGATTCCCGTGGGACGATGGAAATGGGGGCGTGGTCAGGCCGGGGACGCGCCGGGATCGAAGGGCTTCCGGGCCACAATCACCGTGGCCGGCCGCAGCAGCCGGTCGCGAAGCTTGAAACCTTTGCGAAGTTGCTGGACCACATGGCCCTCCGGCACGTCGGCCGAGGGCACCTGGGAAACCGCTTCGTGGAAATGGGGATCGAAGACCTTGCCCGCGGCATCGATCTCCTCCAAACCGGCTTCGAGAAGCGCCGAACGGAGTTGCTGGGCAATCATGTTGACGCCCGTCTGCAACGATTTGGACGCGTCGGGAGCCCCGGCGGCCGCGGAGAGGGCCATGTCGAAATTGTCGAGGACCGGAATCAGTTTTTGCAGGAGCGAGGCATTCGCGTAGTTGATTGCCTCCTGCCGCTCCCGGGCCGCCCGCTTCTTGAAGTTTTCAAAATCCGCCGTGGTGCGGAGGAATTTGTCCCAGTTCTCCGCCGCCCGGCCGGCGTCCGCGGTGAGTTCCTCAATCTGCTTGGGAGTGAGCGGTTCGCCGGCGGATGTCGACGCTTCGGGCATGGTCGGCGTCACGTCGTCCTCGGGGGTGGACATCCCCGCTTCATTCCTGGCTGCTTTCGGTCGCGTCATAATCAATCAATTCAAAGTATTAAATTGGGACAGAATCCAACAGGCGGGTCAATAGCAATGGAACCGCCTGGAACCACCTGGAACCACGAACCAACACGAATCAACACGAATCAATGCCGGAACTTGCCCGCCTTCGCGGCGGCAGTCCTCCCGCTGGGGCGATCATTCCCCCTCCTGAACCCTTCGTGATCATTCGTTTTTAAAAACTGCTTCACCGTTCCGCGCCGATCTCAATCCTCGTCGCGATGCTCCTCGTCCCTGGGCTGGCCCAATTGGGCCGCGCTGTCCTCCTCAAAGAACTGCACCGCCCTCCGGATCAGCCAGGCTCCGGCCGCCAGCACCATACAGGCAATCCCCGTTCCCGCCACCACATCGCGGCGTCCCTGGGCGGAAACGTCCTTCAGTGAATAGCCAAACGCGGCAATGGTGCCGAGAGTGCAGACGAGGATGAACACCACCACCCAGCGTTTCAGCGATTTGCCCTGGCGCACGCGCTCGCCTCCATCCATCCCGGGCGTTCCACCGGTGGCGCCTTTGGCCAGCATGCCGCAGAACACCCACGAAAAAATCGCCGCCCCCAGGAACGCGATCAAGGTCCCGATGCCCAATTCCAATCGCACCATCGGGTGCACCTGCTTGAGCGAATAAAGAAACGCCGCCATCGACCCGATCCCGAGCGCCGCGCTGACTTGCACGACGCGAAAAAAATCGCGGTCATTGTTCCCGGGCGGCGTGTCGTTCATTCAAACATCTTTCCGGGATTCAGGATGCCCCTGGGGTCTAGGGCGCGCCGGAGTTCCCGCATGACGCGCATCGAGGCGTCTCCCGCGAACTTGGGAAGAAAATCCTTCTTGGCCAGCCCGATCCCATGTTCTCCCGTGATGGTGCCACCGAGGCGGATGGCTTCGTCGAAGATCTCCTTGAAGGCCTCATGGACGCGGTGCATTTCCTCGTGGTTGCGCTCGTCCGTCAGGAACGTGGGATGCAAATTCCCGTCGCCCATATGGCCAAACGTGCCGATGCGCAGCCGGTGTTTGCGCGCCACCGCCTCGACGAACCGGATCATCCTGGCCAGTTCACTGCGCGGCACCGTGGCATCCTCCAGGATGGTGGTCGGCGCCACCCGGGCGAGCGCGCTGAAGGCGCTCCGCCGCGCCGTGGCCAGCCGGGCCGCCTCGGCGTCGTCCTTCGCCACCCGCACCTCCAGGGCGCCATTGGTGCGCGCGATGGCTTCCATCTGCGCGGCTTCGTCGGCCACCGCCGCCGGATGTCCGTCCGATTCCATCAGCAACAAGGCCTCGCAATCGAGGGGCAGGCCCACTTTGGCGTAATCTTCGACGCAATGAATGGTCGTGCGATCAAGGAATTCCAGCGTGCAGGGAATGATCTGCGCGGCGATGATGTCCGAGACGCATTGCGCGGCCGCGTCCATCGCGGCGAAGGTGGCCACCAGGGTTTTCTTGGCGGCCGGCTTGGGAATGAGTTTGAGGAGGACCTTGCTGATGATCCCGAGGGTGCCTTCGCTGCCGATGAACAAATCGCGCAGACTGTACCCGGCCACGTCCTTCACGCATTTGTTGCCCGTCCAGAGGATTTCGCCATCTGGAAGGACGACTTCGAGGCCCATGACATAATTGCGGGTCACTCCGTATTTCAACCCTCGCAGCCCGCCGGAATTCTCCGCGACATTGCCCCCGATGGTGGAAATCTTCATCGAACCGGGGTCGGGCGGATAAAACAATCCCACGCCGGTGGCGGCGTCAGCGACCTGGAGGGTCGTGACCCCCGGCTCGACCAGCATGGTGAGATTGGCGCGATCCACTTCAAGGATTCGATCCATTTTGACGGTGCAAAGCACGATGCAACCCGGGGATGGCAGGCTGCCGCCGCTCAAGCCGGTGCCAGAACCGCGCGTGACGATGGGGACGCCCGCTTCATTGCCGAGCTTGAGGATGTCCCGGAGTTGCGCCGTGGTCAGCGCGAACACCACCACCGCGGGCATTTGCGAGAGGGCGGCGGTGCCGTCGAAGGCGTAGGGGATGAGATCTTCTCTCGCGGTCAGGACCTGGCCGTCCCCGACGATGGACTTCAATTGATTCAGCAGCTGCGGATTGAGCGGGATCATTCGCGGGACCGATCAAACGGCCCGCGTCATTCGGGATCAAGATCAACCTGAAGATTTCTGGCGGGCGATCAACCGTTCAAAAACTCACCAATGGGCGCGAGGGGTTTGACATGGTCGCAGACGATCTTAAACGTCATCAACAGGGGGACCGACAGGAGGGCGCCGGGAACGCCCCAGAGCCAGGTCCAGAACATGATCGAAACAAAGATGGCCACCGGGCTGAGGGTCAGCCGGCGCCCGAGGATCTCGGGAGTGATGACGTTGGTCTCGACCGCATGCAGGCCCAGGTAGACGAGGGCCGGGAGCAGCCCGCGCGTGGTGGAATCCTCGAAGGAGCTCAGCCCGGCCAGCACCAGCACCATGGTCATCATGAAAGGGCCGAAATACGGAATGAAATTGAGCAGTCCCGCGACCGTCCCCCAAAGCAGGGGGTTGGGCATGCCGAGCAGCGCCATGGCGATGGAAACGAACAGGCCCACGGCGGTGTTGATCAGGGTGATCGTAAACAGGTAGGTCGAAATCGTGCGCTCCATGTCCTGCGAAAGATTCAGCGTCTCCTCCTTGTCGCTGACCCGCGGCATGACCCGCACCAGCTTTTCCAGGAGGGCATCGCCGGCGGCGAGCAGGAAAAACAGGAGGACGATCATCTCGAAGGCGCCGGCCAGAAAGCTGGTGGTGTAGCTGACCACGTTGCCGGCGACGGAGAGGCTGCGGAAATCGAACAGGTTATTGGCATGGGTGGCCGGATCTTCGGCGGGAGGATTGTATCGGTGAGCCAGGTGGATGAATGCGTCCAGGCGCCGCGCGGCGTCGTTCGCCTTGTCCCGCAGCATTTCCAGGCTCTCGGGCGCCTTTTCCAGCCAGGCACTGGCCGGTTGCTTGAGCAGCAGCACGCCGAGCGTGCCGAGGCCGATGAAGATGGCGATGACCAACGCGGCCCCGACTTGTTGCGGGAGCCGCAGGCGGTTCAGGGCGCGCACCACCGGGCGCAAAACGAAACTCAGGAGAAACGCCAGCACCACCGGCATCAGGAACGGTTTCGCCAGGTAAAGAAAACCAATGCAGCCCAGCAGGAAAACCCCGGTGATGGCGACGGCGGAAATGGCGCGCGGCCCGAAGAACCATTTGCCCAAGGCCGAGAGATCCGAGCCGGACCCCGGAAGGGATGGAGACGGCGAGACCGTCGGGACGGGCGGGTCAGGACATTCCGTGTCATTCGCGGACATCAAACGGGAGACTTGGGCGGATGGCGCCCGGTTCAAAGCTCAAAAATGGGCGCGGCCAATCAGTCGGCCGCCTTCTTCCGCACGAACGCATGGGTGGAATGACCATAAAACAGGTCGGCGCACTCCATCAACGTCTCGGAAAGCGTGGGATGGGGATGGACGGTTTCCGCCAGGTCCCGCACCGTCGCGCCCATCTCCAGGGCCAGCACCCCTTCGGCAATCAGCTCGCCGGCGCCGTGGCCGCAAATGCCGACGCCCAGAAGCCGTTCAGTCTCCGGATCGACAATGAGCTTGGTGACGCCGTCCGTCCGGTCAAATGTCAACGCCCTGCCGGATGCGCCCCACGGAAATTTGACCACTTCCACCTTGATTCCCTTGGCCGCAGCCTCGGCTTCGGTGAGCCCGCACCAAGCCACTTCCGGGTCGGTGAAAACGACGGCCGGAACAATGATGTTGTCCCATTCGGTCGCTTGCCCGCAAATCGACTCGACGGCGACCCGGGCCTCCTTGTGGGCCTTGTGGGCGAGCAACACGCCACCGGCAATGTCCCCAATGGCGCTGATGGCCGGATCGGCGGTTTCAAACCGGGAATTAACCTTCACAAAACCCTTGTCGTCGCGCTCGATCTGGGTGTTTTCCAAACCGAGATCGGTCCCGTTGGGGACACGACCCACACTGACGAGCACGCGATCATACAATTCCTCGGTCAGCACGCCCCCGGCGTCGAGGGTGACCTTGATCTGTTTGCCGGCCGTGGACATCTTGGCCACCTTGGTCTTGAGCCGGATCTGCTTGAAGTTTTGCTCCGCCAGCTTCACCACCGGCCGGACGAGGTCCGGATCCGCCCCGGTCAGGACCGCATCGAGGGCTTCCACCACCGTGACCTTG
>Ga0163144_10024589_pt1 | contig 11809 bp, 7 predicted proteins | sample OliLak19BULKMAT1_FD_123175 | JGI IMG/M metagenome (GOLD analysis project Ga0163144, IMG submission 123175) | Freshwater microbial mat bacterial communities from Lake Vanda, McMurdo Dry Valleys, Antarctica - Oligotrophic Lake LV.19.BULKMAT1 | ecosystem: Environmental > Aquatic > Freshwater > Lake... | reverse complement strand
CCATCGCAGTCGTCGTCGCGCGTGTTGCAGATCTCGCTCACTGGGCCGACGGATCCCGCGCAGCTCGCCCAACGACCTGCGGCGTCGCACGTCTCGGTGCCCGCGACGCACTCGCCGGTGTTGCTGCCGCACGTGCGACTCGCGCCGGTGATGCAGTCGCAGCCCTCGTCGGTGAGCCCGTCGCAGTCGTCATCGCTGCCGTTGCAGCGCTCCGTCACCGGGTCGATCGCGCCGATGCACGCGGCCCACGCGCCGCTCGCATTGCAGATCTGCGAGCCCGTCGCGCACGCGCCGACGGCCGTGCCACACGAGCGCGTCATGCCGGTCACGCAGCCGCAGCCTTCGTCGACCGTGCCATCGCAGTCGTCGTCATTGGCGCCGTCGCAAACCTCCGTGCGCGCCGTCGTCTCGCCAGCGCAGCTGGTCGGCCATGCGCCCGCGCTGCACGTCTGCGCGCCCGCGACGCAGATGCCCACATCCGTCCCGCAGCTGCGCGTCAGCGACTCGTCGACTGCGCCATCGCAGTCGTCGTCTCGCCCATTGCAGGTCTCGATGGTGGCCGCCACCGCGCCTGCACAGGCTGCGTAAACGCCGCTCGTGCAGCGCTCGATGCCGGCCACGCACTCGCCGGTGTCGATGCCGCACGGTCGATCGGTGCTCTCATCGGTGCTGCCGTCGCAGTCTTCATCGGTACCGTCACACGACTCGATGCCCGGCGCGACCTCGCCGACGCAGCTGCCCCAGACACCCACGCTGCATGTCGCGATTCCCGAGCGACAGCGCCCGACGCTGACTCCGCACGTCCGTGTGAGCCCCTCGTCGACCGCGCCGTTGCAGTCGTTGTCGAGCCCGTCGCACAGCTCCGCGCTCGCGCCCACCGCGCCGACACACGCAGTCAGCATCCCGCTCTCGCAGCGCTGCATCCCTGCGGAACACTCGCCGACATCGCTTCCGCAGGGCAGCGGCGGATCCCCTTCGCTGCATTCGCAGCCATCGTTCGGCGCGCCGTCGCAATCCTCGTCGACGCCCTCTGCGTCGCACACCTCGTCGCCCTCGAGCGCGTCGCCGGCGCACGGTCCCCACAGGCCGAACTCGAGCCCCGCGCAGAGCATCGTGCCGTCTCTGCACGCGCCGAGCGCGCGGTGCACCGGCGCCCCGCGGAAACACGCCATGCTGTCGCCTGGCACACACGCGCAAGTGTCGTCGACGAGACCGTTGCAGTCGTCATCGAGTCCATTGCTGCACACCTCGGTGATGCACAGCCGATCCGGACCTGCATCGGGCAGGGCCGCGTCGAGCGCAGTCCGTCCGAGGTCAGGCTCGTTCCCCGCGTCGGGGCGCACGCCCGCGTCGAACGAGAAATCGAAGCCGAAGCCACCGTCGCCCCCGCGCGTCCGCTCGGCGCCTGCCGAACAAGCACCCGAGAGCACAGCGAGCAGACCGACGGACGCGATGCAGTAAGTGCGCATGAGTCCGCAAACGTACACCGGAAACGTGACGAGCCGGTGACCGCGGAGCGACGATGGTCCCCTGTCGTTCACCTCCGGACGTCAGAGGGTTTCGTCTGCGCTGCCCGTCGAGACGCGACCGCGGTTGATGACGGGGTCCGCGTCGGCCGCAGTGGCCGCGCGGAATGCAGCGGAGGCGCGGTGCCAATCGAGGACCGCGTCGACCTCGCGGAGCCGCGCTTCGGCGGTCGCTTGCTCGCGCAGGTTCACGACGAAGAGCGTCGAGTCGCCCTCTTCGAAGCGCTGCCGCTCGCCCGCCTCGAGCAGGCCGGCGACCTCGACCTCGCGGCGCACGAGCGCAATGCGCCGGCGCGCAGCGTCGAGCGCAGAGACAGCGTCGCGCACCTCCGCGCGCACGCGATCGAGCGCGAACTCGCGCTGCAGCTCCACGCGGGCCATCCCTGCGCTCGCCGCCGCCGAGCGCCCGTTTGCGACGCGGTTCAGTATTGGGATCTCGACCACTACGGCGGCCTCGATCTGCGGAACGTGCGCGCGGTTCAGTATAGTGTCCGAGGTGTCGCGCGGGCCGATATCCTGAGAAGCGAAGAGCATGAGATCGATGGCGGGGGCCGCTTGATTGTCAGCGAGATCGCGATCCACCTCGAGCTGCTGCCGGGCGGCCTCGAAGCGCTGCAGCTCTGGCCTGCGTGCCTCGGCGAGCGCCCGCGCGCGGACGACGCTCGCCGCGTCGAGCGCCCGCGGCTCGGGCATCGACGTGGGCAGCCGCGCCGGTGATGGGACGCGAGGGCGGCCATCGCGGCCGCGGTAGTACAGCGAGAGCTCGAGCGCGGCCTGCACCAGCCCGCGGTCGGCCGCCACGACGCCCGCCTCGCGCTGCAGCACCAAGCGCTCGTTCTCCATGCGCTCGATCGCCGGCACTTCCCCGCGAGACACGCGGGCGGCGACCTGTGCGTCGCGCGCGACCGCGATCGTCAGCAGCGTCTGCGCGACCTCGACGCGTGCTCCCGCGGCCACCCACTCGACATAGCGGATGGTGGCCAAGCGAACGGTGTCGATGCGGCTCGCGACGACGCCGAGCTCCGCGATGTCGTAGCCGAACTCTGCGCGAGCGATCGCGGCACGACGCCGATCGATGGGTCCATTGCGCCAAAGGGGCACTTGCACGCCAGCGCGCACCTCGCCGTAGCGCAGCGTCTCGAGCTCTCGGTAGTAGTCCTGAATCTTCCCGCGCCCGTAGCGATAGCCGAAGAAGAAGCTCGCTCCCCACAGCGGTGTCGGCTCTTCGATGAGCGAGTCGACGCGGGCGTAGTCGTAGCCGCCGGCAAACAAGGAAACACGAGTGCGCCACAGCGGATCGAACGCTCCATCGGCGGCGAGCTGCTCGCCCGCGGCGGCGTCGATGTCTCGACGCGCGGCGTCGAGCAGTGGGTGTACGGTCTCGACGCTCGCGAGCACCTCACCGAGCGTGAGCGGGGCAGCGCGCTCCGCGAGCGGCGCAGTGCGCTCCACCCGCCGAGCATCGCCACTAGGCCCATCTTGCGCGAGCGCGAGACGAGCGAAAGGCGCAATCAAGGTGAGCGCCACGGCGAGCACCACGACCTCGAACGGGTCGCCCGCCGCCGTCGACCGTGTGACTCGAAGGAATCGCGAGTGTGTCATTTGCCACCTGTTTTTGCGCTATCCGCTCCGGGTTCGCGCATCGCGACCACCGGTGGGAAGCCGTTGAAACGTCGCCACAGCTCGTAGCCGAGCGTGACCTGGCCGAGCAACACCCACGCATTCGCGCGGACACCTTGACGCAGATAGCGGCCGCTCGGCCAGCGCTCCTGGCGCGGGTCAGGGAGCACGACGATGCGAAACTTTCCCATTCCGTCATCAGTCGCGTCGATGAGCGTCACGCGCCCGCCGAACGTGCCGACGGCGACGCTTGGCCAGCCGGTGAACTGCACTGCGGGCCAGCCCTCGAACTGGATGCGCACCGCGCGGCCCTCGGCCAACAAAGGCACATCGACTCCGTCGACCCAGAGCTCGACGGCGCGCTGCTCGGTGTCCGGTACGAACACGATCAGCGCGTCGCCCGCCTTCACCATCTCGCCGCCGACACCCCCAGAGAGCCGCAGTACCGTTCCTACCGCCGGCGCCCGCACGATCATCGTCTCTTGCCGGGCGAGACGCACATCGATGCGCGCGAGCTCCGCCTCGGCGCTGCCGGCCTCGCCGAGCGCGCCCGCGCGTGTGGCGCGCGCGTCGTCGATGGCGGCGCTCGTGTCGTTGCCGATCTTCTGCTGGTCACCGCGGAGCGCGACCTCTTCCGAGCGCGCTGCGGAGAGCGTCGCTTCGGCGCGCTCGACATCGGTGCGCGTGCGGGTGAGGTCAACCTCTGCGAGCTCGAGTGTACGACGCGACGAGAGCCCATCTTGTTCGAGCGCGCGCTGCCGCTCGACCTGCAGCTCGGCAGCCACGTGCGCCGCCTCGCTCGCCTCGACGGACTGCACGGCGCCGCGAACGCGGTCCTCCGCCATGCGCACGCGCGCAGCCGCGGCGTCGAGCGCGTTGCTCCGCGAAGCCGTGACGAACTCGATGCGGTCCTCCAGCGACTCGGCGCGCCCGCGCACCGCCACCAGCCGCGCGAGGATGCCGGAGCGCTCGTCGCGGAGCCGTTGCAAGATCAGCGGGTCGTTGTCGGAGATCTCGACCAACACATCTCCCGCCTCGACGCGCGTGCCTTCGCGCACCAGCCAGCGGGTGACGCGGCCTTCGATCGGCGCTTCGATGGTTTGCCGGCGCTCGAGCGGCGTGAAGGCCACGACCTTGCCGTATGCCGGAGCCGATTGCTGCCACGGCGAGAACATCGCGAGCGCACAGAAACCTGCGAGCGACAGGATCAGCCGCGCGATGACGCGCGCCATGCGCGGCGTTCGAACCAGTAAGTTCGCAGCCCGGTCTGCGTGCGGTGAGGCGAGACGATAGGGGCCCGCCGCGGATCGTGGATCTTGCACGCTCACGCGACACCTCCGACGACGCCCGGCTCGCCACTGGAGAGCTGAGCGCCGGGGCGCTCGTCGAGGAGAAAGACGCGATCACACGCGCCGACCAGCGGGTCGTCGGGCGGCGCGAGCACGACGAGTGACCAGGGCACGCCCGGCGCAACGAGCGCGCGGAGCAGGTGCGATCGCGCGTCGGCGTCGAGCCCAGCGAGCCCACCGTCGACGAGCAGCAGGCGCGGCGAACCGACGATCGCCCGAGCGATGTCCAGCCGGCGCAGATCCGAGGCGCCAAGTGGTGCCCCGGTCGCGGCGAGCGCGGTGTCGATGCCGCGAGGCAGCGCACGCAGGCGCGGTCCAAGCCCCACGGCGTCGAGCGCGGTCCTCGCCTCGGCGTGCCCGAGCCCCGGACGACCAAGCGTGACGTTGTCCGCCAACGTCCCCTCGAGGACAGGCGACTCCACCGCGCGCACGAGCGCGATGTGAGCGCGCAGCTCGTGTGGGGAGAGCTCGCGGAGATCGATGCCGTCGATCTCGACCACGCCTGCTTGCGGTGCACGCAAACCGAAGAGCACGTCGGCGATCGTCGACTTGCCGCTCCCAGCGCCACCCGCGAGCGCGACGCGCGCGCCAGCCAGAAGCGAGAACGTCGGCACCCTCACCGTCTCGCCGCCGTCGTAGGCATAACGGACATCACGCACCGCCAGCGTCGCCGGGCCGTGGGTCGCGTCGAGCGAGCTTCCGCCACGCGCTCGCTCGAGCGGCAAATCGATCAGATGTCCGAGCTTGTCGACCGCCGCGAGCAGGTCGTAATAGGCGTCGATCTTGCGCCCGAGCTTCGAGAGATTGGACACCACGGTCGCGACGATCAGCTCCGCCGCGACGAGCTGCCCGAGCGTCAGCTGTCGATCGATGACGAGCCAGCCGCCGAGGCCGAGCAGCGCGGCCGTTGCGACGGCTTGCAGCCCAAGCACGCCCACATATTGGCGGAAGACCACGACGAACGCGGCGCGCCGCGTTCCGAGATAGCTGCGCGCAAGCTCATCGGCTCGCGCCGCCGCAAGCTCAGCGCCATGGGGCGTACGGAACATCGCTCCATGCCGCGCGAGGTCCTCGAGCCAAGCAGCGACTCGGTACTTCGCCCTCGACTCGGCGATCGCGGTCTGCGGGCCATGCCAACCGAGGCCGAGCAGCACGGTCACGACCGAGAGGACGAGCACCACGTCGAAGGCGAGCAGCAGCGGATGATAGAACGCGAGCACCAGCATCCCGATGCAAGCGGACAGCACGAGCGAGAGCCCGTCGAGCAAGAAGATGCTCGCGGACTTCTGTACGGTGAGCACGTCGAAGAAGCGATTCACGAGCTCGGGCCCGTAGGCGCGGTCGAGCGCCTCGGTTTGCACGCGCGGCAGACGGTGCGCCAGGTCGAGCGACACACGCGTGAAGACACGCTGCTGGATCGTCTCGACCACGCGCATCTGCAGCGCGTGCAGCACGCCAGCGATCGCCAGCACGGCGAATAGCAAGAGCGACAGCACGACGATCGGGAACACCAGCGCGCCAAACGCCACGGTGTTCACCAGCGCCTGCACGGCCACCGGCGTCGCGAGCGAGAGCACGCCGACAGCCACCGCGTAGACCAGCACGATCCAAAGGTCGTCGCGCTCGAGCCGCGCGAGCGCACGCAGCCGCGCGAACGGAGCTGGGCCGTGACCGTGGTGGTCCGCATCTGCCGCAGCGTCGGCGCCGTGTGCATCCTCTCCGTCGTCGTCCCGCGCCGACCCATGCGGCCCTATCGCGGCGAGGGGCATCGCCGCAGACGCCGTGATCCAGACGAACTCCCCGTCCATCGGCGCACCACTCCGGGCCGCCAGCACCGACCCGAGCTCCTCGACGCGCACCTCCGCTGTAGGCCCGTCTTGGCCCTCGACGTCACTCGGTGCGGCGTCGTTTTGGTCGAGCTCGACGACGCCCAGTCCAACACGTCCCCGCGCCGAACCGTCACCGCGTTGCGCACGGACGATGGCGAGGAGGTTGATCTCCGAAGACACCGCCATGGCCACGCAGACGCCGGAGCGGCGCGCCTCTGCGACGAGCTCGGCAGCGTTACCGCGCACGAGATGCGCACGCAGGCCGATCTCCGGGAGGGCGCGCACGAGCGCCCGCATGATCAGCGGCGCGTCCGCCAGACCGCCGTCCGACAGGTGCACGTCGTCTGTCGACGATCCGGCGCTCGCCCGCGCCGCGAGATTCGATACTTGGCGGCCGGCCGCCGAGAGGGCCTGCAACGCGGCGCGGGCATCGGGCGCGAGGTCCAACGCCGAGCAGAGCGCCCGCACCGCCGGGAGACAGGCGCGTAGCTGCAACTCGAGCGGTAACGCCGCGCGATATCGAGGGCTATTCGTGGAGGCGGGCAGTACCGACTTCTCCACGTCGTCGGGCTCAGCATCAGACATCGGTGAAGAAGAACGTCGACGCCGATGAGCACCATCGTCCGTCGCCGTCGCCGCGGATACTGACACGGGCAAGCGGCGCGTGTAGCGATACGTGATTCCTGACTCGCACAGCACGAACTTTGATTCCGGCTTCGCAAAACGTCAATTGCAATTCGCGACTCGTGCGCCCATGATCGCTCACCCCGCCATGCCGCCGCCCGCAGCCGATCCGGTCAGCACGTGGACGTTCTTCACGAACCACGGCCACGTGCTACTGCTGCTCGCGCGCGAGCCCGAGCAAGTGCTGCGCGACGTGGCGATCCGCGTCGGCATCACCGAGCGCGCCGTGCAGCGCATCATCGGCGAGCTCGAGGCCGCCGGCTACCTCACGCGCGAGCGCGATGGGCGGCGCAACCGCTACGAGGTTCACCTCGAGCGGCCGCTGAGGCACCCAATCGAGGCGCCCGCCACCGTCGGCGAAATCTTCGGCGTGCTGACGCGGAAGAAGCGCAAGTAGATTCCCTCGCGGATCTCGCGCGCGTAGATGCTCACGCGGCAGAAGCGCGCGGGGTCGTGTCCGTGTTCTGCGCTGGTCGTTCATCGTCGCGCGTCGTCGGTCGTGGTATGCCCGGCGCCCATGAGAGTCGGGCACGCAAAGAACCCCACCGGGCGCGCGCTGATCGCAGCGTCCCTCGGCGCAGTCGGCGTCGTCTACGGGGACATCGGTACGTCGCCGCTCTACGCCATCAAAGAGTGCTTCGCGTTCGACCCGCTGCACCCTGAGCGCAGCCACGGCGTCGCGGTCAACGAGGCGAACGTGCTCGGCGTGCTGTCGCTCGTGTTTTGGTCGCTCACCGTCGTCATCGTGGTGAAATATCTGGGCTTCGTGCTGCGCGCGGACAACAACGGGGAGGGCGGGATCCTCTCGCTGCTCGCGCTGTTCCTGCGCACCCAAGAGAAGGGCAAGCCTGGGCAGGCGCTGCGCCGCGGCGGTCTCGCGCTGCTGGCGCTCGGGCTCGTCGGCGCCTCGCTCCTGTTCGGCGAAGGCACCATCACTCCCGCGATCTCGGTGCTCTCGGCGATGGAGGGGCTCGAGGTCCTCACGCCGAACAGTCCGGGCCTGCTCAAGCCGTACGTGTTGCCGGCGACCATCCTGATTCTCGTCGCGCTGTTCGCCGTGCAGAAGCGCGGCACGAAGACGATCGCCAAGCTGTTCGGACCCGCGACGATCCTCTGGTTCCTAGCGATCGGCGCGATCGGCCTGCCGTGGATCGTGCGCGAGCCAGGCGTGCTGCTGGCGCTGAACCCGCTCTACGGCGCGCAGTTCTTCATCATGCACAAGCTGCATGGCTTCTTCGTGCTCGGCTCGGTCGTGCTCTGCATCACCGGCGGCGAGGCGCTCTACGCAGACATGGGTCATTTCGGCCGCAGCGCGATCCGCATCGCGTGGTTCTCCCTCGTGTACCCGGCGCTGCTGCTCAACTACTTCGGTCAAGGCGCGCGGCTGCTCTCCGAGGGGCAGGCTGCCGCCGCCAGTCCGTTCTTCGGCCTGGTCGAGGGCTGGCTGCGCTATCCGCTCGTCGCCATCGCGACCATCGCGACGATCGTCGCCTCGCAGGCGCTCATCTCCGGCGCGTTCTCGCTCGCGAGCCAGGCGGTGCAGCTCGGCTACTGCCCGCGCGTCACGATTGTCCACACTGCAGGCGATGCCGAGGGCCAGATCTACGTCCCAGAGGTCAACTGGATCCTGATGGTCTGCTGCATCGCGCTGGTGCTCGGCTTCGGCAGCTCCACGCACCTCGCGGCCGCGTACGGCATCGCGGTCACCGGCGCGATGACGATCACCTCGATCTTGTTCTTCGCGGTGATGCGCCATCGCTGGGGACTCGCGCGCACGCTGCCGCTGCTTGTGCTCTTTCTGTCCTTCGACCTCGCGTTCTTCTTCGCCAACGTCGTGAAGATCGCCGCTGGCGGCTGGTTCCCGCTCGCGCTCGGCGCGGTCATCTTCAGCATCATGACGACCTGGAAGCGCGGGCGCGCTGCGCTCTACGAGTTCATCAAGCAGCGCGTGGTCGACATGGACGAATTCCTCGCCGAGATCGAGCACCGCAAGCTCCATCGCGTCGTCGGGACTGCCGTGTTCATGACGCAGAGTCCGAAGGGCGCGCCGTGGGTGCTCACGCACCACGTGCGACACAACAAGGTGCTCCACGAGAACGTGATCTTGCTCAGCATCAACTTCGAGCACGAGCCGGTCGTGCCGGGCGACGAGCGCATCCGTGTCACTCCGATTGGCCACGGCCTGCACCACGTGCAAGCGACGTATGGGTTCATGCAGTCTCCGTCGGTCAAAGAGATATTGCTGCGTGCCAAGCGCGCCGGCGTGCCGTGCCACGACGCGGCGGACACTACGTTCTACCTCGGTCGCGAGAGCCTGCTCACCGACGGTGACTCTCGGATGATGAAGTGGCGCAAAGTGCTGTTCGCGTTCCTCAGCCGAAACGCGCGCCCCGCGACGACGTTCTTCCGCATTCCGCCCGACCGCGTCGTCGAGATTGGCATGCAAGTGCAACTCTGACTCCTGTGCTAGCGCGCCTGGGCGCGGCAGTGAGCTCTCGGTCGTGCTGCCGCTGTCGTCGCCGAGCGCGCGCCCTCAGGTATCGACGGCGGCGACGCCGACCTGATCCCAGTAGGTCACGGCGTCGCCCTTCCAGCGCACGAAGCGCGTGCCGCCGTCCTGCGAGACGACGACGGCGAGCGCGTCGTGATAGGCGCTGCAGAGTCGATAGGCCGCGTTGTGTCGCGTGCCGACGAGATCGGTGCGCTCGCGAATGCGATGTTCACCTTCGACGTCGAGCGCGCGGGCGACACGCGCGACGTCGGGCAGCTCCCCCGCGATGACGCCGCCGAAGCCGAGGATCTCGAAGCGCTGTGTCATCACCACCGCGCCGTCGATGTCGGCGAGCGCGGCGATCAGATGCGCGACCTCGTAGATCGCCTCGTCGAGCTCGGAGATCAGCGGATCGGCGAGCGAGGCGTGCTCGTTCCACCCGACCTTCACGCCCGGGGCGACCAGCGGCGCGCACACCTCGGCGAGCGCGTTCACCGTGCGCACCATCAGCGAGCGGCAGCGCCGCCGCGGCTCTTCGTCGAGAAAGCGGTGCTTGAGCGTGATGAACGTCTCTTCATCGGTGAAGCGCGCGGCATCCGCCGGGGGCACGATCACGATGGTCCCGCCGTGTTTCGCGGCGCGAATCGTCGCGACGATGCGGCGCACGTTTGCACGCCGAGCAGCGCGCGGTGGTACTTCGCCGCCTGCGAGAGCCGGCGCAGCTCGTGCGCATCGAGCGGGCGTGGCTGCGCGAAGATGAGGCGGTGCACGCCGTACGGAGGACCGCGATGCGCCGCGAATACGTCCGGCGCGGCGAGCACCGCGCGGAACGTGACCGGCCGCTCTTCGTCGCGCAGCAGGCTCGCCTGATAGGCGGTCGACACCAACGCCTCGACGACGTCGCGCGGCGGCGGCTCGTTGGGGAACGAGCCCTCCGCCCATGGACCGGCCGCGTCGACCTCCGCCCAGCGTGCGTGAACGAACGCCGCGAGATCGTCGGGATAGGCGTGCGTGCGCGCAGTCACCGGGGGCACGTTATCACGGCCTCCGAGCGCTCACGGTGCTACCGTCGTCGCCGTGTTCAAGCGAATCTTCATCGCCAATCGCGGCGAGGCCGCAGTCCGCGTCGCACGCGCCTGTGACGCGCTCGGTGTCGTTCCGGTGTTCGCTCTCTCGGAGGCCGACGCGAGCGCGGCGTACGTCGCGAACCGCGAGAGCGTCGTGCTCGGTCCAGGGCGCGGCGCGCAGAGCTATCTCGATCATGCGCGTGTCGTGCAGGCCGCGAAGCAGAGCGGCTGCACTGCGCTGCATCCGGGGTGGGGCTTCTTGTCGGAGGATCCGCGCCTCGCGCTGCTCTGCGCGCAACACGGCGTGACGTTCATCGGGCCGCCGCCGCACGTGATGCAGCTGATGGGCAAGAAGACACCGGCAAAGAAGGCGATGGCGCGCGCCGGACTCACGCTCATCCCCGGCTCGGACGGCGTTCTCCGCGATGTGCAGCACGCGCGCGAGGTCGCAGAGTCCGCTGGCTTTCCGGTGCTGCTCAAGGCGGAGAGCGGCGGCGGTGGACGCGGCATGCGCATCGCCCGTTCATCCGACGAGATCGAGCGCGCGTTCGAGGACGCGCAGGCCGAGGCGGTCGCGGCTTTCGGCGACGGTCGGCTCTATCTCGAGAAGCTCGTCGAGGGCGGGCGCCACATCGAGATTCAGCTGATCGCCGACAAGCACGGCAACGTCGTTCACCTCGGTGAGCGCGACTGTACCGTGCAGCGCAATCATCAGAAGCTGATCGAAGAATCGCCGTCACCGGTGCTGCCTCTCGCGGAGCGCGCGCGCACCATCGACGCCGCCGTGCGCGCGACCCGCGAGATCGGCTACGTCGGCGCAGGGACGATGGAGTTCTTGCTCGACGGCGGCACGCTGCGTTTCATGGAGATGAACACGCGCTTGCAGGTGGAGCACTGCGTCTCGGAGATGCGCTCCGGCCGCGACCTCGTCATCGAGCAAATTCGCGTCGCCGCGGGTCACCGACTCTCGTTCACTCAGGACGAGATCGCGCTGCGCGGTCACGCGATCGAGTGCCGCATCAACGCCGAAGATCCGTCGCAAGGATTCCGTCCCGCGCCGGGCACGATCACGAAATGGACGCTGCCGGATCTCGAGAGCGGCAAGGTGCGCATCGACACTCACGTGGTGACTGGCTACGAGGTGCCGCCGTTCTACGATTCGTTGCTGTGCAAAGTGATCGCCTGGGGAGAGACGCGCGACGAGGCTTGTGATCGGATGATCCGCGCGCTCGGCGGGTTGGTG
>Ga0163144_10024588_pt1 | contig 11809 bp, 6 predicted proteins | sample OliLak19BULKMAT1_FD_123175 | JGI IMG/M metagenome (GOLD analysis project Ga0163144, IMG submission 123175) | Freshwater microbial mat bacterial communities from Lake Vanda, McMurdo Dry Valleys, Antarctica - Oligotrophic Lake LV.19.BULKMAT1 | ecosystem: Environmental > Aquatic > Freshwater > Lake... | reverse complement strand
GGGTGTGAACTATTCTCGTCGGATGCAGGAGATGAAACCTCTCCGTGCTCAACATGAGATGCTGAAGTCGGTTGGTCTGGATGATCCGATCAAGTTGAACCACATGATTGAAGTCATGCAGGGAAAACCTGACGCCATTCAGAAGCTTCTGAAAGACCGGAAGATCGACCCCATCGACATCGACACCACCAAGGAAGTTGCCTACAAGCCTGCCAATTATGCGGTTGACCCCAAAACTCTGGCTTTCAGAGAAGCCATTGAAGCAACTCAAGCCCAAGAGGGTGGTTCAGAGTTAATCAGAGACATCAACTCAAGTTGGGATGATGTTTCAAAGGAAGCTTTGAGAGATCAACCTAGTATTTTCCAGAATCTACTTGATCAGAAGAAATCTGGAGTGTATGTGAGGATTAAGAAGGAACTTGACTACCAGCGGACAATGGGTTTCCTGACCGATGTTCCCTTCGTCCAAGCCTACCATCAAGTAGGCGAAGCGATGCAAAAAGCTGGTGTGTTTGGTTCCAACTTGACGCCGAAACCGAAGCAGATCCAAGTCCAATCGAATGGTGGCCCAGCTCCCATCGACACTGGCATCCGGAAGGCAGCTCAAGTAGCGCCCGCTCCAAACCTCTCTTCGACGCAGCAACCCCGTGCTGTTCCATCCAAAGATGGCAGCCAACCCAGTCAACCGGACTATTGGGCGATGAGTGATGAGGACTTTCTCAAACTCAAACCCCCAGCCTGAGTCTAGAGAAGTTTGAAAAGGATGATCCAAAATGGCACAACTTTATAATGCCCCAAATGTGAACGGTGGTGGGACTGCTTCCACCATCGGTCCTCAGTTCAACACTTACTACTGGGATCGCAAGTCCCTGATTGAAGCCGCTTGGGAGATGTTCTTCTCTCCTCTGGCTGACGTTCGTTCGATGCCTGCCAACATGGGCAAAGAGCTGAAGGTGTTCTACTACGTTCCGCTGCTGGACGCACAGAACATCAACGACCAAGGTATCAACGCTGCCGGTGTTACTATCTCCAACGCTGACTTCATGGTCACGCTGAGGGATGATTACAGCTATGAGGTTGAAGCTGGTGCAACTGCTTTGACTGCTGCTGTGAACGCTATTCAAGCTGGGGTTGCTACCAAAACTGGCACTGCGACTCCTTGGACTGTGACGATCAGCGACACCACTCTGGTTGCTGCCACTTCTGTTGAAGCTGCTGCCGTGACTGCTGCTCTTGCCACTGCCACCAAAAGGATTGGTGGTTTTCTGGTGAAGGTCGAACAGCGTACTGGGAACCTGTATGGTTCCAGCAAGGACGTCGGCACGATCACCAGCCGTATGCCGACTCTGACGGAAACTGGTGGGCGTGTGAACCGTGTTGGCTTCACTCGTATCGAACGCTCGGGTGTGATCTCAGAATACGGTTTCTTCACCGAATTCTCGGAAGACTCGATGACTTTCGATACCGACTCTGATCTGTATGGTCATATGTCGCGTGAAATGCTGATCGGTGCAAACCAGATCACTGAAGACCTGCTCCAAATCGACCTTCTGTCGTCTGCTGGGACTATTATTTTCGGTGGGACTGCTACTTCGATAGTCACGGTCATTGGCCATGGTGCTGACCCCTCGGTCATCAACTATGCCGATCTGAAGAAGCTGGCCATCACGCTCGATGACAACCGGACTCCGAAGAGCACGAAGGTCATCAAGGGTTCGACCATGGTCGATACCAAGACGATCAACGCTTCCCGGATTCTCTACATCGGGTCTGAACTGCAAACGACCTTCGAGAACATGACTCAGACCATCGGTTCTGTGGCTGTTGGGGCCTATGTGCCGGTCCGTCAATATGCTGATGCGACGATGATGATGAACGGGGAGATTGGTTCGGTCGGTGACTTCCGGATCGTTGTGGTTCCGAACATGATGCACTGGGCTGGTGCAGGTGCCACTGCGACTGTTGCGAACCTTGGCTACCGTGAAACTAATGATAAATACGACGTGTTCCCGCTGCTTGTGGTTGGCTCGGAATCTTTCGCAACGGTCGGCCTTCAGTCGTCTGGCAAGATGGGTTCGAAGCAGAAGTTCAAGATCATCGTCAAGAAGCCCGGCGAAGAGATGGCGACTGTGCAAGACCCCTACGGCAAGATCGGCTTCAGCTCGATCAGCTTCTGGTATGGCTTTATCGCCCTGCGTCCAGAACGTTTGGCACTTGGCTACTCGGTCGCTCCCGAGTGATATGAAACAAGTGAATTGGGTGAAGTTGGGGGGAACCGAAAGGTTTCCCCCAATTTTTTGAGAGGATACTCTCACACAACAACAACAGGAAAAGCACCTCATGGAATACATCAACACAGCCGAGATGACGGCCCAAGAAGTCACCACAGCAGTTCAGGAATCCACTTCCATCGAAGCCTTGCGTAAGCTGGCCAAAGACATGGAAGTTCCTTATTCGGGGAACACGGGTCTGGAAACTCTCCGGAACAAGATCGTTGCTCGTCTGAACCAGTTCGTCAGTTCCAGTCCTGAAAATGAGAAACAGTTCAATGAACCAAATCTAAGTCTGGAATCCGATGAGGATTTCGAACCCATTCAAGTAAACAAGCCTGTGAAGGTTTCGAAGCCCAAAGTCGATCTGCTGACTCTGGATCCGACCACGATTGAGGATGTGAGTTTTCGCCGTCAGGTCATTCGTGCTCAGGCTCTTCGTCTGGTTCGGGTGAAGATTCAGAACTTGGATCCGGGTGACTCTGTTCTGAGTGGTGCGATTATTTCGCTTCAGAACAAATACACCGGCAAAGTTGCCAAATACATCCCCTATGGTGAAGAGTCGGAGAACGGCTACCACATCCCATGGATGATCTATGAGCATCTGAAGCAGTGGAAGTTTCCTCTTCGGAAGGAACAGAAGGGTGGTCAGTTTGGGGTGAAGACCTACAAGACCGTTATGGTGAACAAGTTCAGTATGGATATTCTACCTCCACTGAGTCTGGATGAACTGAAAGAGCTGGCCAATCACCAGCGTGCTTCTCAGTCACTCGACACTAACCACTGATCTCTGCTAAAGGGGTCGGAGTAGATAGCATAAGGGAAACTTCAGATGGTCACATATACCGATGCACAGAAGGTTGATGATCTGGCTCAACAACTGTTTGAGTCCCTTGTTGCCGATGCTCCGCCCCCTCCTACTATCGACTTTTCAGATCCGAAGTATGAGTTCACTCCGGATGAAAACTCTGAACTCTATCAAGATGCTGATGAGATCCAACTCACAGATCTGACTGAAGTTGATCTGGCAGGTGAGGGTGTCTTTGACAAACTCATGGCTGCTGTCGATTTGCACATTCAGCGTGAGTTCAAAGGCAACCGAATCACTGGAGACCAATACGCCAAGGTTTATACCGAAGTGATGAGTGGTGTTCTTGGTTCATCTGTTCAATTCCTCTTGGCCAAAGATCAAGCTCATTGGGCTGCAATCACTGCTCAGATGCAAGCTCGCATTGCTGAAATTCAAGTCACAGAAGCTCTGGTCAAACTTGAGGAAAGCAAGTTCAACACTCAGAGAGCTTTGTTTGAGATGCGGCAATCAGGTGCTCAGTATGCCCTGACAAAGATGCAAATTGCTGGTGAAAACCAGAAGCATTTCCTGATGCAAGCCCAGACAGATGGTGAAGTCTACCGGGTTCGTCATCTGCTCCCTGCTGAGCTGGCCATTCAGCAGTATCAACGTATGCAGGTGCTGCCTTCGACTGTGGCCATCAATCAGGTTCAATCTGCTCGTGTGCTGCCTGCTGAGGCTGCCATTAAAGAGTTCATCAATCGGGAACTGCAACCGATTGAGAAGCAGACTGCTGTTTATCAAATTGATGTGGTCATGCCGATCAAGACTGACATTGAAGAGTTCCAGCGTGACTCTTTGCTTCCTGTCCAACTGGGTCAGGAACAGCATAAACTGAACCAACTGTTGCCTGCTCAGACTGGCTTCGTCAGAGAGCAGTGGGAGAGCCAGCGTGCTCAGACGTTGAACACTCGGACCGATGGTCTGACTGCTATCTCTGGTCTCTTGGGCACGCAGCGTGAGTCTTTGATTCTGGATATGGAAACCAAGCAATTTAACTTGGATGAGACTTTGCCGACTCAGGTCATCCTGCTCGACAAACAGATCGACTTGCTGACTGAACAGAGAGAAGCTGAGCGGTCTAAGACCCTCAACACCCGGACTGATGGGGTTACCATCACTGGTTCCGTTGGGAAACAGAAAGATCTCTATACTCAACAGATCGACAGCTTTGTCAAAGATGCTCAATACAAGACGACCAAAATGTATCTGGATGGCTGGATCACTCAGAAGACCCTCAACGAGGATCTCACTGCTCCGACACAGCTCTTCAATGCTGAAGTGGACGAAGTGTTGCTGGCAAACCGGACCAATAACGGTCTCTGATCGAGGAGATCTAAATGGGACTGTTTAGCCCAAAGAAGACGATCAAGGTTGCATCAACGGTCTATAATATGGCCGGTGATGAAGCCAATCGTCCAAATTTCTTGAAGACCACGATGTTCAGCTCAATCATGAACCCCAATGGGGTATATCTTGGTGAGTCGATTGTGCAGGCATATCTAGGTGGACCGGGGATCAATCAGAGATCTCTGTTCAACTATGCCAAAAGAACTGATTATCCCGGATTGCCAACTTATTCGATTCGCAAAGCCATTGTGGTTGATGTTGAAATGGTGCGACCATACATCACCATTCCCGGTTCACCTGCTGGTTTGGAACTGACAATTCAGACAGCAACTCTTAGCGACGGGGATTATGAAATTTTTGCTGAGCAATACATGATCATCAACTTCCCAAATGAGATCAATACAAATTGGGTGGCTGAATACAACCTTAATGATCACACCATCACCATCATGAGAGGGGGTGGTGCCACAGTGACTTTTGGGGCTGGAATTTACAATGCTAATGCAAGATTTATCACTGCTGAACATTACTTCAGTCTACCTGAACAGGTTCAACCACTGGTTCCCGGAACCAAAGTGATAGGTGTGATTTCTGGTTTGCCGTCAAATACCGGCTTCACCCTGACATCAACGTCTAACACAGGGGTTGTCGATTACGATCAGGACCAGACTCGGACTGTGACCAGAGTCTTCACTGATGGGACTCAGACATCTGTTGTGACGGATTACCCTCACATTGACACAGCTTTCAATACAATCCTGACGGTCCATGAAAAAGAAGTCTACAACGGTGGGGATGGGGTCAGTGAGCAGACCTCCTCAACCGTGACTTTTAACAGGCTTTGGGAATACCGAGAAGTCTACTTGTCTTCATCCACTGTGGTGGTGGTGAATGACATTGGTGGTGGGCACACAGAGACTGTGACAACGGAGATCACTGGAGACTTCTTGAGAACGGTCTACGATTATCAGGTGGACACACAAGACACTCTTCAAGGGGTGGTTGTTGGTGGAACTCAACTCTTTATGTATAAAATTGGAACAGGGAATCTTGTTCTGGATGCTTTGGATGTTGCTGTGGGAACAGCCGTAACTGCTGAGTTCTTCCCTTTCATTCCTCTAAGATTGAACAACGTGTCCATTACGGATCCAGTGTATGCTAACATTTACAGAGCCAGCAAACGTCTCTACAAAAGAGCAACCAAGAGGCAGAGACTGGATACTTTGATTGAAGAAGTGGAAACCAACGAAGACCTTAATGAGATCGACTATGCCTATGTGCAATGGGCGGTCACTTTGAACTCCAAGGAAAATGAAGCGAGAAAATACCTCTATGAGTTCTGGAAAGGACTGATTCCTCTTCATGGTTTGGGGCCGGGATACATGGATGCTTTCTATAGTTCAACTACGACTTATAATACATCTATTCTAGCTCGTAATGAATGGATTGCAGCTCAGCTTAATCCCCTTCACGCTTTGTTTGGGACACTCAAGCCAAGGCTTCCTTCGTTTGCTCAACCTCAGATCACGACTCTTCAGTTCAAGACTGATGATCCAGCTCTTCAAGATTTCGACAATCGAGTGAACTTCACCTACATCGACGAGAACATTTTCAGTGGTCTTGGGAAACTGGATGCCAAGAGAGGTGACTTCTGGTTGACCAAGGAAACTTCGTTCACTTGGAACACCTATCTGACGTATCTCACTTCTGATGACGAGCACATACGGACGATAGCTAACACCCTTCCTGTGATGAGCATCTACTGGCAGTCCTCAGCAACTGAGCACAAAATCATCCGAGTGTTTGGGGGGATCTTTCAGAACTTCATCTATGGTGGGAAGTCCGTGACCATCACCTCAGATGAGGCTTTGGATGATACTGGAGACTCTGGTTTCTTGGTTCCACTTCATATGCCAAGCTTGAAAGCTGCTGGCTTAGTGAGTGCTACCCAACTGGCTACGGCTAATACCTATATTGTTTTCAACTCTTATCAGGTGTTCAAGAAGTATTGGTATGAGACATTCCTTGGGATGTTGTTCATCATTCTTGTAATCGTTGCGCTGGCTGCTGTCATTTCTCCTACTGCTGTTGGGAACATATCCGGCGTCTTTGGGACCAATGCAGCCCTTGGGGCATCTCTGGGACTCACAGGAACATCAGCCGTTGTGGCTGGTGCTGTAGCGAACGCTCTGGCTGCTGTGATGATCTCCTTGGCTCTTACTGTTGGTTCCACAGCTTTGTTCGGTGCGAAGTGGGGTGCCCTTATCGGCTCACTCTTAAGCTTTTTTATCACTTTCGGTGTGGCCAATGGGTTTGGTAACTTGGCTGCCATTTTCCAACCTTCGAACCTGTTGGCTCTGTCGTCTGCTCTGGCAAATGGATACCAAGGGTTTGTGCAGGCTTCCATTGCTGAGTTGAACGCTGATCTTTTCCAAGTAGGTGAAGACTACAAGAAAGAGATGGACCGCATCGAAGAGCTGATGAGCGGACTCATGGGAAATGACTTGGCTTTTAACCCAATGTCTCTTACAGATGCTTCCAAAGGCAATGGATCTGGGACTGGAGGATACCTCCCTGAAAGTCTCGAAGATTTCATCCAGAGAACAACTCTCACTGGGTCTGATATTGTTGATTTGACACTCTCGATGATTAGTGATTTCTCTGATCTCAGCCTTACCCTCCCAAAAACCTGACGAGGTTTACACCATGAGCTACACAGATGTTTTCTCCACAGATCCAAACAACCTGTCGTTTGGTATGCCCACGGTCGATCCGGGAGCTGCTGTTGCAGGTTTGAACCAGAGAGCCAACACTGGTATGATGTCTCCAACTGTCACGACTCCGGGTATTACTGTTCCTCAAATTCCGGGACAGACTCCTCCGGGTGGTGCAGGTGGTGCCACAAAACCGGGGTTCTTCAGTGAGTTTGGTCCTGCTCAGTTTGCACTGGGAGCGATTCAAACTCTTGGTTCTCTGTGGAACAGCTTCCAACAAAACAGGATGGCCAAGGAGTCCTTCAAGTTTCAGAAGGAAGCTTATGCCACAAACCTTCAAAACCAAGAGCAAAGTTACAACACAGCTCTGGAAGGTCGCATCAATGCTCAGTATGCAACCGAGGGTAGGTCTCAAAGTGAGGCTGATTCCTACGTTGACAGACACAGCCTTTAAGGGGAGTAGCCTATGGCACGTTTGACCATTGAACAGGTGAAAGCCCCAGACTTCTCTGCTTCGTCAGAGATGATGGCCAGAGCCAATCAAAGCTTCAACTCTGGCATGGAAAGTGCCAAAGGGATCTTGAACAAATACAACGAAGGTCAACAAGCCAAAGCAGACCAATCTCTTCTTGGTGCTCTTGCTGGTTTAGACTCTGAAGAAGCTTTGACTAACTTTTTGTCTACAACTGATCTAGGTAGTATGAATCTGTCTGAAGGAATGCGTGAAAACATTCTAGGTGCCAGAGGAGTAATTCTTGGCAATGACTCAACTCGTCAAGGAACATTAAATGCTCGGGATTCAAACTCCCGTGCCAATGCTGGTGAAGGTAGAACTGCTGCTGAATATGCTGACGGTGTGTCTGCTCGTGATGAACTTCGTGGCTTAACGGGTGCTGCTGTAGCTGCTTATACTGAAGGACAACAGTATGGAAATGGTGCTGCCCCTACTAACGGTAGCACTCGTGAGATCCTTGCAAAAACCATCATGGCTGAAGCTGGAAACCAAGATTACGAAGGTATGATTGGTGTTGGTGCTGTCATCAGAAACAGAGCTGACAATGGCAACTACGGTGGCAACACTATTGATGGCGTGATCATGAAACGTGGTCAATTCTCTGCATGGAACAGTGTCACTGGTTATGCTGGTGGTGAGCAGGGTCAAGACATGGCTAATATGCAACCTAGCGATAGTGCATATAAAGCTGCTGATGCCGTTCTTTCTGGACAATACACTGACAATACTGGTGGGGCTACTCACTACTATAATCCAGACGTTTCAACTCCTGCATGGGGTGCTGGTAAAAATCCGGGTAGTGGTAATGGTTGGACTCGTATTGGTGGTCACATCTTTGGCAATCCTGATGGTCCTCCTGCTCCCGGCAGTGGTGTTCGTGGTCCCATTGATGGAAATGCTCCTATTACATCCAATACTGGTGCAAGTGGTCCTGCGGGTGCAGCTTATGCCAATGCCCTTATTGCATCGACATACCTGACTCCTGATCAAGCCAAAGGTATGTTGGATGATCAGTTTGCCAATCAAGCTGCTGGTCAGACTCTCATTGATAGTGCTGAAGCAAAACGTGTTGCAGAAGGATCTGCTGCATCTATTCTTGCTGGCATTAATGATCCAAACTCATTGACTCCTGGATCAGCTTCCACAACAGCACAGCAAGAAGCTGCAAGAAGAAATCTTCCAGCAAGCGCAATTCTTGGTGTAGCTGGAGATACGGTTGATGCTGCTTCAGGAAATCTGGCAAGTGTGTTGGCTCCTTCTGTTATTCCTGATGCAAGAACAAGTGCTGCTGCTGAATTGGCTGTTGCTGATGTGGCTCGTCAACAATCTCAAAACCCTGATGCAAAAGCCTTTGAAACAGCTAATGCGTTTAGTACATCTGAATCTAGTCCTGGTACTACTATCTTTAACAGTATTCCAAATGCTGAAAGCAATTCTGCTTTGTCTCCAGCAAATTTGGATAAAGCTATTAATGATTTTGCAGAAGCAAACAATCTTGACAGAAGCGAAGTTGCTACTGTGTATCAAGCTGTGGGCCAAGAAAACTCTGAATTGATGGGTCAGCTTTTAACAGCTCTTCCTGATTCTGATTTAGATCGTTCACTTAAGAATATGCACAAATTCCTTTTTAATGACCAAGCAAGAGCTGCTTATGATGATGGTGTTTTGAATAGCGTTGCAGCAACAGATCAAATTCAAAAAAACCAAGGAGAGCTTTTGTCCATGAGAACAGGTGTTGCAAAACTTAGACTCGGTTCCCCTGAAAGACAAAAAGCAGAAGCTCAGTTGGCCAAGATGGAATTTATCGACAGAGCTATGAATCAACCTCAAAAAACAAAAAATAACTTGGCTAACTACATGCAGATCGAACCATATGAACTTCTTATTCTTACTCAAAAAGAAAAAGGCGATATGGAAAGTACGATTAACAACGATAATTCTTTGTCAGAGGAACAAAAACTTCTTTTGATTGTCGGACTTCGCCTGTAAGAGAGAGTTCAGATGACAGGAGCTACAGATGTCTGACAACGAAAATATCCTACAAACCATGGGTCTTGGTTTGCTTGGAAATCGGAACAATGTCACTACAGAGAACAATCTTTCTAAACAATCTAAACCATTGGTGACTATTAGAGATGTAGAAGAGGCAAAGCCTCTTATGGCTCCGTTATCTTCTTCTCGTCCTTCTGTGATTTCTACAGTAGATCCTACAGTAGACCCTAATGAAGAAGCTAATAGCGAGCTTCTTGATAGACTTTATGCTGAAAAATCTGCTTTGGAATCTAGAGCATTAGGCGGAATAATCAAAGATGCTGCTGTTGACGTATCAGGTGGATTTGTAAATCTTGTTGGAAACCTTGCTGGATTGGGTATCTCAGTCGCTGGTAGTGCTGTTAAAGCAGTCAGTCCTGAAGGTTCACTTGTGGATCGTTTGGGAAACGAAATAAAAGAATTTGCTGTAGATTATGTTGGAACAACTAACTCTGTTGTTCAAGGAATTCAAACTTTTAGCACAGAAACTGATACTGAAAACACACGAATAAATAGTGAAATTTCTAGAATTGAATCTGGCGAAAACATAAGTGAATACAACAAATCTATTGCTGAAGGTGATAACGCTTTTCTTGCAAGCTTAACATTGGTTGGTAAGGATCTTCTCGATACTGGTTCTCGTGTTCTGTCTGATCCTGTGGCTCTTCAAAGAGTTATTGCTGAAGGTGTTGGTTCACTGGGTCCAAGCGTCGTAGGAGCAAAAGCAGGTGTAGAACTGGCTTCTATAGCTGCTACAAGACTTGGAATTACAAAAGGATCAAAGCTTGCAGCCGCTAAAATTGCAGGCTCTGCTGTCGGAATTGGTGTAATTGAAAGTGCTTCAACTTACGCTTCTACAGTAGCTGAAGTCAGTAATAAAACTCATGAAGAATTGTTACTTTCTACAAGATACAGAGAATTGTTGAATCAGGGTTATAACTCTGATGATGCAAAAACAATGTTAGCTGATGAAACTGGTTTAGATGCGTTTCGTTTGAACTTTCCTGCTGCTATTCTTGCAGGTACTATTTCTGCAAAATTTAACGCCGATCCCTTAAATGCTTTCTTTGGTAAAAGCTTTGTAGAAGGCGTTACTACAGTTGGTAGGGAAATCTTGGAAGAAGGCATCCAAGGAGCTACTTCACAACTTTCTCAAAATACTGCTATCTACAATAAAGTTGATCCTAATCAAATAATTGCTGAAGGTTTAGGGGATCAAATTGCTCTTGGTGCTATTGGCGGTGCCGGTATTGCTGGAAGCACTGATATCGTTTCTAATGCAAAACGTACATTAGTTGATCGTCAAACTGCTTATGCAAAAAGACAAGCTAACCCTGATCCTATTGTAACAGAAAAAGAACTTGCAGCAATGACGCCTGAAGAGCGTGATGCTAATGTTCGCTCAACCTTTACCGATGCTGACACTTCTCCGGGTGACTCTCTTTTCAACTCTGTGGTCAACAAGGCTGCTGATGTTGCCTCTACTGTCAAAAACGTTGTGGCAGGGGCTGTGGGGACCGTCACAGGCTCAGACAAGCTCTCTGGTGCAGTGAACACCATCAAGGCAGGTGTGGCTGCTGTGAAGGCTGCTGCTGAGCCTGTGGTCAACAAAGTGATCAAAGCTGCTCAGGACTACAATGAGAAAGGCAATCCAGTAATTCAAAACGAAACTGTGGCTGCTGCTGAGAGTGTTGTTGCTGATGTTCTGAATCCTGCGGTGAACACTGGTTCTCTGGGAACACCAGATGAGTCAGTAAAGAAGAAATCTTTGCCTGAGATCTTCCGGGATGCAATCCCTGAGAGTGCTTCCATTGCTGAAACTATGACGAATATCGTCAAGACCATTGCTGAGAAGAAAGTCCCTATTTCGTCGATGACTGATGATGCCATTCTGTTTGTGACCCAGAAGTTCAATGAGATGCAGAACGCTGCTTCTACCTTGGCTCCTGAAGTGCAAGCCAAGATCAAGAAGGTTCTGGCTTCTCCGGATCTGGAACGTATTCGGAAACGTGCAGCTCGTCTGGATCTGTCTATTGCTATCAGTCCTGCTGTGCAGATAGTGTCAAAAGCTGTTCGTTCC
>Ga0163144_10024587_pt1 | contig 11810 bp, 7 predicted proteins | sample OliLak19BULKMAT1_FD_123175 | JGI IMG/M metagenome (GOLD analysis project Ga0163144, IMG submission 123175) | Freshwater microbial mat bacterial communities from Lake Vanda, McMurdo Dry Valleys, Antarctica - Oligotrophic Lake LV.19.BULKMAT1 | ecosystem: Environmental > Aquatic > Freshwater > Lake... | reverse complement strand
CCCTGCGCGGAATCGGCGCTGACGTTGGTGACGCAGCAGCGTCCACCGAGAATCGCGGCGGCGCCGAGGAAGTAACTGGCGGCGGTGGCATCGCCTTCCACGTCGTACGTTCCGGCGCGGTATTTGGCGCCGTGCGTCGGGCGGTAGACGCGTTCGCCTTCGGTGGCGGTGAGCACGCCGAAATCGGACATGCCTTTGAGCGTCAATTCGACGAACGGCCGCGAGACGAAATCGCCCCTGACCTCAACAGTCATCGGCTGCTTCGCGTACGACGCGACCAGCAGCATGCCGCTGATGTACTGGCTGGAACGCGAGCCGTCGATGACGGTTTTTCCGCCTGGAAGGCCATCGGCATCGACGATTACCGGCGGACATTGATTGTTAGATTCGCTGCGCGCGTTGACGCCGATGAGGCGCAATCCCTGCAGGAGATCTTCGATGGGGCGTTGGCGCATGCGCGGGGTTCCATCCAGCCGGAAACGGCCGTGGCCGAGCGCGACGAACGCGGAGAGAAAGCGCATGACGGTGCCGGCGGCGCCGACGAACAGTTCGGCTCCGGCGGCGGGGATGCGACCGCCTTCGCCCCAGATCTGAACCGTGCGCGCGTCCCAGTTGGCCTCGACGCGGAAGCCGAGTTTCTTCAGGCCCTCGGTCATGTAATAGGTGTCGTCGGATCGCAGCACGCCGGTGAGATTGACTTTGCCGTCGGCCAGGGCGCTCATGACGAAGAAGCGGTTGGTGATGCTTTTGGAGCCGGGGACGGCGATGTCGAAATCGATCGGACGCTGCAAAGGCGCGATCGGAAGTTCGGCGGGCAGATTCGGTGCCGTGGGCGTCGAGGGTGTCGGGTTCATCCGCGTAGTTTACGGAAAAAGTAGTCATGCGTGAAGAGAAGAAGCGTGCGTGCAACGCAGTGTCCGAATGCTTGTCAGGTGCTTGTAAAGACTAAATGCGTTTCAGTTCATTTCAGTTCATTTGGGTGCTTTTCGAGACCTAGAGATCCAAAAGCAAAAATTCATCCGTTGTATATGTGAACAGATTACTTGCGGTTGCAGAACATGACGGTGTCAACGCTGATGGATTTATCGTCGCCCTGGTCAGACCAGCGAACCTCCACGCGCGTGAAATAGGAGCGGTCGGCCATGACTTGATTGACGCCCTTGCGGGCGGGTTCGAGCGCCACGATTTGGCGGCTGTACTTATAGAGCGGGAAGTCGGCATTTTCGTGGAAGCTGCCGGGGCGGTCGGAGGTCGGGACCGTGCCGTGCGCGAATTCGGAGCGCATTTCGGAAAGGAGGGAATCGGCGAGGATGGAGGCTTCGGTTTCATTGACGGCGCGTTTGTGGCTGCGGAAGCCGGCGTTGAGAATCGCGAAGATACTGACCAGTCCGACGACGAGGATGGCGAACGAGATCATGACTTCAATGAGCGTCATGCCGCGCGCGGCGCGCGGTGAGGTGAACAGCGCCGAGGAACTCATTTGGTGAGGGTCCTCGGCTTGGTGCGCTGGGCTTCTTTGCGCGCGCGCCAGTCGGCATCAATGCTCCAGTCGTCGCGCCAGTTGGGCAGATAAACGACGCGGCGGAATGTTTTACCGATGCGAATCGTGGCGTTGACGGCGTGGCCGACGGCTTTCGTGCCGCGCGCGCCGCGCCGATCGATGAAAAAGCTTTCGGACGTTTTCTTGCTGAAATGCATCCATTCGTCATCGATGAGAATGTAGGAACTTTCGTCGCCGCCTTCGGGAAAGCTGCGCGTGCTGTCAACGAGAATTTCGCCGCCGGAGGATTCGCCGATGTCGTCGGTGAGCTTGGTGAAGACGCAGCGCGGCAGGGGAGAATCGACGGTGATGGTGAGGCGCACTTTTTCAGGAAAAACGTCGTCGTCCTTGTCGTCCGCTGAATCTTCGCCGCGGTGCATGCGGAAATTTTTGAGCGGGCCAACGGTGAGCGAACGCGTCGAATCCCAAAGCCGCTCCGGGCCGATAATTTTTGAGCGCGCTGGCGGTTCCTCCCATTGCTGCGTGTACTGGCCCCAGTATTCGAAGCCGAGATGCAACACGTCGGTGGCGAGAATCTGGCCATTTTGGGGTTGCAGTAGCGCGGCCATGCGATCGGGGACGGGCGCGCGGATGACGCGGTAGAGAATTTGATCTTTAACGAAGTAGCCGATCATGGCCATGCCGCCGAGCGCTTTGAAATCGCCGACTTTCAAGCCGGTGAATTCAGAGCCATCCATCACATTCAGCGGTGAGGGGGCTTGCGCGCCGTCGGAGGCGGCGGACTTGAACATCATTTGATTGTCGATGCCATCACCGGCATTAAAGGTGATCGCGCGCTCGGGGCCGCTTTCGAACGTGCGCACGAACATGAGCCGCTGCTGGTACGTCTCGGGATCGAAATCGGCGATGAACTTGGCTTTGATGTCGGTGACGCCGGCGGGCTCGTGACTCATGGCGAGGCGGATATCGCTGGAAACAATATCGATGCAGCCGGCGGCTTTTTCGTACGCGACGCGGCGGCGTTCGCCGAGCGACCATTGCGTCACGACTTCTTTGACGGCGAGAATGGTGGAGGCGGCGAGCGTGACGAAGATGACCATGGTGATCATGACTTCGACGAGCGTGAGGCCGCGCGGACGGCGACGGGATTGATTTCTAAAGGGAATGGTTAGGACACGGGCAGGCTGGAAGCCTGCGGTACAACGGCGGGCGTTCGGAGCGGAGAGAGTGAACGGGTTAGCGTTTTTCAACTTCATCCAGGCGCCTCATGATGAGTTGAGTCCGGTAGGTCATGCGCATTTTTTCAATGGAGAAGGTGCGCTTCCAATCCTGGCCGGGCACGAACGCGCCGCGCGTGAACATCCAGAAGACGCGCATCTCGGCCTGGTCGGCGCGGATGGGGCCGTTGCGTGCATTGCGCAGAAACATTTTGCCGTCTTTGTTTTTGAATTCGTAGAGCCCGCCATCCTGATTGGTGGGAAGCGATGCCCACGTGGGATTTCCGTCGAAGCGAACGAGCACGCGCGGCTTCACGTGCGTGGGCGCGGTGGGAAGCTGCTCCGTGCCGGTGATCTGCAATTCGACGCCGTCCCAGATGGCGTCGGAGGCGGAGTAGCCCGCTTGAAGGTACGCGAGCCCTTCGCCGTCGTAGATTTCGCCTTCGCGGTCCCAGTGCCGGAAGGGCAGGCTGCGCACGATGGATTCGGTGGCGTGTTCGCCTTCGGACGTTCCGAACGAGCCGCGGAAATAGCGGCAACCGCTGAAACTGTTGCCGCTGCGTTTGGTGTACGAGAGCACTTCGTTGTTCACCCAGACGTAGCCTTCATCGGCGAAACCGCGCGCGTCGGTGACGCTGAATGTGTCAGTCTTTCCAGTGATGTCTTTTTCGAGCAGGCTGACGGACATGCCGTCGAGCAGCATGACTTGCGCGCCCACGGGGTGGTCGGCGGGGTCGGTGTTGAGCGCGCCGCGGATGACGCCGCGCAGGCGAACGCCGCTTTTCAGTTTGGTGTTGGGATGCAGTTCGTGAGCCATCGAGCAAGGGTTGATCCATCGGCGGTCGGCTTTGTTCTGCTCGACGGGTTCGAGTTTGAGGCGCTGAAAAACGTCGGCGTAATAATCAAAGCGCTCGGTGCTCATGGATTTGTAAAAGATCAATTCGTCTTCGATGCGGATCAATCCCGTCGTGGGCCAATTCAGAGTCGTCGTATTTCCGCCGCCGTCGCGCGGCCACGAATCGTGTTCTTCGAGAAGAATTTCGTTGTCGTTGGCGCTGATGCCGTCGCCTTCTTTGGTCATGGCGATGCGCGCGGCCTGGGACTGGAAACTGTTGACCTTGATCTCGTCGATGTGGCCTTTCATCTGGCCTTCGCCGTTGCGGTCCGCGCCGATGATACGCTTGGCGCCGACGGCGTCGGGCAGTTCTCCCGACGGCCATTTGAGCATGCGCGATTCCCGCGCGGGGTATTGGCGTGTCATGAAATCGTTCAGACCGACGTAGTATTCGAGGCTCCAGCTATCGAAGACGGCGGGACACGTGTTGTTCGGGCCGGTGTGATGCCAGTGCGCCCACTGGTGGTTGAAGGCCTGCTTGATGTAGCGCAGATCGCCCTGCGTCGATCCGCGCGTGAGCACCGTCACTTCACTGACGCCTTCATCCCCATAAGGAGATCGCTGGTCGCCGCCGTGCGGGCCTTGCATGCGGATGACCTGGATGACTTTTGCTTTTTTGTCGTGAGAACTTTCGCGATTGTGGACAGCGGTGGGAATTCCGAAATGATTGCGAATGCTGCCCGATGCGCCGTGATTGGGACCGTTGACATACATATCGTTGGCGCCGATGCGGTATCCCGGCCCGCCTCCGTGCATGACGGCGGTGAGGTAATGCTTGCCGTTGACGACCTGCTTGTCGGCGTACTCGAACCATTCGACTATCTTGTCGTCGGAATCGTCATCGATCTGCACGATGCCGCGCGGGTTATACAGTGCGCTGTCGGTGATCTCAATGCTGGCAAGCCGCACGCCGGCGCCATTGTGAATATTGCGCGCGGGCGTGGCGCTGCCGCCGCTGCGCTGCGCGCGGATCAAGCCGGTGAATGCGGTCGCTGTCTTCTTCGCGTAATAGATGAGTTCGCCTTCGATTGAAAGAAATCCGGATGGCGGGAAATCGCTGCAATCGTTGACGTTGAGTTTGGCGACTTCGCTTTCCAGAAAATACGGCGGCTTTTTGTTGGGCGGAACTTCGACGCGGCAGCGGCTCATGGCGGAGGCTTTTTCGAGCCGTTCGCTGAGGTACGCGCCGCCGACGGGCAGATCCTGCGCCAGCTCGTTGGAGTAGCCGTAAGGCTGAACGAATTCGCCGCTGTTGTGCTTGGCGGTGGCGCTGAGGCGCGCACCGCGGCGGATCTGGTTGAAGGTATTCCCGCTGCGCGTTCTGTATTCGATGATCTCTTCGCCGATCTGCACGGCGCCGCCGCGCTTGGGGAAGAGATCGTCCATCTGTCCGTCGTCGGTTTCGACTTCGAAGGATTGATCGTCATCGAGGGCCAGATCGCTGGCGAGGCGCGCGCCCGGCAGGAAGATGAGCTTGTCGCTCTTGGGTTCGGGCTGCGCGTCGAGGCGGATTTCCTGGCCGTTCATGCGGCTTGATTTCCAGGACGCCGCGACGTGAAACCAATCGCCGTGATCGAGCGTGACGGGATAAATACATTCGACAGGCGGGCGCTTCAGATGGTTCCAGTCTTTGGTCTCGACCTCCTGGCATTCCATGCCGGCGTCGTAGATGCGGACGTACAATCCGGGTTTGGGACGGCCGCCGGGCTCGTAGGAAAACGTGACGCGGTTGCGGTCTTCTTCCAGACCTTCGTCGTAAAAAACGGTCTGGCCGCCGCCGATTGGGCGGTACCACATTTCAACCGCGGTCGGCTGGTTGGTCAGCGCATTGCGGTTGTTCCCGCGCTGCGGAACGGGCGGCAGCGTGAAGGGTCCGCGCTTGGACATGTCGTAGCCGTCCTGGCGGTAGCCGGGATCTTTTTCGTCGTCGCAATGTTCGATGAATTCGCCCGGTTGGCCGTGCGGAGCGCTCTTGCCGACATCCAATCTGATGTTGCCGGAACTGTACGAAGGCAGCTTGATGGCGGCGCCTTTTTTGTCGCGGTTTTTTCCCATGGGAATGGGGTAGGTGACGACGCGCGCGCCGAGGCCTTGCTCGAGCAGGCTTTGGAACCCGTCCTGGTATTGAACTTTGAAGCGGCCCGGCCACGGCGTGGGCATGGTGAGCAATTGCCGCGTGGTGTTGCGCGCGAGCTGGACGCCGTTTTCTGAATTGACGATTCCCGATCCTTCGATCGTGTACGAGCCGAACGAGAAGAAGCAGAATGTGACGGTGGACGTTTTCAGTTTCGGGCTGCCGGGCTCGGTGGCGTTGATGTAGAGCGCGTCGCGTTGCGCGATCGTCAGAATTCCCTTGCTGTGCCCCTGATCGAACGCCCGTTTCAGGCTGATCTGATCGGTGTAAGTGATGCCGCCGCTGAGCATCATCGTCGCGAGTTCCTGAGCGCTGCGGCGCGTCACGGCTTCCTTTGAATTCGCGAGGCAGACTCCAGTAAACACAGCTTCGAGAACTTCAGGTGAAACGGTGTTGATGTTGATGGGGTGGCGAATCTCCGGCTGGATATAGAAGACGTTCGCGGCGACGGCTTTTTGCGGAAGCACGACCGGCACATCGAGTTCGATAGTGGCGCGGCCGTCGTTTTGAATCGTAGTCTTGCGAACGCGCGCGTAGTTGGTCGGCACGCCGTTCTCGGTGATGCGCACCAGCGCGCCGGGCGTGAAGCCGTCGCCGTGCTCGAGGGTGAATCCGCCGACAGGTCCGGCTCCGGCATTGGTCGAAACGCCCTGGCCCCACATCGGGCCGTCAAGGCCGGACTGGCTGGTGAGATGGCGTTCGATGCGCGCGAATTCATCGGGCAGCAGCGCGCCGCTGGAATCGAGCGCGGTCTTGATTTCGTAAACGGATCGGAACGGCACGAAGTGGGTATCGCGCCTTTTGATCTTGAAGTCGCAGATGCGCTGCGCGCGGCCGTCGAACACAAGTTCGCCCTCGGCGTGCGGCATGCTGGTGCCATTTTTTAGCACGATGACATTGCCTTGCACGGCGCTGTAGGCCAGCGGGGTGCGTTCTCCAACCAGCGAGACCCAGCCGCCGCCGCGCGCAAACTGGCTGGCGTCATCGACCATCAGCTGCGTGGCGCCGTTGCCCGCGCCCTGCGTGAGCAGCGCCGAGCCCAGCAGATTTCCGAGCAGTGCGGGGGGGCAGGTGATGAGATTGACCTTGGCCTGTTCGTCTTCAACTTTGGCCGACCACATCAGGCCGTTGGGATTTTGAACGTTGACCTGGAAACGGTCGAGCTCCTTCGACGCTGCCGGGAAATCCATGAGCACACGCAGGTCGGCGAGCGTGGTGACTTCCGGTTGTCCGGCGGCGAGATCGAACTTGAGCGTGTTTTTGCTGAGCTGGCTCAGCGCGTGCGCTTGAGCGGCCTCGGCGCCGGCGCGCGCCTGCAGCGCGGTGAGTTCGGCGTGCGCGCCGCGCTGGTGCAGAATCATGGAGAAGACAAACGGCGCGGCGAGAGCCATCAAGCCGGCGAGAATGGCGACGACCATGAGAATGGCGACGCCGCGGGATCGAGGACTATATAAGGAGTGCGTTTTCATTTCGCGCCATCCTTCGTTGCGGGATCTGCTTTTTCATTAAAAAGCGTCAGGTTGCCGCGCGGCTTGCCCTCAACCGCCTGGCGCTCTTTGAGTTCGCTGCTTTTTTCGACTTCCGATCGCGAGACGAGGCCGAGCATCGATACGTTGATGCTGCGGGCGCGATTGTCCTGAGTGATCGTGATGGTGACGGGACCGGCGTGGTAGCGCATATCCAGATTGCCGTCCGGCGAAAAGTGCACGGCGCTCCAGGGGGCGGCCGTGTGTTGAATGGCGAACGTGCGTCCGAGATGAACGGTGTTTCCTGGCGAGGCGCTCATGACGCGCGCTTCATCGATGAGGCCTTCGATGCTGCTGGAATCATGGCCGATCAACAAGGACTCGCTGGTGAGCGGCGGCTTGGAGCCGGGGCCGATGGCGACGACGCCGTCGTCGACCATGATGCGCGTCGATTGGCGGTCCCAGCCGAAAGCGATTTTGGTCCAGCGGCCAGGCACCATGCGGTAGGACGGCGCTTTCAGGGCTTTGTTGCCGGCGCTTCCTTCGAGCACGCCGCCGACGCCGATCTTGAAATGGTAGGCGCCTTTTTTCGAGAAGATGAAGTGATCGCTCACGAAGGTGTAGGACAACGGACGGACGTAGGCTTCTAAATAGCCGCCGTCTTCGCAATCGAAATCGGGATCGCCGCCGGCGTCGATGCTGTCTCCACCTTTCAGGCGAGCGCACTTGCCGATTTTGCCATCGTTGTAAAGAATGGCGCCGCGCATGGTCGCGTGGTGGTACGCGCCGGTGGTCTGGCCATAGCTGTTGCGGTCTTCAAAATGCCAGAGCCCGACGGTTTTGTAGACCCATGGAATGATGCGGTTGGTTTTCGTATCGATCTCAACGAATGCCGGCGCGTTGGCGGTGATGGCTGAATTTTTGGCCTGGCGCAGAGCGACATCGACTTCGGACGCGGCGCCCTGCTCCTTAAAGCTGCGCGCGGTGCGCCAGTAAACCGCCGCCGAGAAACTCATCAGGACGGAGAGGATCAGCATGACCGCCAGAAGTTCCATCAACGACAGACCGCGAGCGGCGCGGGGCGAAGCGACAGAAGTTGAAAGGTTCAACGCGTTCAGCATGGCAGGCTCGGGTGAGGACATGTCTGGGAGTCTTGGCGTCCGGGAGTCTGGGCGTCACGGAGTGAAGGCAAAGGCTATTCGTTGGGCCTGTCTTTGCTCCAGTTGACGATGTCGTCGGACCCCACCGCGGCGTCATCGTTGTTGCCGTCGGAGCCGAAGGACATCAGGCGGTACGTGCGTTTGTTGGGCGGCTTGTTGGCGTAGTCGCGGTGATTGAAATAGCGCAGCGGGCGGTTGAATTCGTCGGCGATTTCCATCTGGCCGTTTTTATTCGAGTCCGTGACTTTGATGTCTTTCCCGGTGATGTACGGTCCTTCTTTTTTCTCGATGCGCAGGTACATGTACAGATTTTCAGAGCCTCTCAAGCCTTCGCCGTCGCCTTCCGAGGGCGGGTAGTCCTGCCAGTCAGTTTCGTAGCGCATCAGCGCGGCTTCGAGAAGTTTGATCATGGCTTCGGTGGCGCGTTCTTTGGATGTGCGGCGCGCGGCGCTGATGGCCGTCAGGACCAGCCCGCCGAGGATGGTGAGAATGCTGATCACGACCAGCATTTCAACCAGCGTGAAACCCCGGCTGCGAGTTGATGCGGCGTTGTTCATGGCTTCTTTTCCTGTTCGGGCGGTGTGGGCGGTGTGGTCTTTTTGTCGTCATCTTTATTTAGCTGCAGGGCGTCGCCGCCTTCGCGTTCGGCCATGGCCTGCCCGCGCGTGACGAGCACGATGTTGTCGATGGACGCGGTGACGTCTTCTTTCGGCGGCGCTTGAATGTACGCGCCAACGATAATCTTGGTCGGACGCTGAATGACCAATTTTAGTTCACCGGCTTTCTTGCCATTGATCCACAGTCCGATCTTGCCGCCTTTTAAGTCGTCGGTGTCAAGACCCAGGCGTACGCGGCCATCCGGCGGCCATTCCGCCTTGACGCTCTGCCAGGTGGGCGCGTTGCCGGCGTAGTCTTTGAAGCGCACTTTCAGTTCATTAGTTTCGTCTTTGGCGAATTCCATTTCGAAGCTGGTCGCGACGTTGGTGGCGGAGGTGAGGCGCAATCCGAACGTAGCCTGGCTGGTCGGCGCGATATCCAGATCGGCTTCAAAGCGCACGAAATCATCGGCTTTAATGTCCTTGTAGATTTCGACTTTCGTACCCGCCGCGGCGCCTTGAACGCCGGCGAAGAGAACCTGTCCATTGATCACGCTGGGCTTGATCATGCCGCCGGTGCGGAAACGCCAGCTCGAGGGGAGATTGCCGTCGTTGAAGGTGACATATTCCAGATTCATGTTTTCCTGCGCGAAGATTTTGCGCAGCGCGTCGGCGGCGTACTCGCTGGAACCGTCCGCCGCGAGCGCCTGCTGGAAGAATTCGACGGCTGATTCTTTGTTCTTTTCGCCGTTAGCGATGTAGCCCAATCCGCAGAGCGCCATGACGTTGCGCTTGTCCAATTCGCGCGCCTGTTTCAGGCTCGCGGAAGCTTCTTCAAAAACTTTGACTTTGAGCCAGGCCAAACCGCGTCCGGCGTAATAATCGGCGGCGTCTTTGGAACTGGGGTCGAGCTTGATGGCTTGCGTGTAGGCGTCCTTGGCCTTCTCCCATTTGCCCAGGCGCAGCGAGACGGAACCGACGGCGGCGTGCGCGGGCGCGTAGTTGGGCGCGAGAGAAACGGTGCGCAGGAACGCCTTTTCGGCGCCGGAGTAATCGCCCAGTTTGAACTTTCGTTCGCCGATGAGGTACTGCAGATAACTGTCGGATGGATCGGAGTTCATCAGGTCGGAATATTTGACGGCCGATTCGTCGCGCTTGGCTTTCGCCTCCTTTAAGGACTCCGGCGTGCCCTGCGCTTCGAGGTAGCGCGCTTCGCGTTCGAGCGCGACGGCGGCGGCGAGCATCAGGCGCGGCTGATTGGGCTTTTCTTCGAGCGCGTTCTTGAGATTGCTGGCGAATTCCTTGAGCGATTCCGGCGTGCCAATAAAGAGTTTGGCGAAGGCCTGCAGCGCGTAGGCTTCGGCGCATTTGTTATCGATGTTGAGGGCCTGGCGCGCTTCGGCATAAGCCTCGTCGTACTGCTTGAGCATGATCTTGGTGGCGGCGAGGCCGAGTTCCGCCTGCTTGTGGCGCGTGTCGATATAGAGCGCGTCTTTGAAACTCTTTTCGGCGTCCGCGAATTCGCCCTGGCGCAAATGCACGAGGCCCTGGCCGACCAGCGCGGTGGTGTTCTTGCTGTTCTTGTTCAGGGCGCCGCTGAACATATTTTTGGCTTCATCGGGACGGCCAACCGCCAGAAGGAAATCCGCGCGCGCGACGGCGATGTCTTGATTTTCAGGCGACAGTTTATAAGCCTGTTCGAGGTCTTTGTCGGCAAGCTCGATCTTCTTCAATGCCATGTTGGCCTTGCCGCGCAACATGTACGCGCGGCCGCTGGGAGCCGCGGCAACGAGCGCATCGGCGTGCTTGAAAGCGGGGTTGGGCTGGCCGATTTGCAGATAAAGTTCCGCCAGCAGCGCGAGGACGTCGGGCGCTCTGCCGCCGGATTCTTTTTCGAGGACGGCGATGAGTTTCGGCGTTAATGAGGCATTGAGATTGGCCATGGCTTCGGCGGCGATGTCGCGGATTTTTTCAGGCCTGCCGGCGTAGAGCTTGGACAGCCGTTCGAGTTCGCTTTCGGGCGTGGCGCGGCGGCGGATGTCTTTGGTTTCCGACAGGTTGAAGGTGCGAACCGTGTTGGTGACAATGTTGCGGATTTTTTTTTCTTCATCGCGATCGGTGTCGACGAGTACGCCTCTGGCGACGCTGCCGTCTTTAAAAAAGACTTCGTCGTATTGGCGCAGGACAAATTCGCGGCCGTGAACGTCGCCGGGTGGCACGCACCACGCCGCCACGATCAGCAGGCTGAGCAACAGGGGTTTGGAAGCCGCGCGTGTCATTCTGTAAAGACGCTCCTTAACTCTAGATTGCTGCACTATTTAGATACCCGTCTTGGGCGCGCGCGGCGGGGTGGCCGGCGCGGTGCCTGGAATCTGCGGCGGCGGAAGGCCCGGGGGCAGCGGCTTCGGCTTGGTTTCGGCGGCTTTTACTTTCTGGAATTCGTCGCCAAAGCGCGGCAGCGAATCGGTTCCTTCAAGCGAGGGACCGGGTTCGGGTAGAAGCTGCGGCGCGCGTTTGATTCCCGCCGGCGGGATATCCAATTCGACAGGCTGAAAAACAACGACGGTTTTTTCAGGTTCGAAAACATAGCGCGCGTTGGCAAGAACCGGTTCGGTTGCGTAGAATGTCTCGGAACTTAAAGCCGCAAGTGCGGTCTTATCGAGCTCCACCATGACCGGGCGCTTAGCCTTGCTTTCCGTCATCAGCTCAATCTGGGGATCGGGATTCGTCGAGATTGCAAAGCCGGAGATGATCACGGCCAGCACCAGAAGAATTTTGCCAAACTGTGCGTTTATCAGATACATCTTTGTTCCTTCGCGTCTGGGAGTCTGGGAGTCTGGG
>Ga0163144_10024586_pt1 | contig 11810 bp, 10 predicted proteins | sample OliLak19BULKMAT1_FD_123175 | JGI IMG/M metagenome (GOLD analysis project Ga0163144, IMG submission 123175) | Freshwater microbial mat bacterial communities from Lake Vanda, McMurdo Dry Valleys, Antarctica - Oligotrophic Lake LV.19.BULKMAT1 | ecosystem: Environmental > Aquatic > Freshwater >... | reverse complement strand
GCAGCAGTAGCCGGCCCGGATAAACGGGTGTTTGCACTCAGCATCGCATCCACTACGTATTCAATTCCATTTTCATCCAGGTGGTTGAGCTTTTTGAGCGAGTTAATGGCATTTACACGTGTACGGAATTCATAGGCGTTGCTGGCATAGCTTACCAGCTGATCCATGTATTTTTCGTTCGACATAGAGGCTATCTCCAGCCACTTGATCTTCACATTTCTGCCCGGAAAGCCTTCTACATCTTTGGTTTGTTCCAGGTAGAAAGGAATTTTAGCCGGATTGCCGAATGAAAGATATTCGAGCACGTTTACAATAACTTCGTAGGAAGGATCTTTCAAAAGCTTTTCAACTACCGGAAGCAGTTCCTCCGGAACGGTTTTCATATTATCCAGAACTGACTTACGGACTTTAACATCGGTATCTGTTAATGCTTTTTTAATTATGACTACGGATTGCTTGTCGTTATCGCGGGAAAGATGTTTTACAATTTCGGTTTTAATTATGTGAAAGTTCGATTTATCAGTCATATTATAATATGAGATGAGGAAATCTCTTTTTCGTTCTATATCAATGCTTGCCATAGCCGCAAGCGCATCATACCTATCAAGCATGCTGGAAGCTTTTAATGCCTGTGATTTCAAAGCATCAAAAGATTTAGGGTACGAAACCGTTTTCAGCACCTGGTTATCCGGATCAAAAAGCGCGAAGTCAATTTTTTTTCCTTCAGGGATCGGGATGCGGACGGTTTCTGTCAGGCGTTGTATCCAAACCTGCTTCCTATCTTTTGTACCATCGGTATAATTCACCTCAAACCAAATGGGCATTTTCCAAAGTCCTGCAGGAGAAGCCATAATTTTATCGGTGCTCTGTACAAACGCATCTTCAGTCCCGCTGCCTGTTTGATTATTACCTATTCCCGGAAGCCCAGTAAGGTCGGATAATTCCTGTGTTTGCTGCACAATGAATTCAGCATAACGGCTCGGTTGCTTGCCCAACCCATCATCCGTAATATCCCTGAATGATATTTTGTATGCCGGCTCTCCTCCTTTATAGACCCATTCTTCAAAGAACCAGTCCAACTCCATGCCGGTTACTTCTTCACAAGCTACTAAGAGATCTTCTGTATCCACATTTCCGTAGGAATGCTGCTGTAAATAATATTTGATGCAATTATTATATACTTCGCGCCCGCCTAATACATACTTGAGCATATTCAGAACGAAAGCACCCTTCGGATAGTGGCGTACGCTGCCTGCTTCGCTGTGTGCGACAGGCAATTTATTTTTGGTGGATTCATCTAGGGAGCCGTTTTGTGCTCCTCTGCGTCCCCAGTCAAAATGATCTTGTCCGAATACCTCCCGCTCAAACAACCAGTTGTAATAGGTGGCAAAGCTTTCCTGCAGCCAATGATGTGCATCGCTCCTGGCGGTTACATAATCCCCAAACCACTGGTGAGCCAGCTCGTGGGCATTCACGGCAATATAATTTCTGTCCAGCGCTGCACGTTCATCCACCAGAAAAAAGTCGCCAAATATGGTAGCTGTAGTGTTTTCCATTGCACCGAACATAAAATCCTGTACGGGGATTTGGGAGTAAGATTCCCACGCGTACGGCACTCCTATTTCCCGCTCAAAATAATCAACCATTTTTTCACTGTGCATGTAAATGGTGCTCACCCTGTCTTTGTATTCAGGATAGTACCAGAGGTATAACGGCACTCCGGAGGCTGATTTTGTTTCTTTAATATCGTATTTTCCAATGCCCAGCATGATGAGGTAGGGGGCAGAAGGATGGCTCATTTTATAATGCCATGTATTTGTTCCATTCTTATTCGCTTTTTTATCTATTCTTTTTCCGTTGGACAGCACTTTGTAGGCAGTATCGAATGTGACGATCATCTCGGAAGTTATCTTGTCGTTCATCTCATCGTACATCGGTATCCAGTTACGGTTATCAATTCCTTGTCCCTGACTCCAGATCTGCCTTTTGCAGATGCCAGTCTTATCATTCCAACCAATGAAGTACAGGCCTTTTCTGGGAGTGGCTTCATAGGTGATCGTCATAGAATCTTTCTTTCCCCCGACCAGTGAAGGGGTATAGACAGTGATGTGCACGCTGTCATTCTTAAACTTCGCTTCCTTCCCATTCACGGTCACCGCTTTAACATCTATGTTAATCCCATCCAGGATAATCGAATCTACTTTTTGACGCAGGGATGTAAATGTGTGGGTGACTTTTCCTTTTACCAGGCTTTGCTGAGGAGCAAATGAAACTTCCAGCTTCAGGTTCTGAAAATCCACTACGCGCTCACGAGGAGCTAACAAAGGATCGTAAATATAAGAACGGGTTTTAACTTGTGCAGAAAGAAGGTATAAGGCAGAAGGAAAAAGTAAGAAGGCAAGAAAGAAAAGGAGTTTTTTCATGGAAAAAATTTGTGTCGCAATGATACGAAATTTCGGGTGATTTATCGTCCCTGCTGAATTGAGTTGATCCCCTGAAATGCATCATATTAACACTTTTTAACAAAACCTTTTCTGCAAGGAGTTGTTAAACTCATTGGAAACATGTTTAACTTTATCCAATCATGAAATCAAAATTTTTCAGTGTGCTCATGGCAGTTATTTCATTGTCATCGTGCGCACAAAGTCAAAAAAAAGAAACCTCTACTATGAATACCAAAATTGACCCCGTATCCCAATCTCAGACTTCCACTTCCCAACTCGATACTGCTACCTTCGGAGCAGGATGTTTCTGGTGCGTGGAGGCTCAGTTCCAGATGCTGGAAGGAGTAGCAAAGGTTGAATCCGGCTATTCAGGAGGACATGTAAAAAATCCTTCGTACAAGGAAGTATGTAATGGCACCACAGGGCATGCAGAAGTATGCAATGTTTATTATGATCCTAAAAAAATATCGTACGATGAAATGCTTGCCGCTTTCTGGCAAATGCATGATCCTACACAACTGAACAGGCAGGGAAATGATGTGGGTACGCAATATCGCTCCGCCATTTTTTATCACAACGATGCTCAGAAACAAATTGCGGAGAAATACAAGAAAAAATTAAACGAAGAAAAGGTGTATGATAATCCTGTTGTAACTGAGATCGCCCCTTTCTCAGTTTTTTATAAGGCGGAGGACTATCACATGAATTATTATAACCAGAACAGCAATGAATCGTATTGCCAGTTTGTGATAAGACCCAAAGTGGAAAAATTTCAAAAAGTTTTTAAAGATAAATTGAAGAAGTAGCTTAATAAATAGCTTTTACTTTCTCCCTGAGGTTGTACTGGGATGCCATCACCTCTCCGTAAGCACCTGTGGTGCGGATTGCTACGAGATCACCGCGTTTTGTTTCAGATAGCAGCATTGCTTTTCCAAAACAATCGGATGATTCGCAGATAGGGCCTACCACATCGTATTTAGTAGATGCTCCTTTGCTGGATAGGTTCTCAACTTTATGATAGGATTGATATAAAGCCGGACGAATTAATTCTGTCATTCCTGCATCCAGGATCACGAAGCTGGTGTTCACTCCTTTTTTTACGTATAACACTTTTGATATCAGGCTTCCGCACTGTGCAACGATGGCCCTGCCGATCTCAAAATGCAAAGTCTGGCCGGGACGCAATTCCAAAAACTCTTTGAAGAGAGAAAAATAGGCAGCAAAATCAGGAATTGCATTTTTATCGGGCTCGTGGTAATCCACACCCAGACCACCGCCCACATTGACGTGTTCGAGGTGAATTTTATGGCTTAAGAACCAGCCCTGAATTTCATTCGCGCGAAGGCAAAGTGACTTGAATGCGCTGAGATCCGTTATTTGGGAGCCGATGTGAAAATGAATGCCTGTTATCTTGATGTTTGGCAGTTGTTGCGTGCGTCTCACCACATCTTCCAGCTCCCACATATTGATGCCGAATTTATTTTCTTCCAGTCCGGTGGTAATGTATTTATGGGTATTTGCATTTACATTCGGATTGATACGGAAAGCGATCTGCGCTGTTTTATTTTTCTTTTGTGCCAATTCATTGATCACTTCAATCTCCTGAAGGCTTTCGCAGTTAAAGCAGGCGATATTTCTGTCCAATGCAATATTGATCTCCTCATCGCTTTTTCCTACACCTGCAAAAAATATTTTCTCAAATTTCTCTTCGGCAGCTCTTTTTACTTCATTCCCGCTCACACAGTCTGCTCCAAGGCCTGCCTGGCGGATAACTGAAAGGATCTCATTGTTTGTATTTGCTTTTAAGGCATAGTGCACGTGATAGCCGTATTTATCCGATTCTTTCTTTAACGCTCCGATCGTATTTTTTAGCAGCTCCAGATCATAGTAATAGAATGGAGTGGGCGTGGAGCTGAATTTTTGTATGGTTTCTTTGCTGAACATATTTACCTCACCCCTAACCCTTCTCCCAGCGGGAGAGGGGAATAGAGTTATTTTTTAAATGATTTTATAGTTTCCCGAACAAGTTTAATGTTCTTTAATATCTCTTCATTTGTAAAGCGCATAACCGTAATATCCCATTCAGCGAGCATATAAGTTCTTCCGGAATCCCTCTCCATAACGTCTGCTGAATTATGGATACTGCCATCTACTTCTATAGCAAGTTTCATGTCGTAGCAGTAGAAATCAAGGATAAATTGTCCTGTTGGATGTTGTCTTCTGAATTTTAAACTGTTTAATCTTCTGTTTCTTAATTCTTCCCAAAGCGCTGTTTCAGCCGTAGTCATGGCCTTTTTCAAAATATTTGCAAAGTCAAAAATATTTGGGCTTGCGTTACTGTGAAATGGTCTTTGTTCGGTCATTGTTTTCTGTTGCCACTACGCCCTTCTCCCTGTGGGAGAAGGGCGGGGATGAGGTCATAAGTTGAAGAGGCCTTTATTTAATGCCACCAGCGCGTCTTTTTTATATTTCGAATCCATCAATACGGAAACATTATTTTCACTGCCTCCATAGGAGATCATTCTCAGCGGAATATTTTTGAGTGCATCAAAAATTCTAACAGCAACTCCTTGTTTTGCCGCGGTAAAGCTCCCCACTACACAAACAATAGTTTGATCCTTGTCCACATCTACAGAGCAAAACTCCTTCAGTTCTTTCAGGATCGCATCCAGGTTCTTGTCGTTGTCGATGGTCACAGAAACCGCAACCTCCGATGTGGTGATCATATCGATGGGGGTTTTGTAGCGCTCAAATATTTCAAATACACTTCGTAAAAAACCGTAAGCCAAAAGCATTCTTGCAGATTTTATTTTTATGGCTATAATCCCATCCTTTGCCGCCACTGCTGTGATCCTGTCTGTAGATGCTTTCCCCGTGATCACTGTGCCTTTTGCTTCCGGCTGCATAGTGTTGAGCAGGCGCACAGGAACTTTTCGTTTTTGTGCAGGAATAACACAGGTGGGGTGCAGGATCTTTGCACCGAAGTAAGCCAATTCCGCTGCTTCGTCAAAAGAAAGTTCCACAACTGGAAATGTTTTTTCTACAATGCGCGGATCGTTATTGTGCATGCCGTCAATATCGGTCCATATCTGAATCTCTTCCGAGGTTAATGCAGCGCCAACCAATGTAGCGGTGTAATCGCTTCCTCCGCGTTTGAGATTATCAATTTCGCCAAAAGGATTTCTACAGATATAACCTTGCGTAATAAACAAAGTGCGCCCCGGATATTTTTTTAATTCTGCCTTCAGGTTTTCTTCAATGTATTTCAGGTCCGGTTCATCGTTCTCATCAATACGCATAAAATTGAGGGCGGGCAAAAGAACTGAATCAATGCTGATCTCTTCCAGGTAAAAATGCTCCATGGCAGTGGAAAGAAGCTCTCCCTGTGCCAGCACAGCTTTCTCTTCGTTTGCGGTGAACAGATCCAGTGTAAATGAACGTATAAAGTCAAAATGATTTTTTACTAACTCTTTTCCTTTATTCAAAGAGGATTCTTTGGAATAGAGCTCTTTTAAAACACCTTCGTACTTTTTTTCAAGCGCGTCTATTAATTGTTTGGCTTTGTCGTTCTCTTTTGCGTAAAGCGCATTTCCAATTTCCACCAGTGCATTGGTAGTGCCGCTCATGGCGGAAAGCACCACGATCTTAGGCTCATCGCTCTTTATCAGCGCCACCAGGCTTTTCATCCGCTCTGCGGACCCAACCGATGTTCCTCCGAATTTTAAGATCTTCATTTTTATCAAATGCTAAAAGTCTGCGAATATACAAATTGCAGATTTTGTAATGCTGAAAATACTGGCTGAATTATATCACATATTTCCCATAGGGGTCTTGATCGCTTTTCTGCCATTGCATTTCCGGTTGGAAGTGCAGGAAGAAAGAATTAGGCAGGATAAGAGCATAGAGGTAAACAGTGTTACTGTTAATTTTTTGCGGGAGATTGAGAATAAACGCATAGAAGAAGGATGTTACTCACAAATATATGAAAATATATTTTATCAGGCTATGATCTTCACCTGTATCTGATCGATCGTTGTTTCGGAGGTGGAAAGGATCTTGAAATAATAGGGGCTCATCATGATGATCTCGTTCTGTTTTGGGATGTGCTGGCGTATGTGCAGGATAAGCCCGGCAAGTGTGGTATATTCTTCGGATACTGGCAAGGCAAGCTTGTATTTTTCATTCAGGTAGTCCACTTCATGCCTGCCGGAGAAAATGTATTCATTGTTGCTAATCTGCTGCTCGATCATTTCTTCTTTGTCGTGTTCGTCCTCGATCTCTCCGAATATCTCTTCAATAATATCTTCCATCGTTAGCATTCCGGCTGTTCCCCCAAACTCATCTACAATAAGTGCTACGCTTTTATGCTGTTGGATGAATAATGTGAGCACTTCATTGGCGGGCATGGATTCCGGGACTATCAAAAGAGGAAGAAGGATCGATAAAATATTTTCAGGCTTCTTAAAAATCTCGGAAGAATGTGTGTACCCTATAATATTATCCACCCCTCCGCGATAGATCATGATTTTGGAAAGGCGCGTTTCAATGAACATTTTCCGGAGGTTATCTGCTGTGTTATCCACGCTGATGGCTGCGATCTCCGTGCGGGGGATCATGCAGTCGCGGGCTTTCACTTTGGAGAATCCGAGAGCGCGTTTGAATATTTTTACTTCGTTCTCAAGCTCGGTTCTTTGGGTTGTAGTAGAAGTGCTTTCATGAATATAATGCACCAGGTCAATTCTTCCGAATGCGATTTCTTTTTCCGGAAATTTTGTGCCAAGCACAAAGCGCAGAAATACTTTTGCGATCTTGTTGGTGATGAATACAATGGGGTAGAGTACAAAGTAAACAACCACCAAGGGGAGAGCAAAAAAAGATAATATCTTGTTTGGATTTATCCTGAAAAGGTTTTTAGGTAGAAATTCTGCAGTGACCAGGATAAGGATGGTAGAGACAAGCGTAGTAAGGAGCAGGATCAGTACTTGAGAATGTATATAAGGCTCCAGAATAGGCTCAAGTATGTGAGCCATGAAAATAGTGAATACGACCAGGGATATACAATTGCCCACCAGCATAGTGCTGATGTAATGCGAAGAATTTTTTATAAAAAATGACAGTATAGGAGCGGGGAAAACATTCCGTTTGCTTAAAAGCTCAATGCGAAGCTGGTTGGCGGTGACAAATGCAGTCTCCAACCCTGAAAAAAATGCACAGAGGACAAGCATAATAAGTACGATGGTCCAGGGTTCAGACATTGGGAAAATTACAGATTAGGGATTTCAAATTACAGGTTGAAAATTTACCCATGGAATACTTTTAGTGTAACCGGCAATCTGTAATCTGCAATTTGTAATTTGTAATTTATTTTACCCTTTCACCCTTTCCACGTACTCGCAGGTGCGGGTATCCACGCGGATCTTATCACCTTGATTGACAAAAAGAGGAACGTTCAATGTTGCACCTGTTTCTATCTGTGCGGGTTTCATGGCGTTAGTAGCTGTGTTGCCTTTTACACCGGGCTCTGTATGAGAAACTTCAACTTCTACAAATGTTGGCGGTTCAGCATAAATTGGAATATCGCTTTCTATGCCGATCTTAACTTCCATATTTTCTTTCAGGAATTTTGTTCCTTCTCCAAACAAAAGCTTAGGTACGTAGATCTGCTCAAAGGTTGTAGGATTCATGCATACTAGGGTTTCTCCTTCCGGATAGAGGTACTGCATCATTATATATTCCAGGCGTGCAATTTCCACTTCTTCACCCGAGCGATAACGCTGATCCAGTGTTTTGCCGGTGCGCAGGTTTTTCATCCTTACCTGTACAAATGCGCGTTTGTTGCCGGGTGTACGGTGCTGACATTCTGTAATCTGGCAAAGGTCGCCATTGTAGCGTAGTATTGTTCCTACTCCAATATCTTGTGTGGTATCCATGAGATGGTTTTTTTCGAGGTTAGTTAAAGGATGGCAAAGATAAAATTTTTATCTACCAAACTATGATTCATTACTGATGAGAAAATGCTGCACTAAGATGGACTTTTTATCCCGATTTCTGAAGTTGGGGGTTTAACAACCCAATGTTTATTGGGTGTACGACAAATCTGCCTTTCTATCGCCTCATCCCTGCCTTCTCCAAAAGAGAAGGAGTATTAGGTGTCAAATTTGTCGTACACCCTGTTTATTGCTTAGATTAGTAGATTCGCACTTATTTGTAATTTAGTAGAGATGGCAAAATTCGCTAAATGGTTGGGGGGAGGCTTGGGATGGGCGCTTGGCGGGCCTATAGGAGCTATCATAGGATTTGCTTTGGGTTCATTACTGGATGACAGCCAAATAACAGTTTATAAAGGAGGAGTGCCACCGGGTGGTGGTGCCGGTTCCTTTCAGCAAGACTCCGTGAATGATTTCACCGCTTCACTGCTTGTGCTTTCGGCAGCGGTGATGAAAAGTGATGGGATCCCCAAAAAATCAGAGCTGGATTACATACGAAGCTTTTTTATAAAGCAATTCGGAGAACAAAAGGCGCACCAGGACATGCTGCTTCTGAAAGAAATGCTTAAGCGTGATATTTCTGTTCACGATGTATGTGCGCAGATAAAGCAGTTCATGCCGCTTGCTTCCAGGCAGCAGCTCATTCACTATTTATACGGACTTTCGAAAGCGGACGGACATGTACATCCCTCCGAAATTTCTACCATTGAACAGATAGGACATTACATGGGTATTTCTTCCGCGGATATGAACTCCATGAAGGCCATGCATTACCGCGATGCTCAAAGCGACTATAAAATATTGGAAGTGAGTGAACAGGCGACCGATGACGAAGTCAAAAAAGCGTATCGAAAGATGGCACTGAAATTCCATCCTGATAAAGTGGCGCAGGAAGGCCATGAAGTGCAGCGGGCAGCGACTGAAAAGTTCAAGAAAGTGCAGGAAGCGTATGAGAATATTAAGAAGAAAAGAAATATCAATTGACTTGGATAATGCTAATATACTAATTGATACAAATGATACCAATAATACGAATCTGCAATTTGAATTAATTAGTATGATTCGTATTATTGGTATGCCATTTGTATATTGGTATTTGCGGATTTGAAATTCAATTAACTTTACTTGTAATACATAGCCATGTCAGTAGAAATCAGAGAAGTAAAGACCAAAGCAGATGCAAAGCAATTTGTAAATGTTCAATTTGATATTTACAAAGGCAGCAAGTATTGGGCGCCTCCGCTGAAAGCAGGGGAGATGAAATCCCTTTTTCCTGAAACGAACCCTGCCTTTGATTTCTGCAAAGCAAAATTCTGGATTGCGTTCAAAAATCATAAATGCGTTGGCAGGATTGGCTGCATTATAAATGAGGCATATAATACCAAGACAGGCGAAAAGATGGCACGCTTTTCCCGCCTGGAATTTGTGGATGATGCGGAGGTGGTTTCAAGTCTTATTTCAACTGCTGAAGCCTGGGCAAAAGAGCAAGGAATGATCGGCATACACGGCCCGCTGGGATTTGCAAATCTGGATACGCAAGGCATGCTGGTTGAAGGTTTTGATCATTTGCAATCTATCGGATCGGTATATCATCATCCGTATTATCATACGCAGCTCGAAAGGTTGGGCTATCAAAAAGAGATTGATTGGGTAGAATTCCGTTTAACGGTGGGGCAGGTGCCTTTTGAAAAAGCAAACCGCGGTGCGGCATTGATCCAGAAGCGTTACGGTATCGAAGTGCTGCATTTCAAAAAGATGGATGAGTTGCTTCCATATTCAGATACTATTTTTAAGATATTAAATGATGCTTTTAGTGAGCTGCCCTATGTTTCGGAGTTTACGCCTAAGATGATGGAGTTCTATAAAGAGAAATACATCAAGCTCCTCAATCCTGAATTTGTGAAGATGGTGACGATGAAGAAAAAGGGCCCTTCCCTAAAGGGAGACGAAGCTGCTCCATCCCTAAAAGAAGAAATTCAACAGCCCCCTTTAGGGCGGGGGGCAGAGGCGGGGCAAGACCTCGTGGGCTTCATCGTGGGCTTGCCCAGCTTATCGGAAGCCATGCAGAAAGCGAATGGAAGTTTATTTCCATTTGGATTTTTACACATCCTGAAAGCATTAAAGGGCAAAGATGTGATGGACCAAATGCTTACCGGGGTAAAAAAGGAAGTGATGTCTACCGGAGCGGGCGTTATTTTAATGGCAGAAATTCAGAAGCAAATGCTCAGCAAGGGAATGAAGTATATTGAAACCACCGGAATCTTCGAGAACAATACGAATGCTATTTCCAACTGGAAGAACTACGAGCACATTCAGCACAAGAGGAAGAGGTGTTATAGGAAGATGTTTTAAAACGCCAAAGCTGCTGTTATGTGGCGTTTTTTCTGTCGTGGCAGTCATGCTACACGCTTGTCTACGAAGAAAATATTGTCTGACGAGATGTTGTCATGTTAAGGCTAGTCTCTCTGCTGGAAATATTAACGCCATTATTTTATGTCCTTGTTCAGTAGTTCAAAAGCATTATTAAAAAGGCGCACCTTTTGCCCAGGGACATTTGCGTAAGTTATTTGATGCCCTTTAACGATTACTTTTTTGGAATGGAGTCCTTTGGTTTTGTTGTCCTGAATACTAAGGTTGGCCTGGGTGGCGCATAGAATACTGATAGTGCTTGAGTCAGGATAATGAATTGTTAGAATTTCTCCTTCAGTATATTGAAAATAGTCTGTCTGAATATAATTGCAAGGCACATGAATTTTCAACTCCTTTCCGAGGCAACTGAAAAAATAATTGGTTAATGAGTCTATACATGGCAGTCCATTTGAAGGATAGCCAGAACCTGATTCGGTTAGGAGTTGATTTCGATCACGCATACGCATGGAGCCGGACTCGAAAGGGAGGATGGGCGGTAGCCCAAAGTCCTATTTTGATTACAACCATCACTCTGGAGCGATTAGCAAAACGTGGATATGAAGCTATGCTCGATTATTATTTGAAAGTATCTCCGAAATTTAATGAACCGCTGTATACGAGACCCGCCTGGTTTATCCTGAGCGCAGTCGAAGGATACAGTGGTGTGAGAGCCTCTCCCTGTCAGCGTCTGCTGGCAGGGCGGGCTACTCGATTGGCGGCTGGGCTACTTTGGTGTCAGTCAACCGAAATATTATCCTTCACACTTTCAGTCAGTCTTTTCAGCGGTTCCCTTTTGAATGAAGCAAACTTTTTAATGATAATTGTCGGACTTACAGTAAAAACCTCATTCGTCCTAACTTCGCTATCATATTTCAATTCTCGGTCAATGTCTGTGGGTGAAATGGGGAACGAAAATCTATCACCTCTGATAACAGAAGTAATTTTTGCAACGATGTAGTTTTGCTTGTTG
>Ga0163144_10024584_pt1 | contig 11810 bp, 16 predicted proteins | sample OliLak19BULKMAT1_FD_123175 | JGI IMG/M metagenome (GOLD analysis project Ga0163144, IMG submission 123175) | Freshwater microbial mat bacterial communities from Lake Vanda, McMurdo Dry Valleys, Antarctica - Oligotrophic Lake LV.19.BULKMAT1 | ecosystem: Environmental > Aquatic > Freshwater >... | reverse complement strand
ATATGCAGCCAGTCGCCGTCATGCACCAGCACGCCGATACGCTGCAACAGGCCGTTACCTTCCATGCCGCGATTATAGAGCACATTCATCGAAAAAGGCCCTTCCGGCGCCTGCGCAAATATGCGCGGATGCACCAGCTGCACGCCGGTAAACACATAGGGCGCGGGTTTATTATCAAGGCGGCGGCGCAACCGTCCGTTTTTCTCCAGCCAGAAATCACCGATGCCATCATAACCAACGGCACGTTCAGTGGGTTGTACCAGCAGCAATGCATCCATCGCGCTGTCATCCCAGAATTGCGCAAGACGTGCCAGCGCAGAAGTGGCGCCATCAATGCAGATCGTATCGCTGTTGAGCGAAAAGAACGGTGTCGGCCCCAGCAGCGGCAGGGCTTTGAAAATGCCGCCGCCGGTTTCCAGCAGCACGTCCTCATGCGAAATGTGAATAGCGGGAGAAGACCGCACCGCCAGATGCGTTTGCAGCATGTCCGCCTTGTAATGGCTGTTGACCACCGCGTCGGTAATGCCGGAGGCGGCAAGCCAGTCGAGAATATGGTCGATGAGCGCACGCCCGGCCACCTTCACCAGCGGCTTGGGCATGGTATCGGTCAGCGGGCGCATGCGCGTGCCGAGCCCTGCCGCCAGCACCATGGCTTTTGTGGGTGTGGTCAGGCTCATGCCGTCTGGAGTTGCTGCTTGACGGCGATCACCCCGCGCTGGTCGCGCGCGATGTGACGGTCCATCCATTGTTTCAGTTCCGCCATGGCCGGATGCTCAAGGTCGCACTCCAGATGGCCCCAGACGCGCGGCAGGAAATTAAGGTAGCTGAATTTATTATCGCGCACCGCGAGGCGTGAGAAAATACCGATGATCTTGCAGTTGCGCTGCGCGCCCAGCACCGCATAGGCGGTACGGAAATCCTTCCCGTTTACGCCGGTGGCGGAGATGTAGCGCGTGAGCATCGCGGCGGCGAGCGACGGCGCCACATCGCGGCGCGCATCTTCGAGCAGCGACACCATGTCGTAGGCGGCATCGCCATACACGCCATCCTGAAAATCCAGCAGGCCGACGCTCTGCGTACCGTCGCGATCCGGCAGCCACATCAGGTTGTCGGCGTGGTAATCACGATGTACCCACACGCTGGTAGAAAGCCCGGCATGGCTCAGGATTTTCGTCCAGATGGCGAGGTATTCCGGAGCCAGCAACGCCGCTTTCTCCTTGCCCATCACCTGCGGCAGGTACCAGTCGGTAAACAGGGAAACTTCTTTCATCAGCAGCGTGTCATTATAGGTCGGCAGCACCAACTGCTCCGGCTTCGTAAAACCACGGCCTGCATCATGCCATTCGGCCAGCACGTCGATGGCGGCAGCGTAAAGCTCGCCTTCCATAACCTCCTTATCGGCAGCGGCGCATTTTTTGAGTACGGAGGTAAAGGAATCGTCGCCTAAATCTTCCAGCAGCAGCAAGCCGCCCGTTTCATGGCGGGCATGGATGACCGGCGCGCTATAGCCGTGCCGGGATAAATATTCTGCCACCGCAATATACGGCCTCACATCTTCCTTGTCCGGCGGGGCGTCCATGAGCATAGCGCTCTCGCCGTTTAAATGCAGGCGGATATAGCGGCGGAACGAAGCATCGCCTGCTAAGGGATGCAATTCAGCTTCCTTGAAGCGGGTTCCGGCCAGGAAATCCCTGATCTGCTCAAGGCGGGCGGGATTAATCGAGGATAGGTTCGGCGTACTCATAGAGATGATTCCTTCATAACATGAAGCCGATCCTGCCACGCGGCAGGCAATCCGGCAAATCCAAATACGCGCTGGCCGGGGGTCGGCCCGGACTGGATGGTCACATCCAGTGCTGACTTTGGCAATGACGCGCGCACCAGCTCGGGCCATTCAATCAGGGTAATGCCCCCGTCCAGCGCCTCATCAAGGCCGATTTCCGCGATTTCTTCCGACTTGTGCAGGCGGTAGAGATCGAAGTGCCATACGGTCGTATCATGCTGTGTCCGGTAGGTCTGCACCAGCGTAAAGGTCGGGCTGACGATGTCTTCCTTTATGGATAATAAAGACTGGATGAATCCGCGGGCAAAAGCGGTTTTGCCGGCGCCCAGATCGCCGCTTAAGAGAATGCAGTCGCCCGGGCGGCACTGGCGCGCCAGACTTGCGGCAAGAGCATGGGTTCCTGCCTCATCGGGCACCGCTATGGTAAGTGTGGCGACGCCGGAAGCCGTATGATGGCTAGCCGCGTTCATCAATCCATGCCATCTGTATGGCTTCGAGTATTTTTTCGTTGCAGCCGTCCGGCTTATCGGAAAATTCCGGCATTTCGGTAACCCAGCGGCGGAGGTCGGTAAACCGGACGTTGACGTTATCCATTTCGGGATAAAGTTCTTCCAGCCGAATCGCTATTTCCTGTATATCAAGCCAACGCATACCACATCCTGTCAGAACCGGTTACAGGGGCATTTTAAAAAGAGTCATGCCACGGGATAACACAACCATTGAAAAATGCCAGAAAATCGTGCAGTTTATTGCCCATGAAGTTACATAAGATCATTATACTCGGAGCAGCCGCACTCGCGGGCAGCGTGGTGTACAAGCTCCAGCAGAGCTTCACCGAGCCCGGCACCGATGCCGCGCCCGGCCAGAATATCTACTCAAGCGTCGCCGGCCCCGGCAGCCTTGCACGCACCATCCGCAGCAGCAGCAATGCACGTAATGCCCCCGCCGATGATGGCGGCGATGACCCCCGTACCGCCATTGCCCCCAACAACATGGGTACGCTCGGCGGCGGCGGCAGTGGCGGCATCACCAATAACTATGGGAAAGCCAAGCGCGCGAGCGCTACCAGCTCGAACAAGATTGACGTCATCCCCGAAGACCTTGAGCTGATACAGGCCGCCGCCAAGGGCGACAAGAGCAAGGTGGAAAGGCGCTTATCCTTCCACGTCAAAGTGGACAGCCGCGACTCCTTACGCCGCACGCCCCTGATGTATGCGAGCTGGAACGGTTATGACGATATCTGCAACCGCCTGATCGCCGCCGGGGCCAACCCTCAGTTCAAGGACCGCGAAGGCAATAACGCCTTTGACTTTGCGGCCGGCCGCGGATTAACCGACACGTTGCACTTCCTGCTCCAACGCACCAAAAGCACGGATGACGGGCATTATATGGAATATGCCCAGGTGATTCAGGCCACGTTCGCGGGCGACCCGGCGCGCCTCCCGGAAGGCACCGCTAAAATTACCTCCATCAACCGTATCAATCCGGAAGGCCAGGCACCGCTGCATATCGTCGCCGGGAACGGCTCCATTGCGCTGATGGAAATCATGATCAGACGCGGCGCGCAGGTCAATATCGCCAATAATAACCGCCAATCACCCCTGCACTGGGCGGCATGGAATAATCGCGGCAGCGTGGTGCAGATGCTGATTGATAAAGGGGCGGAGATTGGCGCTACCGATCTTGCCGGCAACACCCCGCTTATCCTCGCGGCCCAGAACGGCGGTACCGATGCGGTCACCATCCTGCTGGGCAAGGGCGCGGATAAATACATCTCCAATAAGGACGGAAAGACAGCGTCCATCGTGGCCGAAGACAGCGGCTTTCCCGCCCTGGCCACCCTGCTTAAATAACGCGGCTGTTTACGGCTTCATCCCGTAGGGTTTGTACATCGGCGCGAGCGCACCGGATTTCTGTAGCGCCTGTATGCCCGCATCGTACTGGCGGACACGCTCCTTAGACGCCGCCAGCGCCGGTGAGAAGGCAACATAGATGGTGCCTTGCGGAATACCACCTGCCCATTCGATCTTGTCCGTCATGTTCTGGCTGAGTAACGCATAGTCCATGACGATTTTGCTCTCGATGATGATGTCTATCTTCCCGGCCAGCAGGTTGGCCATATTCGTCCGCAGCGGATCATTGCCCGTGGCAAATAGGACGGATCCCGATTTCTTTTTTTCCTCGTCGACATAGGTTTTGAGCACGTCGCCATAGCCATAGTCGGTAATGACGCCGACGCGTTTCCCCTTGAGTGTATGCGGGCCCTGATAGCGCCAGGGATCGCCCTTGCGGACATAAAAATCATCGCTGATGGTGGCGATGGCGCTGGATGGAAACAGCAGGCGGGGATCGTCGCTGGTGTTGGCACCGACCACCGCATCGGCGAGACCGGCGCGGACATCCTTCAGCGCCTGCGACCACGGGACGACCACATAATTAACGCGATAGCCCAGAGGCTCAAATACTTTTCGGGCCAGCTCAATACCGATGCCCTGCGGATTGCCGTTCGGCTTGCAGTTGATCGGACACCATTCATCGGCCTCAATGGTCAGCGTTCGCTGCGCTTGTTGTGCCTGCGCTGAAAAGAGCGGAAGGCACAGAACGCTGCACACCAATAAAGTCATTCTGGTTACAGTCTTGGACATGGCCATGACAATTCTTACGTTGGGGAATGATACTGTTCTATGCTAGTCCCTATTCATTAAAAAACACGTAGTTTTCGCTAAAATACACGCTTAATTCAATACATGAGGAAATGCTAAAATCTATTTGATTTATTAGAAAAAATGATGTGTCACTTTGAAATGAATTGCCCCGACAATCAAAAAAAGCTCGAGTAAAAAAATGGCGATGATCATGAAGATGTTGGACATGCTGTTATAGGGGAAAAATAACGACGCCACGTAATTCGCCACCCACAACATGGGCACGACCATGAGGTAATAGACCACCCAGCTATTGAACAGAAAATACGGCACCGAGTGAAACATACTATGATCGGACTCAGGCGCGGCGGGCGTGCCCGTACTGCCCTGCCATCACCGCAGACACCGCATCAAGGTTGCTTTTGGCAATCAGTGCGTCCATCGGGCCTACCATACCGGCCTGCACCAGCACATCGAGCACCTCATGCGGACGGATATGCTCACAGGTAAGGGTAAGGGCCTCATCCTCGCGGCAGGCAGCGCAGGGAAGCAGGGAAGCATTGCGCAGGACGGTGAGCAACGCGTCGATCTGTTCGGGGGCTCTGGGCATGACGGTCATCAGACCGCCTTCGCTGACGCCGACTGAACTTACATGCGATGATTCGGTAAATGCCAGTTCCATACACACCCCGCCTGATGTTTTTTTATAACTGAATCTGCACTCATTATAAGGGTCATAGATTAAGAAAGCGCCAATAGTGACGGCACGCAGTGATAACGATTTAATATACTGTATTATATTAATAATTTAAACTTCGCCGCGCGCGAAATTTGATGAATCTATATAAAACAATAACATAGTATTTGTGCATTGCAGCATTTTATGTTAATATCTATGGTAGGTTAAAAGGTTAGCTTTTAACCATTCATATCGGGAGGAGGTTTGAGAGTATATGTTGAACAAAGTAACATTGTTTCTCGTCATATTAGGTGCGGCCAATTTAGGTCTGTCTACATGGACGCACGTTGACGTGATTGCTGTAGTGTTCGGCGATTTAAGCCGCGCAATCAGTGCAATGGTTGGTTTGTCGGGCATGTATATGTTCCTCAAGAACTATACGAATTTGCTTAAAGCATAACCATCATTGAAAACCGACTCCCCGCTCTCATCCCCTGAGGGCGGGGTTTTTCGTTTATTTATCAGGCATTATCCTTGTTTTTCTTCCCAATACCATTCATTAACAGGCATTTAATAAGTTACTGGTATCATGTAGAATGCGAATGCCCCCACCACGTCTCCCCTACCATCGCGCCCTGGAATGGCAGCGCACCGCCCTGAATAACATCTACCTGCTGGACACCTCCGGCAGCTCGACGTTTGTAACGCTCAGTCCCGAAGGCAAAGTCATCAGCGATCCGCAGAAACAGGATTACCAGTCACTTCTGCCCATCGCCCTGTTTGCGCCTGCGCGGGAGAAAGAAGCGATCGATGCCGTCCGCACCATCAATTCCGGCACCTATGAATCATGGCCTGACGATGAGATACGCAATACCATTCTTATCCCGGCACGGGAGTATCTCAAAAAACACCGCGGCAAAGACGCCTATGAACTCACCGCGCCCGAACAGAAGCGCATTTACCAGACGTTCAACGCCATGCAGGAAATACCTGCCGTCGCCTCGGTGCTGATGGAGCGTAAATACCGGACCATTATCGGATCGGGCATCACCACCGGCAGGGTGTTCCGCGAAACCTATCCCATGCACGCGCTGGGTACGTTTGACGACACCATTCCCAGAACCATGTTTGTCAGCGGGATGGTGTTTATGCCCGGCCTGTCGCTCTCTTCCACCGTGCATGAGGAAATGGTGCATGCTTTTCATTTTGAAACGCTGCATAACCCGGCCAAGCCGAAATACCATCTGGAGCGTTTCGACCATTTACAATTTGATGAGCAGCTGGAAAAATTCAAAAAGCTGAAAGCCAGCCTGCAAACCATGACGAATAAAATGCTGATGCGCAAACCGCTTTCCGCGCAGGAACGGAAAATCGAGGAAGCGGTCCAGGCAGTCGCCGCCAAAGCCGGTGTCAGGACACGGGATGTCCTCAAGGATTGCATGGATGCCGTGACCCAGACGCTCGAAGCCACCCATGAAGTGTATCAAAAGCTGCCCAATACCGGCAAAATGGATGAGCTGACCAGTAAGGCTATGCTACAGGCACACGAGCTGCAAAGCATGTATGGCAATGATATGGGGTTTGTATTCGATATGCACGGCCGCCTCGAAACCTATCAGGTCGCCTGCCACAACCTCGTCGTCGCCGAAAAACATTACGAACAACGCTTCAGCAAGCTGGAGCGCGAACACGCCAAAATGTTTGGGACGGAAATCTACAAGGTGGTGGAAGGCCACAGCATCGCGCTGTGAGCGATCAGGCGAAGTCGGACTTGATGCCGTACTGTTTCAGGAACTCTTCAAAATCGACGGTGGTGGATTCTTCCTGCGGCGCGTATTTCTGGCTCGCGGGGGCGTCGGCTTTTTTCACGACGGTGAGGCGGCGCTGAACCCACTGGTTCTGACCGGTATACACTTGTTTCTTGACTGCATTCGCACCCATAAACCGCTCCATCTGTGTGAGGGGCAATAGTTGTAGCACAAAGCTGCGCCAATGCCAAGCGCCATGGTTTTAAGTAATGATTATAATGAGATAGGTGGGTTAACGACGCGATGTCATCGGCCTGCGCGCACCACCCTGCGGGCCGCCTTGCGGACGGCCACCCTGTGAGGGAGACGAACGCGGCGGCGGCGGTGGTGGGACATCGCCGTCCATTTCTTCAGCGCCGACCATGTCGCCCATTCCGCCTACGGCCTTGCGGCCTGCATCCATCGCACGTTTGTCGCCCGCTTCTTCGAGCACGGGCTTGCGTTCGACATCGTCCATATTCAGGCCTGCGTCTTCGACGAATTTTTCGAGCGTGAGGTTCGGGTTTTTGGCGAGGGCTTTTTTCAGCTGCGCATACTGGTCGGAGTTCAGCTCAACATACCGGCCTTCATTCTGCTCACGGAAATCATTGGCGTTTTCCCAGGTGCTGGTCATGATGGCGCGGAACTCATCGACATCGGCGGCAAAGCCGAGCTTCATTTCTTCGGGTTTGCCCTTGTTCATCTGCTGCATGACAAAGACCGGGCCTTTATAGCTGTTGCCCGCTTTCATATCCGCATAGGCATCGCGCGATACATACACGTCGAGCAAATCGCCGTCGGCGCCCACCTTGGTGCCTTTGATGCCCCCGTAGTAACCGTCCATCGGCTCAGATACTTTGCCGTTGCCGACGACGCGGCGCTGGTCGGCATGAATTTCAAAATAGAGTTCTTCCTTGCCGTTCTTGAGTGTCGAACCGTGGCCGTTCAGGCCGATATTATGCTCATGCACCCATTGGTCGATGGTGAGCGGCTCCTCTTCTTCTGCGCGTGCCTGCAGCCAGCCCGAAAGTTCCTTCGGCTCGAGCTTATATTCCTTTTTATCGGCACCCACCACCATTACGTCGGGATGGATTTTGCCTTGTTTCTCATTGCCCTTTTCCACCTCCAGCATCACCGCGCCGATGGTCTTGGCTTCTTCTTTGCTAAACACAAAACCGGCATCGGGGATGGCTTTGACTTTGCCGCTGGTGGCGTAGGCCAGCATGGCTTCCGTCGGTTTCATTTTGCCGAAACGCGCCGCCAGCGCCTTCGGATCGTCACGCGGAGCGGGCGGCTGATTGGGGGAACGGATTTTTTCGGCCTTCTCCCAACGCTCGGTTTCCGCGGCGACGATGGCATCCATCATCTGGTCTTGCGTTATTTTCTGCTTGATCTCAAATAGTTTCGGCTTGGCCATGGCGCACATTCCTTCAATGATTCTATAGTAATGATAATAAAGGATATCTTAGCTAAAGAATGTGAATGTTTTATTACGTTCACCATGACAGCTGGGTCAAAAATTACCCTATTTTATTCAGCCGGTTAATAGAGGTACTGATAGATCAGGAACCCAATGGCGAGAATGAAATTGATAGCGGCTAGGCCGTTATGGCCCTCTTCCATATGCGCCAGCATGCAACCGCCCAGAATAAGTACGACCAGGAAGGTCCACAGGCTGGTGTCGAAAAAAGACGGTTCGTCCGGCGTCACCGCCACCATGGGAGTGGCGAAGGCCGGCGCAACCCAGATGACGGCCAGCACAAGCAAAGCAACGCAGATGTGTTTCATACCATCCCTGTAAAAGTCAGCACCCTACCATGGCGCATTATGAAGCTGGCTTCAAATGTAAAAAGAGGTGCAGCACAATCATGCTTGAATTTTCCGGTAAAAGAGATGACCATCAGCAGCAGGTTTCGCTATGCATGCATTTTTAACATTAAGAGAGGGTACAATGACTCAGTCACTGAACATGACGCCGACACAATGGGCGCCGCTGGAAGATATCGACGATGTCCAGCCGATCCATGACGGCGATTATGCCTGCCTTGCCGAAATCCGCGACATACTGACAAAACACGGAAAACGTGACCGCTTCGGCGTCGCCCTGCTGCATTCGCATTTCGAGATGGCCAGCGACGAAGTGCTGATGGAATACAGCAACAAGAAAGACCGCATCCTGACCATCAAACCCGGCAAGCCGGAAGCAGGCCGAAAGATTGTGGAAACGATCTGGGCGCTTCGTGATGGCGACAATGCCCAAATGCTCCACGCCCAGCAGATATGCGTGCCCCCCACCAACCATGATTCACGGCATCACGTGGAAGAGTAGGTAACCCCAAAACACATCATATAAAAAAGGCCTCAGAGAAACTCTGAGGCCTTTTTGACGATGTTGGTCGAGAAAATTGGGGGATATGTCCTAATTTTTATTTAGGAAGTGCCGCCCTCACAATTTTATGAGACCGTTAGCGTCGCGCATAGAGCTGCGCTCCGCTTCACGTGCCGCGCGATCACCCTGCGTTACTAATTCAGAAAAGCGGGCGGTCAACGCAGCGACCGTTTCAACGCGCCTGACATCGGAACTCTGTTCACACGCGGCAAGCTGTGCCCCATCCATGATAAGGGCCGGCATATAATCATTGCCCTGGGTAATGGGCGGCATATCGAGGATGGTATAGTTAGGGCCCCTCTTGGTTGCGGCGCGGAACATATCGTTCAGCGGCGGCGCAGCGTCCCAGTTTTTGGCAGGCGTTACTGCAAGAACCAGATATTTTCCCACCATATGCGGCGAGTCTTTTGGATATTCAAGGCCTGAATTAGGTTTTTCAAGTCCTTTGCAGGCTTCCCGACTGATCGCCAGGAAAATGGGGTTGTTCGCGTCAGGTGCAGGCATAGTATCCTCCCTTTCATTTATTAACCAATAGCAACTTTATAGCGGCGCTATGCAAAGTAATACGGACTTGCAAAGGCCTTTGATTTCTCAGCGGGAACAACCCGGCGGCGTCACGACGGCGCCGTGGTTATCGGCAACATCGGGCGGACTATCGAAATGCCATACTCTTGGCCAAACCTGATGAGTCATTTTATCGCGGGCGGCTTCAAGACAACTGCGGTTGTCGAGGCGCCCCTTCACTGTGGCGGGGTCGGAGGTCTTGCGCATCATCCCGATCAGGTCGATATAGCCGGGAGCAAGCCTGAAACTCAGTTCTGGCCCCAGCAGCCGTTCATTGATGCGCGGCAGTATCACGTAATCGCATCCGGCATTGTCATAGGGCTTGGGGTCTGGCCCGCAGGCATAGATCACCGCGCGCTTGGTCTTTGCCTGCACGGATTTCAGGAACCCCGCCAGTTCATGGTCGCTGTAGTGCCCCTGATGATGGTTGGCGACAAAATGCACCTCCGTCCCGGCCGTGCCGAACCTGGCATTGAACTGCTTTGAAAAATCATTCAGTTCACTCATCGACGCATTGGAAATGGGAATCCAGTTATCGCCGTACTGCGCATTCATCTCATCGACATAGGTATTCCACGCCGCATGGGTAATTTTGCGTGGAAGCCACTTTTCCCTGTTCCCGCCTACACTGACCATGAGCACGCCGATGGGCTGGTCAGAGTCAAGGGCGCAGAATATTTTGCTGTAATCTTTCGGCGGATGGTCGGGCGGCGGCGACCATTTGTTGGCGATCAGGGTAATGCCGGTCAGCCCCAGCACCGTCGCCCCCGTCACTTGCAGCGTGCGTACCGTTGCGCGCCGCAGGAAACTGCGACGCGTTATCCCGGGTTTGTCCGCTTGCTTGGCAGCGGGCTTTTCTGGCGGCGTAACTCGTAATGGTTCCAGCTCTTCTATTTCGTTATCTAACATGGAGTCCCCCGTTGGCCGTAGCCAAACTCCTGCACACGTGAATGTGCAGGCACTCTACAGGGAACAGGGAATATTTACATGACAGTTGTGTGAATATTGGACAATAACGCAAAAAGGCCTCTGATTTCTCAGGGGTCTTTCATGCAATTGATGTTGCCTGATGCTATTCTCTGTGCTGGCTTGGTGGCGTTCTGGGGAAACGGTCTTGCTTAAAGCCTGCCACAAGGTCGGCAGTATTGGCATTATCAGAAATCGGGATGGCGCGCTCGTTGAAATTCAATGTCACCTGCCTGTCGTGATAATCGGCCTTCTTAATGGAGACCGCGCCTTGCACCGCTTCATCGATGGTCATACCGGAACCCATATGGTCGGTGCTATGCGGCTCCATGGTGATGGCCCCGGTTGCGCTGCTGGTCGCAAGAATTCCGTGTTTGTAACGCCCTTCTTCACGCATGATATGAAATACCTCTTTGGCCATAACGCACCCCCCCCAAACTGAATAAGTTTATGCCAGCCCAGAATAGCGTACATTGGTTAACATTGGCCTAAAGATGCCAAAACCCTATATGAAGCAATATTATAGTTGGTTTAGTGGAGGATAAATAGTAGAAATTTCCGTGAAATGCAAAAAGGCCTCAGCTTTCGCTGAGGCCTTTTTAATGACTGGTTTGTGTGTGAGCATTTAGGCACAGGTGACGAACGCATCGTGTATAATGATCCGTTTAACATACAGAGGCTGAGATAATCTCAACATGTTGAATAAACAAAATCCTTAGAAAGGAGGTAATCCAGCCGCAGGTTCCCCTACGGCTACCTTGTTACGACTTCACCCCAGTCATTGACCCTACCGTGGGCGCTTTTAAGGGCGACTTAAGGTAGAACCAACTCCCATGGTGTGACGGGCGGTGTGTACAAGACCCGGGAACGTATTCACCGTGGCGTTCTGATCCACGATTACTAGCGATTCCAGCTTCATGTGGGCGGGTTGCAGCCCACAATCCGAACTTAGACCGGCTTTTAGCGATTAGCGCACTCTTGCGAGTTGGCGACGCGT
>Ga0163144_10024581_pt1 | contig 11812 bp, 7 predicted proteins | sample OliLak19BULKMAT1_FD_123175 | JGI IMG/M metagenome (GOLD analysis project Ga0163144, IMG submission 123175) | Freshwater microbial mat bacterial communities from Lake Vanda, McMurdo Dry Valleys, Antarctica - Oligotrophic Lake LV.19.BULKMAT1 | ecosystem: Environmental > Aquatic > Freshwater > Lake... | reverse complement strand
CATGAATGAATCAAAATCCGTGACCAAAGATCCCGTATGCGGAATGACTGTGGACGAAGCCACCGCTCTCCACGCCGAACGTAATGGAAAGACGTTCTACTTCTGCGGCGAGCATTGTCGGCAAAAATTTTCGTCCACCCCCACCGATGCGAAGCCCGAAGATAAAGCTAAAGGCTGTTGCGAATAACATCCGCACCTATAGGTAAAGAGCGACTGTAAAAGAGGCTGTGGCCAGATAAATTGGTTCAAACCCCCGGCGATGGGGGGCGACATGATGAAACGCATCGAGGCGCCCATGGTGGGAGGGCTCGCCACGTCCCAGCTACTCGAGCTCCTGGTTTATCCCGCGATTTACTTCAACTGTAAACGGAACTACGACAGGGGACCGATGAAGGTGGACATGAGCAAGCTCGACATTCGCGCCGTGGAGGGCTAGATGAGACTGCTCCAGGCGGCGCGCATGGCAGCGTGGAGGCTTGGATGGAGGCTCCGCGCCCGTAGGGCCGGAGGGCTCAAGGTCGGGGACACCTTCCCGGACTTCTCGCTGCGGGACGTCCACGGAACGGTCCATCGCCTCTCGGACCGCGCCGAGACCTGGTACACCGTGCTCTGGTTCACGAATTTCTGCGATGACTGCCGGGCCAGAAGCCCCCTTCTGGAGGAGCTCCGGCGAGAGGCGGGGCAACGCTTTCGCATTCTCGCCGTGAGCATCCTGGGAAAGGACGACCCGCTGCCGCGCCAAGTCGCGCCCAGTTGCGGCTTCCCGCTGCTGCTCGATCCTGACGACATCGTGGCCCTCAAACTCGGCTTGCCGCATCCGCCCGGCACCTGCCCGCTGCACAATCTGTTCATGGTCTCTTCGTCCGGAACAGTTCTATACCGGGGGCATTTGTCGGCTATGGGGAATGGCGAGTTCAAGTCCTTGTGGACGCGTCTGCTTCAGCAGGGCGCCGAGCAGCCATCGAGCGGGCGGGCGCGCCGATGACAGCGGCACCCGCCCTTGCCGCGCAGGCACAGGGAGAAGCCTGGCATAGCCTCTCCGCCGAGGAAACGCTGGCGAAGCTCGGCTCCTCGGCGGGCGGGCTATCGGCTGCGGAAGCCGCGCGGCGCCTCACGGCCGACGGCCCCAACGAGCTGAAAGAGGGCAAGCGCGTCAGCCCTCTGCGCATACTGCTCGGCCAGTTCAAGAGTCTGATCGTCTGGATTCTCATCGCCGCCGGCGTCGTCTCCGGCGCGCTGGGCGAAACGGTGGACGCCGTTGCCATCCTTGCCATCGTCGTCCTCAATGCCGTCATCGGCTTCTACCAGGAGTTCAACGCCGAGAGGTCCATCGCGGCGCTTAAAAAGATGACCGCGCCCCAGGCCAAGGTGCGGCGCGACGGGCAGGTCGCCTTGATCGCTGCCTCAGAAATCGTCGCCGGCGACGTCCTCGTGCTTGAAGCCGGCGACATGATCGCGGCTGACGCCCGGCTCCTGGAAGCGGCCGCGCTCAAGTGCATCGAGTCCGCGCTGACCGGCGAGTCGGAGGCGGTGACGAAGCAGCCCGCGACCCTGGAACGAAGCGATCTGCCGCTGGGCGATCGCGAGAACATGGTGTTCATGGGAACCAGCGTCGCGGCGGGCACGGGCCTCGCTGTCGTGGTGGGCGCGGCGATGAAGACTGAGTTGGGGCGCATCGCCGGGATGCTGGAGGAGGCGGGCGCGGACGAGGGGACGCCGCTTCAGCGGAAGCTCGATTCCTTCGGGCGCATCCTCGTCTGGGCGACTTTGGGCATCATAGCACTGCTGTTTGGGCTTGGGCTGCTGCGCGGGACGAAGCTCCTCGAGCTATTCATGACCTCGGTCAGCCTCGCCGTGGCCGCCGTGCCGGAAGGGCTGCCTGCCGTCGTCACGGTCGCGCTTTCGCTCGGGGTGCTGCGCATGTCCCGCCGCGGCGCGCTTGTGCGCAAGCTGCCGGCGGTCGAGACGCTCGGCTCGACGACGGTCATCTGCACGGACAAGACCGGCACGCTGACGATGGGAGAAATGACCGTCCGCGCGCTTTACGTAGCCGGCCAAAGCCATGAGGTCACCGGCGATGGCTACGGGCCGGACGGCGAGGTGCGCTTCGAGGGCAAGAAGGCGCAGGCCCCGCACGCAGCACCGCTGCTGGAACTCGCGACCGTCCTTCTCGGCTGCAATAACGCCAAGCTCATCAAAGAAGAGGGGACCTGGAAAGTCACCGGCGATCCCACCGAAGGCGCCTTGCTCGCCGCCGGCTCCAAAGCGGGCGGCAGCCAGGAGCGAATTGAAAAGGAACTGCCGAAGCATCACGAGATACCTTTCGACTCCGACCGTAAACGCAGCACGGTGATTCGCAAGATGCCGGATGGAAAGCTTCGCGCCTTCATCAACGGCGCGCCCGACGTGCTGCTTGAGCGCTGCACGAACCTCTACACCGGCACGGGGGTCCGTCCCATGACGGACGAGGATCGCCGGAACATCGCGGCGCGAAACACCGCGATGGCGCAGCAAGCCCTACGCGTGCTCGGCTCGGCCTATCGAGACTTAGACCACGCTTCGCCCGCCGACCTAACCGCGGACGCCGTGGAGCAGGGTCTCGTGTTCGTAGGGCTGTCGGGAATGCATGATCCGCCGCGTCAGGAGGCCAAAGAGGCCGTCGCGAAATGCCGCGCCGCCGGCATTCGCGTGGTGATGATCACCGGCGACCATCCGCACACCGCGACGGCCATCGCTCGGGAGATCGGCATCGCTTCAGATGAGGACCAGGCTATCGCGGGTGTCGAGCTGGATAAGATGAGCGATGATGAGCTCCGGCAGCGCGCTCCCAAGATCGCCGTTTACGCTCGCGTCACCGCCGCGCACAAACTGCGCATCATCCGCGCTTGGAAAGCTAATGACGCGGTGGTCGCGATGACCGGCGACGGCGTCAACGACGCCCCCGCCATCAAAGGCGCCGACATCGGCATCGCCATGGGCCGCAGCGGCACGGAGGTCACCAAGCAGGCGTCGGACATGGTCATCACCGACGACAACTTCGCTTCGATCGTCGCCGCCGTCGAAGAGGGCCGCGGCATTTACGACAACATTCGCAAGACCCTGCAGTATCTGCTGGCAGGCAACACCGGGGAACTGCTGCTGATGACCATCTGCGTGGTCGTGGGTCTTCCGATGCCGCTCCTTCCGATTCATCTGCTCTGGATCAATTTGGTCACCGACGGCCTGCCCGCGCTCTGCCTCGCCACCGATCCCATCGACCCCGACGTGATGAAGCGCAACCCGCGCCGCCGATCCGAACCCATCACGGACCGCGGCTTCCTGCGGACGATGTTCCTCACCGGCTTGCTCACGGCCGGCGCGGCGTTCGCGGCTTATCTCTATGCGCTTAAGACGGGAACCGAAGAGATGGCCCGCACTCACGCCTTCGCCGTTCTGGTCTTCGCCGAGCTCCTGCGCTCTTTTGGCGCGCGCAGCGAGACAAAGCCCGTCTGGCGCATCTCACTTTTCACGAACGTCAACCTGGCCATCGTGGTTTCCGTCTCGTTCGGCCTGCAGGTGTGGAGCCATCATAACGCGATCCTGGGCCGCTTTCTAAAGACGTCATTCGTGCCGCTCGCCGACTGCTTCCCGCTGCTCGCCCTGGGAGCCATCCCGCTGCTGGTTCTGGAACTGGTGAAAGTGGCGCGATCTCGATTATTAAAGTCGGCTCCGGTGACGGTGCGGGTCGTGTTCCCGCGCGACGGCGAGATGATTACGCAGCCGTCCTACTCGCTGCAGATCTCAGCGCCTGGGGAGATCGCCGGCGCCGATGTCCGCATCGACCAGGGAGATTGGCAGCCCTGCCGGCAATCCCTGGGCTTGTGGTGGTTCGATTGGAGCGGTTACGACTCCGGAGAGCATGAAGTCGTGGCTCGCATGCGCAAGCCGGATGGCGCGGCCGTGAACTCCGAGGCGCGGATTTTTCAGGTCAAGTTGTCGCCTGATCGGCTATGAGCATCATGAACATATGGCACCTCACATCTGACGCACCGCGCCGTCCACAACAACCCGGCGCGGGGCAAACCGCGGAGCTATGGATAGGCACTTGGCCCATCGAGCCAGGTCAGTCTGTCAAAGTGAGGTGCCGTGTAACCCACGGCAATGGCACCGTATCAGGGAACAATATCGAGGCGTCCTGGCACCACAACGCCGGTCCCAACAGCTACTGGACGGCGAAACTGGGACCTTTTCTGGGTGACGACAAGGTCGATTATTGCCTCTTGGGTTATTCGGATTCCGGTGAAATATTCGGACCAGCTTCTTCATTTCAAGTCGGCGGAAAAATCCATCTGGCGATACTGTGGCACCAGCATCAACCCTTCTACTTGGAACGAGACGGCGAGGGCGAACGTTATCGTTTCCCCTGGGTCCGGCTTCACGCCGTCCGCGACTATTACGCGATGGCGGCGATATTGGCGGAGCATCCTGAAGTCCATGCGACGATCAATTTGGCGCCGTCCCTACTGAGACAGATCGAGGGCTACCTGGAGCGGCAGGCCACCGACCGGGCCCTCGAGCTTTCCCGAAAGCCGGCCGTCCGACTGACAGCGGGCGAGCGGGAAGAGATGCTGGGATCTTTTTTCGACGCCGACTGGCATAATCAGATTTACCCGCACCCGCGATATAAGGAGCTTTTCGAGCAGAGTCTGGCCGGCAAGCCATTCTCGCCTCAAGATATCACTGATCTGCAATTATGGTTTAACCTCGCATGGTTCGCTCCGGAATTTCTAGAGAGAAGCGTCCGACTGCATGATGGCGCGAATATCGACCTGCGCCCTCTGCTCGAAAAGCAGCGCGGCTTCTCTGAGTCCGACATCGAGGACGTGCTCCAATCCCAGTATGCCGTCATGCGCAACATCATCCCGCTTCACCGCGCGCTGCAAGACGCGGGCCAGATCGAGGTCTCCACGACTCCTTTCTATCACCCTATATTGCCCCTGCTCCACGACACCGACACTGCGGCGATCAGCCGGCCCGGGGCACCGTTGCCCGGGAGATTTCAAGCGCCTCAAGACGCCCAGTCGCAGGTGATGAAGTCCGTGCGCTTCTATGAGGAGCGTTTCGGGAGAAAGCCTCGCGGGATGTGGCCGGCGGAAGGGGCGGTCGGCCAGACCGTGCTCGACTATTTCGTCCGCGCCGGGATTCGATGGATCGCCTCGGATCAGGGCGTGCTTGAACGCTCGGGGCGATGGGGCTATCGGATCGACGAACCCGACGTCTTATGTCGGCCCTACAGGGCCGAAGGCCGGGACGGCTCGGTGAGCGTCTTCTTCCGCGACCAGCCGCTTTCAGACGCCATCGGTTTCAAGTATCAGTCCTTCCCCGATCAGGCCGAGGCGGCCCGGGCCTTCATCGCGGATATCAAAGGCCGACTGGCCGCCCGAGCAACCGACCACGCCAACCGCGTGGTCTCAGTCATCCTAGATGGAGAGAACGCCTGGGGATCGTATCGGCAGGCCGCCCGGCCTTTTCTGCACGCCTTGTACCGCGCCCTGAGTGAGGATCGTGAAATTAAGACGGTGACCTTCTCCGAATACTTGGACGGCAACGCCGGCCGCGCCGTGCATCCCCATCCGCTGGAGGCTCAACCCAAAGTTTATGAGTTGTTCCACGCGAGTTGGACCGGCACGGGAGGGCCTATTCCCGGCGTCGATTTCGGCACATGGATCGGCGAACGAGAAGCGAATCGGGCATGGGAGCTGCTGCGGCGGACTCGCGAAGACTTGGCGGCCGCGGGGGCCGAGCCGGAGAGCCATCCAGAGGCCTTCGAAGCTCTTTATGCCGCCGAAGGCAGCGATTGGTTTTGGTGGTATGGAGACGACCATGAGTCCGGATATGACGACGTCTTCGATGAACTCTATCGCGGCCATCTGCGCGCCGCCTACTTGGCCGCCCACCTGCAGCCGCCGGAAAGTTTGGCGGTTCCAATCGTACGCCGCACGGTGGCCTGGAGCTTCGCCCGCCCTGTCCACGCCATCCTCCCAAGCGACAGTCTGACGATCCGCACCAAATGCGCCGGCCTCGTGCACTGGAGCGCCGACGGAGGGAAGACTCGGCAGCAGTCTCCCCTGATCAAGGCCGGCGGGGTCATGGCGGGACTCCACTCCTACTCGCTCACTTTGGGACCGTTCGGCGGCGATACCACTGCCGTGGAGTTCACTTTCTTCTGCGAGGAATGCCGCTGCCATGGACAGGAAAGCTGTTGCGGGGCCAAGCCGCAAAAGATAGCGATCACCGGTCGTGTTTAGCTGAAACATGAAACTAAAAACGCTCACCCCGGAGTTATTGCGTAAGCTGGACGCCTATTGGCGGGCGGCGAACTACCTCTCGGTCGGCCAGATTTATCTCTTCGACAATCCGTTGCTGAAGAAGCCGCTCAAGTCGGCGCACATCAAGCCGCGCCTGCTCGGCCACTGGGGTACGACGCCGGGACTTAACTTCATCTATGCCCATCTGAACCGTGTCATCACGCAAAACGACCTGAATGTCATCTACATCGCCGGGCCGGGCCACGGCGGGCCGGGGTTGGTAGCCAACGCATACCTCGAAGGCACCTACAGCGAGGTTTATCCAAGCATCGCGCAAGACGAGGATGGAATGAAGCGGCTGTTCAAGCAGTTCTCTTTCCCCGGCGGCATTCCAAGCCACGTCGCGCCGGAGACGCCGGGGTCGATCCACGAGGGCGGGGAATTGGGCTATTCGCTGTCCCACGCTTTCGGCGCGGCGTTCGACAATCCGGACCTGCTGGTCGCGTGCGTCGTCGGCGACGGCGAAGCGGAGACCGGACCGCTCGCCACAGCTTGGCACTCGAACAAATTCCTCAATCCGGTCCACGATGGAGCCGTACTGCCCATCCTGCATTTAAACGGCTACAAGATCGCCGGCCCCACCGTGCTGGCGCGCATCCCGCGCGGCGAACTGGAAGCGTTTTTTCGCGGCTGCGGCTACAAGCCCTATTTCGTCGAGGGCACGGATCCGATCAAGATGCACCGACTCATGGCCGCCGCGCTTGATGCCGCCGTAACCGACATCCGCCGCATCCAACGACGTGCACGAGCCAAGGGGTTCCAGGCACGGCCGCGCTGGCCCATGATCATCTTGCGCTCGCCGAAAGGTTGGACCGGTCCCAAGATGGTGGATGGGAAACCCGCGGAAGGCACGTTCCGCTCGCATCAGGTGCCGATGGGCGACATGAGTCGTCCGGGGCATGTGAAGCTTCTGGAGAAGTGGATGAAGAGCTATCATCCGCAGGAATTATTCGATCAGGCGGGCAAACTGCGTCCCGAGCTCGCGGCTCTCGCCCCGAAGGGCGAGCGCCGCATGAGCGCAAATCCGCACGCCAACGGCGGCCTCCTATTGCATGATCTGCGTCTGCCGGACTTCCGCGACTACGCGGTGAAGGTGCCCAAGCCCGGCGCGGTGAGCGGCGAAGCGACGCGCGTCCAGGGCGAGTTTATCCGCGACGTGGTGAGGCTCAACCCCGACAACTTTCGCGTGTTCAGCCCGGACGAAACGTCCTCGAACCGCTGGGGCGCCGTGTTCGAGGCGACAAACCGCTGCTCGACCGCGGAGATTATCCCCGAGGACGACCACGTCGCGCCCGATGGCCGCGTGATGGAGATGTTGAGCGAGCATCAGTGCGAAGGCTGGCTTGAAGGTTATCTGCTCACCGGTCGTCATGGATTCTTTTCCTGCTATGAGGCGTTCGTTCACATCGTTGATTCGATGTTCAATCAGCATGCCAAGTGGCTCAAAACGGCGAATCGAATTCCGTGGCGCCGGCCGATCGCTTCGCTGAACTACCTGCTCTCATCGCACGTCTGGCGGCAGGATCACAACGGCATCAGTCATCAGGACCCGGGCTTCATCGATCACGTCGTCAATAAGAAGGCGGATGTAATCCGCGTCTACCTGCCGCCGGACGCCAACACGCTGCTCTCGGTCACGGACCACTGTTTGCGCAGCCGGAACTATGTCAACGTGATCGTCGCGGGCAAGCAGCCGAGCCCCCAGTGGCTGTCGATGGAGGCGGCGATCAAACACTGCGCGGCCGGCATCGGTGTCTGGGACTGGGCGAGCAATGATCGCGGCGGGGAGCCGGATGTCGTGATGGCCTGCGCGGGAGACGTCCCTACGCTCGAGACGCTGGCCGCGGTGACCCTTTTGCGGCAGCACCTCCCGACATTGAGGATTCGGATGGTCAATGTGGTGGACCTCATGACTTTGCAGCCGCAGAGCGAGCATCCGCACGGGTTGAGCGATGCGGCTTTCGATGCCCTCTTCACACGGGACAAACCGATCATCTTCGCCTATCACGGCTACCCTTGGCTGATTCACCGGCTGACCTATCGCCGGAGAAACCATAAAAATCTGCATGTGCGCGGCTACAAAGAAGAAGGCACGACGACCACGCCGTTCGATATGACGGTGCTCAACGATCTCGACCGCTTCCATTTGGTCTGCGACGTCGTCAGCCGCCTGCCGCAGCTCGGCGGCAAGGGGGCCTGCGTCCAGCAGGCGATGCGCGACAAGTTGACCGAGCACTTTCACTACGTCCGCCGTCGCGGGGAAGACCTGCCGGAAATTAAAAATTGGAAATGGGGGGCGTGAGATGGCGATTCTTGTCTTCAACGCCGGCTCAAGCACACTCAAGTTCGGCGTCTTCGACGAGCAGACGCTTGAATGTCGCGCGAGCGGCGCGGTGGAAGAGATGCCGACCGATCGCGTTTTCGAGCATCTCCTGCAAAATCATAGCCTCTCCTCGCTCAAAGAGATAACAGCCGTCGGCCACCGGGTGGTCCATGGAGGCGACCGATTCCGCACACCGACGCTCATCAGCCGCGACGTCGTGACCCAGATCGAGCGGCTCTCGCCTTTATGTCCGCTGCACAATCCTCCGGCGCTGCGCATGCTTGAGTCGGCTAGGCGCGCGTTGCCGGGGATCGCGCAGGTCGCGGTCTTTGATACGGCTTTCTTCGCGACGCTGCCCGCCCATCGAACCATCTATCCCCTGCCTTACGAATGGAATGCCGAGTGGGGTATTCGGCGATTCGGCTTTCACGGCATCAGCCACGCCTACTGCGCCGAACGCGCCGCCGAGATGCTCGGACGGAGTCCCTCCAGCTTCGGCGTGATCGTCTGCCACCTGGGGAGCGGCTGTTCGGCGGCCGCAGTTCAAAACGGCAAGCCCGTGGCCACCACGATGGGATTCACGCCGCTTGAAGGACTCATGATGGCAACCCGCTCGGGTTCCATCGATCCGGGAATCATCTTTTATCTCATGAGAGAAAAGGGCCTTACGGTGGACGAGTTGGAAGATGCACTTCATCACCGCTCGGGCCTACTGGGCGTATCCGGTGTTTCCGGAGATGTTCGGGAAGTCGTGAAGGCCGCCAAGGACAATGACACGCGCTCGCAGCTCGCTTTGGCGCTCTATGCCGACAGCGTACGGTCTGCGATCGGCGCACTAGCCGTTCATATGGATCGATTGGATGCGATCGTCTTCACGGCGGGCGTCGGCGAGAACTCGGCGCGCATCCGAGAGGATATCGGCGGCGGGCTGCGCAGCCTTGGTGTCGTCCTTGATCCGGATAAAAACGCGTCGGCTCAGCCCGATGCCGACATCGCCGCCCCGAACTCCAGCGCGCGCCTGCTGGTGATCCACACCCGCGAAGAAGAGATGATTGCGCGCGCGGTACAAAAGGAATTGCAGACCAGAGGCGGCGGTTCCGAGGGTAAATTATGACCACCCAGATCCTATGTTTGGGTTATTTTTTGAGGTTCAGCGCCTAGTGGAATATTTCGCCGTTTGAATTTATTGCGATTATCGGCGTTCGTAAGCCAGGCAAAATGGAGGCTTATGAACGAGAAAGAGAAGCCGGAGCAGGATGCGGAAGTGTTCGTGAAGGGCGTTAAGCGCCGCACGAGGAAGAAGTTCACGGCTGAGGAGAAGATCCGGATCGTGCTGGAAGGCATGAAACGGGACATGTCGGTGGCCTCAACACGGGAAGGGGGTTATTCGACCACTCGGTCGTCAGCGCTGAGCGCTACTGCTGCGTATACAAATACTTCTGGAACCCGACGAAGGCCTCTATGATCTGCTCCGGCTGGCCGAGGTCGGCCACGGCGTCGGGGAGGGCGTTATTGTATTTAAGCTTCAGCAGGGGGGAGAGTTTCTCCTGGTCGAGCTCCTCGACGCCCTCCTTCACGTACTGGGAGAGCACGAAATCGAGGAAGTCCTTCTGCTTGCTGTTGAAGTGTGCGCCGATCTCTGCCCTGGCCCCGGACGCCCGGACTTCGCGGCTGATGGGTGTGGATTCAAAGGCGACATAGGCCAGAACATCGTAGAGGTCGCTGTTCTCGGCCTCGATGATCTCCTGCATCTCGTGCAGTTGACCCTTGCCGAAGCCGCGCTCGGCCAGCCCATCGAGCAACGCCTTGCGCGTATAGGGTGAGCTCCAGAGGGCGCGCAGGCCGGCCTCATCGCGGAAGAAGTCGGGTAGCGTTCCGAAGAGGCTCTCCAGGAACTGGGCCGCCGACATGGGCTTGCCGTCGGCGCTCCAGAAGGTGGTGGAGACCATGTGCTGGATGGTCCGCTCCTTGCCGTTGGCGAGCTTAATGCGGACCTTTTTCTTCTTCTCGGTGGGTTCCGGTTCAGCGACGATCGAGGCGGGGCCTGGCTTGATCTCGATGGGGTCCTTCGTATTGTCGATCGGCTCGCCGTCCCATTCGGGGTCGTTGAAGTGGTGGTGAGCCTTCACGAAGTCGTAGATCGTGAAGAAATCCTTCCCGTCGTAGAGGCGGGTGCCTCGCCCAATGATCTGTTTGAACTCGATCATCGAGTTGATGGGGCGCATCAGCACGATGTTGCGGATGTTGCGGGCATCGACGCCCGTGGAGAGCTTCTGGGAGGTTGTCAGGATCGTGGGGATGGTCTTCTCGTTGTCCTGGAAGTCGCGCAGGTGCTGCTCACCCAGCAGGCCGTCGTTGGCGGTGACGCGGGCGCAGTAATTCGGGTCCTGGCTGGTCTTCATCTGGTTGATGATGTCCCGCACGGCCGCGGCGTGGTCCTGGGTGGCACAGAAGACGATCGTCTTCTCCTTCTGGTCGATCATCTCCATGAAGAGCTTCACGCGGTGGGCTTCGCGTTCCTTGATCTCGATGATGCGGTTGAAGTCGGGCTCTGTGTAGCGCTTACCGGATTCGACCTCGCCCTCGATCAGCTTATCGTCGGGGGTATAGACATACTCGTCGAGGGTGGTGGAGATCTGCTTGACCTTGAAGGGCGTTAAGAAGCCGTCGTTGATGCCTTCCTTCAGCGAGTAGACATACACCGGCTCGCCGAAGTATTTGTAGGTGTCCACGTTGTCCCGGCGCTTGGGGGTGGCGGTGAGGCCGAGCTGAACGGCGGGGGCGAAGTAATCCAGAATGCCGCGCCAGTTGCTCTCGTCGTTGGCTCCGCCGCGGTGGCACTCGTCGATGACGATGAAGTCGAAGAAGTCCGCTGGATACGCGCCGAAATAGGGGGAGGGCTTGCCGTCCTTGTCGGGGCCGCTCATGAAGGTCTGGAAGATGGTGAAGAAGATGCTGCCGTTCGTGGGCACTTTCCCTTTCTTGCGGATGTCGTCGGGCTCGATGCGCACCAGCGCGTCTTCCGCAAAGGCGGAGAAGTTGTTGTAGGCCTGGTTGGCGAGGATGTTCCGGTCGGCGAGGAACAAGATGCGCGGGCGGCGGGTGGGCTGGCGGCTCAGGTTCCAGCGGCTTTGGAACAGCT
>Ga0163144_10024578_pt1 | contig 11812 bp, 11 predicted proteins | sample OliLak19BULKMAT1_FD_123175 | JGI IMG/M metagenome (GOLD analysis project Ga0163144, IMG submission 123175) | Freshwater microbial mat bacterial communities from Lake Vanda, McMurdo Dry Valleys, Antarctica - Oligotrophic Lake LV.19.BULKMAT1 | ecosystem: Environmental > Aquatic > Freshwater >... | reverse complement strand
CGCTGACCGGTGCGCAGGGGGTCGCGACCGGCGACGTGCACGCGGCGGTGATCAGCAACGACGCTGGAGTCGAGAAGGCACTGCTCGATGCAGGCATGGCGACCGGCGACCTGTGTTGGCCGCTGCCGTTCGCGCCGGAGTTCTACCGCGCCGAGTACCAAAGCCCGATCGCCGACATGCGCAACTCGGTCAAGAACCGCAGCAACGCGCAGACGAGCTGTGCCGCCGAGTTCGTGCACTGGCACCTCGACGGCACCAAGGCACTCTGGGGCCACGTCGACCTCGCGTTCCCCGCGTTCCGCAACGACCGCGCGACGGGTTTTGGCGTGGCGCTGTTCGTCGACGCGGTGCGACGGCTCGGCAAGGGGTGAGCCGCGAGGAGCCAGGAGGAGCGGTTCATGGGCGACCAGATCAGTCGCCGATCGTGATGCGCAGCCCTTCGGTGAGCGTGACGCTCCCGATCGGGCTGCGCGCGGGGTCGACGACCGCGGCCTGCGCGAGCAGCGTGACACCGCGCAGGGACGGATCCGCCGGGATCGGCAGCGGCAGGCGCGCGCGCCCGGCGGGGTCGGCGACGAGGAAGCTCACCGCGGGCGCTTGCGCGATCGATACGACGCACCCGGCGCCGAGAGGCAGCGATTGCTGCACGAATCCGATGGCGAACACGCACGGTGCGTTCGGCGCGAACGTCGCAGCTTCGATCGCGAACGTTGATTGGTCGGGCCGCGGCCGGCCGTCGACGGTGAGACCCGGCGTTGCGCCGAGCGCACACCCATTGCCGAAGCGCGTCGCCGTGGCCGGCGCAGTCGTGAACACGGCGAGGTCGCTCCGCGAGTCGGTCGACGTGTAGTTGTGTTGCAGGCTCACGACGCGCAGGTTGCGCCAGTCGGTCGCCAGCAGCGGCGGTAGCGGCTGATACGGCAGGCCCGGGGTCGTAGGGCTCAGGGTCGTCCACTGGCTCCCGTTCCACTCGGCGGCCTGGACGACGCCATTCTGCTGCTCGTAGCAGAGGACCGTTTGTGTCTCGTGCCGCCAGGCGAGCCCGACGTTGAGGCCCAGGGTCCAGAACGGCAGGTTCGGCCCCTGCGTCCACGCCGCGCCGTCCCAGAGCAGGGTCTGGCTGGCCGCCACCACGACGGTCTGGCTGCGCACCAGGTCGTGGCACGCCATTGGGTAGAGCGCCACCACCGGTGCAGCGCCGAGGTTCTGCCAGTTCCCACCGAGCCAACGCCAGACGTCGCCGGCCGGATTGCCGTTCCCGATGCCGCCGTACAGCAGCACGCCGCCGTTCGGGTCTAAGGCCATGGCCGTCACCGAGCGAGCCGCCGGCACGGTCGCCGGCTGGTGCTGCGTCCAGCTGGTTCCGTCCCACGTCCAGGTGTCGGCGAGATACCCGTTCTGGGCGTCGCGCCCACCAAACAGCACGAAGTCCTGGTCCGCGAACGACCACGCGAAACCGGCGCCGTAGCGCGGCGGCGGTGACTGAGTCGGTGTCTGCCGATGCCACGCGCCGTCGAACATCCAAGTGTCGTCGAGCGGCGCACCGCTGTAGAGCACGCCACCGAACATCACGATCTGCTGCGTGTTCGGACTCGAGGCGACGCCGGGGACGAACCGCGTGCGTGGGTTCACGATCGGAATCGGCCGCCAGACGTTGCCTTCGAGCCGCCACAGGCCCTCCGGCAACGGCGTGACGGCCCCGAGGCGCAGGATGCCCGTGCCGTCGAAGGTGAGGTTCACGGACTGGTTCGAGAACACCGCCGGCGTCGCGATCGGTGTCCAGCCCGCGGCTCCAAACGCCCACGTTGCGAGCGGTACCAGGGCGGTGTTGACGCCGATCGTGAGCACCAGCCGGCTGCCGGCCGGATCGTGGGCGAACTGAACTCTCGGACTGCCGGTCGTCGTCGGACCGTTGCCGGAGACGAGCGTCCACGCCATCCCGTCCCAACTCCACAGCGTCACCGGATCGCCGGTCGCGAGCACGCAGCGGCCACGCGACGGATCGAACACCAGGAGGCCGTTGACGCCCGGGCTCGACGGCGGCGTGGTCCGCGACCACGACACGCCGTCCCACTCGGCGACATCCGGCCCGTTCGTGAACACGCGCACGAGCCGCCGCCTCACCGCATCGAACGCCATCGACCCGAGGCTCCAGCCGGTCGGCGTCGGCGACGACTGCCAGCTGGCACCATCCCACGTGGCGATGCCGTTGATCTGCCCGTGGTGGATCTCGCCGCGATGCGGGTCGTAAGCAGCGGGACCAGTGCCCCAGCCGAGGTAGTGACTCTGCCCGAGCCGCTGGCGGAAGCTCGTCCCGTCCCAGTCCCACATGCGGTCGTTCTCGATCACGACGGCGACGTTGCGGCGCGAGTCGAACACGAGCCTGCCGGCCTGCGGCAAGAGCGGCGCGGTGTAGAATCCGACGTTCTGCGCGCCGGCCTGCGCGACCCCGAGCACGATTCCGCAGCAGGTCTGGATGGCTTGGCGCATACGCGGAATAGGACCTCGGCGACGGCAGTGCGACAAGGTGCGGGAGGGGGACTTGTGCGCAATGTGAGGGCAACGCCGACCTCTGCTGGCCGCTGCCGTTCGCGCCCGAGTTCTACGGCCAGGAATTTGCGAGCCCGATCGCCGGCATGCGCAACTCGGTCAAGAACCGCAGCAACGCGCAGACGATCTGTGCCGCCGAGTTCGTGCACTGGCACCTCGACGGTACGAAGGCCCGCTGGGGCCACGTCGACCTCGCGTTCCCCGCGTTCCGCAACCACCGCGCGACGGGTTTTGGCGTCGCGATGTTCGTCGACGCGGTGCGACGGCTCGGCAAGCGCTGAGCACGGGCACGACTGGTTGCCGCGGATCCGCCAGCAAGTTAGTCTTACTGGTAGCGTTCTTACCGAGACGCAACCAAGTATCATGCGCATCACGTCGAAAGGCCAGGTCACGATTCCCCAGGAGATCCGCGAGCAGTTGGGTTTGCTGCCGAACACGGAAGTCGACTTCGTCGTCGATGGCAAGGCCGTCCGGATCGTGAAGGTTCACGGCAGGCGTTCACGCGGCAAAGGCGTCGTGGACCGGCTGCGAGGCCGAGCAAGCGTGCCGATGACGACGGATGAGATCCTGGCCCTCACCCGCAAGGGCGCGTGACCGACGTCCTCGTCGACAGCAACGTGCTGTTGGACGTCGCGACGCAAGACGCTCGCTGGGGGCAATGGTCGGCGCAGGCGCTCGAAGCAGCCGCGGATGTCGCAGTCCTCGTCATCAACCCACTCATCTACGCGGAAGTGTCTATCGGCTTTCAAACCATCGAGGAACTGGAGGGAGCGATTCCAACCACAGTCTTCCGCAGGGACACCCTCCCCTATGAAGCGGCCTTCCTGGCCGGCAAAGCGTTCCTCGACTATCGCCGACGGGGAGGTCGTCGAACCTCCCCGCTTCCCGACTTCTACATCGGCGCGCACGCCGCCATCGCGGGTTTGCGCCTGCTGACACGCGATCCATCGCGATACCGCACGTATTTCCCGACGGTCGACGTGTTGGCCCCTTGACGCCTTCGGAGAAAGGCCGGCGACTCAACGGATCCAGGTCTCGACGGCGCGCGACGCGGCGAAGCCATCGGGGGCCACCGGATCGAGCACGAACGCCTGGCTCAGGAGGCGCAGGCCAGCGAACGACGGGCTCGTCGGCACCGTGACCGGCAGGTTCGCGGTACCCACGCCCGGGGCGCCGGGGGCGCCGCTCGTCATGAACACGAACGGCCCGATCGGCTGCTGCAGGTACAGCGTCGCGGCCCCCAGCGACAAGGTCGCCGTCGCGCCGAACGTCACGTAGTACGCGCCGACCGAACCGCCTCTCGTACTCTCCACGTCGAGCGAGAACGTGCGGCCCAGTCCCGGTAGTCCCTGCCCCCTCAGCACGGGCACGATCGCGCCCGTTCCGGCCGTGCCCTGGCCGAGCACCGTGTGACCTTCCATCACGTAGGCGAACACCTCGGTGCCGTTCAGCGAGGACTTCGTGACCACGAACGAGCTGTCCGTGAAGGTCCACAGGCCGAGACCGGCTTCGCCATTGATTGCCCGCCACGACGCGCCGAGGTCGTCGGATTGGATCACCGCCCCGAGCGCCGCGCCGCCGCCGGACGGGAAGGTGATGTTCATGAACAGCGCATCGCCGACCACCCGCGCCGTCGCGGCCAGCGGGCGCGTCGCCGGAATCGTGTACGGCACCGGCCACCACGAGATCCCGCCGTCGGTAGACACGTTCAGCTGGATCGTCACGACCGGCCACGGTCCGACCTTGCCGACGGCGAGCACGGTCTGGCCCGCGATCGCGAAGTCGAGCATGTCGGCGATGCCGTGCCCGGTGACCGGCGTCCACGTCGTGCCCTGGTCGAGGGAACGGCGCACTTGCAACGCGAACGCACCGGACGGCACCGCGTCCGCCGCGATCATGAGGCTCGCCGAGCTGATCGCCCGCCAGAACGGCGCCGCAGACACGACCTGCGCGGCCGGCAACCAGGTCGCACCACCGTCGAGCGAACGCTGATGGACCATGAACATTGCTGGCGTGCGGGTCCAGAAGGCATGCAGCACCGACCCTTCGCCCAACAGTTGCGCCGAATTGCCCGCGCCCGCTCCCGGCCCAACGTCGAGGTTCGTGTCGTTCGCCTGCCACGTGATTCCACCATCGAGCGAACGGTTGGCCCACACCGCACCTCCCGCGCGCGGTTCGACCCACACGACGTTCACCGTGTTGCCGTGCACATGCATGCCGACAGAACTCACGAACTGGCTGTTCAACTGCAGGCTCACGCGCACCGGCGGCATCCAGGTCGTGCCACCATCGTGCGAGCTGATCACGTACGGGCCGACCCAGTAGGACGACACGACGACATGCACGCGATCCCCTTCGCAGCGGCACGGGCCGAGCGCGCCGGCATGACCGATCGGCACTTCGCGCAACGGCCAGGTGCGTCCGCCGTCGCTCGAGCGGGCGTAGTGCACGAACCCAGGGTTGAGCCCGCCGGTGATGCCGATGACGTGCACCGTGTCGCCGCTGCGCACGAGGGTCGGCTGCAGCAGCGAAGCCGACGGATTCAGCTGCGTCGCGTGCGGTGGCACTTGCGCGAGCAGCCCGACGGTCGCCGACAGGAGAGACAGGCCACGGCGAAGCAGCGAAGTGAGGTTCATGGGCGTGCGCGGAGAGACTACGGCCCAGTCCGGCCCGACGGAGCTGCCGATGTTCCTGGCGATCGGCTTCTCCAACACCATGATCGGCAGCTTCCCGCTGCCATTCAGCCTCGCACCACTCGGGGCGCCTGGCTGCTTCGTCCTGACCAGCGCGGACACCACGGTGTTCACGCTCACGGGCCTGCCGGTCACCTTCGGCGTGCCCAACGACCCTGGCTACATCGGCCTGCGCCTGTTCAACCAGGGCCTGATCCCGGACCTCAACGTCGGCGCCAATCCGCTCGGCCTCGTCACCACGGACCTGCAGGTGATCACGATCACCCAGTGACGCCGCGGTAGGAACGCGATCTCCATCTGCGCCCCTGGACGGCCGGGCGGTGCCCCGGCTGGGCAAGACACACGCGGCTGCCTACCGTGGCGCCCTCCTCTCGCCCCCGAGCCGCCATGCGCACCCAAACCTCTCGCCACGCGTTCCTCCCGTTGGCCCTCGCCTCGTGCCTGCTGACCGCGCTCGTGCTGCCGGGACAGGAGCGCATCGAGCAGGCGAACTGGCGACTTTCCGAGAAGTTCAGCTCGCAGGAGCTGCGCAAGTTCGTCTACAGCACGAACGTCACGCCGAACTGGATCGGCAAGAGCGAGAAGTTCTGGTACTCGTACCGCACCAGTGCCGGCACGCGGTTCTGGCTCGTCGACGCCGAACAGCACACGAAGGTGCCGCTGTTCGATCACCAGGCACTCGCCACGGCGCTGTCCGTCGCCACGAAGAAGGCGCAGCTCGGCATCCAGCTCGAACTCGGCGGCCTGCGCCTCGACGCCTTGGGCGAGACGCTGCAGTTCACCAACGAAGGCCACCGCTTCGAGTACGCACTCGCGAGCGGCACGCTCGTCGACAAGGGGCCCGCACCCGCCGCACCGGGCCGGGCCGGCGGCAACCCGGCGACCGGCGTCGACGACGGGGAGCGGCAAGGGCGCGGCGAGCGCGGCCGCGACCGCGGCAACCAGCAGCAGCAGGAACAGCAGGAGCAGCAAGAACAGCAACAGCAGCAACAGCAGCAGCAAGACGAGCAGGAGCAGAAGCAAGAGCTGCAGACCGGACAGCAGGGCGAACGGCGCGAAGGTGCTGCAGCTGCTCCGCCGGCAGCGCGCCGCGAACGCCCCGACGTGCGCGTGCTGAGTCCCGACGGCCGCGCGTTCGTCGTCGCGCGCGACCACGAGATCTGGTTCGGTGAAGGCGTCGAGGAAGCCGCCGCACCCGAGGCGCCCGTCCAGCCTTCGCCGGCACCGGTCGCCGCCGTGGCAGCGAGCACCGTCGGCGCAACCGAGAAGGCGAGTGCAGTCGACAAAGCCGGCGAGGTCGACAAGGGCGCGGTGGAGAAGGCCATCGCCGCGGACAAGGCCGGCGCCGCCGAGAAGGCCATCGCCGTCGAGCAGACCGGCGACCGCGCCAACGGGACGACCGCCGCCGCGACCGTCGCGGCCGTCGCGACCAAGGACACGACGGTCACCTTGGACACATCGGCCCCTGCCGAGCCCGCGAAGACCCCCACCCCCGTGACGCCGAAGAAGCCGCGCATTCGCTTCGACGAAGCAACCGCGGTGAAACTGAGCAAGGACAGTGTCGAGGGCTACTCGTTCGCCAGCAGCGGCGCTGGCGGCCGGACCGGCAACCAGCGCACCACAGAACGCACCACGGAACAGCGCACCGACACGACGGCGAACCCGACCGAAAGTCCCGCGCGCGCGCGCGCCAACGCGACGTGGTCCAAGGACAGCCAGGCGTTCTTCGCGACGCGCCGCGACACGCGCGGCGTGCAGCAGCTCGCGCTCGTCGACTCGCTCGCCGAACCGCGCCCCACGCTGCAGACCTACTCCTACGCGATGCCGGGTGACCCCGCCGTCACGCACTCCGAACTGTGGTGGTGCCTGCGCAACCAGAAGCAACTGCAGCAGGTCGAACGCAAGTGGACGCAGGAGAGCTACCAGAACGTGCACTTTTTCGGCGACGGCCACGAGCTGCGCTTCGTGCGCCGCGACCGGCTGCAGCAGAACGCCGAGTTCTGCGCGCTCGCGCCGGAGACCGGCACGGTGCGCGTGCTGCTGAGCGAGAGCGTCACCGATGCGACGCTGGCGCTGCAGAGCCATCGTTACCTCGAGAAGCGGAAGCAGTTCGTGTGGTGGTCCGAACGCAGCGGCTGGGGCCACTTCTACCTGCACGATGCGGCGACCGGAGCCGTCGTGAATGCGATCACGAGCGGCACGTTCCGCGCGAGCCGGCTGATCGAGGTCGACGAAGAAGCCAGCGTGCTGTGGTTCCGCGGCAACGGCCGCGAAGCGGGCGAGAACGTCTACCACGAACATCTCTACCGCGTGAGCCTCGACGGCACCGACCTCGTCTGCCTCGATCCCGGCGACGCCACGCACAACGCGACGCTGTCGCCATCGCGGCGCCACGTCGTCGACACGTTCTCGCGGATCGACCTGCCGAGCCGTTCGGTGCTGCGCAGCGGTCGCGATGGCCGCATCGTGCTCGACCTCGAGACGACCGACCTCAGCAAGCTCACCGAGATGGGCTGGCGGATGCCCGAGCGCTTCACGGTGAAGGCCGCCGACGGCATCACCGATCTGTACGGCAACCTGTGGAAGCCGTTCGACTTCGATGGCAGCAAGCACTACCCGCTGATCGTCAACGTCTACCCGGGGCCGCAGCAGGAAGGTGTGACGCACACGTTCTCGGCGACCGCGAGCATGCAGCAGCTCGCCCAGCTCGGTTTCGTCGTGATCCAGGTCGGCCACCGCGGCGGCACGCCGGCGCGCGACAAGGCCTACGGCGCGTTCGGGTTCGGCAACCTGCGCGACTACGGCCTCGAGGACAAGAAGACCGCGATCGAGCAGCTCGCCAACCGCCACGCGTTCATCGATCTCTCGCGGGTCGGTCTCTACGGCCACTCGGGCGGCGGGTTCATGACCGCGGCGGCGATGCTGAAGCCGCCCTACAACCGTTTCTTCAAGGTCGGCGTCGCGTCGTCGGGCAACCACGACAACAACATCTACAACGCCAACTGGTCCGAACGCTGGCACGGGCTCAGCGAGACGGAGAAGGCGAAGGAGACGGAGAAGGCCGCGGCGACGAAGGACGGCAAGGCCGTCACGGCAGACACCGCGACGACGCAGGACGGCAAAGGCGTTGCCACGGGCACGGGTGGAAACGGCACGGTCGTCACCGGCGAGCAACAGCAGGGTGGACAGCAGCAGCAACAGAGACAGGGTCGCCGCGGCGGACGCGGCGGTCAGGGCGGGGCCGAGACGGCAACGACCGCTGCCGCGACAGCGGCGAAAGGCCCGTTCGAGATCAAGGTGCCGACCAACGCCGAACTCGCCGCCAACCTCGAAGGCAAGCTGCTGCTCGTGCACGGCGAGATCGACAACAACGTGCACCCGGCCAACACGATGCGGCTCGTCGACGCGCTGATCAAAGCCAACAAGCGTTTCGACATGCTGATCATCCCCGGCGCGCGCCACAGCTACGGCGCCGCCCAGGACTACTTCCGCCAACGCCTGTTCGAGTACTTCGCCGAGCACCTGCTCGGCGATCGCGAAGCGGGCGCCGACATCACGCGCAAGGACGCGAGGTGATCGCAAGGTCCGCCCGCAATCACGCGCCCCGCGCTTTCAGCCGCGGGCGCAGTTCCCCGGTGAGACCGCGCCACTCGCAGCACCTCGCGTCGTAGACTGCCGCCCTCGATCGCCCCGCCGTTGCGGTGCAACCAGGAGATTCCATGCGACTCAGTGTGTCCCTTCTCGTGCTGGCCGCCGCCACTGTCGGATGCGTCCAGAGTCCAGAACCGCAGACCCCATCCTCGCCCGTGGACGGCGGTGCCGAGCGCCCCGCCGGACTCGGCGCCGCACCGGCAGGCGAGCAACGCGCTCCAACCGCGGTGGCCAAGTCCCCCACGTTCGCTCCGCCTGTCCGACAGAAGGCGGGCGACAAGTTGCTCGGCGAGGCACGCCTCTTCCCCTCGCCGGTCTACCACGACCTCAACGGCGACGGCCTGCAGGACATCGTCGTCGGTGACCTGCGCGGCCTGATGACGTTCGCGCTGCGCAAGCCCGGCGGCGAATACGGCCCCGAAGAGAAGTTGAAGGACGTGCTCGGCAAGGACATCGACTTCCACAACTGGTGATGCATCGGCATGAGTCCACAGTTCGTGGACTTCAATGCGGACGGCCACCTCGACATCGTCGCCGGCACGTTCGACGGCTCGCCGCACGTCGCGTTCGGCACCGACCAGGGCTGGAAGCAGCCCGAGCAGATCCTCGACCGCGACGGCCAGCGCATCGTGGGCAACCAGTTCTGGAACTTCGACACGAAGAAGTGGGACACGACGAAGCGCTGCGACGGCCCGGGTCACGAAGGCGAAGTGCACGTGACGTCGGCCGTGGCGCTCGACTGGGACGGTGACGGCGACATGGACCTGCTGCTCGGCGATCACAGCAGCGGGCGTGTGTTCCGCCGCATCAACGAGGGCACGCCGAACAAGCCCGCGTTCGCCACGCGGAACGAGCTCGTGCTCGCCGCGGGCAAGCCGATCGACGTACCGGGCACGGTCGCGACGATGCGGCTCGTCGACTGGAACCGCGACGGCCTGCTCGATCTGGCCTGCGGCGGCATGGGTGACTCGTACGGGGCCGACGAGGGCGGTGGTGTCTACGTGTTCCTCAACACGCGCAGCACGACGCCGACGTTCGAGTTCGGCGCGCCGATCTCGCTCGTCGCACGCAGCAAGAAGGGCTGCCTCGAACCGACGCGTCCCGATTCGGGCATCCACATGGATTTCGGCGATGTCGACGGCGACGGCGACCTTGACCTGCTGGTCGGCGGCTATTCGCACTGGACGCCCACGGCGCCGGTGCTCACCGACGAACAGAAGGAGCAGGTGAAGGTGCTGCGCCAGGAACTCGCCGAGCTGGGCAAGGAGTCGATGGCGCTCAACGAAGCGCTGAACAAGGCCACCGAGAACCTGACCGAGGACGAGGCGACGGCGAAGCGCACCGCGCTGCTGAAGGAGCAATCCGCCGCGCGCGTCGCGAACGGCAAGAAGCGCCAGGCCGTGCAAGCGCAGCTCGATCCGCTCGAGCCCGGCACCAAGCGGAACTCGTACGTGTGGCTCTACGAGAACCTGACCGCCGCAGCGCAGCCACCAGCGACGCCGGGCGATCGGCGCTAGCGCCGTTTGCTTGCCGCGACGGTGCGCGATAGGACTCCTCCATGATCGCGCCCCTGTGCTGTCTGTTCCTGTTGTCCCCGCCGCCCCAGGACCCGCAGCCACCGAACGGACCGATCGTGCTCGCGGCGGGCGCGACCCAGCCGTTCCTCGCGGCGAACGGCCCCGACGCCTTCTTCGCGGTCTTCCTGCACGAGGGCAACGTCGCCCTGTCGGTCTCCACCGACCGCGGTCGCACGTTCGGCAAGCCGGTGGTGGCGATCGACGCCAAGGGCAAGGCGCGCGGCGGCATGCAGCGCGGCCCGCGTGTCGCGGTCGACGCCGCCGGCACGATCTACGTCAGTGCCCCGCTGTGCTTCGACGAGGCGGAGCTGAAGAAGCGCTACCCGACGTGCGAACTCTACCTCGTCGCTTCCACCGATGGCGGCGCCTCGTTCTCGCCGCCGCTGCAAGTCAACGAGAGCAACCAGCAGGCGCCCGAAGCGCTGCACTGGCTCGCGGCCAGCCCCGACGGCACGGTGTTCCTCGCCTGGCTCGATCGCCGCGGCCGCAAGGACAAGGGCCAGGATCTCGCGTTCACGAAGGTGACCGAGCGCGGGCAGAAGCTCGGCAAGAACGTCGTGCTGCCGGGCCCGTTGTGCGAGTGCTGCGCGCCGGGCCTCGCCGTCGATGGCCGCGGCAACCCGATCCTCGCCTGGCGCACCGGCGGCGATCGCGAGAACCGGCCGCTCGTGGTGGCCTTCTCGACCGACGGCGGCGCGAGCTTCGGCAAGGGCAAGCAGCTCAACAAGGCGGACAGCCTGGTGCCCGGTTGACCCATGGACGCCCCGGTCGTTGCCGTGAGCAACGACGGCAGGAAGGTCGGCGCGGCGTGGATGGACATGCGCGCAGGCGGCGGTAACCGCGACGTGCAGTGGACGCTCGGCAGCGCGGCGAGCCTGCCGAAGGAGCAGCGCGCCAACGAGGATGGCAAGGGCGATCAGGGGCACCCGAGCCTCGCGTTCGACGTCTTGGGCAACCTGTGGTGCGCGTGGGAGGACGCGCGCAGCGGCACGCAGCGGATCTACGTCGATGGCTTCACGCGCAAGAAGAACGCGCCGGTCAGCAGCGAAGCGGAGGGGCGCTGCGCGTTCCCCTGCGTGGCGGCCGGTGGCTCGGCGCTCGCCGTCTGCTACGAATCGACGGCGGGCATCACGTTCCGGATGATCGAGACGAAGTGAGTGCTGCGGCCCGCGTCTGCCGATGAAGGCGCGATGCGCCTCTCGGTACTCGGCCCCGGCCACGTGCTGCTCGACAGCCGCCGCACGCTGCGCTGGCTGCTGCTCGCGCTGGCGGCGTTGCTCACGGTCGCGACCGTCGGTTGCTGGATCCGCTTCGCCTTCCCCGCGCCGCTGCTCGTCGGGG
>Ga0163144_10024575_pt1 | contig 11813 bp, 6 predicted proteins | sample OliLak19BULKMAT1_FD_123175 | JGI IMG/M metagenome (GOLD analysis project Ga0163144, IMG submission 123175) | Freshwater microbial mat bacterial communities from Lake Vanda, McMurdo Dry Valleys, Antarctica - Oligotrophic Lake LV.19.BULKMAT1 | ecosystem: Environmental > Aquatic > Freshwater > Lake... | reverse complement strand
GCATAGGCGGGCATCCCGGCGAAGCGGGGCGGCAGGCTCTGCATCAGGCTACCCACGCCTGCGGCACTGTCGATCATGTCGGTGCCGGTCATCGCCACGCTGCTGTCGCCGAACGAAGCGCTGGCGAAGCTGGACTGGGCGCTCGCCGGCCCGGGACCCGGACCCGGACCCGGATAATCCACTGTGTCGGTATCTTCGCGCTTGTATCGCTCGCCATTCGGCCCGTACCAGAAACGCGTGCTTTGCGAGTTCTTGGTGAGCAGGTAGGCGCGATCATCCTGCGTGTAGTGGATGTTGCGGCCAATACCCTCGGCCATCGTTTGATTGCCGCGTCCGTCGTACTGGAAGCCCGAGTTCAGGGCCGATCCAGCAATCGACAGCACCTGATGTGGACTGCCGGCCATGTCGCCGGTGACCGCGCCCGGCACACCGCCCAGACCGCAGCCCGCCCGATCTGCATAGGTATACGCATGCACGCTGCCGTTGATCGACTTGCTGCAGATGTTGCCGAGCTTGTCGTAGCTCAAGGCGGCGGTGAACGGACGCGCTGCGCCGGCAAAGGTTTCGCTAAGACTCGCGCAGAAACCGCGCCAGCGAAGGCGCTGAGCGCGCCGGTTCGAATTCCGAAGCCACATCGATGTAGCCGCGCAGCAGGGCAAGGTCGTGGGCGCTGCGGCCGAGCGTGTCGCGCAGCTGCCGGTTGGCGCCCTCGCGCAGCAAGCGCTGCACCACGCGCAGCAGGCCATGCTGAGCGGCCAGGTGCAGCGGACCCAGGCCGCGGGCGTCCTGGCGATCCAGCGACACGCCTTCGCCGAGCAGGCGCTCTAGTGCGGACAGCAGCACGGTTTCGTCGCAGGTCGCGCCGGCTTCGGCTCGGGCGCCCAGCAGCAGCAGCAGCGGCGTGTGGCCGGCGCTGTTGGCGACATCCGCCGGGACATCGGCCAGCAGCAGGAGATCGAACATGGCCAGCACCCGCTGCTGGTCACGCGAAGAGAAAGCGTGCAGGGCGCCGCAGTGCAGGGCCCCGAGACCGTGGCTGTCGGTGGCAAGGGCGTCGGCGCCGGCAGCCAGCAGGCGGCTGATGATGTCGGGCAAGCCCAGGGCTGCCGCCAGCATCAGCGGCGATACCTGGCCGGGCAGGGACTGGTTGGCCGAAGCGCCCGTCTGCAGGAGGGCATCGACCACAGCGCCCTGGCGCATGCTGATTGCGGCCGACAGCGCGGTCGCTCCGGTGCGTGCAGCAATGGCGGTATCAGCGCCACGCGTCAACAGCAGGCGCACGGCGTCGACATGGCCACCACCGGCTGCGCGCAGCAGGGCCGTGCAGCCCTGGTTGTCGGTGCCGTTCACCGGCAGGCCCAGGTCGAGCAGCCGCTCGACGGCGTCTCGGTCGCCGCTGATGGCGGCGGCGGGGAGATCGAAAGGCTGCAGCGCGCGGCCTGGCAGCGTCCATCCGCGCCACTCCAGCCACTGGGAAATATCGCGACGGTTGGTGGCCAGCGCCATGCCCTGCGCGGTCTGGCCATCGGCAGCGCGCTGCTCGGGCGAGGCGCCGTGGCGGATCAGGGTGCGCAGCGCCGCCTCGCGGCCCAGCGTGGCGGCCAGGTGCAACGGCGCGTGGCCGCGGACATCGTGCACCGAGGGATTGGCGCCTTGCTGCAACAGGGCTTCGAGCAGGCGCTGCCAGCCCAGTCGTACCGCACTCATCAACGGCGCTTCGCTGACACCCTCGGCGGCGGAAAAGGCGTCGGCGCCGCGCTCCAGCAGCGCCAAGGCGAATTGTTCATGGCCACGGCTGCCGTGGTCATGGCGCACGCAGGCGTCGAGGTAGCGGGCAAGGCCACCACGACCAGCGACAGGAGCGCCGCGCTCGAGCAGACGCTGCAGCGCTGGCAGCGCGCCACCACCGCGCCGCAGCAGGGCGAACGTAACGCTGTCGCCTTGTTGGCTGGTGCGCGATTCCACGCTGGCACCGTGGTCGAGCAGCCATTCGAAACGGGTGAGGTCGCCGTCGCTCAATTCCAGCAGAAGAACGGCTTGGTCGCCGGCATCGAGCGGTTCGGCCAGGCAGGCGTTGGCCAGCGCAGGATCAAATGTTTCCTGCTGCAGCGCATCGCGCAGCCGTTCGCGTGGTGTGCGCAGCGGCAAGGCCGGGGTCGAGCTTTCTTCGGCGTCGTTACTGGCTGTTTCCAGCAGCGTGGCTGGCAGCGGGTAGCTGGGGTCGAGCGCGGCGACCAGCGGCCAGCGGCCGGCGCCGAGGGCCACTTCCAGTGCCCGTCGACCGCTGCCGTCGCGATGTCCGGCAGCGATGCCCAAGGCCAGCAGTTCGCGCAGGAAACCGACGCTGACACCGGCTTCGCAGGCGTGGATCAGGGCATTCCTGGCTTCGGCATCGACAGCGGCGACCTCGGGTTTTGCCGCCACCAGGCGGCGCAAGGCTGCGATTTCGCCGCGCCGCGCAGCGTCCAGCAGGGGCGTCATGCCCTGTGCGTCATGGGCGTTGCGGTCGGCGCCGGCATCGAGCAGGACGCCGACAATCTCGGCATTGCCAGCGGCGCAGGCACACATCAGGGCGGTGCGCTGCTGGGCGCCGCGGGCATCGATGCGTGCTTTGTGCTTGAGCAAAAGCATGACGCCGGCGGGGTCGTCATCACCGCCGGCGGCGGCCAGCAGGGCCGGCTGTCCGTTCGCCGGCTCTGGTTTCGCGCGATGCTCGATCAGGAAGCGCGCCATCCGCCAGTTGCCGGCATCGCAGGCCACGCTGAGCGGGGTAATGGCTTCGGCATTGAGGGCATCCACTTCGGCGCCGGCATCAAGCAGCAAGGCGGCAACGGCGGCATCGGTGCTGCGCGCGGCGTGATGCAGCGGCGTATTGCCGTCGGCGTCGACCGCACGCGGATCGGCGCCGTTGGCCAGCAGGGTCATCACCGCTTCCGGCCGGCCATGCCAGCTGTCGCGGGTCGCCGCGAGCAGCGGCGTCAGGCCGGCGTGCGACTGGTTGAGGTCGACGCCACGGCCAATAAGCTCGCGCAGCAGGCGCAAATCACCGAGCAAGGCGGCCAGCATGGGCAGGCTGCGCTGGTCGCGGTCTTCCGGCTCGGGCAGGCGATGGCTGTTGCCGCCTTCGGCCAGGGCCGCCAGCGCCAGATCGACGCGACCGCTGTGCGCGGCGGCATACAGGCGTCGGTCGGGGTCGGTTTCTTCTTCGTCTTCGCCGCCGTCGTCAGCATTATCCGACGAAGTGGGTGGCATCGACACGACGGGCAGGGCCGTCGGCGCAACGCCCAACTGCTGGATCACCGCGTGGCCGAGCGCGGAAACCACCAAGTGTCCCAGCAGAAAAACGGGTGTTGCCGGCAGCATGCCAGGCCAGGCGAGCAGCAGGCCCGTGGTCAGGATGGCAAATACCGCCACGGCCACCAGCAGTCCCCGGCCGGCCTCACGGACGCCGGCCGGCGCGGTTGATGCCAACAGCAGCGACAGCGAGCCGCCGATACGACAGGCCAAGCCGATGATCGGCCACGTCCGCCACAGCCCAAGCAGGGCAATGCCGGCGGCCAAGCTCAGGCTCAGCGCCGACATCAGCGCAGCGCTTTCACGCAGCGCTTCCAGTGGCCAACCCACCACCAGGGCCAGCACGGCATAGGACGACGTCCACAGCGCCAGCAAAGCCAGGAAATCGCGGCGCAGGATGCGGCTGTCGGGCAAGGAGCGGGTGCCGCGCCAGAGGCTGAAGGCCAGCGAGAACAGCGGCTGCGCCAATGCCAGAGACAGCAGCGACCAACGCCCGGCAAACAGCAGGGGCAGCAGGCACAAAGCGGCTGCAATCGTGCTGAACAGGGCCGCGGCCCTGGTGCCCGAGAGCCACGCGCCGCGCGCGCCCACCCCCGCCTCAGCCATCGCCGACACCGCCCGCCACCAGAGGATCGAGCATGGTTTCCGGCATCTGCAGATGAAAGCCGCGCGCCGCCAGATTGCCAAGCACGACGACGGCGTCGGCACGCGCCAGTTTTCGCGATTCGGTCAGCTCGAAATCCAGTGCCAGCACCAGTAGCCCCAGCGGCTGCCGGACGGCGTCGGGCAGCAGCGAAAACGCATCTTTTTCGCGCAGGTACAGATAGGTGTCCGGCTTGCGCAGGGACTTGTAGACGTAGGTGTGCATGCCATTACCGCAGGGGGCTGCGCGGATTGTCGCCGCAAACGCGAAGCGGGGAAAGCGCCGCAGGCTTTGTTAATCTTGCCGCCTTCGCGTTTACACCCTGATGTCCTACGGAGCCGCCATGCGTTCGCCAGCCCTCGTCGCTTTCGCCCTGTCCGTCCTTGCCGGCGCCGCCCATGCCCAGACACCGATCAGCCTCGATCAGGCCATGGCCCATCCGGACTGGATTGGAACGCCGGTGGAATCGGCCTGGTGGGCCTGGGACTCACAGCGCGTGCTTTATTCGCAAAAACGCAGTGCCTCGCCCGTGCGCGACACGTATTCAGTGCCAGCGACCGGCGGCAATGCGCAGGTGGTGGCGAACGCGGCGCTGGCCGATCTCGACACCGCCCAGCCGGCCTATGACCGCGACCACCAGCGTGCCCTGATGGTGCGCAACGGCGATATTTTCCTGCGCGACCTGAAATCCGGCGCGCTGACCCAGGTCACGCGCAGTGCCGAGGCCGAGGAAGAGGCGGTGTTCAGCGCCGATGGCAATGACGTGTTCTACCGGCAGGGCACCGATTGGTGGCGCTGGTCGACCAGCACGCGGCTGGCGCAACCGGTGGCCTTGCCGCGCGCCGAGAAGGATCCGAACGCCACACCGGCCGCCGATGCGTTGCGCGAGCATCAACTGCGCCTGAGCGCCACGCTCCGGCGGCAAAAGCAGGATCGCGAAACCCTGCGCGCCGCCGCCGATGCGGCGCGTGCCGCCGATGCCACCCGCGCGGCCAAACCCGTTTATCTCGGTGCCGACGTCCAGATCGCCGCCAGCGCCCTGTCGCCGAACGGCCGCTGGCTGCTGGTCGTTACCCAGGCCAAGGGCGCGGACGCCGGTCGTGTCGGCAAGATGCCGAAATACGTGACCGAATCCGGCTACGAGGAAGTCGAGGACGTGCACACCCGCGTCGGCCGTAACCAGCCGATCGCGCAGGCGCTTAAATTGGTGGATCTGGCCAGCAACAGCGTCAGCGACTTGTCCTACGACAGCCTGCCGGGCATCGCCGTCGATCCACTGGCGACAATGCGCCAGGCGCAGAAGCTCGATCCGCTCAAGGGCAACCGCCCGGTTCGCATCGTCAATGAAGGCGACAACAGCGGCGCCGCCACGATTCGCTGGAGCGCCGATGGCAGCCAGCTGGCCGTGCAGATCCGCGCCATCGACAACAAGGACCGCTGGATCGCCAGCGTCGATTTCACCGGCGTGAAACTGGCCTTGGCCCATCGACTCGGCGACCCGGCCTGGATCAACTGGAACTTCAACGATTTTGGCTGGCTCCCCGACAACCGAACGCTCTGGTATTTGTCCGAGGAAAGCGGCTATTCGCACCTTTACACCCTGGCGCCGGGCAGCAAGCCCAGAGCCTTGGGCACGGGCAGCTGGGAAGCTTCGTCCGTGCAGTGGTCGAACGACGGCAGCACGGCCTATTTCATCTGCAATCGCAAACTGCCCGGCGATTACGAAATCTGCGCGGCAGACCGCAATGGCGGCGTGCGCGAGCTGACCGCGCTCGATGCCGTCGAGGATTTCACCCTCTCGCCCGACGGCAGCAAGCTGCTGGTGCGTTGGTCTGCCAGCTACACGCCGATCCAGATCGCGGTAGTGCCGGCAGCCGGCGGCGAGGCGTTGAAACTCAGCGACACCCGCAGCGCGGAGTTCAAGGCGCGCAGCTGGATCCAGCCGCAATATGTGCAGGTGCCGTCCAAACATGGCGCCGGTACGATCTGGGCCAAGCTATATCGCCCGGCGACGCTGGACGCGGGAAAAAAATACCCGGTGGTGATGTTCGTGCATGGTGCCGGCTACCTGCAGAACGTCAGCAACCGTTATCCGAATTATTTCCGCGAGCAGATGTTCCACAACCTGCTGGTGCAGCAGGGTTACGTCGTGCTGGACATGGACTACCGCGCTTCCGAGGGCTACGGCCGCGCCTGGCGCACTGCCATCTATCGGCAGATGGGCCATCCCGAGCTCGAGGATTACCTCGACGGCGTCGACTACATGGTTGACCAGCACCAGGGCGACCGCGCCCAGGTTGGCATCTACGGCGGCAGCTACGGTGGCTTCATGGCCTTCATGGGTCTGTTCCGCTCGCCCGAGGTGTTCAAGGCCGGTGCGGCTTTGCGGCCGGTCACCGACTGGACCAGCTACAACCACGAGTACACCTCGAACATCCTCAACACGCCCGACATTGATCCGGAGGCCTACAGAAAGTCCTCGCCGATCGAATATGCGGAAAACTTCCGTGGCCACCTGCTGATTTGCCACGGCATGATCGACGACAACGTGTTTTTCCAGGATTCGGTGCGCCTGGCCCAGCGCCTGATCGAACTGAAAAAGGACCATTGGGAGCTGGCACCGTATCCGATGGAGCGGCACGGATTCACCAGTCCGGAGGCCTGGTACGATGAATACCGGCGCATTTTCCAGCTGTTCGAGCGCACGCTGAAGTAGCTTTTGGCCGATAGCCGGCACGAGGGCCGGGACACCCGGCACACGCAACGGCCCGGCCAATGGCACAATGCCTCGCCCATCAAGCGGGGAGCTTTGCATGGATATCCAGGTACGCACGGTTGACACGCCCGATGAGATGGCGGCCGTTGCACGGCTTCGATATGCCGTTTATGTGCACGAAATGGGCCGCCGGCCGCAGGGCTGCGACGACAGCACCGAACAGCTTTCCGACCCCGAGGATGCATTCTCGATCGTCCTGGCCGCCTACGAGGGCGAGACCATGGTCGGCACCATTCGCCTGACGCCGGTAGACCGATTGGAGCCCGGCAGCGATTGGCGCAACATCTACGGCACCAGTGAATTTCCGGTGGCCGAACACCAGCAGCGGGTTATTTCCCGCTTGATCATGCGCAGTGATTTCAGCGGCCACCTGGTGGCGCCGAAACTGCTGATGGCGGCCTACGACAGCCTGCGCGCCGGTGGCGGCGAGCTGGCTTTCCTGCACTGTCCGCCGCACCGGGTGGCCCTGTACGAGGTCATGGGTTTCCGCCGTTACCGTGCCGGCTTCAGCCATGCCGAAGCCAGTTTCCGGCTGCCGATGGTGATGATTGCAGGCGACTGGGCGCATTTCGAAGCGGTGAAGTCGCCGCTGCTGCCGCAGGTGCACCAACACGCGCCCAACGTCAGCCTGGGCGACTGGTTCGAGAAGACCTACAGGGAGCATTCCCGCCCCGGCAGCGTGCGTGTGCTCGGCGTCGACGATTTTTTGCGCCAGTTCGACCAGCGCCTGACCGACGACAGCATCCCGCTGCTGGAAGATCTTGATGGCGAGGATACCCAGCGCCTGTTCCTGACCGCCGAGCAGATCAGCGTCAGCTCCGGTGAAGCCGTGCTGCGCCGCGGTGAGGGCGGCACCATGATGTTCCTGATCTTGGAAGGCGCGGTCGAGGTTTCGATCAGCACGCACGACCACCGCCGCGTCCTGAGCACCTTGGGCGCCGGCCAGCTGTTCGGCGAGGCCGCCTTCCTGATGCAGACGCCGCGCAGCGCCGATGTCACCGCCATCACCGACAGCCTGCTGCTGTCGATCAGCACCGCCAATTTCGAAAGCCTGAGCGAGAATGCACCGGCGGTAGCAGTCAAGCTGCTGCGCAACCTGTGCCGGACGCTGTGCCTGCGGCTGTATGCGAGTGCGCAGGATTGACGAATTATTTTTTTGCGCAGCGCACTAGCCACATCACGGCGATGGCGTGCAACAGCGGAAACCGGATTGGACCAATGATTTTTGCGCGTACTCTGCGACTGTGCGTTTAAGGCTTTCCTGCTTAAACAGGTATCGCCACGAACACGCCTTCCAGCTCCACATCCAGTTCGCGCCGGCAGATATCTCCGCGCAGGTAAAGCACGCACACATCCGGAATGCCGGAGCCGGCGATGACCGCGCGTGCGGCATCAAGGTCAGTCTCGCGGCGCAGGTAAACCCGCAGGGCTTCGCAGTCATCAAGGCGGAACCGCCGTCCGGTTTTTTCGCCACCCTCGGCCAGCAGGGCTCCAAGGTTGGCCAAGCTCTCGTGCAGTTGCGCGGCGATATCGCCGACATGCCGTGACACATGGCCGACGATGCTGGCGGTGCCTGAGGCGAGCAGGCGCGGCGTGACGGTATCGGCATCAAGCACGGCGCCGCGCGAAAAACCCGGCGCCACCGGGCCATAGTCGCGCGGATATCGCCAAGCTGGCGTTTGCCGGGGATTTTCCAGCGCCAAGGCCGGTGTGCATGCGCACAGGGCGATCAGCTGCAGGGTTTTCGGCGCGCCATCGCTGCCGATGGCGGTAGCCGCCGGCGGCGGATCGTTGAACATCATGTCCACCGCGCGCGCCCGGCCCACGCAGAAGCGCCGGTAGCGTTCGCCGTCGCCGTCGCCATCGTTGATGCCGCCGAAATAATTCCAGACCCGCAGCAGGTAGGGATGCCGCGATGGCCGCACGGCCGTGAGCAGCCGCTCGTAGGCGAGCGCGGCGTCGGCCTCGATATCGCCGGTCTCGGTGATCGCCAGCGCCAACATCGCGTAATGCTCACCGTGCGCCCAGGCGGCGCCGAGGGTTTCCGCTGATTCGGTGATGTCGCCGGCGAACCAACTCTCAGGCAAGTCGGGACCGGCGAGACGGCGGCAGGGCAGTCGCAGCGGCGAGCTGCCTTCGCCGTCGACCGTAAAACGGATCAGGGCGCCGTCGTCGTTGGCATGGGCGATGTGCAGCCGGGCGGCGGTATCTGGGGTGATATCCATGAGTATGCGAATTATAGGTCGAAGGTCGCGCGCGGTTTGACCAAATGCCGCCATCTCCCTGGCTTTGTGAGGGGCATGAGCCCAGGCTGTCGGCAACAAGAGCGGCGGAGCTGAAGGCTCTCCGACAAAACCATGTGTGCTCCTGACCAAGGGCTTGGCCTTCCTGCAGCGCGATGGCCAGCGGCTATCATGGCTTGACCCTAACCAGCGTATCGACATGACCCAGCTCGACACTGTCCACGCCTACCTCGCCGATCTGCAGGATCGCCTCTGTGCGGCGTTCGCTGCTGTCGATGGCAGTGCTTTTGCCGAAGACCGCTGGCAGCGGACCGAGGGCGGCGGTCGCTCCGTGCTTCCTGCCTCACGCGACACCAGCCCATCCATGGGCGGCGGCGGCCGCTCACGCGTGCTCAAGGAAGGCGGCGTCTTCGAACAGGCCGGCGTCGGATTTTCAGATGTGCAGGGCGCCACCTTGCCGGCGTCGGCCACCGCGCATCGGCCCGAATTGGCTGGCGCGCCCTGGCGCGCCCTGGGCGTGTCGCTGGTGCTGCATCCGCGCAATCCCCATGCACCAACTGCGCACGCCAACGTGCGCTATTTTGAGGCGCGTCCTGAAGGCCGCGAACCGATCTGGTGGTTCGGCGGTGGTTTCGACCTCACGCCTTTTTATCCGTTTGATGAAGACGTGCGTCATTGGCACATCGTGGCGCGCGAGCTGTGCGCGCCGTTTGGCCACAGCCGCTACATCGAGCACAAGGCCTGGTGCGACCGTTACTTTTTCCTCAAGCATCGCAACGAAGCACGCGGCGTTGGCGGCCTGTTCTTCGACGATCTCAATGCCGGCGGTTTCGACACCTGTTTCGACTACCTGCGCGCGGTGGGCAACGGCTTCCTCGATGCTTACCAGCCGATCATCGAGCGCCGCAAGGACACGCCGTACGGTGAACGCGAGCGCGAATTCCAGCTGTACCGGCGCGGTCGCTACGTCGAGTTCAACCTGGTTTGGGATCGCGGCACGCTGTTCGGCCTGCAGAGCGGTGGACGCACCGAATCGATCCTGATGAGCCTGCCGCCCAGGGTGCGCTTCGAATACGCCTACGAGCCCGAGACGGGCAGCGCCGAAGCGCGGTTGGCGGATTACCTCAAGCCGCGGGATTGGCTCACCGAAATGTAGGAGCGGCGCAAGCCGCGACCGCTCTTGTCATCGACCGCGATCGCGGCTTGCGCGGCTCCTGCAAAACGCAGGCAAAAAAAGCCCCGCATGCCAGGGGAAGCATGCGGGGCCGGGTGGAAGCTTCGGTCGGGGAAAACCTGGCTTCCGGGATCTTCTCAGGGGAGGGAGTTGATCCACGACGGACGTTGCATCCGTCGCATGTAGAAGACCACTTGCCGCATGAGAAGTTCGTGAACCGGAGGATTTGTTTGCCGGACGGTTCAGGGGTCGTTCATTGGAATCTGAAGATGTTGAATTTATTGGCAATTTACAGCCATGCCCATGTTTCAGTGGGCCTGATCCCAGTTGTCGCCCACCCCGCAGTCGACCACCAGCGGCACCCGCAGTTCCGCCGCGGCCTCCATCCGGGCCTTCACCTCGGCAAGCAGGGTGTCCACAAAGTCGGCATCGGCCTCGAACACCAGCTCATCGTGCACCTGCATGATCATCAGCGCCTGGTTTGATTGCGTGCCCAGCCAGGCATCCACCGTCACCATCGCCCGCTTGATGATGTCCGCAGCCGTGCCCTGCATCGGTGCGTTGATCGCGGCGCGCTCGGCGCCGGCGCGCTGCGCCTGATTTTTGGAGCGGATTTCCTGCAGGTGCAGGCGGCGGCCGAACACCGTTTCGACATAGCCGTCCTCGCGGGCTTGGGCGCGGATGCGCTCCATGTAGTCGCGCACGCCGGGATAGCGTGAAAAATACAGGGCGATGTAGTCCTGCGCCTCGCCGCGGCCGATGCCGAGCTGACGCGCCAGGCCGAAGGCGCTCATGCCGTACATCAGGCCGAAGTTGATCGCTTTTGCGGCGCGTCGTTGATCGCCGGAAACCTCGGGCAACGCCACGCCGAACACTTCCGCCGCCGTTGCACGGTGCACGTCCTGACCGCTGGCGAAGGCGCGCAGCAAGCCGGCATCTTCAGACAGATGCGCCATGATCCGCAGTTCGATCTGCGAGTAGTCGCAGGCGACGATCTTCCTGCCCGGTGCCGCGATGAAGGCGGTGCGGATACGCCGGCCGTCCTCGGTTCGGATCGGAATGTTCTGCAGGTTGGGATCGTTCGAACTCAGCCTTCCAGTCGCGGCGCCGGCCTGGTGGTAGCTGGTGTGCACGCGGCCGGTCTGCGCATTGATCATCTCCGGCAGCTTGTCGGTATAGGTGCTGCGCAGTTTCGCCAGTCCCCGGTAATCGAGAATCAGGCGCGGCAGCTCGTGCTGGTCGGCGATGGCTTCCAGCGCTTCTTCATTCGTGGACGGCGCGCCGGTGGGTGTCTTCAGCAGCGCCGGCAATTTCAGTTCGTCGAACAACAGCGCGCCGATCTGCTTGGGCGAGTCGAGGTTGAAGCTGCGCCCGGCGATCTCGATAGCGCGCTGCTGCGCCGCCAGCATGCGCTGCGACAGGTCGGCGCTCTGACGGCGCAATTCGGCGGCATCGATCATCACGCCGTTGGCCTCGATGCGCTCGAGCACCGGCACCAGCGGCATTTCGATGTCGCGGTAAACGAATTTCAGCGAAGGAATGGCCTGCAGTTTTTCCGACAGCACGCGGTGCAGGCGCAGGGTGATGTCGGCATCTTCGGCGGCATACGTGGTCGCTTCGTCCAGACCGACTTGCGAGAAGGAAATTTGTTTGGCGCCCTTGCCGGCGACTTCCTCGTACTTG
>Ga0163144_10024574_pt1 | contig 11813 bp, 8 predicted proteins | sample OliLak19BULKMAT1_FD_123175 | JGI IMG/M metagenome (GOLD analysis project Ga0163144, IMG submission 123175) | Freshwater microbial mat bacterial communities from Lake Vanda, McMurdo Dry Valleys, Antarctica - Oligotrophic Lake LV.19.BULKMAT1 | ecosystem: Environmental > Aquatic > Freshwater > Lake... | reverse complement strand
CATCGGCAAGATCAGCTACTCGGTCTATCTCGTGCATTGGCCGTTGATCGTTTTCGCCGCGGCCTCGCGCGGGAGCCTGGACCTGCGTTGGAAGCTCGGGCTTGGAGCTGCGAGCCTTGCAATCGGAACGTTGATGTGGCGCGGGGTCGAGCAAACGCTGCGCCGCCCACGCGCGGATGGGCGCGGCCTTTCGCGCGCGGGTTTCGCTCTCGCTTGCGCTGCGTTGGCCCTTGGTTGCACGGCCGCCAGCGGCACCTTGTGGTCGAATCCATGGAGTCCGGCTCGCAAAGCCACGGAACGCAACGCCCGAATGATGGAGTTCTTGAATGCGCAGAACGCGTGGACCAAGCAGTTCAATTCGCGCGATAACTGCTACGTCTCTTCGGGCGCCATCTACCCCGAAAAGCAGTGCATGCGCGCTTCGGCCGCAACCGACGGCGGCAAGCCGGACGTCTTGGTGATCGGCGATTCACTCGCCGCCAATCTCTCCACCGGCATGTCTGCGTACTGGGCCGACGCTGTGAACGTCGATCTAGCCGCGTCGCCCGGCTGCCGTCCGATCTTTGCTGCTACGAAAACAGGGCCTTCGTGTGGGTCGGTGACGAACGTCGTGTTCGAAAAGGCGGATCTGTCGCACTACGAACTCGTGATTCTGCATGGCAATTTCGCCAGGCCCGCCCACGTCGAGGCCATCGTGCCCTCGATCGCCAAACTGCGCGCGCGCGGCGCGGCGGACATCGTGTTGCTGGGTCCCAACGTCGAATACAGAAGCAGTGTGCTCGACGTGCTCAGCAAGAACGAGAGCGCAAGTCACGACGTAGTGACGGCCGAGCTGACTGCTTTGATCTTGCTCCGAAACTTCGCCCAAGAACCGCACATGCAGAAGGCTGCAGACGCCGCCAAGATCAAGTACGTGTCGCTCTTGAAATTGCGCTGCCCCAGCGGCACGTCGGAGAGTTGTATGCACACCATGGGGGCGGACGGTGATCCGATCACGCGAGACAACATTCATCTGTCGCGTACGAGTTCCGTCTGGACATTGAGCCTCGTCGAACAGCGCGTGGCTCCCTGGAAGGGCTTGCTCAAGTTTGGCAGCCCCAACGCCTGGCCCTGAGCGAATCGAAGATCCGGGCTCGGAGCAGCTCGAAAAAAAACGACCTGCTTTTACCGCTCGAAGTCGAGTTATTTTCAAATGACGAAAGCGGCGAGCACCAGGCAGATCACCAAGATGACGCCGATCAACAGAATGACAGGTGCATTGCTGCGGGTTGGCACTCCTGCAACCGGCTGAACTGGACGGTAGGCGGCGGGATGTTCGGATGACGCGCGTTCGGTGGCACGGTCGGAACTGCGATCCGCCGGACGGTCTGAGGCTGAACGCATGCCTTCGGCAGGCGTCGCGTCACTCGCATCGAAAGGCGGAGCCGGTTCGGTCGCGCTCTCGACCGCGCTGCGGGCCATGAGCGCACTTGCGGCCGAGGCTTCGGCTTCGGCGTTGTCGAGTCCATGGAACGGACTCGTTCCCACCATCGTGCCGCCGAGCGGATCGGCAGCGCCCGAGTTGGACTCTTGGCGCGGTCGAAGAGACGCAGCGTCCGGAGGCGCGACGCCGATCATCGTCCCCTTGAGCTTGGACGAGGCGGCCCTGGAGGCAGCGGCGGCCGACGCTGCGGCAGGGGCCACTGCTGCGACCGAAGGCGCACGGCCGGCCGCGTCGTCGGCAGCCTTGCGGAGATCGGCGACGCTGGGCGGAGCAACCCCAATCATCGTGCCCTTGAGCTTGGAAGAAGGCGTCGGGCCAGCAGAAGGCTGAGCTGTGGGAGACGCGCCGACCTTGGGAAGCGCGACGGTCGGTTCGGCTGCCGCGGTGGTCGCCGTCGGACTCGGCTTGGAAGCTTCGGCTAGCTTGCGCCGCAACTCTTCCATGCCGGGTGGAGCCAAGCCGACCATCGTACCCTTCATCGAGAGTGCAGGTCTGGCGCCGGCCGGCGCAGCAACGGGCCGCTCACTTCCGGTCGGCGGCGGACTCGATGACGAGACCTCGCTCGCCGACGGTGCTGCGGGCGCAGGAGTCGCTGGGGAAGCAGGAGCGGCAGGGGAATCAGGGGTGGACGTCGTGGAACCAGGCGTTGCGCCAGCGAAAGGGCTGGCCTGCATCATCATGGTCCCTTTGAACTTGGGGGCCGCCTTCTTCACCTGAAGATCGAAGCCGCATTGCGCGCACTTCTCGGCGACCTCTTCGTTTTTCGTCCCGCAGTTCGGGCAAAACACTCGTTACGATCCTCCCATGCCCGGACGTGGGCGCAGACGAGCGTACACACCCGAGCGACGCGGAGACAAGCCATACCTACCCGACGGGCGCCGGGGGCTCGTTTGGGGCCCGAGTCTCGGAACCAATATGGCGAGGATGACTCGGCTATCGACCCGAATGCACTTCGCGGAGCAGGTCGACCCCTGAACCCTTGACACCCCGAAGGCCGGATCACTACCGTCCCAGCGCCCGCAGCCCGGGCCGGCAATTTTTGCCGCTTTGAGGGCGCGGCTCCACCCAATCTGGAACTAGCATGGCATTCGCCCTGAGCGTGGAGCACGAGAAGAAGCTCGCCGAGATTCTCTCGCGCTATCCCAACAAGATGGCCGCCTGCATCCCGGCCCTACACCTGTGCCAGGAAGCCAACGAAAACTGGGTGAATGACGAGGTCATTCACTTCGTTGCGGACCGGCTGGAACTCAGCACGGCACACGTCAAAGGCGTGACGACGTTCTACCACCTGTTCAACCGCGAGAAGCCGGGCAAGCACCAGGTGTGGGTCTGCCACACGCTGCCTTGCGCGCTACGGGGTGGCGAGTCGTTGGTCAAGCACTGCGAGAAAAAGCTCGGCGTGCAGGTGGGCCAAACCACCAAGGACGGCAAGGTCACGTTGCGCACGGCAGAGTGCCTGGCTTCGTGTGGCACCGGACCGATGATCCAGGTCGACAAGACCTACCACGAGAATCTGACGACCCAGGACGTTGACCGTATCCTGGACGGTCTTTTGGCTGATTGAGAGGGCCTGACCCCATGCTGAAGCAGACCACTTACCTCACCCACAGTTACGACAAGGCCGACGGCCATACCTTGGCCGCCTATGAGGCAGCCGGCGGCTACAAGAGCGCCAAGCGCGTCTTCGGCGTGCTCACGCGCGAGAAGGTCATCGAGGAAATGAAGGCCGCGCACATTCGCGGTCGCGGCGGCGCCGGCTTCGATTGCGGCATGAAGTGGTCCTTCATGCCCAAAGAGAGCCAGAAGCCCTGCTACCTCGTGGTGAATGCCGACGAAGGCGAGCCGGGGACGTTCAAGGATCGCACGATCATGGAGCGCAATCCGCACTCGCTGGTCGAGGGCTGCATCATCGGCGCCTACGCCATCGGGGCCCACGCCGCGTACATCTACGTGCGCGACGAGCTGCACCTCTCCAAAGAGCGCCTCTGGGGCGCCATCGCCGAGGCCAAGCAGAAGGGTTACTTGGGCAAGAACCCGTTCGACAAGAACTACCCCATGGAGGTCTACGTCCACACGGGCGCGGGCGCTTACATTTGCGGCGAAGAAACGGCCTTGTTGAACTCGCTCGAAGGGCGACGCGGTGAACCGCGCCTCAAGCCGCCTTTCCCCGCTCAAGTCGGCGCATTCGGCTGCCCTACCACGGTGAACAACGTCGAGACGATCGCCATCGTGCCGACGGTCTTCCAAGTGGGCGGCGACGCTTTCAGCAAGCTCTCGGCTCTGCACGACTGGAACGACGGTGGCACTCGCCTGTTTGGCGTGAGCGGCCACGTGAAGACGCCAGGTGTGTACGAATGCGCGGTCGGTCTGACGCTGCGCGAACTGATCTACGATCTGGGTGGTGGCATCCTCGGCGACAACAAGCTGCTCGCCGTCATTCCTGGTGGTTCGTCTTGTCCTGTGCACCTAGCCGACGAAATCGTCGACGTGCCGGGCAACGACAAATTCGCGCCCTACAACGGCAAGAGCTTCTTGGATTTGCCACTTGGCGTCGACGCGTTCCGCGGCTTTGGCAGCATGCTTGGCACTTGTGGCGCGATCGTCATGAGCGACCAGACGGATCCTGTCTTGGCCCTGCACAACTTGATGCGTTTCTACAAGCACGAGTCGTGCGGCCAATGCACGCCCTGCCGCGAAGGTTGTGGCTGGGTGGAGCGCATTTTGGACAAGATCGTGGCCGGCCAAGGCTCGATCGGCGAGCTGGACCAGTTGCACGAAATTGCTTCGAACATCACGGGCAACACCATTTGCGCCTTCGGCGACGGTGCGGCCCAGCCGGCGTTGTCGTTCGTGCGCAAGTTCCGTCCGCAGCTCGAAGACTACATCCGCTCCGGCGGCAAAGGTCAGACCAGGAGTCTCGAAGCATGAGCGCTGGAATACTTCTGTTCGTCGTCTGCAGCCTGATGTGCGTGGGTGGTGCTCTCATCACCATCCTGGCGCGTAATCCCATTCGTGGCGCCATGGGCCTGCTCGGCACCATCATCGGCATCGCCGGTCTGTTCTTGCGTCTCAACGCGCAGTTTCTCGCGGCCATGCAGATCCTCGTCTACGCGGGCGCCGTCGTCATCTTGTTCGTGTTCGTGATCATGCTGCTGGGACCGAGTGCGGGCATCAGCGAGAGTCAGGGCGCGCGCTCGCGTTTCTCGCGGCTTTTTTCGGGCGCGGCTCTGGCCGTGTTCGGTGCGTTCGCCCTCGTCTTCATCGGCCGCGGCGCGCGGCACGAGTTCGCCGTCATTACGCCGGCGCACGGCTCGGTAGAAGCCGTCGGTGGACGACTCTTCAACGAAGGCCTCGTGCCCTTCGAATTGACCACCGCTCTGCTCATTGTCGCCGTGATTGGCGCGCTGGCAGTGGCTCGCTCCAAGCCGAACGCCAAGAAGAAAGTCGAACTCGAGAACCCGACTTTGCGCATGTTCCACGGCCCGTTGCATCCGCGCGATGCCGAGCGGCCTTTGTCCGGCGACACGCTCTCCGAGCGCGTCCAGAAAGAGAGCGTGTGATGCTCGACGTCGTCATCGAGAACTACGTGCTTTTGGCCGGGGTGATCTTCACCATCGGCTGCATCGGTTTCTTGGTTCGCCGCAACATCCTCGTTCAGCTGATGAGCATCGAGTTGATGCTCAACAGCGTGAACCTGGCGCTCGTCGCCTTCAATCGCCAGCACACCGGCGATATGAACGGTCAGGCCTTCGCCTTCTTCATCATCGCGGTGGCGGCTGCAGAAGTCGCTGTCGGCCTCGCCATCGTCCTCCAGTTCTATCGTCTCCGCGGCACCGTCAACTCCGACGAAGCTGCGAGCCTTCGCCACTGACGCAAAAGCCAGATGGAACAGCTCACACTTCTCTTTCCCAGTAGCGACTTCACCCTTCTCGCGGTGATCCTCGCCCTTCCGCTTCTCGGTGCCTTCGCCAACGGCCTGTTCGGCAAGCGTCTCGGCAAGCAAGCCGTCACGTTGATCGCGCTTTCCGCGCTCGGCTTGGCCTTCGTAGCAAGCTTGACGGGCTTCTGGATGTTGGCGACAGCGCAGTCGGCCGGTTCGGCTGCAGTCGAGCATGGCCACGAGGCCGTGCATCACGTGGTTGAGGCCGCCCGCTTCAAATGGACCGCGTACAACTGGCTCGAACTCGCGGGCTCGGGCCACGGCATGTCCCCCCGCAGTTTGTCGCTCGATGTCGCGTTTTCGCTCGACGCCCTGAACGCCACGATGTCCCTGATCATCACGGGCATCGGGTTCCTCATTCACCTCTACTCGTCCAAGTACATGGAGGACGATCCGAGCTACTACCGCTTCTTCGCGTACCTGAACCTGTTCATCTTCTCGATGTTGGTTCTGGTCCTTGGTGACAGCCTGCCGATTCTGTTCGTCGGTTGGGAAGGCGTGGGCCTCTGCAGCTACTTGCTGATCGGCTTCTGGTTCCAGGAGGACGCCAACGCCGCCGCTGGCAAGAAGGCGTTCATCACCAACCGCATCGGTGACTTCGGTCTGCTGGTCGCCATGGGCCTCCTGGCTTATTACTGTGGCGCTCTCGACTGGGCTGGAATCAACACGAATAGCCACAATCTGCTCCAGCCCGTGAAGATATGGCCCGTCGGTACCGACGTGCCCATCGCTCAGGCCCTCCCCGACAGCTGGGCTCTGGCCATCAACACTCCGCGCTACGTCAACGCGGCGACATTGGTCGGCCTGTCCTTGTTCCTTGGCTGCGCTGGCAAGAGTGCGCAGCTACCGCTGTACGTGTGGCTCCCCGATGCCATGGCGGGCCCCACGCCGGTCTCGGCGCTCATTCACGCTGCCACGATGGTTACGGCCGGCGTTTACCTCGTCTGTCGCCTGAACGGCATCTTCCTGCTGGACCCGCTGACGATGTTCATCGTCGCGTTGATTGGCGCACTGACGGCTCTGTTCGCCGCCACGATTGCCTTCGTGCAGAACGATATCAAGAAGGTACTGGCCTACTCGACCGTCAGCCAGCTGGGCTTCATGTTCCTTGGCGTCGGAGTCGGCGCGTTCGTTGCCGGCTTCTTCCACGTCATGACGCACGCCTTCTTCAAGGCCTGCATGTTCCTCGGTGCCGGCTCGGTGATCCATGCCATGCACGCACGCATCCACGGGACGGAGCAGTCCCAGGACATGCGCAACATGGGCGGCATGCGCAAGTTCATGCCAGTGACCTTTGCGACCTTCGGCGTCGCTTGGGCCGCGATCGTCGGTTTCCCGCTCACCAGCGGCTTCTTTTCCAAGGACGAGATTTTACTGAAGGCCAAGACCAGCTTGGTCACGGGCCCTGCCGAAGTCGTCAGCCCCAACGGCCGTGTTGCGTTCGATAACTTCGTCTGGGAACCCTGGATGGGCACGCTGCTCTATTCGATCGGCTTTTGCGCTGCAATCATGACGGCGTTTTATATGACACGCCTAGTGATCGGCACGTTCTTTGGCGAGTTCAAGGGTTGGACGATCGTCCCAGGTTGGGTCGATCCTCACGCCGCTCACGCAGGTCACGGGCACGACGATCACGGCCAGGCTGCCCTCGGCCACGACGATCACGGCCAGGCTGCCCTCGGCCATGCCGCCCTCGGCCATGCCGCGCACGACGATCACCACCACCACGAAGAGCCCGGTCCCGACATGCAGGGCCCAACCCCGCACGAGTCGCCCTGGCAGATGACGCTGCCCCTGGTGATTCTGGGATTTTTGGCGGCCTTCGGCGGCTTCCTGAACGCGCACCCGCTTCGCCTGATCGGTTTGCACATCACGCCGCTCGAGAACTTTCTCGAACCGCTGTTCGTCGAGGCCACCGAGGTCGTCAAGACGGCCCCGGGCAGCGAGAGCTTCGAGGTCATCGGCCTGTGCCTTGCCGTGTTGGCATTCTGCGGCGGAGCAGGCGCAGCCTACTGGATGTACGTCGTCCAAAAGGGCGCGCCAGCCCGCAAGCTGGCCGAGTCTTTCCCCAAGCTACACCAGCTCGTCTACGACAAGTGGCGCGTCGACGAATTTTACCAGGAGTACATCATCGGCAATCTCGATTCACTCGCGCAGATGTGCGTGTGGGTCGACAAGAATCTGGTCGACGGCATCTTGGCTCGACTCTCGGCATTCTTGGTCGCGGTCAGCGGCACGGTGCTGCGGCAATTCCAGACAGGTCGTCTGCAAGCCTACGCGGCGGTGCTCGTACTCGGCATGGGCGCTGTCGGTTGCTACGTCATTCGCCCGCAGAGTTCGCTCCGCATCGATGAGAATCACGCTACGGGCAAGTACGGTCTGCGGGCAGCTCCGGGATTTGGGTACAGCTACCGCTGGGACGTCGATGGCACGGAGGGCTGGGACGCGGATTTCGGGGACACGGCCGAAGCCCAGTTCGCCCTCAAGGCCGACGAGGCCCGCACGGTGCGCGTCGAAGTGCAGAACGCCCTCGGCCAAAGCAGCTCGGAAGAGATCACCTTCGTCCGGCCCCGACCGGATCTTTCATCGGGTCCGGCTGGTGCCGCGCCCATGCAGGCGACCGTTACCCGTGGCGCCGACGGTAAGTTGCGTGGCGTTCCCGGTCACGACCCAGACAAGCTCCGCGAAGCTCTGAAAAAGGGAGCTCACTGAATCATGAATCCTCTGGCGAAAGCGTTCTTCGAAGCCGCGCCGTTCTTGCTGGCGTTCGCGTTGTTCTCACTACTGCCTAAAGGTAGGAGTTGGGCAGAGCGTCTGTGTATCGGCGCCGTCGCCGGTCTGATGTTCCTGTTCGTCTCGGACATGTGGCCCCAGGCCGCAGCTCCGGTCGCCGAGCAGGTCGCCAAGGTGGAGTGGCCGCACTTACTCAATCTGATCATCTTCCTGCCGTTGCTCGGCGGCATCGGGCTGTTGTTCTTGCCGCGCCAGGCTCCCGGATTGTTGCGCAAGTACACGCTTTTCGTGCTCGGCGTCGACTTCCTGGCCTCGCTGTTCCTGCTCTCCGTCTCGATGGAGAAGGGCTGGCATCTCCAATACATCCACGAGTGGATCCCGTCGCTCGGCATTCGCTACCATGTGGCCCTCGACGGCCTCAGCCTGTGGATGGTGCTGCTCAGTACCTTCACCACGCCCATCGCCGCCATTGTGTCCTTCGGCTCGGTGAAGAAGCGGGTCAAGGACCTGTGCTTCGCCCTGTTGATGCTGCATGGCGCCATGATCGGCGCGTTCGTTTCGCTCGACCTGTTCCTGTTCTTCATCTTCTGGGAGCTGATGCTCTTGCCGATGCTGATCTTGATCGGCGTATTCGGCGGCGTGGAGCGCATCAAGGCTGCCTACAAGTTCTTCCTCTACACGATGGTCGGCTCGATGATGATGCTGGCAGCCATCTTGTATCTGGTTTGGACCCACAACCAGCTGGCTGGCTACTTGACCTTCGACTACCTCGCGCTGTCCAAGCTGGTCCTCCCCAAGACTGCCGCTTGGTTGTGCTTCGCGGGCTTTGCTCTGGCCTTCTTGATCAAGGTGCCGATGTTTCCGTTCCACACCTGGTTGCCCGATGCCCACGTGCAGGCCCCTACAGGTGGTTCGATTATTCTGGCCGCGGTTCTCCTGAAGTTGGGCACGTACGGCTACATCCGCTTCTGCATGGGCATTTTCGGCGGTCCGGCAGGCATCGCGGCCACGCCTCTTGCCAGCGCTGTCATCCTGCTGGGCATCGTCTACGGCGCGCTGATTGCGTGGAAGCAAGACGACGTAAAGCGCTTGGTTGCGTACTCGTCTGTGGCTCACATGGGCTTCGTCATGCTCGGTCTGTTTGCGGCCAACCGTGCCGGACTCGAGGGCGCGCTGCTGCAGATGATCAACCACGGTATCTCGACGGGTGCGCTCTTCCTGCTGGTGGGCGTGATCTACGACCGTCGCCACACACGACTCGTCAAAGAATTCGGAGGCTTGGCCAAGGTCATGCCGGTTTACACGGTGCTGTTCATCATCGTGACGATGTCGAGTATCGGCGTGCCTGGGACCAACGGCTTCGTAGGGGAGTTCATGGTCATCATGGGCACGTTCCTTTCGGGCCCCGGCGATCTGGGAGCTTTCGCTCACTTGCAGGGCGTGCTCGCCTCGACCGGCGTCATCTTGGCCGCGGTCTACATGCTGGGCATGGTGCAGAAGGTCTTCTTCGGCCCTCTCAAGAACGAGAAGAACTTCCACCTTGCCGACATCAACGTGCGCGAGTCGATCGCCATCGCGCCGCTGGTGGCCATGATTTTCGTCATCGGCTTCTTCCCGAACATTTTCTTGTCGCGCATGACGCCGGCCGCTCAAGCGACGCTCGACAGGTACACGGAGCACCGCAGCGAATTCACGCAGCAGGTGGAAAACGCGCCCGCTCGCCTGCTCGGTCGGCGCGGTGACGCGCTGGAGGTCGGTTACCCCGAGGCTCCACAACCCGAAGACGCGGTCGACGCGCCTGTCGTCGCCGTCCAGCAAGATTCAGCCGCCCAGAAGGAGGGCGCAGAGTGATGAACGTCTTCTTTGGGCTCTCCCCGCTTCTGGTGGTCGCACTTGGCGGCCTCTTGCTCATGTTGGCCGAGGCCTTCGGGCAACCCGCCCCTGGCGACGGTGTGAACGCTCGAGGTGAAGTGGTTGACGCAGGCGCCGGACGTGGCGCCGAGCTGGGCTTGATTGCGGCTGTCGTCCTGTTCGCGGGCGCCATCTTCAGCTCCGCCTTGTGGATGGTTGGACCGGAGAACCTGTCGGGCCTCGACGCTGTGCGCCCGTACCTCGTCCTCGACCGGTTTACCGTTTTCTTCAGCTTCATCCTCTGCCTCTCCGGCGGACTGGTGGCGCTTTTGGGCGGGGCTTACCTGCCCGAGCACAAGATCGATCGGGGCGAGTTCTTCCCATTGCTGGTGTTCTCGACGCTCGGCGCTCAGGCGCTGGTTGCTTCAGGCGATCTGCTGAGCCTGTTCGTCGCGCTCGAAACGATGTCGCTCGGCGCTTACGCCATGATTGGTCTTCGTCGGACCAGTGCTCGCGCCAGCGAAGCTGCGCTCAAGTACTTCTTGCTGGGTTCGTTTGCCGCCGCCATTCTGCTCTTTGGAGGCGCACTGCTCTACGGCGCGACTGGGCACACCGATCTCGAGGGCATTGGCCAGGCCATCCGTGGCCTCTCCGGTGACGAACTAACTGGCAAGGCGGGCCTCGTACTCATCGCTCTCGTCCTGGTGCTTGTCGGCCTCACCTTCAAGATCAGCGCCGTCCCCTTCCATATGTGGGCGCCTGACGCCTACGAGGGTGCACCAACCCCCACGACCAGCTTCATGGCTGCCCTGGTGAAGAGCGCTGCCTTCGCCGTGCTCCTTCGCGTGCTCCTTGGAGCGTTCGGTGATCCGCGCCTGGCGAGCTGGGGTTCGGGGTGGCCGCCGGTTCTTGGCGCTATGGCCGTTGCCAGCATGTTCGTCGCGAACTTCATCGCGGGGCGTCAGGAGTCGGTGAAGCGCATGCTGGCCTATTCGTCGATCGCCCATGCCGGATACGCTCTGGTGGGCGTGGTTGCGGCCAGCCGCGGTGTGCAGGCGCAGTCGGCCGTGCTCTTCTACCTGGCTGGCTATTCGCTCTCCACCGTCGGTGCCCTCGGTGCGTTGGCCCTAACCGGTCGCTACGGCAAAGAAGCCGTCAGCTTCGACGACTTGGCTGGGCTTGGTCGCCGACATCCCGCCGTGGCGCTCGCGCTCACGTTTTTCTTGGTCTCGCTCGCAGGTGTCCCGCCGACGGCTGGCTTTTTCGGCAAGTTCTACGTCTTCAAGGCAGCCATCGACACCGAGCTCTATTGGCTGGCACTGCTCGGTCTGCTCAACAGCGTGATCGGCGCCTATTATTACCTGAAGGTGCTCGTGTACATGTACATGCGCGAACCAAAAACGGGTGCCGAGATCGCCACCCCCATGCGCTCGGGCTACATCGCTGCGGCGCTGGTCATCGCAGCCGCCTTCGTCTTGGGTCTGGGTCTTCTGCCTGACACGGTGATTGGCATGGCCAACGCTGCAGTGCTCCGCTGAGCCGCTGAGCCGCTGAGCCGCTGAGCCGCTGAGCCGCTGAGCCGCTGAGCCGCTGAGCCGCTGAGCCGCGAAGACACGAAAGAGAACGAGGTCCTGCGAAAGCAGCGGCCTCTTTCGGTGCGATTGCCTCAGTGCGTCGAGCTCGGCAGAGCCAGGTGGGCCGTCACCTGCGGGCGTCCCACCAGAAACGGCTGGTAGATCAAGCGTAAATCTCGAGCGCTTTGGGGCACGTCGAAGGCGACTTCGCCTCGGATGCTCTGTGCACGCT
>Ga0163144_10024573_pt1 | contig 11814 bp, 9 predicted proteins | sample OliLak19BULKMAT1_FD_123175 | JGI IMG/M metagenome (GOLD analysis project Ga0163144, IMG submission 123175) | Freshwater microbial mat bacterial communities from Lake Vanda, McMurdo Dry Valleys, Antarctica - Oligotrophic Lake LV.19.BULKMAT1 | ecosystem: Environmental > Aquatic > Freshwater > Lake... | reverse complement strand
TTAACGACTCAGGGAGCAGCCTGAGTGTTTCAAGTTCAGAACTCTAAACCTAAATCCCGCGCCTCGCGAACCAGGCTTGAATAAGGAACACGAGGTTCAATGAAAATAAGGATGACCACTCGATAAGGGAGCAGTCTAGACGGGGGGGGGTTGTCAATAGCAATAAATCCGTTTCTAGTAGCCTTTCAGAATCAGGCGCACGGGGGGAACGGCTAGGGGCCGGAAACGAAAAGACTCGGTTTGCGGGTTCAAACAGATCGCCTTGGCGGATTGGCAGAAAGTACCAGTAACGCAAGTGATTTTGTCAGCCTTGGGCTTCTTTCGCATTGAGCGTCGTCGGAATATCGTTGCTCTTGCGCTCAAGCAAAGAATGACCAATTGAAGCGCGGGGGGTGGATGGTGTCGTTCTGTCGTAGTGCTCGCGACGGCAACGCAAGTGGTTGGAGGGGCGGGCCTTGCTGAGGGGACCACTACGACAAGGGGGTTGTCGCAGTGGTCGGGCGGTGTCGCTTCCCCCAACCCCTCTCCCGGGGGAGAGAGGCTATTAAGCGAGGCTGACGGCGAAGCGGTAGAGGATGTCGGCGGCTTGGTCGACTTCGGCGAGGTCGATCCATTCGTCGCAGGTGTGGGCTTGGTCGATGTCGCCGGGGCCGAAGATGACGGTGGGGATGCCGAGGGAGGCGATCCAGGGGGCGTCGGTGCCGAAGGGGACGGGGTGGACGGTGAAGTCGGGTTTGACGGGGCGGATGAAGGCGCCGAGCTTGGCGATCAGGTCCTTGGAGTTGTCGGGGCTGAGGGCGGGCATGTGGACGTAGGGTTCGGACGTGTTCCAGTCGAAGTCCAGGCCGGCGGACTTGAGGAAGGTGTTGAGCTGGGCGGGCATGGCGGCCGGGTCTTCGCCGGGGAGGAGGCGGCGGTCGATGTCGATGCGGCAACTGTCGGGGACGGTGTTGACGCTGGTGCCGCCGTCGATGCGGCCGACGCTCAAGGTGGCGGGGCCGAGGAGGGGGTCGCGTTTGTCCGATAGGGTGGCGGCGAACTGCTCGACGGCGACGAGGAGGCGGCCCATGCGGTAGATGGCATTGACGCCTTGCTCGGGGCGGGAGCTATGACAGGAGCGGCCGGGGGTGTGGATGGTCCAGCGGGCGACGCCTTTGTGGGCGTGGACGATGTTGAGGCGGGTGGGTTCGGCGACGACGGCGTAGTCGGCATGGACCTTGCGGCGCTGGAGTTCGCGGACGCCCAGCGAAGTGTGTTCCTCGTCGACGGTGCAGGCGAGGAGGACGTTGGCGGAGCGGGGCTTGTCGCGGACGAGGCGGGTGAAGGCCTGGAGCATCGCGGTCATGCCGCCCTTGACGTCGCAGGCGCCGCGGCCGTAGAGTCGGCCGTTCTCGATCTTGGCGCCGAAGGGGTCGACGGTCATGGCGTCGATGGGGACGGTGTCCTGGTGGACCTCGAGGAGCAGAGTGGTCTTGGCGCCGCGGTCGAGGCGGGCGAGGAGGTTGGTGCGGTTGGGGGCGACGTCCTGGCGTTCGACGGGGACGCCGAGTGCCTTTAGGTACGATTCCAGATAGGCGGTGACGCGATGTTCCAGGGCGATCTCGGGCGGCAGGTCGCGGCCCATGGGGTTGACGCTGGGCAGGCGGACGAGATCGGCGAGGAGTCGGGGTGTATCCAACATGAATGGGACTTTCCGTACCGGAGTGGACGCGCGGGCAAGGCGCGTCGATGCGACACTGGCACGATGGTGACGGGTTTTGGGCGAATGTCAAGCGCTTTGGCGCGTGTCGGTCAGTTAGGCGTGCGATCCGCTGCGCGAGGGGGAGAACTGAACGCCGAGGTTGGCGATGTGTTCCATCATCTTGGGCAGGGGCGTGTCGTCTTTGCGGCGCGCGCGCCGAGGATCGGAAGGGAAACGCTGTTGCGTGGCGAGCGCGGTGTCGCCGCGCGTCAGCGTCTTGAGGGCGAGGGCGACGGCGGCGGGGGTTTGGAAGCGATCCTCCGGCTTTTTCGCGAGCATGCGGTCCAAGATGGATAGGGCGTCGTCGGGCACATCGGCACGAATGTCGCGGATCGGCTTGGGTTGGGCCGACTGGTGCAGCATGAGCTTCTTCGCGAGGTTGCCTTCCGGGAAAGGAGGCTGGCCCATGAGGAGAAAGTAGAAGGTGCAACCGAGGCTGTAGATGTCGCCGCGAATGTCGACGGTGGAGGCGTCGCGTGCCTGCTCGGGGGAGAGGTAGTCGATGGTGCCGTTGATGCCCTTCATGCCCGGCATGGCGGCGGTCAGGGGCACGGCGAATTGGCCTTTCGGAAGACGCCAATCCGCTAACCCCCAATCGAGCAACTTGATGAGCGGCTTCTTGGCCTTTCGAGTCTGCGGCTTGCCGGCATCGATGACGGGGACATGGGTAAGCAACAGATTCACGGGCTTGATGTCGCGATGGACCAGATTGCGTTCATGAGCGTGTTGCAATCCCAGGGCGGTCTGACGGATGTACTCGCACGCCTCGGTCGCGGGCAGGGGACCGGAAAGCGACACATGCTTGCCCAGGTCGACGCCGGCGACGTACTCCATCGCGAAGTAGAACGTGTCGCCGACCTGGTCGACGTCGCAGAATTGGACGATGTTGGGATGGTCCATGGCTTCCATGGCTTCCATCTCTTTGAGGAACTGATGCCGGCCATAGTCGTCGCTGAGGGCCTCGGGGCGGAGAACTTTGAGGGCGACCGTCCAGTCGTACTCGAAGTGTTTAGCCCGAAAGACCAGGCTGAGGCCGCCCTTGCCGAGGACGTCGAGAACGTGATAGGGGCCATAGACGAGTTCGTCGGCGTTGCCGGCGAGGATTTCGTTGGCCTGGTAGATGGTGAGCCAATCGCGTTGGATGAGGAGCTTGGCAAGCGAGCGCGCGTCGCCGCAACGTCCCTGGGCGATGCCGGGCAATTGGGCCAACCGATCAGGCGATAGGAGGCGGTACTGACGCAGGACGTCGTACAGTACACCGCTGGAAACAATTCCCATGAGGGACGGGAAATCCGTGAGGGATACTTCGGTAATGGCAGGCGTCGCGAAGCGGCTGCTTAGTAACATTCGGAAAATAACTTCCCGATTTATCTGCCGCTTGCGGCTTAGCGTTCGCCTCGGCCGTTTGCAAATCGGGAAGTCATTTCTAGAACGTCGCTTAGGGGTGCGCAGCCCGGACGGGTCGGGATTCGCGTTCCTTGCAGGAAGGTTACGTCATGAATGAGAGCGAGGCAAATCGAAAAAAGTTCCGATCGTCAGGGCAATCTGCCGCTTGCGGCTTAGCGTTCGCCTCGGCGTCTGGTTACTCCAGTCGAAACGTCTTCCCCTCGATCACGATCCGACTTTTGCCGCGATACCGATCATACACCTGCTCCATCTCTTTGACGTCATCGAAGTAACCGACGATGTAGGCGACGCCGAATGTCTCGCCCTTCTTCACGCGTTTGCCGTGCAACTCTTGGATGAAGCAGACGTAGCCGCGTTCGTGGCACCAGGCTTCGACGGTGGCGGCAGGATCGAGGGTGAGGCCGGCGAGCCAGGGGCCGGGCTTGCCGTCGATCTTGAGTTGGTAGCCGCGGATCATCCGCTGGGGGATCTTGCCTTTGTCGCGTTGATAGAGGAAGCGGGCGTCGGGAGCGAAATCCGCGGCGAATTCCTTCGCGGGGATGGCGCCATGGTAGCTGAGATAGATTTGCTCGAAGGTGTCGCCGTTCTTGTGGCGGATGTGGCCGGGCATGTCGATGCGATAGATCAAGTTGTCGACGTCGTTGGCGCTGGTGATTTGTTCGCTGGAAAGGAAATAGCGTTTGCCCGGTTGGAAGACGAGCGTCTGTTCCCAAAGCGAGCCGGCCTTGAAACCATTGTGGCCCTCCGTGAAGCGGAACTTGAGACGGACGGCGACGAAGTCCTCGCCGCGGATGATTTCCGGTTCGAGCTTCTTGGCTTGCGTGCAGATTTGCGGCCCTTCGATGTAATGCTTGGGCAAGTCGCCGTGAAACTTGGCAATGCGGGTATACGTGTCGTCCTTCCATCCGGGGCCGAGGAGGAAGTCCATGATGTGCAAGCCAAAGCCCGCGTCCTTCGCCCCGGTCTTTTTGTCGATGAGCGTGCCGGCGGCGATGCCGGAGACGTAGCCCTTTTTGTTGATCTTGGCCTGGAGAACGTCGGTTTCGATCAAGACGACGTTTTCCGTCTCCTGGACCTTGATCGGGTCCGCGGTTTGTCCAACGGCAAGGCAAGCGACGACAAAAAATGCGGCATTCATGGTGATTTCCAATCGACGGTTGACCGATCCGAGCTTCGGTCAGTTTAGCGGGACAGGCCGGGGAAAGCGAGCGGGCCTGGCGGGTACGAGACGGGCCAAAGCGGGAAGCGCCGCCGCTGCTGCTGTCGCTTGTCCATGAGAAACCTCCGTACAGGCAAGATTAACCCGAGCGGAGCGTTTTTAGATCTGATTGAGGCAATACATTTCACTTGTCCATACCCTTCTCGTCGAGCACTGTCGCCAGAATCTTGATCTTCGAAGGCAACGGCTGCCGCCAAAACCAGGCCGGATCGAACCAAAAGCCGTCGATCACCTTGCTGACGAACCGACCCGCGCGTGGCCGTACCTGCTTGAATACCCCGTCGCGGGAGAGACGCAGAAGAGTGACCTTCTCCTCCAAGGGGTCGATGATCCAGTATTCCCGAACGCCCGCTTTCTCGTAGGCGGTGCGTTTCAATTCATAATCGCGCGTGACGCTGTCTTCTGAGACGATCTCGATAGCGAGGTCGGGGGCGGCGTCGATGTAGCCGTGGCGCACTTTGTCGAGTTTCTCGGGACCGATGTAGCCGATGTCCGGTTCCGGTCCAGTGCGCGGACTCAGGCGATAGGCGACCCGGCTGATGTTCAGCTTGCCTCCCAGTTCCTTCGCGTCGATAAAAAACGACATCAACGCATACAGCCAAGCATACAGGTCGTTTCCTTCAATATTGTCGGGCGAGGCCATGTAGATGACTCCGTCGATCAAGTCGGCTTTTTGGCCTTCGGGAATCAGAGCGCAGAATTCCTCGAACGTAGTGAGCGGTCGGCGCAAGGCTGCGGTGGACATGGCGGGAATCTCCAGGGTGCATTCATTTTACCACCGTTGCGAGAGGGCAAGCTAGTTTGAATAATGACGAGGCGGAATGATTCCTAGTTGAGTTGTCCAAAAAGAGAGTGCCATGTCCCCCGCACGCAAAGCCATCGTCCTTCTGAGCGGCGGCCTGGATTCCACCACGGTGTTGGCGATCGCGAAGGCGCAGGGGTTTGAGATTCACGCGTTGTCGTTTCAGTATGGGCAACGTCATGCGGTGGAAATCGACGCGGCTAGAACCATCGCGCAAGCGATGGGCGTTGCCCGGCATATCGTCGTGCCGATCGATCTGCGCGTCTTCGGCGGATCGGCGCTGACGAGCGACATCGCCGTGCCCAAGGACCGAGGGCAGGCCGAAATGGACGCGGGCATCCCTATCACCTATGTCCCGGCCCGCAACACGATCTTCCTTTCGTTCGCCCTCGCCTTCGCGGAGGTCAGCGAAGCCGCCGATATCTTCATCGGCGTCAACGCCCTGGACTACTCCGGCTATCCCGACTGTCGACCGGAATACGTCAAAGCGTTCGAGGACATGGCCAACCTGGCAATCAAGGCGGCCGTCGAAGGGTCGCTGCGCGTGCGGATTCACACCCCGCTCATCGACTGGACCAAGGCTCAAATCATCCGCCGCGGCCTGGAATTGGGCGTCGACTATGGCCTGACGACCTCGTGCTACGACCCGACGCCGGAGGGAGACGCGTGCGGGCGGTGTGATTCGTGCCAGTTGCGGGCGAAGGGGTTCGCGGAGGCGGGTATGGCGGATCCTCGATTAGCACGACGCGCAAGCTCTACATTCCGCACCCCTTTTGTTGAGGCAAGGGGGGCGAAATAGGTAGGTCGTTTTTACCCGGTGGGTAGAGGCCGCAGGCGCCGCGGCAGGGTTTGGGCGGGGGTCGCGAAGGACAGTCGGTCGCGCCGCCAGCGGCGTTTTCCACTGGTGATACTGTGGAGAACCTTCAGGGGCGTTTGCAAAAATCAAACTGCCGCGCGGAGACGAACTTCCCCGTGATGATCTTGTCGACGATGGCCAACCGCCATCGTCCAGCTTCAGATCAAAGGGTGCGGAATGTGAGGCTTGCGTTTTGTGCTCACGAGACTCAAATCGTCTCTTCACGCCCGGACGCCGCCGAGCGATAGGCCGCATCGAGAAGGAGCACCGAACGCATCGCCGCCTCGCCGGGTGAGCCATTGACCGTGGTCTTGCCCAGCACCAGATCGACGAAGTTATGTACCGGCCCCTCGCAGGTATAGTTGCCGGCGTCGCTGGGCAATTCCCATTTCTCCTGTCGGCCGTCGCGGCGGCGCAACTCAAGTCGGGCCCGCTCGCAGTCGAGCATCAGCATGCCTTCGCTGCCGAAAATGCGCAGGTCGACCTGATATTGCGCTTCGCCCAAAGGGGGCACCGCGCCGGCCCCGGAAACCGTGCCGATCGCGTCGTTCTCGAAGCGCACGCTCAGCGCGTCGTAGAGGTCCACGCGCGATCCCGGCGCCGCCATCAGCGCGTAGACCGAACTCGGCATCAAGCCCGTGAGCCAAAAGAGCATTCCCGTGGCATGCGAAAGTTGCGCGTGGCCATAACCTCCGCCCGCGACCGTGGGGTCCGACCAAGTTTTCGGATCGGGCTGAAAGAGCACATCGCCCGCCTGGCCGCTGACCCGCTCCGCCTGAAACCGCCCATGGACCAGCAAATCGCGAATTGGCGACGCCATGTGGCACATGACGAACTGCACCTCGCCGACAAGGCCCTCGTCCATCCAACGCTTGGCCTCTTGGATGAACGGCTTGTAATTCCAACCGTAGGGGACGAGCAGATGCAGGTTCCTTTCGCGCGCGATCCGAACCAACTCGCGCGCTTCCTCGCCGCGCGTACACATCGGTTTCTCGCACAAGACGTGCAGTCCCTTTTCCAGGGCGAGGCGGGCATGCTCAAAGTGCAGCGTGTGCGGCGACGAGACGAAGACGGCGTCGAGGCCGGGGTGATTCACCAACTCTTTGGCGTCTTCGGTGGCGAAGGCGAAACCGAACTTCTCTTTCACTTGCTGAAGCTCGGCTTGCCCTAGCCGACAAACGGCGGCGAGTTCGACATCGTCGCGCTGGGCCAGGAGCGGCATGTGGTTGGCGGCGGCCCACCATCCCGCGCCCAAAAAGCCAAGCCGCGCTTTTTTGTCGGAAGTCGCCATGGGTGTCATTACTTCTCCACCTTCGGCAGGCTTCCTCTCGGGATCAGCTTGCGCCATGCCGTCTGGGCTTTTTCGCGTGCCTCCGGCGCCGCCGCCGCGTCGTAGGCGATGTCTTTCCCCGCCGGCACGAGGATCGCCAATTGCTCCCCGGCAAGTTGCCGAATGGCTTGCAAATCGTGACCCAGGTAACTGATGAGCGATTCGTAAATCTCGGGTCGATTGCGCTCGCCGGGCGTGAATCCCGACATCAAATGCAGGAAGATGGCGGCCTGTCCCGGTTTGAATTTGTGCTCGATGAGCGCTTTTTGCAGGTTTTCCAGGGAATCGCTGCCGTTGCTGGAGTAGACGCGCAAGGCCGTGATGGCCGCCTGCCGTACTTTTGAGTTCGGATCGCTATTGAGCGTATCCACGATCGCGCCCACGCGATCCAGCGCCGCCGCGTGATAAACCGCGGCCACGCGATCGATGGCTTCTTTGCTCTTGAGCAATTCTTGCCAGGCATTGGAGTTCTTCTCCGAGGCCCGGCGAATCTTCTCGGCCGCCTTCAGAAATGCCAATTCCTCCGCCCCGATTTTTGACATAGACGCCCACTCCGGCATCTTGCGCACGGCCAAGGGCCCCTGTAAGCCGCTGCGCGAGGTCCAGTGAAACAGCACCGGCCCATTCAACACCTGATTCTCGCTCTCGAAAGCCGCGTCGACCTTGCCGCGCAGCACATAAAACAGAAGCTCCGCGACCGGTTCCACCTTGGCCGTCTTGCTGGGCCGGGTTCCCTCAGGAAGGTAACGGAACAACTCGAACGCGACCGCGCTCGCCTTGGCCAGCGTGAGGCCGATGTACTTGTCGCGAATCTTGACGCGGATCTTGCCCCCGGCCGATTCCTTGCCCGCTTCGATGAGGAGGATGCCCTGTTCCAATGCCACTTCGGCCGCGTAGTCCTTGCTCGGCGCCAAGGTGATCGTCGTTTCGAGCACCGGACTGGGCGAAATCTCCGGCGCGTTGCCCACGAGCGTGAGCCGTAAATCCCCCTCTTGAACGTCCAAGACGCCGCGCTGTCCCGGCGGCGAAAATAGCCGTGTGCCTGCTGGAACATCGGAATAAAGCTCCAAGGATCGCGCCTCGCCCGTCTTGCCCGTTGCGAAGATCGTGCCCAGCGCCGAACGCGTCCGCGCCAGGACCGTCGACACGACATCGTCTTTCTTTTTCTGCGCGTGCCCAACCTCCGCCCCAATCAGGCAAACGCCAATCACGACCGTTGGAAGCGTCAGACGAAGAAGCCGCAATATTTCGTGCATGGATTGAACCCTCGCAGGGAGTGACCGCGAAACGGAGATTCCCATCAGCCTACGCGAAAAAAAGCACGGCGGCGACCCCCGATCCGCGGCAACCCGACTCTGAAGCGCGCGTCCGCGGTGGGAGGAATATAAGCAGATAGCGCATTCGGTAGATCCGCCCGTTGACTCAAAATCCGCCTTCCGGGCATAATTCAGCGTTGGCAGGAAGCTTCGATTCGGCATGGATGGAACATGAGCCTATCAACGCGGTTGTCGCACGTCTTGGAGCCGGCGCTGTGCCCGAGGGTGGAATGGGAAGAGACGCCATGTCCCTTGTGCGACGGCGATCAATACACGCCTCTCTTGGAAGCCCCCGATTCCGCGGAAGACGAGGGACTGCGTTTTCTCGTCGTGCAATGTCAGCAATGTATGCTTTGTTTCACCAATCCCCGGCCCACGCCGGCCTCCATCGCGTCCTTCTACCACGAGGATTACAAGCCGCATCATAATCGCCCCACCGCATCGGCCGCGCATGCCCGTTGGTGGGCGAGATTTTGGCCTTTTCAGGGCCGTCGCCTTCGCCGAACGCTCCCGCCCCATGGCCAAGGTCGTCTGCTCGACTTCGGCTGCGGCGAAGGCTCCTACCTCCTCCGCATGAAGGAACAGGGCTGGCTCGCGACCGGACTCGATTGTTCCTTCGCGACAATGGAGAGTCTGCGCGCCCTGGGCATTCCCGGCGTCTTCGGTTCCTTGCCGCATCCGGATCTGCAGCCTGAATCCTTCGACATGATTACGATGTGGCAATCTCTGGAGCATGTCCACGATCCCTTGGAAGTGCTCGGCGCCGCACGCGACCTGCTCGCGCCGGGAGGCAAAATTCTTGTCGCCTGTCCGAATATCGAAAGCTTGCCGTTCCGTTGGTTCGGTTCGACGTGGAACGCGCTCGATCTGCCGCGCCATCTTCTGCACTTTTCCCCGACAACCTTGCAAGCGATGCTGGTTCGCGCCGGGTTCCGAATCGGCGCCGTTCGCTTGTTGCGAAGCAGTTCATGGATCCGTCAATCCGCGCGGCTCGCCCAACGGAGACATCCGGTGCCGGACCGCTCCTGGATGCGCGGCCGGCTGGGGTCCAGCCTGGCCAGCTGGTATGCCCATCTTCGCCGAAAGTCGGACAGCATGATGATCGTCGCGGATAAGTAGAAGATAGAAGCGGGCAAGTCGCGCCGTTGAAGCTATCTCGCCCTGGCATAAAAAGAGCGGAAAGCTCAATCCAGGCCGGGGAACAGCCATGTCCGAATTTCGTGTTGAACGCGACTCCATGGGTGAAGTCAAGGTGCCCGCTCAGGCGTATTACGGTGCCCAGACGCAACGCGCCGTCGAGAATTTCCCCGTCTCCGGCCAGCCCCTGCCCAAGGCGCTCATCCGGGCGCTGGGACTGGTGAAGATCGCGGCCGCGATCGCCAACCGCGACGTCGGCAAGCTCAAGAAGGAGATTGCCGAGCCGATCGTGAACGCCGCCCGCGAAGTTGTCGCCGGCAAGCTCGACGATCAATTTCCGATCGACGTCTACCAGACCGGCTCGGGCACCAGCTCGAACATGAACACCAACGAAGTCATCAGCAACCGGGCGATCGAGATGACCGGCGGCGACCGTTTCGCGGCCAAGAAAACGATCCACCCCAACGACCACGTCAACATGGGGCAGTCGACCAACGACATGTTTCCGACGGCCATCCACGTCGCGGTCGGGCAAGTCATCGCGAAGAATCTGATCCCCGCCCTGAAGCGATTCCACGACGTGCTCGCCGCCAAGGCCAAGGAGTGGGACGACATCATCAAGATCGGCCGCACCCATCTGGCCGACGCGACGCCGATCCGGTTGGGACAGACGATCAGCGGCTTCGCCCGGCAAGCGGAATTGGCGGTAGGGCGGGCGGAGTCGGCGCTCAAAGCGATTCTCGAACTGCCGGCGGGCGGCACGGCGGTGGGCACGGGGATCAACACGCATCCGCAATTCGGTCGGCGCGTCGCCGAGGCCCTGGCGAAGGAAACCGGCGTGCCCTACGTTGAGGCCGTCAACCACTTCGAGGGCAACGCCAATCGCGACGGCCTGGTCGAATGCTCGGGCCAACTGCGCGCCATCGCCGTCAGCCTCTTCTCCATCGCCAACAATGTTCGCTGGCTCGGGTCCGGCCCGCGCTGCGGATTCTACGAAGTCATTCTTCCAGACCGCCAACCGGGAAGCTCCATCATGCCCGGCAAGGTCAACCCGGTGATGAGCGAGAGCATGATGCAGGTTTGCGCCAGAGTCATCGGCAACGATCAGACGATCGCCTTTTCCGGCGCCACGGGCGGCCAATTCGAGCTCAACATCATGATGCCCGTCATGGGCTTGGCCGCCGTCGAAAGCGCGGAGCTTTTGGCGAGCAGCACGCAGGCGTTCATCGACTTCTGCGCCGCCGAGATGCTGCCCAATCGCGAGGCGTGCGAGAAGCAGGTCGAGTGGTCGATGGCGATGGTGACGAGCCTGAACCCCTTGATCGGCTACGATCAAGCCGCCGCTCTCGCCAAGGAAGCTTTTAAGGTGGGCAAGACCGTGCGACAGCTCTGCCTTGACAAGATCAAAGCCGGCACGCTCAAGAAGAAGGACTCCGATCAAGTGGTGCAGGAAGCGGAATTGACGGCCGCCCTCAATCCGAGGAGCATGACGGAGCCGGACCGGGTTTGAGCCTTTGTGGGGCCGGTATTCTACCGGCCAGTGAATGCTTGGTCGAACAAAGCCCGCAGCCCACAAGCGGCCCTGAAACCCTTCCTTGCAGTTCGCCCCGCGCCGCCCTACAATGCACCCCATCGCTAGGGGTGCCAATTTCAGGCTGAGAGCAAACCCTTGGGACCTGATCCGGATCATGCCGGCGTGGGGAAAGCGATATCCATGGAACTTTTCGCCTTCTTTCGAGGATTGCTTGCCTGGATGGCCACCGTCGCCATTCTTTGGCCTGTCAATATCCCCCTCGCCGCCTTCGCCTACAAGGTCCGTCTCGGCTCCAAACCGCTCGATATCGACAAGGACGAACTGTGGACCCGTTCCACCCTGGCCGCCCTCGTGCTCGGCCTGGTGACGGCCGGCTTCGTCTTCCTCGATTGGCTCATCGTCGACAGCATGGACTTCCCGTCCGGCGTCATTCACCTCGTCATGGTGTTTGGCTACATCCCCGCCGGCATGT
>Ga0163144_10024572_pt1 | contig 11815 bp, 10 predicted proteins | sample OliLak19BULKMAT1_FD_123175 | JGI IMG/M metagenome (GOLD analysis project Ga0163144, IMG submission 123175) | Freshwater microbial mat bacterial communities from Lake Vanda, McMurdo Dry Valleys, Antarctica - Oligotrophic Lake LV.19.BULKMAT1 | ecosystem: Environmental > Aquatic > Freshwater >... | reverse complement strand
GCGGTCAGCGGCAGTGGTAAAGATGTTGCAGCTTCAAGCCAAGCAACTTGTGTCATATCATGAAAAACTACCTGAAACCGTTCACACGAAGCGACTAATAACTCATCCGGCTCAAACACACCTTCCATTAACGTAATAGGAATCTTTACGCCAACTTTGCGCAATGCCATTGCTTCATCAATCGAAGCAACACCCACGCTCGCAACATGTTTTTCTAAGCGTAAAGTTACCGAGCGTAGACCATGCCCATAGGCGTTTGCTTTGACCATAGCGATAATATTGGCATCGGGCGCTTGCTGTTGAATAATAGCAAGGTTATGCAATAAGTTTTCGGTGGATAAAATGGCAAGTGCGGTTCTGCTCATACAAATTTTCTCGCGAGATAATTACGTGATGTATACTAAAAATCAGTAATAATCTTAACAAAGCTCTGCGCATAAATCCACGAGATGCGCTATCATCCGCTTGCCTAAAAATTATAGTGCACTACCCTATATATAAAACATAAAGCCCCTGTTACACCGTAAGGACCATATGGCACGTTTAAGTACCATTTTAACCAATATTTTTCTTATTCTGCTCTTTATCCAAATTGCACCGACCATGATTGAATCGATCAAAACCAACTACACCAACTTGCTGGAACCAAAAACAAAAATTGGCCTGCTCACCATTAAAGATTGCATTAACGATGCCACCGTCTACGCACGGGAACTTAAAAAGTTTTTTGAAAAAGATGAAATCAAAGGCATCCTCATAAAAATGGATTGTCCTGGCGGTGCTGCTGGTGCTAGCCAAGCACTCTTTAACGAAATTAAAGAACTCAAAAAACAACACCTTAAACCGGTGGTTGTCTGGGTACAAAACCTCTGCGCTTCAGGCGGTTACTATATCGCCAGCGCTGCTGACCATATCATCACCACTCCGTCAGCCTTTATCGGTAGTATCGGCGCCTATATCCCCCAACCCCAACTCAAAAAGTTTATTGAACAGTTCCACGCTAGCTACCTGGCGGTAACTGCGGGTAGCTACAAAACAGCCGGACACCCATTACTTGACCTCACCTCCGCACAACAAGAAATGCTCCAAAGCCTTGTTGATGATACCTACGCCCAGTTTACGCAGGATGTCGCTGAACAACGCCCACAGTTAACGCTCGAAACGGTAAAAACGTGGGCTGATGGAAAAATATTTACCGGCAGGCAAGCACTCAGCCTTGGCCTTGTTGATGGAATCGGGTCACAAGTAACCGTAGAAAAATATTTTAAAGAAAAACTTATTATTGAAGGCGACATCGAGTGGGTACACCCTACCTGCAATTCAAGCATCTTGAAGTTGTTGCGTAGTAATGATTGCGACGATAACGTCGGAGAAAAAGGGTACATCGCTAGTGCTGTCGAAGCAGTTGGTGATTATGTAACCAGCCAAGCGTCTACCAACATACCCCGCTACTAAGAATAAAAATAATCTAGGCAGGTGCGCCCGCATCTGCCTGAGGCTCATTTGATTGCGCCGCCAACAAAGGGCTCAAGGGAGCGCCCATTGCTTCTTGCCCCTTTTCAAGCAAGCAACAATATTTAATAGCAGAAAAATCAACCAATGGTTTAACTGCCACCACATAACTTAAGCCAAGCTCATTCAGCCTAAAACTTTCAATAGTCCCCACCGCAAAACCTTGCGGATAAATAAGCCCATCACCACTCGTAAGTAGTAAATCACCCGGCATGAGTTGCTGCAAATGGCTTACAAATGCAAGCCGTGTTTCGTTAACATTATGAGTACCTTCATGGATACCATGGGAACGAGTATTCATACAAAGCACGGGGATTTTACTAAGTTCATCAGTCACTAACGTAACTTTAGCATAGGAAGGATGTACTTCCGTCACCCGGCCCAACAAACAATTTTCGTAGACAGCGATCATATCCATTTTAACGCCTCGGTTCAGCCCCGCATCAAGCAGAAAAAAATGTTCCGTCGGTGAAAAATGCTTCAGAACAATTTGTGCAATCAGCTTATCAGCTTTCTGATAGCGCTGCAGAAAGTTCACCAGTTCAGCCGTTTCAGCAGCATGTACTTGCGTCCCCTTTAATGCTAAATTTTCTGCCCGCAGATCGGAAGCTTCTTGCTTATACTGCCGCACCAAACCAACCAAGTCCTGCACAATCGCTTTCCGTTCACGCCAGGCAGCTACGGGAGCAATAACCGCATCTTGCACTAAAAGCAGCGGATAGGCCGCGCATACCGCCAGCCTATCCAATAACGATGAGCGCACCATTAATACGCGGCTCAAAATCAATAACGCTACTACTAAAATAACTATCATCACTATTTTTTTTGTTTGTTGAATCATACAAAATTATGCAACCTTTAAAACTTTTTTCTGCGGCAATGCCTTATTTGTTATTCGCACACGGCTCATATTTTGAGCTATCTGTAAGCACGTCAGGGTCATAGCAAGAACACGATCCAGCTTACTATGCAACAAGTCATGAGAAGTTGCAACTCCTGCAAGTGTCTGCTTGATTTCTTGTAACGCTCTGCCCGCTTCTTCATGTAAAGCAATTTGCTCTTTTTTAGCATCTGCTATTTCTTTTGTCAAAGCAGTACGTAAATGCTTCTGCCCTGTACGCAACCGGACCAACTCTTCTTTGATACTTTCAATGCCTTGTAAGGTAGCTGTTTGGTCGACCTGTACATTCACGGGTGCCATCACAACCGGCGCTATCACGGGCACTGCCGCAGGCTTAGTGCGCGCGCGCTTTAGTGCATAATCAAGCGCACCTAAATGTAACACCTGCTCTTTAATGCTCCCCGCAGCCCCATAGAGCGAACCAAATCCACCAAAGAATTTGCCTGCCCAACCAAGCCCTTGCCCCAAGCTACGCATTAAGAAAAGGCGTGTGCCCACCGCTGGGACTAATCCGCCCATAGCCTTAGCGGATGCTATACCGAAAAGCGTCGCTAAACCAACCGTTACCACCAACTGCTTTTTTCGGTCTGCATACAAACCAGTAAGCACTTGCTCAGATAACAAATCTAACGCATCAGGAGCAGGAAGCGCCAACGCACTTGTATCAAATGTTTGGCGCACATAATCAAGATACCCTAACGCACTGAGCATACTCGGCATTAACAAGCAACTAACTATTACCACCACATATCTATTCTGCTTCATAAAATCTCCCACGTTAAAAACAAACTTTTCATTTGAGTCTATCGCGTGCAGGAGTATGAGATAAATAGTTTAGATAATTATTGTTAGGCGTTTTCTTTAAATGCCTCAGGATGCTGCGTATGCCATGGCGTTTGTTGCTCATAAGCATGTAATACTTGAAAGATTAATCCCTCAGAAAGATCTGGCCCCAACAACTGGAACCCGATCGGCAAATTATTTTTAGTGAAACCACAAGGCACCGAAACTGCTGGAATGCCCACTAAGTTGGCTGCGCACGTAAAATAATCCTGTAAGTCCATATGAACGGCATTATCCTGAAAAGCATTAAACGGGAACGCTCCTGCAGCCGCTACCGGCGCAAATAAAAGGTCAACACCCTCAAACGCCGCCAAAAACTCAGCGCGCATCATCTGCTGCACTTTTTTTGCATTATTATAATATTGGTCCGCATGGCCCACAGAAAGCACATAGTTACCTAACAGTATACGCAACTTAACTTCATCACCAAACCCTTCAGTTCGCGACATCGCATAGACTTCATCAAGCGTTTGCGCTTGCTTGCTGCGTGCGCCATAACGGATACCGTCAAAGCGTGCAAGGTTTGATGCGGCTTCCGCACGGCTTACCACAAAATAGGTTGCCGCACTATATTCCATGGTCGGTAATTTAATATGTTGTATCGTAGCGCCCAGCTTTTCGAGCTGTTTTATAGCATCATCCAAAGCTTGCGCCACATCAGGGTTAATTCCCTCGGCGTAAACCGCGTTATCAATAACCCCAATTTTTAAACCGGCAGGAATTTTGCCATTCAAATCTTTGGTAAAATCAAATTTTTTACCGGTAACTGACGTACCGTCACGGGGGTCATTCCCCGCCATTGCTGAAAGAACCAGCGCGTTATCATAGACGGTCCGCGTAGCAACCCCTATCTGGTCCATCGATGAAGAATAGGCTACTAAACCAAAGCGTGAAACCAACCCATACGTAGGCTTGCTGCCCACGATCCCACACAATGACGCTGGTTGGCGCACGGAACCACCAGTTTCTGAACCAAGAGCAAATGGTATCAAGCCTGCAGCAACCGCCGCAATAGCACCCCCACTTGAACCGCCCGGCACACAATCACGATTCCATGGATTACGTGTCATTTGGTAAGCTGAAGTTTCCGTTGAACTCCCCATGGCAAATTCATCCATATTGGCACGGCCAATTAATAAACTGCCAGCGTCCATCAAACGTTCAATTGCTGTTGCATTATAGGGCGCTTTATAGGTCTCTAAAACTTTAGACGCACACCCCAAGCGGCGCCCTTGCATACAAATATTATCTTTGATAAGGCCAGGAATGCCCTGCAACAGACCACCTTGACGTGCCTGTTCCTGAATAGATTTTTTATCAAAAATTTCTAAAGCCGATCCAAGATCGTTATCATAACGAGCAAAGCGAGCAAGATAAAAGTCGAGCAACTCATCAGCTGAAATTTTCTTCTGATCTAGTAATGCTCGAACGTCTTTAATCGAAGCGAAAGCGAGATTATTCATGAAACTACCTTATGAATTTTGCTTAATAATAACGGGTACCACAAAATAGTGCGCTTCACTTTGTGGCGCTAACGCCAAAATGCTATCCGCATCGGTCACTTTAACTACATCATCACGCATCACATTGTGTGCCACAACTTGGTCTGGCTGTTGCTGAGACTTATCAGCAACAAGGTCCTGCAATATAGTTATGTAGCTCAACCGTGCATCAAGCACCGTTGCAGCTTCCCCTATTTCAGCTTCGGTGGGAGCAAGCTGAGAAATATGCGCAAGTTTTTTTACTTCATCCCGTTCAATACAGGGCTTATTTTGTGTCATAAGTTCCTCAAATAATTTTTTTTCGCCAACGCCCGGAGCCAAACCAATACAAATATACCAGGCTGGTTAACCCATTCACTACATTAAATGAACCATAAATAAGTATAAACCGCAGCGCCAAGTTACTCATCGGCAACCACGAAAAGAGATACGACATCGGCATAAATAATACCACACAACTTATAATACGAGTCCACATAACGAGCTTAACATTTGAAGTACCCCGCAACGCAGCTGCTAGTACCAATTGTAACAAATCAAAAAAGACAAGTACACTGACCACAGGAAACGCGGTCGCCGCCAACTCAGTAAACGCATTCTTACGGTCAAACATACCAATAATGGTGGTTAAATTTGCAGAAAAAAACAAGAGAATAGTGGCTACAAAAATTGCTGCCATGCCCATAATTTTTAAGGTAATTTTCTTTATGCCCGCATAGTTATGGGCACCGTATTCGTTACTGGCTAATAAGGTAGCAACTTGTCCAAAGGCAACCGCGGGCACAAAGGCAAGCGCCTCCATATCCCTAATCACCCCTAAAGCTCCCAATGCATACGCCCCCAAAGGAGCAATCAAACGGACCATCCAGATCCTTTCAATTTGCAAGGCTGCCTTGTCAAACATAATGGGCCAACTTAATGAAATAATAGAGCGCACCAGTTCTCTTGAAGTTGTACGCATCTGCGCGCGGTATACCGCATATGATGGCTTACATAAAATATACAGGAGCGCTGTGAAAAACATCACGGCGTATTGGATAGTAAACGCTGCCGCAGACCCCTGAAAGCCCAATTTGGGACAGCCAAATTTGCCAAAAATTAAAAGATAATCGAATAAAATAAAGGTTATTGAACCAACGATATAGCAGTACATGGTAGCGCGCGTATTTTTTACGCCCCGCAAAAAACCGATCAATCCAAAAAAAAGGAACATAAAAAGAATACCGATGGCGCGCATCTTTAAAAAAGGAGCGCCTACAGCCACAATAGAGGCGGGCACTTGCAACAAGCCATAGACAGAAAAGGCATTAAAATAGAGCGTGCTACTTATAAGTAGCCCAATTGCCCCGGTAACACATACCGCCGCCAACAATGCATGGCCAACTTTATCATACCGCTGTTGCCCTTCAAACTGGCCACAGACAATCACCGCACCTACCGAAAGCCCTTCAGCAACCTTCATAATAAACGCAGTAAGGATATTGGTAATACTCAGGGCGGTATAACAGTCAGTCGATTGAAGGCTCAAGATAAACTTTATATCTACCAGCCCCAAAATCGTTCCCAAAATAATCGCCGTAACAAGCTCAGGGAAAAAATAACCTAAAATGGAACGGTATCGCTCGATGTAAGGGACAGACATAAGCAAGCTCCTTAAGCTACGTTAATTGTTGCTGCATAAAAGCATAATTCCTCACGCGATCCCCAACCTTATAAGGGACCATGCGCCGCACTAACGGTGCAACTTTAGATGACGGCTGCCAATCAGCCGCTGCCCAATAGACTAAAACAGCATTACCATAAGGGCAAGCAGGAGAAAACAAGCGTATCAACTCTTCGGGCTGCAATGAAGCTCGCGCACAAAAAAGTTCAATCGGATAGCTGCGTTTTCGCAAAAAGGTTCGCCAATCATCGGTAACAAAATCGATGCCTGTAAGCCCTAACTCAGCAGCAACATCTTGCAAAAACTTAATTTTCTTTAAAGAAACTTCTATTAAAACCACCCGCAGGTGCGGATATTTTACTTTAAGAACCATGCCAGGGAATCCGCCGCCGGTGCCCACATCGGCTATAGTTTGTAAGGTAGCAAAATCAAGGTGCTTTCCCAGTTCGAGCGAGTCTGCGTAATGGTAGGCAATGGCTGATGCCTGGTCGGTGATAGCGGTAATGTTAAATTCTTCATTGGCTGCTATTAACAACTGATAATACTGCTGTAACTGCGCTAATTGTTCGGGCGTAAGGTCATACCTTATCGCAAGATTCTGCCAGGTCATACTACGCTTTTCCTTGCCATAGGGTACAATTTACGAAAGAACATAGATATTCTATTTTTGAATATGCTAAAATAAAATTGATATGAAAAACCATGTAACCTCTAAGAACAAACTTATGAAATCAAGCCCGTTCATTGTAGCATGTTTTATAGCAGCTTTATACACAAAGCCTCTTGTGGCCCAGCAGACCCCTGCGACCCCACATCTGGTGAGCTTTTTCTTTAAGCCTTATTTAGGGGAAGATACCGAAACAAGCCCTGCTCTCACCTTACAAGATGTACTCAATACGCCCGGCAGTCTTAGCCGGGCGCTCCTTTATAGCCCAATTCGATACAGCACGGTACAAGGTATTTATGTGACCTATCAGGGAATCGTGACGCAATCAGATTTTAATGGCCAAGTGACCTTCCCGCTCCAAACCACCGTCGATACACTCCACCTTTTTGTTATCCCTGCCGAGCAGTTGAAGCCCATACTTATTTTTGGCAATACGGTTGATCATTTAGAGGTTCTTGAACCGCAAGCGGCAAAATTCTATCGCTACACTCGCACAAAAGATGATAAAAAGAAAAAGTATACGTGGCATACCCAAGCCATTCGCGTGCCAAAAAATCACCGAATTCCTGACAATGCACTTATTATCATGGCAAGCCCTTCCCAGATAGTCATTGAAGAGGGTACGCATACTACCGATATTACTGAAAATTTTATTTTACCGGCAATTTATGTAAAAAATGCTATAACTATCGATGAAAATGCTTTACAATTTTTAAGAACAACAAAATTTTTCAAGCCCGTTCGGCAAGCGTTTGGCTTTGCCAGAGAGCGGTATGCAAGCAAAATAGTAAGTTAAACAGCTGCGCAGAGCGAGTATTGGAAATAAAGGAATATATTCATATGAAACTACAGATCTCATTTGATATGGTCGACCTTGATAAAGCCCTTGCTCTTGCAACGGAACTACAAGAACATATTGATATTATTGAAATCGGCTCCCTTCTTATTTATAAGCATGGGGAACAGGCGATCACTCGATTTCGTCAAATTGCTCCACAAAAGACTATTCTTGCTGATCTTAAAATTGTTGATCGCAGCAAAGACGCTGCAAAAAGTGCCTTTTCTGCGGGTGCAGATTGGGTGACCGTACTTGCCGGTGCCAGCAAAAATGTTATTCATACTGCCTGTTCAACAGCGCATGATATGGGCAAAAAAGTAATGCTCGACTTGATTGATGCAAGCTCATTAGGGCAATCTGCTCTTGAAGCGCAAAGCCTTGGCGTTGACGCCTTATTATTCCATAGACCTTCTGAAGAATCAGCGCAGATGATATCACTCGAACAATGGGATATGGTCAAAGGGAATACAAAACTTCCTATCTTTATTGCTACCCAAATTAGTCAGGAAACCATCGGCGCTATCCTCGCGCTTAAGCCAACCGGCATTGCGATTAGCATCGGCGATAAAGACACGGTAGGCAACGACATCCTTGCCTATGCAAGAATGGTTAACCAAGCTGACAATTAATTCTTTTTTTGTTGTTGCTGCAACGTTTTAACTTCTGCTACTGTTGTTGCTTGTAGCGCAGACTTATCAAGACGATACCCCATAAATCGCGGAAACCGTAACGCATAGCCAAGCGTGTGTGCTGTTTTGCCCGCCGTATGCACCGGCGATAAGGTGATTTCATCAGCACGTACTAACACCACTATTTCTGGAATAACCCATACATCAGGCTTCAGATCTTTGGGACACACAACATTATGCGGTTGTTCTGCTACGGCTAACTTGTCACAGCTCTTTTTAAGCTCGATCCATTCAGCATCGGTCAAACCGGTACCAATTTTGCAAATAGTTTCAAAAGCGTCATGCTTCGGATTATAAACTCCCGCTAAAAAAGCGCCTATGCCAAATGATGCTCGTTTGCCCTTACCCGACCAATATCCTAATACCACCAAATCAAGAGTATCTTCCAGGCTTCCTGTTTCTTGCCGTTTCAGTTTGATCCAATTAAAGTTCCGCTTACCTGGCTGATAATGTGCTTTGTCCCGCTTTACTACCAAGCCTTCGAGCCCTTCTCCCACGGTTTCATAAAAATAGGCTTCTAGTTGCGCCGCGGTTTCCATAGGGCGTTCTTCAATGAGCTCTATTTTGCTACGATCAGTATGAGCCAATAATTCCTTGAGAGCGGCATACCGCGTATGATGTTCGCGATTCAATTGCGATTCACCATCAAGGTACAAAATATCAAACAAAAATAATTTGATAGGCAGCTCTTCTGCGACCGATTCAATATCATGCTTACGTTTACGCTTTACCGTTTCTTGGAACGGAGTAAAGGAGCCGGTCGCTTCATCAAAAACAATGGCTTCGCCTTCCATAATGCAGGTTTTTACCGGCAATGCTTCCAGTACGGCAACCAGATCAGGGAACATAGAGGACATGTCTAATAAATTGCGTGAAAAAAAATGTAACTTCGGCTGTTTTTTAGTTTTATCGATATGTATCTGCAGCCGGAACCCATCAAGTTTTGGCTGCGCCATGCAAAAGCCAAGCTTTTCAATAATATCAGCAGCTGTCGGCAAACGCTCTGCTGCTGCCGGACGAATCGGTATCCCGACCACTATAGTAATTTTTTCCAGCCCTTCGATGCCATCATGGCGAGCTACATAGGCAATATGCCCAATATCGGCACAAATATTAAAAGCATGTTCAATTTTTGTACGTACCGACTTGTCTCCCACTAACATCCACGAAAGTGCGTCGATAAGGGTCATATCAGAAAATCCAAGCCGTAGTTTGCCCAGCACAATCCGGATAATAAGGCCCGCTTCTGCCGGGCTTACCTGATGGAGCAGTTTTTTGAGTGCAACGGCACGCTCATCTTGGGAGCCAGTGCCCACTATTTCTTCTAGAGCTGTCAAAGCATCATACAGTTCAATAACCGTCAGGGAGGCTGATCCTTGCCAGGTACCCTGCGCAGCAATTTTGCCCAGGTCACCTTCTTGGCGTGCTAATGCGGTAATTGCTTCAGGGGAAATATCAAGCAGCTCAGCTAATATTTTTTTCATAGACCGTTCAGCAATATTAAACTGCGTCCCTTCATAGGGGGGCCGGAGGCTACCCTGGGACAGGTTGGCTATGATTTGCGCTTCATGCGGGGTCGCTTTACCAAAAAGTTCGGCTAATTTTTGGGTAATTTCAGTACGGGAGGCTATCTGGGCAATCTCCGTAAAATAGTTGCTTAATTCACGTAATTTCATCGGCTACTCCTGGTAACGCTATTTTTTAGGTGAACCCAGGATACCATAACTCAATAACTCTTTATATGGTATGCTACCCCTGTTGCGAAATATTCCCTACCGGCTATAATAGATATTATCTATCTGAAATTATGCTCATTTGATTAAACCTGTAATGTAAGGCAGAAAACTATGAACATGTATAAAAATTTACTCTTTCTAAGCCTCATTATGCTGCTGCCAAGCAGCTTATTGGTTGCTATGCAAGATGCCAAAGCTCGCGCTGAAGCAAAAGTCGCCGCTGAACAAGTAGCTGGCCTTAACCCTGACCCATTACCAAGAATTTACTTTGCTTTGGCTGATGCTGCGGATCAACAAATCGACATTTCTGAAGCTGTAGCAGCTCAAGTGGGGCTGTATAATGCCGATCTTAACCTTCGAGAAATTAATCTCAGAGCCTATATTGACCGTAACCCCACGTGCACCATTGCCGACGTGCGACGGTTAGTCGCTGGGTTAGAGGATCCTGTTCGCCTGAATGACTATTCACTCGCCCAATTAATTGAACTTGCCAAGTTGAGCACGTACGCTGGCTGCGAACAACTTTCACAGCGCCTTATTGCCTTATTGCCGCAAAAAGCGGTTGCTTACTTAACCGCTGGTAACAACAATACACCGTTGCAAGAAGTTATCCGCTTACTTGGTGGCAACCTGAATGGCAATTTGTTTGAAAGTTTAGGAGAAAACAATAGCGCTCTTTTAAAACAAAGCTGCCTACAATTGACCAACAACTGGGACCCTAAAAAAATTGACACGGGTGCTTCACAGCAATTGCTGCAAGAAATCTTTCTTTCTCAGACAAATTTCCATAATACTCAAGGTTCCCTTATGAGCCTTGCTCCCCATGGCCGCTATCTTGCGATAGTCGCCGTTCGCCCAGGAGCCCTGCGCCAAGGAGAACCTCATCCTGATGACAGCGCCAATCTGTACCTGTATGAAAAAATTGATAATGAATGGCGCCTGCGCTACGAACAACCGTTCTTTTCAGACAGAAACATAAGTTATGCCTGGTCTGCTGACGGTTCTAAGTTCGCACTTTGCTGCTTCAGACAACTTCACCTGATAGAACGTACGCCAGAAAATGGATTTGCCGCCCACCGCATCAACATCGAATGGGTTGGCCAACCGATGGATCTCTACCGCAGAGGTGCCTCTTTGAGTTGGGCTCCCGACAATAATGGCCTTATCGTGCGCCTCCATGGCAACTTTCGTCAGGGAGTGCAAAATGATCAGTACGCTCAAATAACTAAACAAGCAGATGGCACATGGCTAGTAGCCCTGCAACAAGCAGATGCTCTCGACCTTGCCAATAGAAGATTTGTCGATAAAGAAGTTCCAAAAACTGACAACTTAGGGCTCATAGAATTTGCCACGCACCCAATGGCCGACAGAATCCTCGGCTACCCTATGGCGGGCATGTATTATGTCAACCAAAAAGGGAAACTTTTACGTGAGCTTTCAGTGAATGAGTTACTCTTTATTGCT
>Ga0163144_10024570_pt1 | contig 11815 bp, 13 predicted proteins | sample OliLak19BULKMAT1_FD_123175 | JGI IMG/M metagenome (GOLD analysis project Ga0163144, IMG submission 123175) | Freshwater microbial mat bacterial communities from Lake Vanda, McMurdo Dry Valleys, Antarctica - Oligotrophic Lake LV.19.BULKMAT1 | ecosystem: Environmental > Aquatic > Freshwater >... | reverse complement strand
TCTTTCATCTCCCGCGCCGCCTTGTTCGTGAAGGTGACAGCAAGAATCCTGCTTGGCGGGCATCCCTCCGCGACAAGTCGGGCGATCCGGCAAGTGATGACCCTGGTCTTTCCGGAGCCAGCCCCAGCAAAAACCATCAGCGGCCCGCCCGGGTACTCCACTGCCTCCCGCTGTTCGGGATTCAGCGTAGAAACGTCAAAGGGAGCTGTCATTGGTAGACGGAATGATACCGGATCGCCTGGGAAAGGGAGTTAGCAGTTTGCAGTTGGCGGTTTGCACCTGGGAGTGCGTCGAACGGGGTCGCATTTTTGGCCCCCCTTGGTGTAACATCGCGGGAGAGTTGAACGTCACTAACTACGTCAGCAGTAGGAACATCGTGTCCTTGTCAGGATAAAACCGGCAGGGGACGGAGCAAAGAATGAAAAGGATTATTGTCCTCGCAATCGCGGTTTCGGTCGCCACCTGCACTTGGGCCCAAGGCACCTTCACTATCCGAAGGCCGCTGGATGGCTCCACCGTCAGGGAAACTGTCAATATTCGGATACCGAAGAACAGCATCAAAGACGGTGCTTACATAGGGGTCTATGTCAACGGACAGTTCCTTGAGGCCGCCCTCCCTAGCATCGACGGAGAGGACTACGTTTACAAGCTCGACACCCAGCAGCGAAAAATCGCAGACGGGCCAGCCAAGATCGAGATCGCGCTTTTCGTAGACAACAACGGCAAGCCGACGGTAGTCAACCGATCTTCGGTGAACGTGACTATCGACAACCACACATCGATCAAAATTCCCGCAGCCGGAATAAAGCTTCGCTACAAATTCACCCCCGGTGCTGAAAAGGTCTACAAGTTCAGTTTCACTCAAGAAGTCAGCATGATCAGCCAGGCACAGGCACAGATCGGTGGTCGACCGCCAGTGATCAGTAGCGACGAGACCAACATCCGAATCTTGTACGCGACAGACAACGCTTACTCAACTAAGGGCGGTAGAGAGGGCCTGCTTCGGTTGCAAATGCTCCCCGAGAAAGGTAAAGACTACGCGATGATCATCCCACCGGGAGAAACCGCACCCAAGATGATCACTTCCGAAGAGATGGCTCCGCTCTTCATGCGGATAACAGACGTCGGGCGTGAAGTCTTCAGCAACCTACCCATCTATTTCGGGCTGGACGGCCGCAATGGCTCAGCACCAGCATTGGACTACTATCCAATCCTTCCGTTGCCAGTCTTGCCGACAAAGCCGGTGAAACCAGGCGACGTATGGCAAGCGACCCAACTCTTTGCGAACATCAAAGAGGACAAACCTTTTGAAGAAGAGAAATTCACGATGGCAGTGCCTGCCCGTGGCGAGCTTGAAGGTGTGACATGGTTCAAAGGAATGCCTTGCGCCATCGTCAAGACCGTGATCTCTCTGGGACAAGCCGACCTCAAGAACATGAAGAACTTGAACCAGATCAAGGGCGATGCGTCTAACGTCAAGCTCGAAGGAAGAATCTGGTTCGCACTGGATCGTGGTGCCGTGGCAAGGATGGAAGTCGAATTGAGCCAAGAAACGCTCGTCGATGCAGGCGCTGCACCTTCCGCTGGCGGCGGGTCTGGCGGGCCCTCACGGGGCGGCAAGACCGGTGCATTGGGCGGCGGCGATGGAGGAATCGCCGGTGCAGGTGGAGACATGATCCGACCACCGACACGTGGGTTCTTTGAAATTCGACCAGGATACGACTCGGATGGCAACTTCTCGATCTTTCAGGTCGGCAGCGGATCAGGATTGGTAGGAGGAGGCAAGGGGGGTGCAAATAGAGGTGGCCCTTCATCAGCCGGTGGAAGTGCGCCAGGTGGCGGACGACAAGCAGGCGGAGGGCAATTCGGACAACGTGGAAACGCCAACGCTGGCGGAAGCAGAAAGATGGTCATGCGCGTCCGACTGTCCTATGTGGCTGATCTGGAGAAGTAACCTGAACGGGCTATGGCCCTAGCTAACAAATCCAAAATGCGAAACTCCTCGGAAGACCCTGAGGAGTTTCGAGCTACGTTAGGCGAACACCTCGACGAACTGCGTACGAGGCTGATCAGGATCGTGATTTTCCTGTTCGCCGCGACTATCGTTGGTTGGTTCTTCGCGATCCCAGTTTTCGATTTCCTACAGACATCTGTTCAAAAGAACATTCCCAAGTGGCTAGACTATCGAGAGGTCTTCCACTCATTCACTGGGCCATTCATGCTTCAACTACGCATGTCTGTGGCACTTGGAGTAGCAGTGAGCCTACCGTTCGCGATCTACCAACTTTGGCTCTTCGTCAAACCGGGGCTGAAGCCGAACGAACGGAGACCATTACGGCTTCTCTTTCCAGTGAGCATAACGCTATTCTTACTCGGTGGACTTGTCGCATGGCTCATGGTTCCGCCCACCGTTGGCTGGTTCTGCTCGTTCTTCAAGGACTTCAAGGGCACTGCTCTCATGCAAGAGCAAGGCACGATGGTCATGCTCATCGTCAAGCTCCTGCTTGCCTTTGGGATCGGGTTCCAACTGCCCATCATCACCTTTACCTTGACTAAGATCGGGCTCATCCCCGCAGAAACTTTAACAAAATCTTGGCGACATTCGACAGCGGCGATTTTCATCCTTTCTATGTTCCTGTCCCCTTCCGGCGACCCACTGACCATGCTTGCGATGGCGGTCCCTCTCACTGTCCTCTTCTTCGGATCCATCTTGGCGGTCAAGCTGACCGACAAGAGCAAGGGCCGCGAAAGCAAATCGCACGAGCTCAACAATCTGGATTAACCCGATGGGGCCGGTCGATACTGTTCGAAGAGTCCTTGGAACAAGGCCCTTCGACGTCAGGATTCTGGAACCACAGGATGCCGCATTTGGTGTGCCCAAGTCGCCGATCCACGCCAAACTTGGCGAAAAACTCGAACTCGCGGGAATCAAACGACTTTATCAGCATCAAACCCAAGCGTTTGACGCAACATTTGAGGGGAAGGACATCATCGTTGTCACCGGCACGAGCAGCGGAAAGTCACTCTGCTACAACCTTCCAGTTATCGATACTTGCCTCCGCGAGCCGGTTGCCAGAGCACTCTATCTCTTCCCGACCAAGGCTCTTGCTCAGGATCAGGCGGGCAAACTCCAAGAACTGTTGCCAGACGGAATTTTGTGTGGCACCTACGACGGTGACACCTCGACTGCGTCTCGATCCGCAGTGCGAAAAAACGCCCACATCGTTCTCACAAACCCGGATATGTTGCACGTCGGCATCCTGCCGAACCAGGAGAACTGGCACAAGTTCTTCAAATCCCTGCGCTATATCGTCATCGACGAAGCCCACACCTATCGTGGAGTCTTTGGTTCGCACGTCGCCGGAGTTCTCCGAAGGTTGCTCAGGCTTTGTGCTTGGCAGAACAACCGGCCCCAACTCATCGCCTGCAGCGCCACAATTGCCAACCCGGTCGAGATGTTTGAAAAACTGACTGGGCGGACTCCATCGCTGATCGACAACGATACTGCACCGAAGAGCCGTCGGGCCATCGTGCTCGTCCAGCCTCCAGAGGGAGTCGATGACTTCAATACGAACAAAGATGTCGCAGAGCTTCTGTCAGAGTTTGTCTCGAACAACGTCCGCACTCTCGCGTTCTGCCGGTCAAGGGTCACGACCGAACTGGTCGTCCGTCAGGCCAGGTCTACTTTGGTGAAAACCAAAGGAGATCCGGCCTGGGTGGATTCATATAGAGGCGGATACACGCCAAAAGAACGCCGCCAGATCGAGCAAGCTCTCTTCAAAGGAAAGCTAAGGGGTTTGGCGACGACGAACGCGATGGAACTCGGCGTGGACATTGGTGGTCTCGACGCCGTCCTGCTCAACGGATATCCCGGGAGCATCAGCAGTTTTTGGCAACAGGTCGGTCGCGCTGGCAGGGGAACCCGAGATGGGCTTTCTGTGATGATTGCACAACTCGATCCTTTGGAACAGTACCTGGTTCGTTTCCCCGAACTCCTGCTCGACAAGCCGGTAGAGAGCGTTACACTGAACCCGACAAACCCCCACGTATTGGAGTCTCAACTGCGCTGTGCCGCCTATGAACGGCCCATCGGAGAAGACGAGCTAGAGACGTTTGGTGCCAATGCAAGGTCGGTAGCTGGCCAAATGGTGGAATCGGGTGACACAGTCTGGCAGTCAGGGCGACTGTACTACCCTTCGTATCAAAACCCAGCGCTAAAGGTCAATATCCGAGGGACTGGTGGAGACTCAATTCTCCTTTTGGTGGAAGGTCAACCACTTGGTGAAATGGAGTATTGGCGAGCTCTGCGTTTTGCCCACGAAGGTGCGGTCTATTTGCACAGAGGGCAGACCTATATTGTTCAAGATTTGGATTTGGAGCGCAAGATCGCTACTCTCGTTGACGATGAACCGCCGTATTATACGATAGCTCAGGTTCAAAACCTTGTCGAAAGGACTGTCGAGTTGCAGAAAGTAGGCGAGACTTCTCTGTGTGGAGTCCGGGTCACGAGCACGATTCATGGCTACTTAAAGCACAGTTTTGGGGGACAAGAACTCATGGGGGAGGAGTTGCTGGACCTCCCCGTGCAAACGTTCGATACTGTCGGATGCAGGATTGATCTGCCTGATCTCACGTTCGAAGAGGCGGGTTCGGTCCATGCGGTCGAGCATGCGTTGCTCGCGGTCGCGCCTCTGATCGCAGGCTGTGACCGGAACGACCTCGGATCATGTTGGTTCGTGATGTGCCCCGACTCGCTGGCACCTGCGGTGTACATCTATGATCAAACTCCAGGCGGTATCGGACTTTCGGAAAAGCTCTTCGAAGAACGAACCATTTGGTTCAATCAGGCGTTAGCTCTGCTGGAGTCGTGTCCATGTGTCGAGGGGTGTCCGTCGTGCCTTTGGAACTCCAAGTGTGGGAACAGTGTCCTCGACAAGCAAGGTGCGATTGTCTGGCTTCGAGAGCATGTTGGACAAACGAATGCGGCACTTGCTGCGTCAATAGAATAGGTAGGGAAATCAAACTATGGATGTTGGCGCTACCGAAGAGGCGAGAAGCCACCACAGAAAGGCTCTATGGAAAATGGTCATACTGATCAGTTGCACCAGTTTGATCCTGGTAGCACTTTGCTGGCCAATTGGAGGTAACTCAAAGGAGTCCGCAAGGAGAACCGCGAACCTTTCGAACCTTAAGCAGATCGCCGTGGCCCTTAATATGTACACTGCGGACAATGATGATCGGTTCCCGCCAGACGTGTCGAGCGTTGCCGCAGTTCATGGGTTGCTGACCACCTATCTGCAGCCCGAAGTTCGAATGGTCTCAAACAACAAAGGGAGTTCAGCGTTTCTGGGAAACGGATCTCTGGCGGGCAAGAAGGGGGCAGTAATTGCCATACCGGACCTCACGCTGGTCTTCTTCGACTCCGCCCCTTGGCCAGAAGTAAAAAGGGCTGTCACGTTCGTGGACAGTCACGTAAAATTTTTGAAAGAAGAGATGTTCCAAGAGGCGGTGGGCAATCGCTGGGTTCTGCCGGAGGTGGCACAGAGATGACCCGAATGGGACGCTTCAACTGGCTATTGTGCGTCGGTGTCTTGGCAGTCCTGCTTGTTGCGCTTACGATCCTGTTTCCAATTTTCACCGACCTCGGGCGCCCAGCTCTCAAATCCACAATGAACCTCTCAAACCTTAAACATATCTCCAGGTCTGTGGCCATTTATCAAACGGATTTCGACGACCGGTTCCCGCCCGATATGTCCTCCGTCCCAGCGGCGAGTGATTGCCTGATGCCGTACTTGAAAAACCTAGATGTAACGGTCTCGCTCAATCCGACCAGCCCAAACTTCCTCGGCAACTCCACCCTTTCCGGCAAACAGGACAAAGACATTCTCGAACCAGAAAAAACCTTCGAATTCTTCGATTCTGCACCTTGGGAGAATGGGACGCGCTGTGTCTCGTTCACAGACTCATACGTAAAGAAGTTGCCCGAGGTTCGGTTCCAGAAGGCAGTTGCAAACCGTTGGGTTGACAAGGGGCTAAGTCAGAAGTAGCGCTTCCCTCTTGTGCCCACGCCACCCCCACCCGGTTCACAGACTCACCGACTCGGACTTCGGAGCTTCGGCGAAGGAGACCCTCCCCCGATGCCACGCACGATCATCGTGGAATCAGGGGAGGAACTTGCCGCCAAAATCCTCCACCAGACGCGATGTTTGTGCGCCCTTCTGGGGGAGGTGGACCCCGTCGCCCCTGGCCGGGGGACGGAGGGGGCAATTCTGATCACGCAAAGAGGCCATAATTACCGCATATGCAACCGCAATACTACGTAGTCCGCGCTGATGGCAACAAAGAAGGTCCATATGACGAGAGCGTCATTCGACAGATGGTCGCCTCCGGCCAGATTCCGGCTGGCGACAAGTTGGAAGACGCGAAGAGCGGATCCATTTGGGAGCCGTCAGTCTTCGCGCCAGCGCCGTTGATGGGGCCAGCGACAACAAGTCCGCGAAAGGTCAACCCAATCGTGTGGGTGCTGGTCGGGCTTTGCGTGCTCTGCATCCCCTGCATCGCGGTGTTCGCTGCAATTCTGTACCCAGTATTCAGCCAGGCTAGAATGGCGGCCATAATGACAGCGACAATGAGCAATTTGAAGAAGACAGGAGTCGCTATCTCGATTTATCAAACCGATTTTGACGACAAGTTTCCGCCGAAAATGGACAAACTTTCAAACACATGGCCCTACATCCGAAGCTACGCGAAAATGCCACTCCCAGAATCAAAGAACCCAGGGAACCCGGAATTCAACGGCAACGGAAAACTCGGCGGAACCTTAGCCACAAAAGTCATCTCCCCGGCCCGCACCTTCGAATTCTTCGATTCAGCCCCTTGGCCGACAGATAAGAGGATCGTGGTCTACACAGACACCCATGTAAGGAAGCTCAGCGAGACTCAGTTCCAACAGGGCTTGATGAACGGAATGGTCGAGAAGTAGCCGTCAACCCAAGTTTTTCTTGAGGAACTCCAAAGTCTTGTCCCACGCCTCTTGCGACTCCTTACTCTGGTAGCTCTTGCTGCTCGGGTTGGCGAAGCCATGGTCAGCACTGAACTCCAAAACTTCAAGAGGTTTGCCTGCGGCCTCCATCGCCGACTTGAACCCGTCAACCATCTCCTTGTTGATCCATTTGTCCTTGTTAGGCCAGACGAAAAGCACGGGAGCTATAAGACGCTCGAGTTCACCAGGCGCAACTGTCGGTTGGCCATAAAAGACGGCGCAAGCCTTGACACTGTCGCCGCCCATGATCGCTGCTTTGTGCGACCATCCGCCACCAAAACAGAACCCTATCGTCCCGAGTTTCGAGCTAGGTTTTGAGCCATCAACCCCAGCCTTGAGCAGACGGATCGCCGCGTTAAGAGTCGACGAAGCCTTCTTTTGATCGACTGCCGCCATGTACTTTCCAGCATCGTCGGGAGTCTTGGCGACCTTGCCTTCATAGAGATCGACCGCCAAAACTCCGTAACCGGTCTTCTCGTGTACCATGTCCGCGGTCTGTCGAATATGATCGTTCAGGCCCCACCATTCGTGGATCATGATGACGCTTTGGTCATGCCCTTCGGCGGGTGCTGTCCAATAAGCCTTGGCTTTCCCCTCACCCACAGTGAACTCGATGTCTTTACCGAGTATCGGCTTGGCTTTGACCTCGCTCATGGTGTGGGCGGAGTGAAATTCTTTGTCATTAGCGAACTGTTCCATTCCTTTCTCCTGGCGGACGACAGCCGACACCGGTGGCTGACAGCCGACCATCGCGACGAGTACAGGCAAGACGACGAATACTAGGCGGTTGAGACGGGCGATCAGGTTCACAATGGTATTCTACGTCTTCCCATGATCATTGTGATGCAGTTCGGCGCGACAGACGCGCAGATTGAGACCGTTTGTACGGTCATCAAGGATCGCGGATTCGAGCCGCTGGTCATGCCCGGCGAGGATCGGTTGGCTATCGGCGTTCCGGCGTCGCTGACCATCGAAGACCGTGAATTCTTAGAATCTGTGATCGGCTCGCTTGATGGCGTCAGCAAGGTCACACAGACTTCGTCTCCCTACAAACTGGCTTCGATCGAGTTCCATCGTGAGCGAACCCAGGTTTCAGCCAAAGGAGTCACCATCGGCGATGGCACGTTCACGGTCATGGCGGGCCCGTGTTCCGTAGAGTCCTATGAGCAGTTCCGCTTGGCGGCGGACATTGTGAAGGCGAGTGGCGCGACGATCCTTCGCGGAGGCGCCTTCAAACCCAGAACCTCGCCATACTCGTTTCAAGGCCTACAGGAAGAAGGGCTCAAGATCATCAAACAGGTCGGCGAAGAGACGGGACTCGCAACGGTCAGTGAAGTCATGTCGGCAGACATGGTGGGCAAAGTTGGAGAGTACGTTGATATTCTGCAGATCGGAGCGCGGTCGATGCAGAACTTTCCGCTATTGATCGAGGCAGGAAAGTCACAGCGTCCTGTCTTTCTCAAGCGTGGGCCATCAGCGACAATCGACGAGTTCTTGCTCGCCGCAGAGTATGTCTTGAACCAGGGCAACACCCAGGTGATCCTTTGCGAGCGTGGAATCATGCCCATCGACCGTGCCTACACCCGCAACACGCTCGACCTCTCCGCAGTGCCTGTTCTCAAGGAACACACCCACTTGCCGGTCGTGGTCGATCCTTCACTCGGCACCGGTGTGGCGAGATATGTCGCGCCGATGTCGAAAGCGGCGATGGTCGTAGGTGCCGACGGGATCATGGTCGAGATGCATCCCGACCCCAAGAAGGCACTGTCGGACGGCTCACAAGCTCTCGATCCAGCCCACTATCAGGCTCTGATGGAAGACATCAAGAAGTTAGCGGCTGCAACCGGCGTCAGAATGTAGCTACGGATTTTTGATGAACTTCACGCTCCCGTCAGCGTAGGCGACACAGCGCCCGTCTTTGGTCGGCATGTATCCTATTTCGGTTGAGGACGGATTCTTGAGTCCACTGAGTGGGCCACCCTTGTATGAGTACACGAACCCGTTCATGACATCGCGATTCTTGACGTATGGCATGACATTGTCTTCGAAGCCCAATTGAGGTGGCATCACGTCGTCGTAATCCATCGCATATATCACGGTGGCAGTTGCGACATTCTTCGCGTTGTTCATCGCGTTTTGCCGCTCGGCAATCTCTTTTGCCTTAAGGAACGTGGCGAGGTCGACTTTGAGAATTTCTGACGCGAAGAGTTTTCCGTGGGACACGAACGCGACTTGGTTCAGCTTTGGCGAAAGCCAGTGGTTTCCTTCGACAACCCCGCTCGCTACGAAACACTGGTTCTGCTCCGAAGGAGTTGATCCATTGATCCAAAGAGAATAGACCGCCTTCTTTGCGTCGCCCAGTTGGGCTTGGGTTGCGGTCAAGACACTAGTCAAGGCGGGCTCGATTTGTTCGTCGTCGAAGAACTTGATGGTCTCCACGGTTTCGTTAATCATGCCAGTCGAAAGGTTCAGAACCAGTGTTTTTCTAACTGGCTTGGCGCCCTGAATGAGCCGGACGCTCGACCCTCCAACCATGTTGTTACCATCTGCCGTCCAGTTAAATATGTAAGCAGTCCCTTTCAAAGTAGAGGACCCAGACTTTAACTCCTTACCGCTGAAATCTAGGATTGAAAAATTAATAGTCGTTTTGAGATCCATTCTATCTATAGGCTCGTTGCGAGAAATGGTTTGAACAACGATGAGTTGTCGAGTCGGCGAAACGGAGAGACTCAGGGTCGAATTTTCGCTGACAGTATGCGTCTTGACCAGCGTGACCGAACCGTCAATGATATTGATTCTATAGATGCGAGAGTTCCAACTAGCTTTTGATCCCGAATTCGACACCACCGCCCTCGGCCCACGAGCCCCGTCGATGGTCTGCATGATCGCGACACCAGGTTGGCTTGTCCAATGTATGTCGTTTTCGACATATGGATCGTCGTTAGTGAGGAGTTTGACTATTCCGGGAGAGATTTGACGGACAAGATCAGCATGGACATCCCAAAGCTTGACCCAGGATGTTGGTTCGTTGCCCGGGTTTGACTGGATCAACGAATTGAGCAATGTGCTGGCATTGTGCTTCTTGTCGTTAACACCCCTTATCAAAGCATAGCGACCATCGGACAGAAATTCCAGCCCCTCAATGCTTTCGGTCAAGACCATGCGCGGCGGCGCGACGAAGTAGGCTTCTTTGCCAGCCACAACAAACGAGGTCAACAGCAGTCCGCTGTCTTGGTTTGGAACACAAATTGAAACGCCAAGCAGGGTCAGAGCCAAAGCAAATACTCTCATACATCTATTGTGGTGCAAACATGGTCGAAAAGTTCATTTCTGGCTCTTTGTCATCAAAACTTTGTGAATTCAGAAAAGGCCAAATCGGATTGGCTCAATACAGTCAGGTCGCGAAGTACAATCTTGCTATGTGCTCAGAATCTTCCGAAGAACCTCGGGTTCGAGAAACTAAGACCATGTATGGTGAGCAGGACGCCTGGGGCAACAGCGTGGCGAGCCTCAGGGCGAACCTATTGCTCTCACCCATCGAGAGACTGCGAAAGGCGGAGAGGGCAGCGAGGTCACTATTGGAGTTGAGAAATGCGCTCAAACGAATCGATTGAATTCTTGCAAATCTTGAGGTTGCTCACGGAAGCAGAATGTGATTTTGTCGTGATCGGAGGCCTTGCGCTCCAGATTCTTGGCGGCGACTTCCTGACATATGATTCCGACTTCGCCTTTATCCGACGACGCGAAAACGCTCGGTCACTTGCCGCAACTTTTGCCCCATATCATCCCATGCCGGTCGATTGGCCGGAGGGAGTCCCTTTCGTTTGGGACGAGCAAACGCTGATGAACTCCGCGGTCCTGACATTGGTGACCGACCTCGGCAGGATCGATTTTCTGGCTGAGCCAGAGGGTGCGCCGCCCTATGAGCTACTCAAATCCCGTGCCACCACTTTCGACCTCGAAGGTCGCATCGTCCATGTTGCCTGCATTGAAGACCTGATCTCAATGAAGCGCGCGGCAGGCCGACCTAAAGACCTCGCACACATCGCCGAACTTGAGACGATCCAGCGCCTAATGGACGAGCAGCAATAGAGGCGCAGTGGCTCGGCTCTACCCGTGCTCACAAAAAAAGTCGGAATAGTCGCCAGCACACTGAGGATTTGCATTGAGGGCTCCGATCTCAATAGAGTGATGTCGAAGAATACACTGAAAGCATCGTGATTGACGTTCAATTTGACGGCACAAAGACTAAGTGGTCTTTGAGATTTAGGAGACTGCAACGTGGCAAACAGAAAAATACTAGTCACAGACGACGCCGCATATATGCGCCAAATGCTGAAGGGGATACTAAAGACCGAAAACCATGTCGTTTTTGAAGCGTGTAACGGTCAAGAAGCGATTGACCAATACATAGCGCACAAGCCCGATCTCATTTTCATGGACATCACGATGCCGATCATGGACGGCATCACCGCGACCCGCTCAATCAAGCAACAGCACCCTAGTGCCCGTATTGTCATGTGCAGTGCACTCGGGCAAAAGGAGACAATCCTAGAAGCTATCCGTGCAGGTGCCGAAGGGTTTGTCGTCAAGCCATTTGAACCAGGTGCTGTTCTCGGCGCGATAAAGAGTATTTTCAACTGAGGCACACATGACAAATCCAACACCCAACGTCGAACTTCTCAACCCTTACCTGACCGCGACATACCAGATCTGTGAGGCAGTCCTAGGCGAATCGCCTACTAAAAGCAACCTGTCTGCCTTGGCGCTGGA
>Ga0163144_10024569_pt1 | contig 11815 bp, 9 predicted proteins | sample OliLak19BULKMAT1_FD_123175 | JGI IMG/M metagenome (GOLD analysis project Ga0163144, IMG submission 123175) | Freshwater microbial mat bacterial communities from Lake Vanda, McMurdo Dry Valleys, Antarctica - Oligotrophic Lake LV.19.BULKMAT1 | ecosystem: Environmental > Aquatic > Freshwater > Lake... | reverse complement strand
CTGCTTCATCTTCAATCTTTCGTAGTGACGTCGCGCCAATGCCTCTAACCGGAACATTAATAATGCGTCCGAAGGCCAAAGAGTCTTTGCCATTCACTACTAGCCTTAAATAGGCGAGCATGTCCTTCACTTCTTTTCTGTCGTAAAATTTGGTCCCGCCTACCACTCTGTAAGGAATTTTTAAAGTTCTTAAGGCATCTTCAAGGGCACGAGATTGAGCATTGGTACGATAGAAAATCGCCATCTCATCTAATGGCACATTTTCACTTTTTAATTTTTGAATTTCTTTGGCAATAAATTCGCCTTCTGCTTTTTCATTATTGCATTCATAAACTTCAATGGCATCGCCTTCGGGGTTGGCGGTCCACATTTTTTTGCCCTTGCGATGAATATTTTTATTAATCACAAAGCTCGCGGCTTCAATAATATTTTTGCTCGAGCGATAATTTTGTTCTAATTTTAAAAGTTTCGCTTCTGGATAAGTTTTTTCAAAATCTAGAATATTGCGAATGTCAGCACCACGCCAAGAATAAATCGATTGATCTTCATCACCAACCACACACACATTGCGTGTTTCTTTTGAAAGAAGCCTGATCAAATCAAATTGCGCGCGGTTAGTATCTTGATACTCATCCACCAATAAATAACGGTAACGATTTTGATAACGAGTTAAAACTTCTGGAAACTTTTCCCACAGCGCCACCACACCAGTAATCAGTCCGCCGAAGTCGACAGCGTTCGCGCGATGCAATTCCGATTCATATTCTTGGTAGTATCCAAAAAATGGATCTGAAGTATTTACTTCTTTTTCATTATAATTTTCACGGCCCTGATAAAATCCTAAGTTTTTCAAATTATCAATGTAGGCCAAAATATCATAAGGCGATAAATCCTTAGGACTAATCCCTCTTCTTTGTAGCAACGTCTTCACAATACTTTTTGATTCGCCATCATCGTAAATAGTAAAACTTTTACTAAGTCCCAAATATTGAGCTTCCATACGCAGTAAATTAGCGCAAAAAGAATGGAAAGTAGTCACTTGAATTGAGCGCTCAGGAAGTTGTAATTGCTTACCAATACGCTCTCTCATCTCGCGTGCCGCTTTATTAGAAAAAGTTAAGGCCAAAATTTGATAAGGTGCTACATCTTTTTCATTTAACAAATAAGCGATTTTGGTCACCAACGTTTTGGTTTTTCCCGAGCCTGCCCCTGCCAATATCATCATTGGCCCATCGGTAGCTTCTACCGCACGTCTTTGATCGGGATTGAGTGAGCTTAAATCCATTTTTTATTCCACCGTCACAGATTTAGCTAAATTGCGAGGTTTATCAATATCAGTTCCTTTATTTTTGGCGACGTAATACGCCAGTAATTGATTCGCAACGTTGGCATACAACGGACTTAACTCCTCGAGACCTGAATAATTTAATGGCAAATAAAAATCTGAAAGAGCTTCAACATTTTTATCATTGGCCGGAGCTAAGGTTACAATCACACCGCGTCTTGCTTTAATCTCTTCAATATTAGAAATGGTTTTTTCGTAAAGCTCAGGACCAACAATAGCGATATTTACCATCTCATCATCAATCAAAGCAATTGGGCCATGCTTTAATTCACCAGCGGCATAACCTTCAGCGTGAACATAAGCGATCTCTTTTAATTTTAGTGCGCCTTCTAAGGCCACTGGATAATAAACGCCGCGGCCAGTATAGAAAAAACCTTTGCGGTGATAAATATTATCAGCAATATATTTTATTTCACTAGAGCGTTTTAATAATTCATCAATGCGATCTGCTAAGAGTTGAAATTTTTTCTTTAAACTCTCATCGATGCCTTTTCCCGTAAGTGCAGCCGATAATAATCTGCCAGTTAGAGCTTGTTGCGTGAAAGCTTTAGTTGAGGCCACACCAATTTCAATGCCAGCGCGAATCAGTAAATTAAAATCACTTTCTCTAAAAAGCGTTGAACCATCAACATTTACAATGGATAAAGTTTTAACATTACTTTTTTTACACAGTGATTGTGCCGCTAAAGTATCTGCCGTTTCTCCTGACTGAGAAATAAAAAGACCAACAGTGCCTTCATTAAAAATTGGATTGCGATATCTAAATTCACTAGCAAGTTCAATTGTTGCAGGAATGCGATTTATTGATTCTAAATAATCACGCACTAAAAATCCCGCGTAACAAGCAGTGCCGCAAGCTGTGATATAGAAATGTTTTGGATTAATTTTTTTTATAGCAGAAAATAAATCAATCCCGGGCCCGCTATAAAATTGAATCAATGATCGAATCAAATGGGGTTGCTCATGAATTTCTTTTAACATGAAATGTTCGAACTCACCTTTTTCCGTGATATCCAAATTCATGCCTTGTTCTTTAGTGGTAAAACGATTACTAGCACTATGATCTAATTCGTAAAAAGAAATTTTCGCTGTCGGCTTCAAACTTAAATGACAAACCACTTCATCTTCAGGAAAGTAAATCTGATCAACCATACCAATTAAAGCGTAAGGATCAGAAGAAACCATTAAATCCTTAGTCACAGAATGCATGCCGCAAACTAAGGGCGCGCCTTTTTTAAGCGCAATAATTTCGTTGGTAGTATTGTTATAAATAACAAACGCTGAGTTACCATGAATTTTTTTAAATGAATCTGTCACGGCATCAAAAAAGTTCAGGCCATTTTTTTGTGCCGTAACAATTAGCGCCAGCATTACTTCAGTATCTGTCTCTGAAGAAAATTTATAACCTGACTTGGCCAGTTGAGCTTTTAAGTCATGATTATTTTCAATAATTCCATTGTGCACCATCGCAATATTTTCATGATGATGAGGGTGAGCATTTAACTCCGTTACTTTTCCGTGAGTCGCCCAACGAGTGTGACCGATACAAGATACTGCATCAAAATTATCGGCCTTAAGAGCTTGCACTAGATTTGCTAATTTTCCAGTTTTTTTAACATGTAAAAATTTATTTTCAGTACTTAAGAAACTAACACCAGCAGAATCATAACCGCGATATTCTAATCTTCTTAAACCTTCGAGTACTTTATTGAGTGAGCCTTTAGTTCCTAGATGGCCAACGATTCCGCACATAGATAACTCCTTCCTAATCAAAGGAAAAAGAGTACCAAAAATCGAGCATTTTTCCTAGGATTTAGGTGTCTTTAAAAACTTCTTGGCGAGACCTTCTTTTGTCACTTGTCTTCCTCGAGAAATGGCAAAAGATCCGTCCGGCATATTGTGTGTAATGGTAGTAGAGCTGGCGACGTAACAATCATTGCCAATAGTAACTGGCGCGACTACCTGTGAATCTGAACCCACGAATGTTCTATCCCCAATAATTGTCTTATGTTTTTTTTGACCATCGTAATTACAAGTAATAAAACCACATCCCAGATTAGATTCCTCACCTATGTCTGCATCTCCGACATAGCTTAGATGTGAAACTTTCGCTCCTTTTCCCAATCTTGATTTTTTAATTTCCACAAAATTTCCAATTTTCACTTCTGGTCCAATTTCTGTCTCTGGTCGCAAGTGAGCAAACGGTCCTATTGCAGCACTTTTTTGAATTACAGAATCTGTAATATAACAATGTGCCTTCACCTGAACTTTATCTTCGATTTTCGAATTTTTTATAATTGAGCCCGTCTCCACAATCACCGAACTTCCTAATTTAGTCTTGCCTTGCAAAAATACATTGGGATAAATAATCGAAGCCGGACCAACTTCCACGTCCTGTTCAATATAAGTTGCAGTCGCATCAATAAAACGTACGCCTTGCTCACGCAATTCTTGAATTTTTCGCTGACGCAAAATCATTTCGATAAATTCTAATTGCGCCAGAGTATTAACACCTTCAAAAGTATGGGGATCCGGAAAGATTGAAGCTACCACGTTTTGATTTTCTTGAAAAAGGTCGGTTAAATAAAATTCGCCAGACTTATTATTGTTATTTAAACGCTTTAAAAACTCGTTTAAATATTTTGTTTTTACAATATAAAGACCCGCATTCACTTCTTCAATTTTTCTTTCCGCCTGCGAACAATCTTTTTCTTCTACGATCTTAAATCCAGTTTTCCCTCTCGCAATTCGGCCATAACCAGTCGGATTCTTAGTGACAAAAGTCGCAGCAATCGCCTCAACATTTTCCCTTTTATCCCACAAGATCTTTAATTCCGCTTCAGTAATGAGCGGCGTATCTGCACAAATAACCAAAGTGTAGGCAAAGCTCTGCGCCGATTTAGCTTTTTCAAAATATGTGCGAATAGCGTCGCCTGTACCATTTTGATTTTCCTGAACTAGTGTGGTCCAAGGTAGATTTAGGTCTTTATAATTTTTTGTTAAGTGAGCTTCCACTTCATCTTTTCTATGTCCGGTGATAAAAAAGAGCTCTCCAGAAATTTTGTTGTCTCGATAAAACTTCTTTAGACTGCTTACGACGTAATCAACTAAATATTTTCCATTGGCAGGCGCGAGTGCCTTAGGCGCATCCCATTTCAAGCGTTTGCCCATGCCGGCAGCGAGAATAACAGTGGCCAAATTATTTACATTCTTATTATCTGACATTTTCACTCCGTTACTTAAGCTTCTGAAAATACTTTTTTCAGACTACTTTACTTCAATTACTTTAAAAAAAAAATCAACAAATCTTTAAATATTCTTAAGGTTTAGTTTAATTTCTCCCGATGCATCACTTAAGAACTTTTAGTTCCCCTGCTGGAGGATACCCATGGCCACAAATTACGAAGGTGAAAATATCGATTTCAGGGAAAACTTACCTCTGTTACCGATTAGGGACATTGTAGTTTATCCTTTTATGATTCTTCCCTTATTTGTCGGAAGAGAAGCATCGATACAAGCCGTTGAGCATGCTCTCAATAAAAGTGACCGCTTAATTCTACTTGCTAGCCAAAAGGATATTACAGCAGAATCTCCTGAGCCAAGCGAGATTTATGATTTAGGTACTGTCGCAATGATCATGCGTATGCGTAAATTGCCTGACGGTCGTATTAAAATTTTGGTACAAGGTTTGGCCAAAGCTCGTATTATGAATTTTGAAACAAGCAATCCATTTTTTATGGTTAAAGTGAAAAAAGTTGAAGACACTCCGGCAGAAGCTGGAAATGTTGCCAATAGCGCACTCATGAGAACTATTCGCGAACAATTAGAAAAAGTTATCACGTTAGGAAAAGTTTTATCTCCAGATATTTTAATGGTGCTGGAAGACATTAGTGATCCAGGACGTCTCGCCGATCTGGTCGCTTCTAATTTAAATTTACATGTTGCTGAAGCACAAATGATTCTAGAAATTTTAGATCCAGTTGAAAGATTACATAAAATTAATGATATTTTGACTCGTGAATTGGAAATTCTCGCCATGCAGTCAAAAATTAAAACTGCCGCCAAAGAAGAAATTTCAAAATCACAAAAAGAATATTTTTTACGTGAACAAATTAAAGCGATTAAAAATGAACTAGGCGATGAAGGGACAGCAGAACCAGAAGATGAATTTGGTGAGATACGTGAAAAAATTAAAAAATGTAAAATGCCAGAAGAAGCGGAGAAAGAATCTTTAAAACAACTTTCGCGTTTAGAAAAAATGCATCCAGATTCATCAGAATCTACCATTATAAGAAATTATTTAGATTGGATTATCGAACTTCCATGGTCGACAGCTTCCAGCGAAAATATAGATCTTACATTAGCTAAAAATATTTTAGATGAAGATCATTTTGAATTAGAAAAAGTAAAAGAAAGAATTTTAGAATTTTTAGCAGTAAGACAATTGAAAGGTAAAGAAATGAAAGGGCCAATCCTGTGCTTTTCTGGGCCTCCAGGAGTTGGTAAAACTTCCCTTGGTAAATCAATCGCCAGAGCAACAGGCAGAGAATTTGTTCGCATCAGTTTAGGTGGCGTAAAAGATGAAGCCGAAATTCGCGGTCATCGTAGAACCTATGTTGGTTCAATGCCAGGTCGTATGATTCAGGCCTTAAAACAAGTTAAAACAAATAACCCAGTTGTACTACTTGATGAAGTGGATAAATTAGGTGGTGACTTTAGGGGTGATCCCGCGTGTGCACTTTTAGAAGTATTAGATCCAGAACAAAACAATACTTTTAGAGATCACTATTTAAATCTCTCTTTTGATTTATCAAATGTGATGTTTATTGCGACTGCAAATATTTTAGACAATATTCCAGCACCACTGCGCGACCGTATGGAAATTATAAACCTTTCAGGTTACACCCAGGAAGAAAAAGTTGCCATCAGTAAAAAATATATCATACCAAAACAAATGGATGAAAATGGTATTTCAAAAGACCATGTTAACTTCCACGACGATGGTGTTGAAACAGTTATTCGCTATTTTACGGCCGAAGCAGGGCTTAGAAATTTAGAAAGAAAAATTGGCGCTCTTTGCAGAAAAGTGGCGATAAAAATAGCCAAAGGCGACAAAACTCAAACGCAAATCGTGTCTCAAACAGTCGAGGATTTATTGGGGCCACCAATTTATAATCGCGACGATGAAAAAGGCTTTGATGAAGTGGGTGTTTGCACTGGCCTAGCTTGGACATCAGCTGGTGGAGAAGTTCTTTATATCGAGGCCACAAAAAATAAAGGCACGGGTTTAAAATTGACAGGTCAGCTGGGCGAAGTGATGAAGGAATCAGCTCATGCTGCTGCCGGACACATCAAAAGCAAGCTAAAAGAATATTTTATCGACGAAGATATTTTTGATAAAAATGAAATTCACGTACATATTCCTGCTGGAGCGATTCCAAAAGATGGCCCAAGTGCTGGAATAACATTGGCGACAACGATTGTTTCACTTCTAACCGACACTCCCATTTCAAAAGATGTGGCGATGACTGGTGAAATTACTTTAACTGGTAAGGTTCTACCAATCGGTGGATTAAAAGAAAAAGCGTTGGCCGCAATGAGACTCAATATTAAAACAATTATCATCCCTTGGAAAAATGCTAAGGACTTAGTTGAAATACCTGAGAATTATCGTCGTAAATTAAATTTCGTCTTAGTTAAAAACTTTGAAGAAGTTCTGGATCACGCTTTAGTTGGTTGGAAAGAAAAGAAACAAAAAATTCAAAAAACAAAAAACCACAAAGCGCCACCAATCGCTGCTTAAATTAAATCGCTACCTAAAGGCCGAACTTATTGTTCGGCCTTTTTTTTTGATAAAAAGTTATAAACTGATTTAGAATAAAGGGATGAAACTTAGAAATTCCCCATCCGCGAAAATTGCTATTGTTGACGACTCAGATCTGACACGAAGAACTATCGTAGAAATTTTAGAAAAAGAAGGTCTAGAAATAGTCGGTGACGCCAATTCTGCCGAACGAGCGCTACAAATTGCGGCGACAACGCCGGTTAATATTTTTTTAATTGATGTAGTCATGCCCGATGTTGGAGGACTGGAGCTTTTAAAACATATTATCAATAATTATCAGGGTATTTATGTGATCATGATGTCTTCACTTAATTCTGAAGATATTAATCTGGAGGCCATCTCAAATGGTGCTCTAGACGTATTACAAAAGCCTTTTGACAAGGAAACTCTAATTAAATCCGTCACTAAAATTGCTCAACGTATTGAAAAAGAAAATTCTCGTTAGGAGAAATTATGATTGTACTAAGATCTTCGTTTTACTTTTGTTTAAGCTTTGCCATTTTAAGCATACCTTTTGGTGATCACACCTTATTTGCTCACCTGTATAAAAAGACTGCTCCGCTCGTCAACTCACTCTATGAAACGGCAACAAGCTACGGTAATAAAGGACTCCATGCCGGAAAAAAATATGGTGAAAAACTTTTTTCCAGCTCAGGCCCGGCGATAGAAGATTCGGTAAGAGAATCTAGTGCGGCGACGACTGAAAGAAGAAAGTCTGACCCCGGGCCCCTAGATCATTATTCTGATGAAGAAAGGGCCATGATCAAAAAACTTACGAGAGAGTAATCCTAAAATTATCTTTGTTTTATTACTATCTCGGCACTTGGTACGTCTGTTCTTTTTTCATCTTTTTTAAGACCTTTGCTGCGATCCGTTTGAGTTCCTGCGGTACAGGTCGTCTTTTCTTTTTCCCCTAATTCTGCTGCTAAAACTGATACTGAGTTAAATACTAAAAATGCTAAAATTAATGTCTTCATAAATCCCCCTATGAATGATCGTTTCTAATACATTTATATATTGCATAAGCGATGCCCAAAATGGACCTGTGAATTCTGCTATTTACCAATGAACAAACTGTCTAAAATTTAGACATGTTTAGAAAATAGACAAAAAAAACCGGCCCAGGGGAAGGCCGGCTTTTTCGAGATTTTAACCGCTCAGGGGAGTAAGCGGCTAAACTGAAATTATCTTTGAATTGTTTTAACTTCTTCTTTTTTAACTTCTTCTTTTTTGTCTTCAGATTTCACTTCAATAGAAGCGCGACCTTCTTGTTTATGAGATTTGCAATTTGGCTGTGATTGTTCACCAATTTCAGCAGCAAAAAGTTTTAAAGAAACAAAAAGTAACGATGCTAGTACAATAGTTAAAGTTTTCATAAATTCCTCCCAGAAACTCCGTTTTGTATGTTGTGCTTTACAAAGCATCTGTTGTGCCAATTCTGCATACTGTAATTTTTGATACTTAGCAGCTGACTTTTGTTTAGACATAATACACCTGTTCAAAAATTGGTCATAATTACTATTTTTTATAATCTTTCAAACTCTTAATGAAAGGATAATAAAGCCTAGTTAGAATCAAAGAGATGAAAATTCTTATCCTTTGTTTATTAATTTTTTCCCAACTTATACAAGCAGAAGTTGTAACCGCTGATCAATTGTCAAAAATAAATCTGGCAAGAAATGAACTTTCTAAAACCAACCTGCAATTTTTAAATGTTAATAAAGATCATATTATTGGTATTGAATTTTTACTGGCGCAAGACGGTGGCGGTTTTTTTGAAAAAAATTATCTTCCTCTAATTAGATTTATTGATAACGACATTAATCCCGGGAACGATATTGTTATAAGCTTCCTGCCCGAACGAGATATGAACCATCCTTATGTTGAACATAGATCAATAATGGTCGTAGATAATTTAAAAGATTATTTACCAACGTTCCAAAATAAATCTAGTTACAATTTAAATCGTTATATTATCCCCACAAATGTACAAATAAGAAATGAACTTATCTCAAATCTAAATCTCTGGTTTACTAATGCAAACTTAAGGGGTGAATTTTCTCTTTTATATAATAATAGTTCTATTTTATTGTTTAATTTCTTAAACACTATTGAAGCCTTCACGCGCTACAAGGCAACCAGATTAAGTACTGGAAGACGTCCGCGCTATAATGATATTGTGAAAGTTAGCGCTGGACTTAAACCAACTTATCTTGCCGATAGTTTAAAAACATACGGCATTGCCTCTTACCCTAAATTAAAAATTGAATCTCTAACAGTCGATACGATCAAATTAGAAAAAGTTTTATCCACTAATGAGGTCGGACTACAAAGTGGAGAAGGATGGCCGGCCAATGCGGTTGATCTTATCGAATATGATTTTTCTGATTTAGCGATAAAACGTATTTTGCAAACCTATCAAAATATGCCGGTACAAATACGTGACGAACTCTCCCGCAAACATTCTTTCAAAATCGGCGCAAAGTTGGATGAGGTTTTAGGTTTTAAAATGGCTCCAGTAGAGCTCTATCAACTATGCGACTCATCAATTTGTGCCCAAAATATTCATCAACTAGGCAATAATGTTTGGGGACCCGTAGTTTGGGAACATCAAGTAAAGTTAATGAACACTGCCCTCTATAACTTAAAATTAATTAACGATTTCGCTCGGATAAATGGTCGTATGGAAAATTCTAGTGTTAAGGCGCAAATCTTTATCAATCACTACCTGTTTTTACTAAAGTAAATCAGTCCACTTTAATTAATTCTTTCCCCTCTTCATTTCTATTATAAAATAAATAAAGAATCTTTTTATTTAGACGATAGGAATATGTGTTTTCTCTATTGGTGTTTGAGGTAAATATGAAATTAAAAAAATTGCTCGGCCTATTAGCATTAATTCCCGCTCTGGCTTTTCCTGGCGTGAATCTAAAAAATGGAAACTTTTATATGTCGTACACTGACATTGTAGTTCCAGGCGGCGGCCAAGATCTAGAAGTCACCAGAACCTATAATTCGAAATCTACTGACAAAGGTTGGTTTGGTTTTGGTTGGGGTAGTGATTACGAAACTTATTTATCAGTCGCACCAGATGGCTCTGTCGTGGTTTATGAAAACGGTGCCGGAGCACAAACTAGATTTACACCAAAAGAACAAGTAAACGCTGAAGCTGCTTCCAGAAAAGTAGTTGATGCCATGAGAAAGAAAAGTCCAATGGCAGACAACGTGGGCGAAGAGTTAGTGAAAAAATTAACTAAAGATGCTGAGCTAAGACAGGCCTATGCAAAAAAATTCGATGTCACTTCTAAAATTTCTGACGGCTCAGTTCTTTATTCAAATCAAAGAGGGATTCAAGAAGTTCATAAAGTAAAAGATGGTTATGTCAGAAAGTTTAATGATGGAAAAAAACAATTTTTTAATGCTAACGGCAAAATGACAAAAGTTAGCGACAAGAATGGTTATGAAATAGTTATGGCCTATAACAAAGATGGAAGACTAGAGTCGATTAAAGACTCTCAAGCAAAACAATTATTTTTCTCTTGGTACTCTGAAGGAAAAATTCAAAGTGTTTGGTCAGCTGGTGATAAAAAGGCCACTTATGTTTTTAAAGGCGATGACTTAACTGAATCTAAAGATGTTTCAGGTAATGTTTATAAATTTGATTACGATGCCAATCATAATATGACATCAGTAAACTATGTCGATAACTCAAAAATGGTTATCAAGTACGCTCCTAAAACTCAGTTTGTTACTGAAATTGTAGCTCGAAATGGTGAATCAACAGAATATAAATATGGATCTAATCCAAAAAATCCTGATCTGCATTATTGGACTGATGTTACTAAAACAATCGCCGGAAAATCTTCTGAAAATCGATACGAGTATGAAATTAAAGCACGCGATGATGGGTCTCAATACACTTATAGAATTGTGACAGTAGTTGATGGTTTAAAAACTGATACTATTTACTCTGAGTGTTGCGGTCTTCCAATTAAAATCACTAACGGAAAAGACGTGACAAATTTTGAGTACAATGCCAAAGGTTTATTAACTAAAAAAACATCTACTAAAGGTGAATACGTTGAGCTTTCATACCATCAAGAATTTAACAAAATTACTAAAGTGGTAAACAGTAATGGTTGGACTGAATTTTCTTATGATAAATCAGCGAACTTAAATAAGGCATGGAGCTCTGAAGGTAAATCAGTAGTTTTATTTTACGATTTAAAAGGTCGTATTACAAAAATGCTAGATAAAGAAAAACAAGGCTCTAGCAGAACTCTCACTTTCAAATATAATTCACTAGGTAAACCAGTGGAAATTTCTATGGAAGGTATGGGTTCAATTAATGTGGCTTATGATAATTACGGCGAAATTAAAAAAGTTGAATCTAAAGAAGGCCACAAAATGGCCATTCAAGTTACTTCAGCTTTCCAATCACTATTATCAATCGTTAAACCAGCTGGCGTTAATTTAAACATGTAAGGTAAGGAGTTTTTATGAAATTTATTTTAGCTTTATTCGCAGTTACATTATCCATGCAAGTTTTTGCTGGTAAAAAAGTTTGTCACAATAAAAACAACGAGTACGCAAACTCAGAAGAAAATTGTGATATCAAAGAATGT
>Ga0163144_10024567_pt1 | contig 11815 bp, 6 predicted proteins | sample OliLak19BULKMAT1_FD_123175 | JGI IMG/M metagenome (GOLD analysis project Ga0163144, IMG submission 123175) | Freshwater microbial mat bacterial communities from Lake Vanda, McMurdo Dry Valleys, Antarctica - Oligotrophic Lake LV.19.BULKMAT1 | ecosystem: Environmental > Aquatic > Freshwater > Lake... | reverse complement strand
GGCAAGGCGCGACGACGAAGCAGGCTTCACCCTGCTAGGAGGAGCAACGCTGCCAGGGAGCTGCAAAAGCGTGCAATCACACCCGTAGCGTTGTCACCCAAATGGTGAACGACCAGAACGCGGCAATCTTCAAACATATCAAGTGCCTATTGGTCAAGTTAAGCGGTCAACTGAGGATTCTAGGTTGAACGTTTCCTGGTGATCATTCCGAGCCCGCTCATGGATGCTGAATGGAAAGAGATACTGGAGACTTGAGCGCTCGGTGACCGCTGTCGCGGTCATCGTCGACTGCCCGCAGCAAAAACTACCTGGTGTTAGCTGCGTCGGTCCTCAATCGCTGCGGGCACAGGGGTATAATTTTCCTCTCATTCCCGAGGATTTTCATGGCCAAAGTCACCCAGCTCAATGTTTCCGGCCCCCCGCACTCTGCGGCTGAAGAAGGCCGCAATCCCGGCACCAAGTTCGATCTCGGCCCTGTCAAGGATGTGCGTGTCAATCGCAGCGCCGTTGAGCGCCGCGCCGGGACCATGTCCACGCGCCGCACGGTCAAAAAAGAGCATCAGGCCGCCTGGCTGATCCATGCCGTCAAAACCATCGACCTCACCACACTAAGCGGCGATGATACGCAGGGCACGGTGAAGCGCCTCTGTGCCAAGGCCCGCCAGCCGATCCGCAGTGAATTGTTGCGCGATGTCGGTTACTCCGATGGCCTGACGACCGGTGCCGTCTGCGTCTATCACCATTTTGTCGCCACTGCCGTCGAAGCCCTGCAAGGATCGGGTATTCCGGTCGCGGCGGTGTCCACCGGTTTCCCCGCAGGGCTCAACCCATTCCCGCTGAAAATCGCCGAGATCGATGCCAGCGTTAAAGACGGCGCCGCAGAAATCGATATCGTCATCTCGCGCGAGCATGTGCTTAACGGCGACTGGCGCGCGCTGTACGACGAAGTCAAGGCCTTCCGCGAAGCATGCGGTCCTGCACATATGAAAGCGATCGTCGCAACCGGTGAGTTGGGAACCCTGAAAAACATCATGCGTGCCAGTATCGTCTGTATGCAGGCGGGCTCCGATTTTATCAAGACCTCCACTGGCAAGGAGCCGACCAACGCGACGATTGCCGGTTCGCTGGTGATGGTGCGCGCCGTCCGCCAATACCACGAGCAAACAGGAGTGAAGGTAGGTTTCAAACCGGCTGGTGGAATCCGCACCGCCAAGCAAGCACTCGACTGGCTGATCCTGATGAAAGAGGAACTCGGCGATGACTGGATGCAGCCCCATCTTTTCCGCCTCGGCGCTTCGGCGCTGGTAAACGACATTGAGCGACAGCTGGAACATTTTGCTTATGGGCGCTATGCGTCGATGCAGTATCAGCCGTTAGGATGATGTCTCGACGTTGACTCATCTTTACCCCTCACTCCCACCTCTCTCCCCAGGGAGAGAGGCTTAAATTCGCCTCTCCCTCGGGAGAGGCCGACGCCAAGCGGTGGCTGAGGGGATGACCGTGAATCATCGTCAATACCAAACGCAACAAGAACAAAAAACCAACAGGATTCTCAAATGAAAGTTGCAGAACTCACCAAATCCCTGGTCTACGGCGCCGCTCCCGAAGCTGCCAAACCTGCGCTCGACTGGATCGCCGAGCATAACGGCAGATTCCAGCTCTTCATTAACAACGAGTGGAAGAACCCATCGGGTAAAGAATGGTTCGATTCCACCAACCCCGCAACCGGAAGAAAACTTGGCAGCATCGCGCAGGCCACGAGCACTGACGTGAACGCCGCCGTCAAAGCTGCCCGTAAAGCCTATCCTTCATGGAGCGCAACCCCCGGCCACATCCGCGCACGTTACCTCTACGCCATCGCCCGCCAGATCCAGAAACACGCGCGCCTGTTCGCGGTCCTTGAGACCATCGACAACGGCAAGCCGATCCGCGAGACGCGCGATATCGATATCCCACTGGTGGCGCGACATTTTTACTACCACGCTGGCTGGGCACAGTTGATGGACAAGGAGTTGCCCGATCACCAGGCGATCGGCGTCGTCGCCCAGATCATTCCCTGGAATTTTCCGCTGCTGATGCTTTCCTGGAAAATCGCCCCAGCCATCGCCATGGGTAACACCGTGGTGTTGAAGCCCGCTGAGTTCACTTCCCTTACCGCGCTCCTGTTCGCCGAAATTTGTGCCAGCGTCGGCTTGCCCCCGGGTGTGGTGAACATCATCACCGGCGACGGCCGCACCGGTGGCGCGATGGTCGATCATCCGGATGTCGACAAGATTGCCTTCACCGGTTCCACCGACGTCGGCCGCATCATCCGTAAAGCCACCGCCGGCACCCACAAGAAGCTGTCGCTTGAGCTCGGCGGCAAGAGCCCGTTCATGGTGTTCGACGATGCCGATCTCGATAGCGCCGTCGAAGGCGTGGTCGATGCGATCTGGTTCAATCAGGGGCAGGTTTGTTGTGCAGGTTCGCGTTTGCTGGTGCAAGAAGGTGTTGCCGACAAGATGGTCAAGAAGCTTCGCGCGCGCATGGAAAAATTGCGCGTCGGCGATCCGCTCGACAAAGCCGTCGATATCGGTGCCATCGTCGCACCGGTGCAACTGAAGCAAATTCAGGCGCTGGTCAAACTGGGTGCCGATGAGGGCGCAACGATGTGGCAGCCGAGTTGGGCCGCTGAATGCGCCAAGCGCGAAGGCTGCTTCTATCCGCCGACACTCTTCACCAACGTCGCGCCTGCATCCACGATCGCGCAAGTCGAAATCTTTGGCCCCGTATTGGCAGCGATGACCTTCCGCACCCCGGAAGAAGCCGTGAAGCTTGCCAACAACTCGCGCTACGGATTGGCGGCCTCGATCTGGAGTGAGGACATCAACTTAGCCCTCGACCTCGCTACTCAAGTCAAAGCCGGCACGGTTTGGATCAACAGTACCAACCAGTTCGATGCCGCATCAGGCTTCGGCGGCTATCGCGAATCCGGCTTCGGTCGCGAGGGCGGCAGGGAGGGGCTGTTTGAATACATCAAGCGCAAACCAGCAAAAGAAGTTAAAGCGCCAGTATCGAAGGGCGTTTCCAGCCAAAAAGCTGCCACCAGCCGCGCCAGTGCTGGTGTTTCACTTTCGATGGCACCGGCAATTGATCGCACCGCCAAGATGTTCATCGGTGGCAAACAGGCGCGCCCCGATGGTGGTCTGTCGATCAATGTTTACGGCCCCGCTGTTGGCAAATCCAGGAATCTCATCGGTGAAGTCGGTGCCGGCAATCGTAAAGACATCCGCAACGCCGTCGAAGCCGCGCGCGCCGCCGCCGCCGGCTGGGCAAAAGCGACCGCGCACAACCGCGCGCAGGTTATTTATTTCCTCGCTGAAAACCTCGCCGCACGCACCGACGAATTCGCCCGCCGCATTACGCAGCAGACCGGCTTCAGTGCAAACGCCGCCCACGCTGAAGTCGATGCTGCAATCGAACAGCTCTTCACCGCCGCAGCATGGGCCGACAAATACGATGGCCGCATCCACGGCGTGCCGCAACGCAACGTGACGCTCGCTGTGCCCGAGCCGATGGGCACCGTCGCCATCCTCATGCCTGACGATTATCCCCTGCTCGCACTTGCGGCGCTCGCCGCGCCTGCGTTCGCCATGGGCAATGCGCTCGTGATCGTGCCGTCACCCGCGCATCCGCTGAGCGCGACCGATCTGTACCAGGTGTTGGAAACTTCCGATGTCCCGCATGGCACCATCAACATCGTCACCGGCAATCGTGACGAACTCGCCAAGACACTGAGCGAGCACGACGACATCGATTCGATCTGGTATGCGGGGCCGACCCCAGGGCAGGCCGCAGTACAGAAAGCCAGTGCCGCTAACATGAAGCGCACCTTCGTGATGGACGCGAGCGGCGCGCTGCCGAATCTGGACGATGTGTTGCGCGAGGCGACGCAGGTGAAGAATATCTGGGTGCCGTACGGGGCGTGAGATTGACCACCGTGTCGGTTGACTGCACGCCAGTGCGCCATGCCAACGTTCACCGTTGACTTGCTTGCCCAACAACCCCGCCCAAACCCTGATTCTTGGTAGATCACCGGACAATAAATGGCCTCAAAACCCAAATCGCTTAAACCTGCCAACCCGGTGACTCTGGTGACGCCGGTTGCTCCGGTGAGCGAGCCGACTCGCGTCGCGTCCCAGGCCTCATTTCTGCCCGCTATCGGACCAACAACCGGACTCGACCAAGCGATCATCGACGCGGTAACCATCGCGCTGGCGCTCGCCTGGGCACCCAAGGGCAAAACCATGTTGCACCGCTATTTGCATATGCTGGATTTTCGGCATGCGCGTGGCGCGCTCATCAACATGATTGAGTTGCAAGTGGCGCTCGACTATCTTGCCAAGGACGGGCATATCACGCGCACGGATGCCGGCATTGCCTTGACGCCAGCGATGACAATCGAATATGGCGCGAAAGTTTTAAGCGACCCGCGTATCAACAAGTGGCGCAATGCGGTATTTTTGGCAGAAAATTTTCAGACGGAGCCGCGCTGGGGCGGCGCCTACATGCACTCGGCGTCGCAGGCTGCGACCATCGTGCGCCTGATGCTTTACGCGGGCACGGTAGCCGAATGGAACAAGTACATCGGCAATAACACCAGTCGTTTTGTCAGCGAAGCGCTAAACAGCTTGTTGCGGGCACCGTTCGATGCGGGCATTTGGGAGCTGGTGCAGCCGGCCATCCGCGATGCCGTGCTCAACGACATGTTGGCAAAGTACGTAATGCGATTCGACGGCTTTGCCGTGCCGTATATGGCGTGGGCCGTGCAACGCTTGCAAACCACGCCTGGCGGCTTGCCCGAGCAGATACGCTACCGGGTAACGGAGTGTCTGGTCTTGCAAGGCAAGGCCAACGCAGCCGAAGCCCTGCTGGCTGGCGACTTCTCGCCCTTTGCCATTTCGTTACGGGCGGCGATGGCCGCGACCCGGTCGCTATGGCTGGAAGCGTCAACCGTGTTTGAATTAGTTTTCAAACAATTGCAGGAAGTCACTGGCGGTCGCAAGCATCTGCTGCCGATCAACATGGCCTGGTTGTATCCGCTGAGCCTGATCGCTCAAGGAGGCCCGGAAATGCTCGGTAAGGCGCGCAAATTTTGCCTTTCCGAACAAGGGTCGCGCACCGCCCGGGTGGATGGCACCTGGGGGATGTGGAGCAGCACGATCAATATGCGAATGGGCGACGCGCCCGCCGACTACCGGTTTCTGGTAACCGGCCATTTAGGCACCCCTCTCACCAGCCTCTGGGAGCTACAAAATTGCCTGCTGCGCACCTGGGTTAACAAACCGGCATTCACTGGTGTGGAGATCGCTGAAGTCACGCAATGGGTAGCGCGCTTGCGGGCGATCGAATTGGACTACCTCGCAGACCAGTTGCAAAGTTGCTTGAACCTCGCCAACGGGGAAACACCGCTGCCGGGATTTTTTGTCAGCGAGCCAGTCGCCGCATGGCGCGAGTCCTTGGCCTCCATCGTGGCGCTCGACCAAGCACGCGCCAAAACCGGCGGCGCAAAGCGTGGTGGGACTGGTGAGGCCAGCCGTTTGCTGTGGGATGTCGAAGTCGCCAAGAGCGGTGAAATTGTCTCGATCTGGCCCCTGCAACAAAAACGTAATGCCCGTGGCGACGCCTGGAACAAAGCCACCGGCATGAGTCTATCGACACTCGCCAAAAGCGAAAAAATCGATAGTCTGGATGCGAATGTGGTGCGGCACGTGATGCAGGCACCCTACACATCACAACTGGTCATTGCGGCGGGCGACGCGGCCCTTGCGCTGATCGGACACCCACGCGTCGTCATTAACGGCAAGCTGGACCACTTGGTACAGATCAGCGCCGGTAACCCCCAGCTAGAGGTGATGGCCGACAAGAAAACCGGTGTGTGGAAATTTGTGTTGCGACCGTTGCCGCCGCGAATCGCCGCGCAATCCGCGCTGAGCAACCTGGATAACGAGGATTTCGATGACGACGACGCTTATTACGCGAGGTACCACCTCACCGATGTAGAGCGCCGCCAGAAGGAGCGGGCGCGTTTGCAATGTATGGTGATCGACGGTCCCGAGCAGGCGCGGCTGGTGCGCTTCACGCCTGCACAAATGCGTGTCGCACAAATTGTCAGCGACGGACTCAACGTGCCGCTGGAGGCGCAGGCCGAAATGGCAGCAGCGATGAAGGTGCTGGCCGCGCATTTTGAATTGCATAGCGAAGCCGATCTGACCGAAGCGGCGCGCATGCTACCGACGCCGGATCGGTTGCGCGCCGAAATTACGCCGCACAGTTCCGGGCTTGCGTTGCGCCTGGTGGTTGCGCCGTTCGGCACCAATGATGTGGAAGCGACGCCCGGCACGACCGCGCCCAACACCACCGGCACCGGTATGCGCCTGGTCGCAGGTGCAGGCCGTTCGCGCGTGGTCATGAAGATCAATGATGAAACGGTCGGTGTGGAGCGCGATCTGGCCAACGAAACCGCTCTCGCCGCTGTGGTCATTCAGGCAATCGACGATGCCGGCATCGCCTGGGAGGAAGAGCACGAGCAAATTCTCACCCGCGACCCTCAGTCCAGTCTGGCACTGCTTGAAGTGCTGCCAACCTTGCCGCAGTTGGCTGCGCTGGATTGGCCCAAGGGCAAAGCCGTTACGGTGCGGCCGGTTACGGCCAAACAAGTCAAGCTGGTGTTGCAGTCGCGGCAGAATTGGTTCGCGGTCGATGCGACGGTGCAGATCGATGAAAATCAGGTAATGCGGCTGGCAGAATTGCTGCCGCTGCTAGGCACCGGTCATTCACGGTTCATCCAGCTGGCACCGGATCGTTACATGGCATTGACGACGCAATTACGTCGTCAACTCGATGATCTGGCCGCACTGGTGAGCCATGGCGGCGCGACCGGCACGGGTAAACGCTCCAAAACCGGTGAGCTTGAACTGAGCCAGGCGGGTGCGCTGTGGCTGGCCGAAGAACTGGGCGATTGGGCGACTGAGCCGGACAAAGCCGTCGCGGCGCGGATGGCGGCACTGCGCCGTGCCTTCGACAGCACACCGGTGGTACCAGCCGCGCTGCAAGCCACGCTGCGGGATTATCAGGCGACCGGCGTGCAGTGGCTGCAGCGTTTAGGCGCTGCTGGCTTTGGCGCCTGTCTGGCCGATGACATGGGACTCGGTAAAACCGTGCAGACCCTCGCTGTGCTGCTGGACCGCAGTGCGGGCGGCCCGACATTGGTGATCGCACCGACATCGCTGATTGGCAACTGGATGGATGAAGCCGCGCGCTTTGCCCCCGACCTGCGCGTGAGTGCTTATGGACAAACGGCCGATGAGGATACGCGTCGCGCCATCATTGCCGCCGCCGGACCAGGCGATGTCGTGCTTGCCACCTATTCACTGATGCAAATTGCCCAAGCCGATTTTTCCGCGAAAACGTGGAACACCGTCGTGCTGGACGAAGCGCAGGCGATCAAAAATGCCGCCGCACTGCGCAGCCAGGCGGTGTTTTCGTTGCAGGCAAATTTTCGTATTGCGCTCTCCGGCACGCCGGTCGAAAACCGGCTCGAAGAATTGTGGTCGATCATGCGTTTCCTCAACCCCGGCCTGCTCGGCAGCAGCGAGCAATTTGGCCAGCGCTTCGTGGGACCGATCATCAAAGAGCAGGGCAGCGGCATTCCCGCCGCTGAATCCACGCTTCGCCGATTGAAGCGCTTGATTTCGCCGTTCCTGTTGCGCCGGACCAAGGCGCAAGTGCTTACCGACTTGCCGGAACGCACCGAAATTATTCTTCACGCCGAATTGGACCCGGAAGAGCGCTCGCACTATGAATTGCTGCGCCGCCGTGCACTCGACACCGCGCAGCAAGCAGGGGGTGCGCCGACTGCCCGCTTCAAGGTGCTGGCCGAACTCATGCGGCTGCGCCGTGCGGCCTGCGATCCCCGGCTTGTCAGTGACCAGTGGCCAGCCGTTGGGGCGAAGGTAAAGCTATTCGCCAAGATCGCGCAAGACCTTGCCGCAGGACAACATCGCACGCTGGTGTTCAGCCAATTCACGGGATTTCTGGCGCTACTGGGTGACCAACTCAAAGAGCTTGGCTTCGCCTACCAATACCTCGACGGCGGCACACCGGCCAATGACCGCGCCAAACGTGTGGCCGCATTCCAGGCGGGCGAGGGACAATTTTTCCTTATCAGTCTGAAGGCGGGCGGCTATGGCCTCAACCTGACCGCCGCCGACTACGTCGTCATCGCCGACCCATGGTGGAACCCTGCCGCCGAAGATCAGGCCATGGGCCGCGCCCACCGCATTGGCCAGCGCCGGCCGGTGACGGCCTATCGCCTGGTAGCGCGTGGCACCATCGAAGAACGGATCGTGGAAATGCACGCGAGCAAGCGCGCGTTGGCCGATGGGCTGCTGGAAGGCGGCGACGGCGCAAACGCGGTTGCGTCTGTGGATGAACTACTTGCGCTGTTACAGCAATGACCCCGGAAATGTCCGGGATATTGAGATTCAGGAATTGAAACCGGCAGGTTTGTAATCGCAGATCGGCAGCATTTTTTTGCCGATTTGTAAGTGTGGAGCGCGCGCGGGCGGTTGGCGGCTGCGCGCGCTTCAACGCTGGGCGCGGTTAGCCGCTGTTAAACCCAGATTATCCGTTAGGCGCACCTTCGGCGCTGCGCGGGTGCTGGCGGGTCATTTACGGACATTTGTCGCGCTCCTTCGTCGTCCATAGCGGTGCTATGGACTCCTCACGAGCGTGCCAATTGCCTCGAAAATACCCTCGCCATCATCCCGCGCTCTAATGGACTTTCTAGGTTAAATCACTTGTCCGCTTTGATGGTGATTCGGTTGTCAACGTTGGTCACGCCCTTCACGCTTTTAGCGATGGTCACGGCGCGGTCTATTGCGACTTGGCTGGCGGCTGTACCGGTCAACAGCACTTCGCCGACTGAAGTCGTATCAACACCGATTTTTACCAGGCTGGAGACTTTTTCTTCTGCCAGTTTGGCTTTGACTTTTGTCGTGATGACAGAGTCCTTTACATAAGTCTTCGCTGAATCGGCGGTGTGCCCGGTCATCGGCAACATCAATGCGCCGACGGCGATACAGGATGCAATAAATTTTGTGTTCATGGTGTCTCCGGTGGTTGGATGGAATGGTTAGTGTGGAACAATGCTCATGAATGACTAATCACGCTGTGCGATGATCAATGAGACGCAAATGAAACGCTGTCGGTGACGCGACGAATTTCCTGTAATCGTACCGCCTACATGGTTGGCGGCTGCGCAACATGGCCGTAATGTAAATTCACGATGCGCTCGTTACTCCACACACCTACACAGAGCCCCCCAAATGACCACGATCTGTCCCAAGTGCGACTACGCGAGAAAACAAACTGACACCTGCCCATCATGGCAGTGTCCATCCTGTCAAGTCGCGTACAGCAAGGTTGGTGACAGGCAATACGCGGAGAACGGCGAACAACGCTCCTCAAGTTCGCATTTTCGCGCTGCGCCTGAAGAGTCTGGCGGCTCATGGAAATGGGTGGTGGCGCTGGTACTGATCGTCGCCGTGGCATGGCAGGGCAAATCCATGTTCAAGCGCCAGTCGTCGCAAAGCGCCGACCAGTTATCGATGCAATCGCGGTCATCACAGCCGCAGCCGGAAGTAATTATGTACAGCGCAGTCTGGTGCGGTTACTGCACAGCCGCGCGTGAATTTTTCAAGAACAACCGCATTCGCTTTACCGAACTCGATGTGGAGAGGAGCGCCGAAGGCATAGAGGCCTACCGGAAACTCGGCGGCGGCGGGATACCCGTGATCCTCCTCGATGGCCAGGAAATTCGCGGCTTCGATGAGCGTGGCTTGCGAAAAACGCTTCTACCGTGGATGAAGGACAGTTAGCCTCACCAGTTAGTTGTAGAACGCCATTTGACGGACTTCGCAGGCCAAAATTGTTCTGGAAGCCGCGCCGGTATTGGAGTTTGCCTTTAACGAGGACACTCGTGCCGAGCGCTACCCACTCCTCGCAATCCTGCTGATCAAATTACCCAATGAAATCTCTCGATACATTGCTTGAACCTGCTTTCCCCGCCGATGCGCCGGGAGCCGCAATCGGCGTCGTTATCGATGGTGAGGTCCGCTACGTGAAAGGCTTCGGGCTCGCCAACTTGAATACGCGCGTCTCGTTCACCGCCGACACGCAGTTTCGCGCCTGCTCAGTCAGCAAGCAGTTTGTCTGCCTGCTGGTGCGGCAGCTTGAGCGGGAGGGTCTGCTGGCACTTGACGCGCACCCATCCAAATATGTACCGGCACTCGCCATGTTCCCTGAGACCCTCACGGTGCGGCACCTTTGCCAGAACCGTTCCGGTCTGCACGATTACTGGTGCGTGGCGATGCTGACCGGCGCAAAGCTGGATAGCTGCTTTACGCTCAAAGAAGGCGCCGAGCTGATACGACGTCTGCACCAGCCGATGTTCCCACCCGGCGCGCAATACAGTTACAACAACGGTAACTGGCGCATCCTCGAATGGATTGTCGGAGCAGTTACGTCCAGACCGCTGTCCGATCTGCTGGCCGAACGTATTTTTGGCCCGCTGGGGATGGCGCATAGCGGATGGGGAAGCGACACCAGCCTTGCACTGCCGGGTAACCCGAGAGGATATCGGCGCCTCGATAATGGCTGGGAAGAGGAAGTGACGCGCGCTTGTTGGTCGGGCGACGCCGCACTCACCACGACCATGAGTGATTACCTGCGCTGGGAGCTGGCGATGCTGAAGGCCGACACCACGCGGCTGCCGTGCGCAGACATGCTCGCACAGGCGATGCCGCATCCGGATGGTGAACGCGGCTCATACGCATTTGGCATGAACGCGTGGCAACAGGGTGAGCGCTGGATGCACTGGCATAGCGGCGCGCTGCGTGGCTGGCGCATGGTGCAGATGCGCTTTCCACAGGATGGCATTGCCATCGTCGTGATGCTCAATCGGACCGAAAACCCGATGCCCATTGCAATGAAGATCGCAGAGTGCGTCGGTGTGAAAACAACCTGGGACGAGGTTGTCCCGTTGCCGCTGGCGCTAAACCCAAACATCGCTGGCGTCTACTATTCTTCAGAGCTTGATCTGCTGGTCGAGACGCGGCAAGAGTCCGGCGACGTAGGTATTAGCCTGGGTGGGGACTACATGCCGCTGTTACAAACCGGCGAACATACATGGGCTAATGCCTCGGGTTTTTGCAGGGTCGAATTTGACGGCGGGCAGCTCGCCATCCACGAGCGCCAATTTGGTTGGCACAGCAAGTTCGCAAGTCTGCCGGACAGCGATGATCGTGCAGCAATGGGCGGAATGGAGTTTCATAGCGACTTGCTGCGCTCGACGATTTCGTTTACAAATGATGGTGCCACCTTGTCCATACGCGGCCCGGCAGGTCAGTCGGACATCTACGCGGTACGGCCTTTGGGCAGAAACATGATTGCGTTCGATTGTCTGCGCGCGCTCGACGAAACGCCGCCTGGCCGTTTCACGATTCATATCAGCGAAGACCGTCGAAAAATTATCGTGGGGTGTTTCATGGCGCGTGGCTTGGAGTTCGTCCGTTAGCTTTGCTGTGCCGACTGGCAAAGTGCGATTCCAAACGTTACAAACTGCCATACGGGTCTGCGCCAAACGCATGAATAATCCTAGAATCCTCAGTTGGACGGGTGTGAGTGTGCGTTTTTGCAGCTTTCTGGCAAGGCGCGACGACGAAGCAGGCTTCACCCTGCTAGGAGGAGCAACGCTGCCAGGGAGCTGCAAAAG
>Ga0163144_10024565_pt1 | contig 11816 bp, 7 predicted proteins | sample OliLak19BULKMAT1_FD_123175 | JGI IMG/M metagenome (GOLD analysis project Ga0163144, IMG submission 123175) | Freshwater microbial mat bacterial communities from Lake Vanda, McMurdo Dry Valleys, Antarctica - Oligotrophic Lake LV.19.BULKMAT1 | ecosystem: Environmental > Aquatic > Freshwater > Lake... | reverse complement strand
TAATCCATAAACCGGATCCGTAAAATAGAGAATGCCATTAGTACCTAAAGCAATATCATTCGGACTGTTGAATTTTTTTCCTTCATAATTTATCACGAAGTCTGTGATTGTTTTATTTGATTTGGGATTGACTATTTTACCAATCTGCCTCTTTGTTTCACTGGTTGAATGATGATTTCCCTGCATCAAAAGCAAATTTCCATTTACATCAAGCGCCAGACCATTTGCGAATCCTGAAGGTTTCAGCCAAACCGAAAGCCCCTTCTGTTTGTTCCAGAAATAAATCTTGTTTTCCGGGATATCAGTAAACAAAAGACCGTTTAAAGATTCCACCCAAACAGGGCCTTCCAAAAAAGTTTTGTCCGAAACAATTTTTTCGATTTTATTTTTGCTTGAAAAAAAGGTTTCAAATTCATCTGTAAAAACTAAAAGTTCAGGAAATGTAATGTTCTCTTTTTGCTTTTTTGCATTATTGTTTTGAGCTGAAGTAATAGTACATATGGTAAAGAATGCAAATAATAGTAACAAATTCTTCATGATTGATTAAGTTTAAAAGATGTCTTCGCTTTTAATTCTAGTTTTGGGCTTATCTGATTTTCTGCCAACTGCTAATTCATTTGAGTGCTTTGTCAGCATTACAGCCAACACTAAATTATGCGCCACTCCCCAAAAAACCAAATTGTCAACTCTTTGATTTTTAGAGTTTGTCATGTCGCCTTTTTAAATTGTTGCAAAACAAAAGGCAACATGTTGCCCTACCATTGTATTGTTGCTTTTTCCCAAATATCATCCAGCGGGCTGGTTAGTTTCACCAGCTCAGCGCCTAAAGGTTCGTGTCTCACAAATCAATATCATTTCTGTGAAAAACAGAATGCATAAAAAACTCAACGTTTCGGGATCCTTGAAGAGTAACCAGGAATGATCAAGGCTCAACAGTACTTCCCAACCAAGCCATCATCGCTATACCGGTTTCAAGTGCATTTTCGTCTATATTAAAAGTTGCTGTGTGTACACCACTTGTAATTCCTTTTTCTTTGTTCATAACACCAAGCCTGTAAAAACAACCGGGGATCTGTTGTGTATAATAACCAAAATCTTCTGCTCCCATCCGCAGTTCTGTTTCTTCTACATGTTCAGCTCCTATTAAATCAGCCGCTTTTGCTTTTGCTTTTTCATTCAGTACTTCATTGTTATAAACAGTGGGATAACCCACATCAATATGCAGCTCTAATGTTCCTCCCATACTTTCAACCAACAAGGTTGCTGTGCGTTTAATGAGTTCATGTGCTTCAAAACGCCATGCTTCATCCATGGCACGGAAAGTGCCCATCAACTTCACTTCATTGGGAATGACATTGGTTGTTGTTCCTCCATTAAATGCGGTAATTGAAAGCACTGAAGGGTTGTGCGGATTCCTGTTACGACTGATGATCTGTTGCAAACTGATGATGAGATGTGATGCAATTAATATTGGATCAACTGCCTGATGTGGTGCAGCTGCATGTCCGCCCTTCCCTTTCACGGTCATGTATAATTCATCGGCACTGGCCATTACCTTACCTGCACGAAAACTGAGTTGACCGATCTGCAAACCGGGATGCACATGTAAACCAAATATGGCCTGCGGTTTTGGATTTTCCAATACGCCTTCTTTGATCATGATACTGGCACCGCCCGGGTTTCGTTCTTCGCCCGGTTGAAAAATTAATTTCACCGTTCCTTCCCATTCATTTTTTAATTCATTTAAAATTTTTGCAGCACCTAACAAACAAGTTGTATGCGCATCATGTCCGCATGCATGCATTACACCATTTGTTGTTGATTTATAATCGACCGTATTTTCTTCCAGGATAGGTAACGCATCCATATCTGCACGAAGTGCAATAATTTTTGAAGAAGGATTCTTTCCTTCAATCAAACCTACAACACCTGTTTCTGCCATCACTGAAAAGGGAATACCAAACTCCTGCAATTTGCCCTGCACAAACTTTGAAGTTTCAAATTCTTTATAACTGAGTTCAGGATTTGCATGCAAATGCCGGCGTACTGCAATAAACTCTTCTTTATATTTTTTGGCGAGAGAATGTATATTTTCTTTAAGCATAAGAGGCTCAAAAGTACAAAAGAGAAAGTAAAGAGTTTAATTATACCAAATGGATTTATTAATCAGTCCAAAATCTTCCGGTATAATACTGACAGACATTGATCATCAACGAAATTGATTGGACTATTTAATATGTCTCGTCAGTATTAAAACAGGTATGCCATACTTTGAAAGTATGGCATACCTGACCTCAGCATTTTTTAATGGATTGTGATACCGTCAGGCGAGGGCGTCAGACGGTAAACTTACTTTGTATCTTCTTTTTCCGGTGGTGCCTTGTATTCAATATCACTCGGTATTACAAACACACCGGTTGGAAACATGCGGGCTAATTCTTTTTTTAAATCATCCGCTTCGCTTTTCTCTACAAAATTGCCAATACGAATCTTGAAATAAGGAGCCTGGTACATAAGGTAGGTTTTATGCTCAGGATAAATTGTAAGGAGTCTTGATTTTGTACTCAATGCCTGGTTACGATCGGTTGTATTTAATACCTGTATCCTGTAACCTCTGTTTGGCTTTTTTGAATCGGCTGATTTTTTATTGATCTCCGCTTTCTTTTTGGTGAGCAGATCAAAGCGGCTGTCTTTTACTACATATACTGAATGGCTGATGGTATCCTTTACCATTTGAGCGTTGGCAAAAGCGGCCATGCAAATCAGCAAACAAAACAAACCATACTTTTTCATACTCAACTATTCAAACTTTCTTTTACAATGGCTACACTTGCACTGCATCCCAACCTATCGGCCCCGGCCTCAATCAATTGTTTGGCAAATGTATAATTCCTGATACCGCCCGATGCTTTAATTTTTACCTTAGACGGTAAATGCTTCCTCATTAGTTGCACAGCTTCTAAACTTGCTCCTTTCTCTGCATAACCTGTTGATGTTTTTACAAAATCTGCGCCAAGTTCAGCATAGATTTCACAACAACGGATAATTTCTTCATCTGTTAACAGGCCGCTTTCAATGATGATCTTGATTTGTTTGTCTTTTTTGTGCGCCATGGGGATAATGGTCTCGCCTTCATGCTTTACGAAATTCCAGTCCCCGTTTTTTATGGCAGAGATATTTGCTACCATATCAATTTCATCCACCCCATCCACAATGGCTAACAAGGTTTCAGTCACTTTTGCTTCAATAGCTGAATATCCAAACGGAAAGCCTATGACTGTTGCCGTTTTCACCTTCGTACCGCCCGTTAATCCTTTTGCAAATTTTGTAAATGGCGGGGGTACACAAACGGCTGCAAACGCATACATGGTTGCTTCAGTACATAACTGTTCAACATCACTCACCAATGTTGTTGGTTTCAGAATGGTATGATCAATATAAGAGGCGATATTCATGCGGCAAAAGTAAATATTAGTGAACTGTCTTACTTCATCTGATTAAAAAACCTCCCGAAGGAGGTTTGTATGTTAAGCATCTTTTCCGTGACACTGTTTGTATTTCTTTCCGCTACCACAAGGGCAGGGATCATTTCGTCCGATCTTTGGACCAACTGTAATCGGCGCCTGTTTTACATTTGCAGAAGGATCATAATAATCAGGGGCTTCGAGTAATTCACCACTTCCTGCTGCAACCATATCTTCTTTACGCTGACGCAGTTTACTCATGTCTGTTTTCTGTTGACGGCCTTCCCTGATTTGTCCATTGTTTGCTTCTTCAACAGGCAATCCTGCATGCGCAAGGAACGTAACAATATTCCGGTTGATCTCGCCGTTCAACTGTTCAAACATGGTATAGGCTTCTACTTTATAAATCACCAATGGATCTTTCTGTTCATACGTTGCGTTTTGTACCGATGTACGTAAATCATCCATTGCACGTAAATGTTCTTTCCATGCTTCATCAATAAATGCAAGTGTAGAAGTACGTTCCAATGCATTCAATAATTCCTGTCCTTTGCTTTCAATTGTTTTTTGCATGGGCGTTAATACCTGCAATCCACGTTTACCATCACTGAATGGCACAAATACATTTTCAATATGCGAGCCTTGTGAAGATTTAATATTCTGGAACACAGGTAAAGCATCTTTTTTCAACACATCACATTTACGCAGGTAAGCCGTTTTTGCTTCTGTATAAAGAGCTTGAGCAAGTGTATTGTTATCTGTTCGGTCTAATTGTTCTGCTGTAATTTTTGTATCAATTCCAAAGCTAATGATACAGGCCATTTTGAAACCTTCATGATCATTTTGTTCTTTGAAGGATGCAATCAAACCATCTGCAACGGTGTAAAATGCATTGTCAGTATCCAATGTTAAACGTTCGCCGCTCAATGCATGGTTACGGCGTGTGTACACTGCACCACGCTGTTTGTTCATTACATCGTCATACTCCAGCAAACGCTTACGGATACCAAAGTTGTTTTCTTCTACTTTCTTTTGTGCACGTTCAATGGATTTGGTGATCATGCTATGCTGAATCACTTCACCTTCTTTGTACCCGAGTTTATCCATCATACCTGCAATACGATCGCTGCCGAACATACGCATAAGATCATCTTCAAGCGATACATAGAATTGTGAAGACCCCGGATCACCCTGTCTTCCTGCACGACCACGTAACTGACGATCTACACGACGGCTATCGTGGCGCTCTGTACCAAGAATGGCCAACCCTCCTGATTCTTTTACTCCCACACCAAGTTTGATATCCGTACCACGACCGGCCATATTCGTTGCAATGGTTACGGCACTTGGCAAACCAGCTTCCGCAACCACCTGTGCTTCACGGGCATGTTGTTTTGCGTTCAATACATTATGTGGAATTTTTTTCACCTGCAACATCTTGCTCAGCAATTCACTTACTTCTACTGATGTTGTACCAACCAGCACAGGTCTTCCTGCTTCACGCAACACTTCAATTTCATCAATAACTGATTTGTATTTTTCACGTTTGGTTTTAAAAACAAGATCCTGTCTGTCGTCACGGATCATATTGAGGTTGGTAGGAATTTTTACTACATCTAATTTATAGATATCCCAAAATTCACCTGCTTCCGTTTCGGCTGTACCCGTCATACCACAAAGCTTGTGATACATCCGGAAGTAGTTCTGCAAAGTAATGGTGGCGTAGGTTTGCGTTGCAGCTTCAATGTGTACATTTTCTTTTGCTTCAATAGCCTGGTGTAAACCATCGCTGTAACGGCGGCCATCAAGAATACGACCGGTTTGTTCATCCACAATTTTTACCTGCCCGTCTAACACTACATATTCAATGTCTTTATCAAACAAAGTATATGCTTTCAACATTTGCAACACGGTATGAATACGATCTGCTTTAGCAGAATATTCATTCAGGAATGCTTCTTTCTTTTGCAATTTTTCTTCAGCCGGCATATCGCTTTTATCAAGTGTTGCAAGCGAAGTACTAATATCAGGCAATACAAAGAAGTTAGGATCTTCGTTATCCTTGGTGATCATTGCCAGCCCTTTATCCGTTAAATCAACGGAGTTGCTTTTTTCATCAATATGAAACAGCAGGCCTTCATCCACTTTAGGCATTTCCTTTTGCTGATCTGCGAGATAATAATTTTCTGCTTTCTGCAATTTCACTTTTACACCCGGTTCACTTAAGTATTTGATCAATGGCCCGTATTTGGGTAATGCTCTCCATGCACGCATCAACGCTAAACCACCCGTCTTAGGATCATCATCACCTTCTGTAATTGATTTTTTGGCTTCGTTTAAATATTGTTGTGCCAAACGCTTTTGTGCATCAATGAGTTTTTCAATCCGTGGTTTCATATTATGAAACTGCTGCTCGTTGCTAGCTGTTCCTACAGGACCTGCAATAATCAATGGCGTACGGGCTTCATCAATTAAAATGCTATCCACTTCATCTACCATGGCAAAGTGCAGTTTACGTTGCACTTTTTCTGTTGAGTTCACCACCATGTTATCACGGAGATAATCAAAACCAAATTCATTGTTGGTGCCATAGATAATATCAGCCATGTAAGCTTTTCTTCTCTCCTCACTATTGGGTTGATGTTTATCAATACAATCAACAGTTAAACCTAAGAATTCAAACAATGTTCCGTTCCATTCGCTATCACGACGTGCCAGGTAATCATTCACGGTAACAAGATGTAAACCTTCGCCTGCCAATGCATTTAAATATGCAGGCAATGTTGATACCAGCGTTTTACCTTCACCGGTAGCCATCTCCGCTATTCTTCCCTGATGCAATACACTACCACCAATCAACTGCACATCATAATGCACCATGTTCCAGATCACTTCTGTGCCACCGGCAATCCATGCTTTTTTGTAAAACACCTGATCGCCTTCAATACGCATGTGTTCTCTTTTTATAACAAGATCACGGTCGAGTTGCGTTGCCGTTGCCTGCAATTCCTGGTTATTCGTAAACCGGCGGGCTGTTTCCTTTACCACAGCAAACGCTTCGGGATGGATTGTTTCAAGAACTTCTTCAATCTTTTTATCCCGTTCTTTCTTCAGCTTATCAATTTCCTGGTAAGTGACATCTTTTTCCTGGATCTCATCTTCAGTAAATGCATCCGCTTTTGTATTGAGTGTTTCAATTTCGAGATCAATAGGTGCCAGATGCTGCCGGATACGATCACGGAACTCCTGCGTTTTACTGCGAAGCTCATCATTGGTTAAATTTTGATACTGCCGGAAGTATTGATTGACTTGTTCAACAATGGGTGAAAGTTTAATAACGTCCTTTTCACTTTTACTTCCACCAAATAATTTCGATAAGAATCCCATAATAATCTATTAATGAGTCAAATTTTTAAGATGATGTATCTACGTGTCAAATACAGTGCAAATTTTTTACAAAAGCCAATTTGACAGAACATGCCCTGTTTTTACAAGGGCACAAAGGTAATGAATCAGGAAGACAGTTTTAAGTGGTTTGGTGTTGTGTTTACGGTTACAAGTTTTTTAAGTTGCAGTCTTGTATAACCATCAAACAACCCGATCCGATCAACTCCTTTGGCTGTTAATCAAATCACAATAACCCCTTGGTTTTCATAACTACCCAACTGCACGGACAAACCAGGGCCATTGAACCTATAGTTTTACCCTTTATAGAAGAAAATACAGGCGGGAGCAAACTTTGTTTCAGTTTGTCGTCAAAACATTAATAATTTCGATACTTATTATTTAACGAAAAAATTCGTATTTCGTGAACCAAACACTCTTATGAAGAAACTACTACTCATTACGTTCGGCATTATTGTATCTCTTCAGCTATTTGCACAAACTAAAAGCGTTACCGGCAGGGTAACCGATTCATTGGGTGAAAAAGGATTGCACAAGGCAACTATTAAGCTAGTTGAAAAGGCAACAGCTAAGGACACCCTCCGCACTCTCACTAATGAGAAAGGGGAATTTTCATTTGAAAAAATTCCTTCTTCAGGATATTCGATCATTGTTTCTTACAGTGGCTATAAGCCAATGGTAAAAGAATTTTTTAAACCATCTGAAGGGGTTGCTTCAATTGATTTGGGCGATCTTATCCTGGCAAATGATTATAAAGACCTGAAAGAAATCATTATTGAGTCGCCAGCAATTGTTATAAAAGAAGATACGGTTGAATACAACGCCAACCAGTTTAAAACCAAACCCAATGCAACTACGGAAGATCTTTTAAAGAAACTTCCTGGTGTACAGGTTGACAGGCAAGGGAATGTAACCGCTCAGGGAAAACCAGTTACAAGAATTAAAGTAAACGGAAAGGATTTCTTTAACGGTGATCCTAAAACAGCAACACAGGAAATTCCTGCAGACATGATTGACAAAGTACAGGTGGTGGATGATTATGGCGATCAGTCGAATGCTTCTGGCATCCGGGATGGGGAACCTGAAAAAGTAATTAACCTGCAATTAAAGAAAGATAAAAACAAAGGTGTATTTGGCCGGGCAATGGTTGGCTATGGCACTGATGATAGATATATTGGTGCTCTTGCAATCAACAGGTTCAATAATAAACAGCAGCTTTCACTTATACTCAACAGCAATAACAACAATACTTCAACCTTTCGAAATGAAGGTGGTGGTGGCGGAGGCGGTGGTGGAGCAATGCAATTTGGCGGCGGAGCTGGTGCTGGTAACAATAATCCAAGCGGCATCACCAATCTTAATTCTATCGGGCTAAACTTTCGTACCGACTTTGGAAAACGTAATTCATTTTACGGAAGCTATACTTACTCGGATAGAAATACATTAACTGAATCACTTTCTTCAAGGGAACAAACACTCTACTCGATTTTAACCAACACTAACCAGACTTCAAAAAACAAGAGCGGAACACATAGAGCATTTGCCAATCTTGAATACTGGATCGATTCATTTAATTATATCAAATTAAACCCCAGTTTTTCATATTCGGATGGAAATACAAACACGGCTAATACCTCTGCTTATTACATTACCAAAATTCAAACAAGATCAGACAGTAATAAAACCACATCGCTTTCCAACAGGCCTAACTTTAATACGTCTATATTATATAATCATCGTTTTATAAAGAGAGGCCGCAATCTTTCATTCAGAGGTGAACTCTCGTTGTCAGGTACTGAATCTGATCAACTGAAAGAAAACTATACCAACTTTTATGGTCCCAACGGCAACTTCCTGAGAGATTCAATACAATTCAGGAATACGCTGCAGGATAATAGAAACAGCGGACTGAATGCCAGGCTCACTTATACCGAACCCCTTACTCCAAACAGGTTTTTAGATCTCGGCTATAATTTCAACAGAAATTTTTCGGCCAACAACAAGATTGTTTATTCAAAAGATCCATTAACCGGTAACGATTATGCGTTTGTTGATTACCTGAGTAATAATTATGAAAATGATTTTAATTATAACCGAATCAGTGCAGCGATCAGAACGGTGAAGAAGAAATATAACTACAGCATTGGATTAATGGTACAGCCTGTTTTACTCAAAGGTTACAGTGTAACTAAAGACAGTGCTTTCAAAAGTATTACAAATTTCAACTGGTTCCCTGTTGCCCGGTTTGTGTATAATTTTTCGAGATCAAAAACATTCAACTTCAATTATAACGGAAGTGCAAGACAACCAAGCTTTGACCAATTGCAACCTGTATTGGAAGAAAGCAGCCAGTTGAATAAATCAACCGGCAACCCGGCTTTGAAACCATCTACCAGTCATATATTTAATACAAGTTTTAATAATTTCAATTTCAGTTCAGGAAGGATTTTCCTCGCCAACCTTTCGTTCAATTTTGTTGATGATCAGATCGTAAACAAGCTCACCAACTTCAGAGATGCAAATGATAAAATAACAGGCGGTACACTTACTCGACCTGAAAACGTTAGTGGCTATTATAACACTAATTTATTCATCAACTATACAACACCCTTTCAAAACCGCAAATATGTGCTGGGTATTAGAAGTATGACGAATTATAATAATAATGTAAGTCTTACAGATGATATAAGAAATGTTGGCCACAATTGGATCTGGACCCCGGGTCTTGATTTTGAATACAATATTAAATGGCTTGAAATAAAAACAGGTGGTAGTTATAACCTTAACTATACTGATTATTCTGCCAATAAGAACATCAACAGGCTCCATACTGTTACCTTAAGTAATGATGGAAGAATTGATTTTGGTAAAGGCTTTATCTTGCGTTGGGATTTTGACTATTATATTTATGAAGGTCTTGCTTCTGCTCTTCAGAAAAATATTGCCATACTCAATGCTTCTCTCGAAAAAGAAGTGTTCAAAAAGAAGAACGGCATTATTAAGCTTGCAGGTTTTGATGTGTTTAAACAAAACACCAATATCAGCAGAACGGTATCTGAAATTTATATTACAGATGAAAGAACCAATCGACTTACACAATACTTTATGCTGAGCTTTACCTATCGCTTTAATAAGTTTCAGGGAAAGGCGCCACAGCAGAACAATAACTTCAGAAGAACGGAAGGTGTAAACATGCACAATAATAATGATTAAGAAAAATAATCAGCATCATAAAACCTGCCTGTTAACAGGCAGGTTTTATTTTTTGCAGAAGAACATAAAATAAATCCAGATACTTACTGAGACAAGTATAATCGTTGTTATTTGTGTAAACAGTGCCACTAAAAAACCGTTGAGAAAGCCTACCCATTTTTTTCCGGGAAAAAACCACCTGCATGCCCAGCTGTAATAACCATCCAGCAAAAAATATAGACCCCGAGAATCAAATAATAATAGTTTTGCAGCAACATCCATAAGGGTGCAGGAAGTAAACTAAAAAAAACTGATCTTTCGCCTGAGGTATAAGCTGCCAGCACCAGGTTCTCCGCATAATTCGTTTTACTTTTCCTGAGCAACAGCCAACTGAAAAGAGCAAGTACCGGCATATTGAACAGGATGACCAGATTCACATGTTTATTAAAAAAAACGGATACTGGGTTTGAAGCCACCCTTGAATTCGTATTAAAACTCACAAAACCGCTACTGATTAATATCACCGAAGCAATACCAACCACAAGAATCAAAAAACTGAATGGATTGAAATATTTATTTCGCTTTCCATCAACGTATTCTCTTGCAACAACACCGGGGTTAATCGCCAGTTGCTTAATGAGCAACAAAATCCCTTTATCGGCATGCGTAAATGCATGCATGATATCATGCCGGATATGGCGAAAATTCAACCTGTGTGTATTTGTATTTTGCCCGCAATTGGCGCAGAATTTCTAGCCGGGTTCAAAACCGGCGAGGCAGCTAAGGCAATGTGTTGCTTCCATTGACATGTTATGGATGAAGTGAAAATAATGAAATTGAAATGATGGCATATCGTTTTACTCAGAAATCACTCAACGATTCATTCTTTCCTTCCTGCAAACATCCTGTTTTCCATTCATGGAAGCCTCCTTTTTCCTTTTCCACAATTTCAATACTGGCCAACAATTTTCATCCTCTTTCCTTTACCTTTGCGGCCGGAAAATAAACGTATAAAACATGCCAGGACAATTAAAAGAGGTACGTAACAGGATCAAAAGTGTTCAGAGCACCCAGCAAATTACCAAGGCAATGAAAATGGTAAGTGCTGCCAAATTGCGTAAAGCGCAGGATGCTATTGTTCAAATGCGTCCTTATGCGCAGAAATTGCAGGAAATGCTGAGCAATATTGTCAGCAACAGTGATGGAAGTGTGAATATGAAACTGGCATCGGAGCGGCCTGTGAATAAAGTATTATTTATTCTGGTTACAAGTGACCGTGGATTGTGTGGTGGCTATAATGCCAACCTGGTGAAATTAACCAAGCAGACCATTGCTGAACAATATGCTGAGCAGGATCGTAAGGGCCAAGTTGAAGTATGGGGTATTGGTAAAAAAGGAACCGAAGCCATGTTGCGTGCCGGATATAAAACAAGCGATGCCTACAGAGATATTTTCATGAATCTTTCATTTGAAAATGTACAAAAAGCGGCTGCAGCTGCCATGGAAGCTTTTGTAAAAGCTGACTATGATGTAGTGGAGTTGGTATACAGCGAGTTTAAAAATGCTGCCACACAGCAATTTAAAGTAGAACGTTTTCTTCCTATTCCCAAAGTGGTTAAAAAAGAAATTGCCGGCAACTCTTCGGCTTCGCTCAAAATGAATGCTGATTTTATTTTTGAACCAAGTAAAGAAGAACTCGTAACAGAGTTAATGCCCAAGATTCTCAATACACAATTATTTAAAGCAGTATTGGAT